>JADHED010002295.1_pt1 | contig 13563 bp, 12 predicted proteins | sample 8952041 | NCBI WGS metagenome assembly JADHED01 (sample SAMN16124423, study PRJNA663239) | bioreactor sludge metagenome | isolation source: sludge (control) | place: India:Bengaluru | collected 2018-09-08
GGCGCCGGCGCGCGCGGGGCCCGCCGCGGCCGTGGCGCCGCGGCCGTCTTGGCCGTCGCGGGCTGGCGCACCTTCGGCGCGGCCTTCGCGGCCGGGGCGGGGCGCGTCACCTTCCGGCGGGCGGGGGCCGTCGCCTTCTTCGTGACCGCCTTCCTGCTCTTCTTGGCGGCGGCGGGCGCGCGCTTCTTCTTGGCGGCGACCGGCGCCTTCGGGGTCCTGGCCGCGGGCTTGGCCCGGGTGGCGGCCGTCTTTTTCCTGGCGGGTGGGCGGGCCGAAGCCGATGCGCGGGCGGCTCGTTTGGCGGGTCGTGCGGAACGGGGTGTTCGCCTGGCCATGGGGTGCACCTCGAGGCCGGAATTGACACCATTCCGGTAAGTGATTTATTTTTGAGTGCTTATCGCACCTCGCGATAATGCACGCCTACAGCCCGCCGGCGCTGTGAGACCGGCAAACGAACGCTCGAGGAGGTCTCGGCAGAGCATGGCGAACCTGGAAGACATCGAAAAACCACCCATCACGCACGGAGGTGACCACGACCGGCCCCGCCACGTGCAGGCGTCGAAGCTGCGGCGCCTCGCATCCCCGGACGACGACGATCCAGAGACGCAGGAGTACGCGCGGCTGCTGGAGCAGTACGATAGCAGCTTCCGCAGCATCGCGGAAGGCGAGGTCGTCAAGGGCACGGTCCTTCGCGTCACGTCGTCGGCCGTGGTCGTCGATGTCGGCTTCAAGTCGGAGGGCATGATCGGCCTCTCCGAGTTCCTCGACGATGCCGGGCAGGTGACGGTGCAGCCCGGCGACGTCGTCGACGTCCTTCTCGAGCGGACCGAGGATCGCGACGGCCACGTCGTGCTCTCGCGCGAGAAGGCCGAGAAGATGAAGATCTGGGACGAGGTCGAGAAGGCCTACGCGGATCGCAAGGTCGTCATCGGCCGCGTCGTCGAGCGGATCAAGGGCGGCCTCGCCGTGGACATCGGCGTGCGGGCGTTCCTGCCCGGCAGCCAGATCGACATCCGGCCGGTGCGCAACCTGGATGCGTTGAAGGGGCAGGAGCTCCGGATGCGCGTCATCAAGGTGAACAAGAAGCGCGGCAACATCGTGCTCTCGCGCAAGGTCCTGCTCGAGGAAGAGAACGCCGAGAAGAAGAAGCAGACGCTCGACACGCTGGCCGAGGGCAAGATCCTGCGCGGCGTGGTGAAGAACATCACCGACTACGGCGCCTTCATCGACCTCGGCGGCATCGACGGCCTGCTGCACATCACCGACATGTCGTGGGGGCGCGTCAGCCACCCCTCCGAGCTGTTCAAGGTGAACGACGAGGTCGACGTGATCGTGCTCAAGTACGACGCGGCGACCGAGCGGGTCTCGCTGGGCCACAAGCAGCTCACGCCCGACCCGTGGAGCGACGTCGTGGACCGGTACCCCGTCACGGCGCGCGTGCACGGCAAGGTGGTCAGCCTCACCGACTACGGCGCCTTCATCGAGCTCGAGGTGGGCGTCGAGGGCCTCATCCACGTCTCCGAGATGTCGTGGAGCAAGCGCGTGAAGCACCCGAGCAAGGTGCTGAACGTCGGCGACGAGGTGGAGGCGATGGTGCTCGGCGTCGATCCGACGGCGCGGCGCATCTCGCTCGGCCTCAAGCAGGTGGCCGCCAACCCGTGGGAGGAGCTCGCCGACCGCTACCCGGTGGGCACCCGCATCACGGGCAAGGTGCGCAACCTCACCGAGTTCGGCGCGTTCGTGGAGGTGGAGGACGGCATCGACGGCCTCATCCACATCTCCGACATGTCGTGGAGCAAGCGCTTGAAGCACCCCTCCGAGGTGCTCAAGAAGGGCGACAAGGTGGAGGCGATGGTGCTCAACATCGACGCCGACAACCAGCGCCTGTCGCTCGGGCTCAAGCAGCTCGCCACCGACGTGTGGGACGAGTTCTTCAGCCAGCACAACGTCGGCGACGTCGTCGAGGGCAAGGTGGTCCGCATGACCAACTTCGGCGCCTTCGTCGAGCTGGCCGACGGCATCGAGGGCCTCATCCACGTCTCGGAGTTCGACGACGCGTCGGGCGCCGACAAGGTGGAGCTCGAGGTGGAGAAGTCGTACCAGCTGAAGATCATCAAGCTCAGCCCCGGCGAGCGGAAGATCGGCCTCAGCATCCGCGCGCTGAAGTCCGACGACTACCGCACCGACTGGGAGACGTACTCGAGCGACGGCAGCACCGGCGGCGCGACGCTGGCCGAGCGCTTCCGGCACCACCAGTAGCACCCCCGCTCCGGCCGTCCGGGTGGCGCCCTGCGGGCGCCGCCCGGGCCGCCGGGCACTTCCGACGGAGGGCACCGTGGCGTCGGGCGCCAGCATGACGAAGGCCGAGCTCGTCGAAGAGGTGTCGCGCGCGTCGGACCTCACCAAGAAGCACGCCGAGGTCATCGTCGACACGGTCTTCCAGACCATCAAGGACGCGTTGCACCGCGGCGAGAAGATCGAGCTGCGGGGCTTCGGCAGCTTCCGGCTGCGGCGTCGCGACTCGCGGCGCGGCCGCAACCCCAAGACCGGCGACCGGGTGGACGTGCCGCCCAAGCGCGTGCCCTATTTCAAGCCGGGCAAGGAACTCAAGGACCTCATCAACCAGGTGGACGCGGTCGAGTCGGCCGGCGAACTCGCCGAGCGCTGACCCGGGGCCGCCTCGCGCCTGCCGCCGACGTCGATGGAACGGCTCTGGACTCCGTGGCGGCTGACCTACGTGACGGGCGTGGGCGAGGCCCAGGGGTGCGTGTTCTGCGCGGCCCACGGCGCCGACGCCACCGCGCCCGACTCGCTGGTCGTGTTCCGCGGCGCCGCGTGCTTCGTGGTGCTGAACCTCTACCCCTACAACAACGGCCACCTCATGGTGGTCCCCGACCGCCACGTCGCGTCGCTCGACGCGCTCACCGGCGCCGAGCGCGACGAGCTGATGGAGCTGACGCGACGGGCCGAGGTGGCGCTCACCGAGGCCTACCGTCCCCACGGCATCAACGTGGGGATCAACCTCGGCAAGGCCGCCGGCGCCGGCGTCGTCGATCACCTGCACGTGCACCTGGTGCCGCGCTGGAACGGCGACACGAACTTCATGACCGTGGTGGGCCAGACGCGCGTGCTGCCGGAAGAGCTCGACCAGACGGTGGCGCGCCTGCGGCCCATCTTCGCGCGACTGGCCCAGCCATGATGATCCTCGAGCCCACCGCCGAGCAGCGGGCGTTCCAGCAGGCGGCCGACGCCTTCGCCCGCGAGCACGTCGAGCCGCTGGCCGCGCAGATCGACGAGCGCGGCGCCTTTCCCACCGACGTCGTCCGCGCGATGGGCCGGCTCGGCCTGCTGGGCGTGACGGTCCCGGCCCAGTGGGGCGGGGCCGGCCGCGACTACGTCTGCTACGCGCTGGCCATCGAGGCCCTGGCGCGCGCCAGCGCCACGGTGGGCGTCATCGCCACCGTGAACAACTCGCTGGTGGCCGAGCCGCTCGCGCGCTTCGGCAGCGACGAGCAGCGGGCCGCGTGGCTGCCGCGCCTGGCGACGGGCGAGGCCCTCGGCGCCTTCGCGCTCTCGGAGGAGGACGCGGGGACCGACGCCGCGAACCAGCAGACGCGCGCGACCTTCGACGGCCAGGGCTACCGGATCAACGGCCGCAAGGTGTGGGTGGCCAACGCCGAGGTGGCCGACCTCGTCGTGGTGTTCGCCGCCACGCAGCCCGACATCGCCGGCCGCGGGATCACCGCGTTCCTCGTGCCCGCCGACTCGCCGGGCATCGTGCGCCGCGCCCGCTACGACTCGCTCGGCGTGCGCGGCCTCGGGTGCGTGGACCTCGAGTTCGCCGACGTGCGCGTGGACTCCAGCCAGGTGCTCGGCGCCCTCGGCCGAGGCTTCCAGGTGGCGCGCTGGGCCCTGGACGGGGGCCGCGTCGCCATCGGCGCACAGGCGCTCGGCGTCGGCCAGGCGGCCCTCGACGAGGCGATCGCCTACGCCAAGCAACGCACGACCTTCGGCCAGCCCATCGCCAACTACCAGGCCATCCAGTGGATGCTCGCCGACGTCGCCACCGACCTCGACGCCGCGCGCATGCTGGTGTGGAAGGCCGCGTGCGCGAAGGACACGCAGGAGCGCTGCAGCACCGAGGCGTCGATGGCCAAGCTCGCGGCCTCCGAGGCGGCGCACCGCGCGGCCGACAAGGCGATGCAGATCCTCGCCTCGGCCGGCTACCGGCGCGGCTCGAAGGTGGAGCGGCTCTTCCGCGACGCGCGCGCCGCGGAGATCTACCAGGGCACCACCGAGGTGCAGCGCATGATCATCGCCGCCAGCGTGCTGGCATAGCGCCGCCATGGACGTCGGGCGAGAGGCGCCCCGGGACTGGGTGCGGCGCCGGCGTTGAGTGCCATGTTCACCACCCCGGATCTCGCCCATCGCATCGACCTCGCCGAGGCGGGCCTCGTGTCGGCCATCGTGTCGCGCGTGCGCGACACGCGGCCGCAGGGCGGCGCCTTCGCCGAGCCGATCGCGGGAGGATGGGCGCTGTTCGCGGGCGCCGGGAACCCCGTGAACAAGGTGATCGGCATCGGCGTCGATCGCGCGCCGGCGCCGGCCGACCTCGACCGCATCGAGGCCGCCTTCGCCGCGCACGGCGCGGAGACGCGCGCGGAGGTCGCGACGCTCGCCCGCGCCGAGACCCACGAGGTGCTGTCGCGGCGCGGCTACGTGCTGCAGGGGTTCGAGAACGTGCTCGGCTGCCGGCTGGACGAGGGCGCCGGACCGCCGCCGGCCGATGCGGGGGGACCGGTCGAGGTGCTCGCCGTGGCCGAGGGCGAACTCGACACGTGGGTGCGCGCGGTGGCCGCCGGGTTCGCGGCGCCAGACGGGAGCGGCGCGGGCGGCGACCAGTCCCTGCCGGAGGGAGACGCGCTCGCCGCGATGTTCGACGACATCTACCGCGCGGGCGGCGTGCGACGCTACCTGGCGAGGATCGGCGGGGAGGTGGCTGGCGGCGCCTCGATGCGCATCGACGGCGACGTGGCGCTGCTCGCCGGCGCGGCCACGCTGCCGGCCTTCCGGCGCCGGGGCGTGCAGCGGGCGTTGCTCCGCGATCGGCTGGCCGACGCCGCCCGGGTCGGCTGCCGCCTCGCGGTGGTGGTCACCCAGCCGGGCTCCACGTCACAGGCCAACGTACAGCGGCAGGGCTTCGCGCTGCTCTACGCGCGGGCTGTGCTGGTCAAGGCCGCCCCGGCGAGCCTCAGCAGGACGCGTTCATGACTTCCGACCTCACCCCACGCCAGCGCCGCGACCTGTCGGCGCGGGCCCATCACCTCGAGCCCGTGGTCACCATCGGCCAGCGCGGCCTCACCGAGGGCGTGCTGCGGGAGATCGACACGGCACTCGCGGCCCACGAACTGATCAAGGTTCGCGCCGACACCGACGACCGCGCCGCCCGCGCCGCGCTGCTCGACGACGTGTGCGCGCGCACCGGCGCGAGCCCCGTCAAGCAGGTGGGCAAGATCCTGGTGATCTGGCGACCGCGCGAGGCGGCCGAGGAGTAGCGGGCCGGGGACGGCGGCGCGGGCCCGTCAGGCGTCGACGCGTTTCGCCACGACGATCGACACGTCGTCGTGCGCCGGGGCCCCGGCGGCGAACGTACGGACCGCCTCGACGACGGCCTGCCCGATCGCGGCGGCGTCGTGGCCGGGCAGCCCGGCGAGCAGGTGCAGCAGGCGCTGGTCGCCGAAGAACTCGCGCTCGGGGTTCATCGCCTCGGTGACGCCGTCCGAGTAGACCACCAGCGTGTCGCCGCTGCACAGGTCGAGCGCCTGCTCCTGGAACTCGGCGGCGGGGACCATCGCCAGCGCCATCGACCCGCGGGGCAGCGCCGTCACCCCGGCGGGCGACACGACGAGCGGCGGCATGTGGCCCGCGTTCAGCACGCGCACCTGGCCGTCGTCCGCGCGCAGGCCCAGCCACACGAGCGTCGCGAAGCGGCCGCGGACGCCGTCGCGATACATGATCTGGTTCACGCACTCGCCGAGCCGCGCCAGCGACCCGCACTCGGTGACCAGCGCCCGCAGCGTGGCCTGCAGCTTCGCGGTGAGCAGGGCCGCGCTGAGCCCCTTGCCCGCGACGTCGGCCAGCACGAGGGCCGTCTGCGCGGCATCCACGGGCACGTAGTCCACCAGGTCGCCACCCACCTCGTTGGCCGACTGGGTGTACATCCAGATGTCCCAGCCCGGCACCGACGGGGCCCGCGCCGGCATCAGGGCCCGCTGCACGGATCGCCCGGCCTCCAGTTCGTCGTGGGCGAGGAGCTTGTCCTTCAACTCGAGCGCCAGCACGAGCAGCAGCAGGCCGACGGCGAGCCCCTGGAAGTCGAGCGTGAAGTCGACGCCCGACTGCGCGCCGCGGAAGCGCACGCCGCTCATGCTGATCAGTGCCCCGGCCAGCAGCAGGCGCCGGGCGGGCGTCAGCTTCATCACGAGGCCGTGGAAGAGCCACCAGCCCCGCAGCAGCCACCGGCGGAGGCGGCCGGCCCGGGCGAGCCGCGCGCGCCGCTCGCTCGAGACGTAGAACTCCTCGAGTTCGTCCAGCGTGCGGCGCACCTGCGCGCGTGGGCTGCCGTGCAGGCCCGCGGCCACGCCTTGCGCGACGTCGTCGCGCAGGGTGGCCATCAGGCCACGCGACCGGGCGGGCGCCTGGGGCACGGGGGAGACAGGCCGGGGATCGGTGGCCATGGGGCACGGCGACGCGGGGGCTCGCCTGCCGGGCAGCGTATCACCGCGCGGTCATCGCACGAACTCGCAACCGGCCGGGCACTCGCCCGGCGGCGTGCCGGCAAGGGCTGCCGGGGCGAAGCGGCACACCGTCAGGTGCCGCTCGACGCAGTAGCCCCACGTGTCGGGCGACTCGCCGGTCGGCAGCGCCACGTAGGTGAAGCCCGTCGCGCTCGTGGCCGAGATCCCCTCGGGTCGCGGATCCGGGGGCGGCCCAAGGCGAAGCCGGAACTCGTAGCCGTGGCGGACCGGCTCGAGGAAGCGCGCGTCGAGTCCCGGGCCCAGTGCCGCGCCCCCGGGGAGGCACGAGTGCGTCACGAGGCATTCGACCCGGTCGTAGAACCCCCGGTTGGCCTGGCGATACGCCGACTGGCTGGCGGCCAGCGCCTCGAGGTCGGTGAGCATCGCCTCGCGCGGGTCGGCCGGTGCCGACGGCGTGGTGCCGAACACGCGGCCGACGGCGTCGGTCACCGTGCCCGGCGCCCGCAGCGCGGGCTCGATCGCGGCGCCCGTGCCCAGCAGGCTGCCCCAGGCGAGGCCTCCAAGCACGAAGAGCAGGATGGCCATCACCGGCGCGTACTTGCGCGACCGGTCGAGCAGCACCGACTCCTGTGCCGAGAACCCCGAGCGCCCGGAGAACAGCAGCCGGACGCCGCGGCTCCCCAGGTAGAGCAGCGCGACGAAGGCGTAGAGCGTGCCGAACGGGAACACGGGCAGCCAGAGGACCGAGGCCAGGCGCTGCAGCGCGCGCCCGAACGGCTGGACGGTCCACAGGCCCAGCGTGGCCAGCGCAAGCACGCCGCCGATCACGTAGGCCGCCACCCGGGCCCCTTCGGCGGCGTTGCGGCCGAGCGACCCTTCGGGCATGCCGTCGAGCGCGGTGACCCAGGCGTAGAGGGTCGCGAGCGTCGCGAGGTTCAGCAGGAGGAGGACGACGACGGCGGAGGTGCGCCGGCGCCAGGAGGGGGCAGCCTGCGCCTCCGCGGGCGGCGGTCCCTGCTGGGCTGGTTCCGCCTGCCGGCCCTTGCCCTTCCGGCGCGGGGGGGGCGGCGGGGCGGCCTGGTCCCGCGCGCGCTGGAGCGTTGCGGCGGCGGCGGCCGTCTGGGACTTCAGCGCCTCTTGCAGCGTGTCGTCGCGGACCGACGCGTGCTTGTCCGGGCTGTGTGCCTCGCGTTGGGTGGGCGGCGGGGGAGGCACGGCCGTGCCCTTGGCGGCGAGCCGTGCCCGGATCTCGGCTTTCCGCTTCTCGTTCTTGCCGCGTGGCGGCTCGGGCGTCGCCGGGCGGGCGACGGGCAGCGACGGCGGCGTCGCGGGCGGGGCCGGCGTGGCCAGGGACTTGGCGAGGGGGGCGGGACGGTCGCGCAGCATCGCGGCCCGCGCCGCGTCGAGTTCTCGCCGCATCTTGAGAAGCGGCGAGTCGATGAGGCGCGAGCAGCTCGGGCAGAAACGCTCCTGCTCGCGCGCGGCGGCGCCGCAGTGTGGGCACGTCATCGGCGAACCTCGCCGGCCGCGACGCCGGGCGCCGGCCGGTGCAAGCCTGGACCGGCCGATTGTGCCACAGCCCCCGGTCCGCTCAGCGCACTTCGAACTCGAACTCCGCGCGGCACCCGTCGCGGACGATGATGGCCCACGTCTCCCAGCGGAAGCGTCCGGCGCAGGGCGTCTTGCTGTGTTGCGTCTTCACGCGGACGTTGCCCGCGATGGGCCGGGAGGGCGTGCACCGCCGCTCGCCGTAGTCGGAGGACGAGCAGATCAGCGTCTCGTAGCGGTTCTCGACGAGCTGCCCGTCGCGGGTGTAGGCGCTGGGCGCCAGCGTCACGATCGCGTCGATCGCCCCGTCCACGTCGGGATCGAACGTGCACGTGTAGCGCATGGCCACGCTGGTGGCGTAGGCCACCTGCAGCGCGACGGCGCCCTCGGCCTGTACCTGTGGCCGTCCCTCGACGCTCGAGAACGCGGCGGCGGCGCCGGGGGAGACGGTGAACTGGCTCGAGCGCCACCGCTGGCGCGAGGCCTGCTCGGCGACCAGGGTGCTGACGGCGCGGCGGCAGCGGTCGAGCGCCGTGCGGCGATCGGCGGGGAGCGCGGCGGCGGCCGCGCGCCGGTCGCCCCGGTAGGCGGCGCGGTCCACCTCGCCCTTCCGCTCGTCGAAGCGGCACGTCCACGTCATCGGTTGCCAGTCGTAGTGCGGGCCGAGGCGGAACCGGCCGCCGCCGGCCACCTCGGTGCGGTCGCCCTTCCGCTGGCGGGTGGGCAGCGGGTCGAGTTCGATCTCGGCGACGCCACCGGGGACGCCCATCTCCCCGGCGTCCTCGTCCACCTTCGCTTCGACGTAGGGTCGACACGCGTCGAGGTACTCGTCGGCGGGCGGCGGTGGCGGGTCCTGGGCCGCGGCCCTGGCCGGGCGGGCAGGGAGCGACACGGAGAGCACGAGCACGGCCACGAGCGGGACCAGGGCAGGTCGCATGCGAGGGTCCTTGGAAAGGGTGACGGCCATTCTACTCGGTTGCGCTCACGTCGTCTGGCCCGCGGACCGATTACCGGGGTGCACCGGAGCGGCGCCCGTCGCGCCGTTCCCTCCCACGACGCCCTGTCGTCTCGGACCCGGTATGCATTCCTCCTGGACCCTCGGTCGCAAGTTGATGGCCAGCGTCGGCGCGCTGGCGGTGGTGATGGCGCTCGGCACGGGCGTCGCCGGCTGGGGCCTGCGCAACCTCAGCGGCACGACCGTCGAGGTCGGCGCCAGCGGCGTGTACCTGTCGCACGTGCGGCACGCGCAGACGCTGTTCAACGAGCTGTTCTTCGGCGAGCGCTCGCAGATCATGTCCACGCTGGTCGGCGACCCCACGCTGCACGCGCGGTGGGTGACGCGCAACGCCGACAACCGCGCCGCGCTGGAGCGCACGCTCGAGGCGCTCGGCCGCGAGGCCTCCGACGACGGCGAGCGGCAGCAGGTGGGCAAGCTGGTGGCGGCGCTCGATCAGTGGAAGGCGCTGCACCCCCGGGTGCTCGCGCTCGCGACAACGGGCGAGGCCGCGGCGGCCTACCGGCTGGCCGACGCCGAGGGCCGTCCCGTGCGCGACGCCACCCGCGACGCCTTCGCGGCGCTGGTCGCGGCGCGGGAGGGCGCCCTCGAGGCGCGGATCGCGGGCGCCGACACCGCGTTCTGGCAGGCCTTCCTGGGTCTCGGAGCGGTGGGCGTCGTCGGCGGGCCGGTGTTCCTGGCGGTCGTGTTGACGGTGCGGGGCCTGACGCGTCGGCTGCGCGCGGTGACGCGCGAGCTCCGCCAGGGGGCCGTGCAGGTGGCCGGCGCGGCCGGGCAGGTGTCGGCTGGCGCGCAGAGCCTCTCGGACGGCGCCACGCAGCAGGCCGCGGCCCTCGAGGAGTCGTCGGCGTCGATGGAGGAGCTCGGGGGATCGACGGCCTCCAACGCGGCGCAGGCGCGCGAGGCGGCGTCGCTGATGCAGGCGGTGGCGCAGGACGTCACTTCGGCCAACGACAGCCTCGGCCGGATGGTGACCTCGATGGACGCCATCGCCGACTCGAGCGCGCGCGTGTCGCGAATCATCAAGACGATCGACGAGATCGCGTTCCAGACCAACATCCTCGCGCTGAACGCCGCCGTCGAAGCGGCCCGCGCCGGCGAGGCGGGCGCCGGCTTCGCGGTGGTGGCCGACGAGGTGCGCAACCTCGCGCAGCGCGCCGCGCAGGCCGCCCGCGACACCACCGGCCTCATCGAGGAATCGACCGCCAACGCCCGCACGGGGCAGGCGCAGGTGGCCGAGGTGCTGCGCGCCGTCACGTCGTTCACCGAGAGCGTGGAGAAGGTGCGGGGCATCGCCGGCAGCGTCAGCGAGCAGAGCCGGCAGCAGGCGCAGGGCCTCGACCATGTGCGTCGCGCGATCGGCGAGATGGAGAAGGTGACGCAGTCCACCGCGGCGACGGCCGAGGAGAGCGCGGCCGCCACCGAGGAACTGAACGCGCAGGCCCGGACCACCCTCGAACTCGTCCAGCAGCTCGACCAGCTCGTGGGCGCCGACGACGGGGAGGCGGAGGCCCCGACCGGCCCGCATCGCGTGGTGCGGGGACGGGCGGGCGCGCGCGCCGCGGCGTAGCCTGGGCGCCGGATCGCGGCGGGCGCGAGGCCCCGCCTATCCCAACCGCTCGGGCCGCCAGCGCAGGCCGTTGTTGATGATGGTCTGCAGCAGGGCCTCGTACTGGATGCCGCCGTGCTCGGCCGACTCGGCGAAGTCCTCGCCGTAGGCCAGCTGCGGGTTCGGGTTCGCCTCGAGGACGTACACCCGCCCGCCGGCGTCGAGCCGCATGTCGATGCGCGCGTAGCCCGAGAGCTGCAGGGTGCGGTAGACGCGCTTGCAGAGGTGCTGGATGCGGGCGGCCGTCTCGGGCGCCAGGTCCGCCGGGCCCGTCATGATCCCGTACTTCTTCTGGTAGTTCGTGTTCCACTTCGCGCGGTCGGTCATCAGCAGCCGGCCGTCGCCCGGCAGCGTCTCGAACCGCAGCTCCCACACCGGGAACACGTGCAGGCGCTCGTTGCCCACGATGCCCACGTAGATCTCGCGGCCGTCCACGAAGCGCTCGACGATGGCGTCGGTGCCGATGCTCTGGTGGATGAAGCGCACCCGCTCGGTGAGCCGTTCGTCGTCCTCCACCACCGACGCGCGCGAGATGCCGATCGACGCCTCCTGCGTGAGCGACTTCACGATCAGCGGGAACGCCATCCGCTTGGGGCGGCGCGGCTTGCGGCCCATCCGCACCACCGCGAAGTCGGGCACCGGGATGCGGTGGCCGTTCATCACCGTCTTCGACAGCGCCTTGTCGCGGGCCAGCATCAGCCCCCGCGGGTTGCAGCCCGTGTAGGGGATCCGCAGCAGCTCCAGGAAGCTCACGACGTGGCTGTCGAACACGCCGATGCCGTGGAACGACTCCATCAGGTTGAAGACGATGTCGGGGCGGAACTCGGTGATGCCCTTGCGGATGGGCCCGAGGTCGTCCTCCACGCCGAGCTGGTAGACCTCGTGCCCCATGGAGCGCAGCGTCTCGGTGACGTCGAACTCCATCTTCCACGGCACCTCGGTCACGTCGAAGCCCGACACGTCGTCGGGCGGGACGAGGTTGGCGTGCATCAGGGCGAGCACCCGCAGCTTCTTCAAAGGGCCACCCGGTGCCTGCCGCTGTGCAGGTAGTTCATCACCTGGACGGTGAGCAGGACGGTGAAGTCGAGGCGGGTCTGGTCGTCGGGCCGCGCGAGGCGGAGCTTCAGCTGCCGGCAGCGCTGGATGATGTCTTCGAGCACCTGGTCGATCGTGTACTGGTGGATGCCGCTCCAGCTCGCGATGCGGCGTCGCACGTCGCGGCGGATGCGGGAGAGGAACCGGGCCGCCGTCGGGTGGGCGGCGGCTTCCGGCGCGTCGGTGAACAGCCGGCGCAGGTCGCGGTCGTAGACGCTCGGCCGCGTCACGCCGTAGTGCTGGCGCTTCTGCTTGTAGTGCGCCCGGAGCGTGCGGCGCAGGGCGGGCAGCGGCTCGAACTCCTGCCGCGCGGTGACGCTGGGCGTGGCGCCCGCCAGCCCCGCCATGAGCTGGTCCATGTACTCCAGCTTCTTCAGCGCGGGCCAGTCCGCGTAGCGCTGGCGCCAGTCGGAGTCGGGCGTGAGCCACACGGCGAAGGTCTCCGCGAAGTCCTCGGCCGGGTGGCTCTGCGCGTACCACATGTCGAGGTGCAGCACGAAGCTCTTCGAGTAGGGCTTCGGGGTGTAGTACTCGGGATAGGGGACGCGGTTGCTGCCGAACAGCTTCTGGCGCTTGCGGCGGCGCTGCAGCTGGAACGCGTTGTCGATGGCGTGGCCGGCCTCGTGGCGCAGGATCTTCATGCACCAGGACGGGGTGCCGCCCTCCACCTCCAGCATCATCGTCTCTTCGAGGCGGGCCAGCCGCGGGTGCGCCAGGTAGAACGGGATGGCCACGCCCGTCATGCCGTCGGGCGTGAACCACTCGTCCGACAGCCAGAAGTGGGGCCGGAAGGCGATGCCCTTCGCGTCGAGCTCGGCGTACAGCTGCGCGATGCGCTCGTCGAGCCAGCTGCCGGCGATCTCGAGCTTGAGGTCGCACAGGCGGAGGTCGAGCAGCCGCTCGTCGGTCCAGTCGGCCCACGGGTGGGACGGCGCGGCGGCGTCCCCCGGCATGGTCGCATCTGGCAGCATGGCGCCAAGTTTACCGAAAAGCGTCGCGCCGGGCGGTGTGCCCGCCCGCGCGGGCCCGGGCGGTCACCGCGCCGCCTTCTGCAGGCGGTCGCGGATCGCGAGGCCCAGCCCTTCCTCGGGCGGCAGCGGGCAGACGATCGCCTCGGCCCCGGCGGCGTCGAGCGCCCGGAGGCCCGCGAACAGCGTCCGGGCGAGGTGATCCCACTCGCCCCACCGGCCCCACGCCACGACGATGGCGCCGGGTGGGGGCGCGGCGCCGGCGGCGTCGGCCCACAGGACGCCGACCCGGCAGCCGTCGGCGATCAGGTCGGCCGCGACGCTGGCGACGGCGCGCGCGTCCTCCACGAGCACGACGTGCGCGCGCGGCGCGTAGTGGCGGATGCCCGCGCCGGGCGCCCGCAGGGCCTCGGGCGGCTGCTCGGCGAGCGGCGGCTGGTGGAGGCGCACCGGCCCGAGCACCGCCTCGAGGGCCTCGCGAGTGATGCCGCCGGCGCGCAGGATCTCGGGCGGGCTCACGGGGATGTCGATCACCGGGGACTCGATGCCCACGTCGGAGGGCCCGCCGTC
>JADHED010002298.1_pt1 | contig 13552 bp, 9 predicted proteins | sample 8952041 | NCBI WGS metagenome assembly JADHED01 (sample SAMN16124423, study PRJNA663239) | bioreactor sludge metagenome | isolation source: sludge (control) | place: India:Bengaluru | collected 2018-09-08
CATCATCATCCTTGAATTTCAAACACATAATAGTTCCTTAGAAAGAACATCCTTTGGAATGTTAATTTTTCACTATCTTTGTGAAAAGGCTTGTACCATATTCGAATTCAGCCTGTTAACCTTAAATAAACTTCTTTATGAATAAGAAAACCCTTCTAATAGCATTAATTCCTGCTGTGATAGCAATATCCTGTAATTCAGCGCCTGAATCGACCGAGACACCTGCGATGGATACAACACAGGTTAATCCTGCAGCTCCAATTGATACACTGGCAATTCAACAAAGCCTGGAAATGAAAGCAACAGCTGATGCTGCGGTAGCGAGCGGACTAAATCCGGAGCATGGTATGCCGGGGCATCGTTGTGAAATTGCTGTTGGGGCACCACTTTCATCGGCACCCGCACCGGGAAGCACACCTGAAGCCGAAAGTAATACCATGACAATCACTCCCGGAGAAATTCAGGGGTCGTCAAAAATTACCATGCCAGCTGCTGCTCAACCTGCTACTCAACAACCCACTTCTATAATGACTGCTCCCGCCGCTGGAACTCCTGCAGGAGCACCAACCGGGTCTGTAGCTGCGGGAACCAATCCAGCCCATGGGGAACCTGGTCACGATTGTTCCATTCCGGTTGGAGCGCCGTTAAAAAAATAAAGGCAATGGATTTAATTTGATAAATTCAGTTTTATACCAACAATTATTCTTGAGGGCCGCTGCAATTCAACTTGCCGGCCCTCATTATTTGTGAGAATACCGCCATAGTGGCCAAAAATCCCCAGTGTGCCCAAATCAAGTACCGCTCCTGCTCTGTAGCCAACTGAATGTCTATTGAAAGATAAATTCACCCCGTTCACATTTTCGGAATGATCCAAAAGATAATTCCAGCTTGGCCCACCTTCTATTGATAAGAAGGGCAATAATTGCAACCCAACCAAAACGGGCACTTCGATGGTGCTCATATTAAAATCATCACTTTCGTTTACATTATCGGTTCCCCCAGTAACTGTTCCCCGAAGAAAACTAACATTTGCCATTGGCTTGACATAAATAAATCCTGCAGGAATACGGGCAAAAATTCCAAGTTCGGCACCTGTTGCTTTACTGAAATTGAGGTTTGTTCCCGGTGTCAAATCTGAAACTTTAAAATTTGTTTTGTTGAAAGATACACCACCTGTGACACCAAATTGCACCTGAGCTTCGGTAATCAATGTCCATGACAATAACATGGTAATCATTGAAATTAATTTGAGATTTTTCATTGGTTTTAGTTTAGTTGATGTTATAATTCCAAACTTTATACCAGGAAATTTTATTGTATAGAAAATAAAATGAGTCGGTGTTAAAAAGCACCATCTACTTTTAACGAATCAAAAAGAAAATAAAACTAGATCCACCAGAAATCTTACATGAATCCCTTAAAACTCTTTTTATAAAGTGCCATCGCATCTTTAATAATCTTGAAGGCAATTTCTCTGTTGAAAAACTTTTTCACTACAACCTGCTTCTTTTCAAGCTTCTTATAATCTTCGAAAAAACGTCTTACTTCACTCTCTGTATGTGGAGGCAATTCACTCACATCGTTCATATAATTGACCGACTGATCAAAATTCGCAACAGCAATAATTTTATCGTCCTGTTCACCATTGTCAACCATCCGCATGCAACCAATAACTTTGGCATCAACCAGACTAAGCGGCTTAAAATCTATGGAGGAAATCACTAAAATATCAAGTGGATCCTTATCATCACAATACGTTTGTGGAATAAAACCATAATTTGCAGGATAATGAACGGAACTGAACAAAACTCTATCCAGTTTTAATAAGCCGGAATCTTTGTCAAGCTCATATTTTGCTTTACTTCCTTTTTCAATTTCAATAACGGCTCTTACCACTTTTGGTGCCTGATCTCCGCTTTCAACCCCATGCCATGGGTGTTTTACATGAATACTCATAAATAATTTTTTACAAATGTACACATCTCTGATATCACAAATGATTGACAAATAAGTAAATTAAATAAAAATATTGAGTATTCCAATTAACAACATAGAGATGAGCTAATTTTTAAGCCAGCTACTCCATCATACTTATCTGTATTTCAATTAATTACAAGAACAATTCGCTAACACATTATTTTTTTTAGTAAGTAACCTGAACAAAGAATCCCCGTATATTTGCGCACTGATTTTATGCGATTTCTACTTACACTTATTTTAGTTATTTACGGGACAACAATTTTTGCAGGAGATGCAGAGGGCGTTTCTTCACATCGGTTCAATAAAAAAGGTGAATTTTATTTTTATTGGGGATGGAATCGTGCATGGTACACTAAATCAGATATTCAATTCACTGGAACCGGTTATGATTTTACGCTTAAAAATGTAATTGCTTACGACAGACCTTCTCCTTTTGATGCTGAAGTATATTTTAATCCCGCACAGCTTACAATTCCACAATACAATTTGCGATTTGGATATTACTTCAAAAACAATCTTTCAATTTCTATTGGAACCGATCATATGAAGTATGTGATGCGAAATGGCCAAAAGGTAAAAATTAATGGGTTTATAGAGAATAGCAGTTCTGCTTACAATGGTATGTATGATAATGAAGATATCACTCTTTCAAAGGATTTTTTAATTTTTGAACATACTGATGGATTGAACTATGCGAATTCAGAAATCAGACATCACGATCGTTTATATCATTCATCTCAGCTAGAAATTAATGCTGTAGAAGGTTTTGGAGTTGGAATTTTATATCCACGATCAAATGTTACATTACTTGATTTCGATCGTAACGACCAATTTCATTTAGCTGGTTACGGATTTGATCTTGTAGCAGCTATTAATATTTCTTTTCTAAAACATTTCTTCATTCAACCTGAACTGAAAGGCGGATTTATAAATATGCCTGATATTAAAACCACTAAAAATTCTTCGGATAAGGCAAGACAACATTTCTACTTTACTCAGTTCAATGTGGTATTCGGAGTAAGCATGCCACTCAAACTAAAATCCCTGAACAAGGAAGGCTAATTTTTTTCTTTTGGTATTTTTCTACTGCGTAATAATCCTGTATTCATTGTTTTTTATATTTTTGCCTGGTTAATCCTATAAGTCATGTCAGATTTAAGAAATCTATTTTATAAAATCAGTTCCGGAGCTGAACACCGCTTCGATGATTTTATGATTCGTTTCCGTCAACGTATGGGATGGGACATGAATATTCAGATTTGCCCTTACATTACTTTTGGAAATCATCAGGAACTGTATGTAAAAGGAAGGGTTTTGCATGATTATGAAATCCTATCTTCTCATGAGGATGCTATCTGGGATAACTTGTTAAATATGTACAAGCGATTTAACAGCCATGAAATAAAAGGTGCACGGTTACAGGTTTCGTATCACGATCAAATCAAAGAACTTGTTACCGATGAAGATGGCTATTTTGGTGACTCCATTCTATTTCCAAAGTCAGCAGACAACCAAACTATGTGGCATTTTCCAAAACTGGAACTTCTGGAATCAGCGGTGAACTTTACTCCTCCTGTGGAAGCTTTGGCAAAAGTTGTTGTGCCTCCTGCATCAGCTAAATTCGGGGTAATAAGCGATATTGATGATACCATCTTAAAGACCAATGCAACCAGCATTCTGAAAACAGCAATGTATACTTTCACTGGAAATGCACATAGCAGACTATCATTCCCCGGTGTTTCATCGTTTTATCGTGCTTTAAATTCTGGAGCATCAGGGAATGAACAAAATCCATTTTTTTACATCTCAAGTTCACCCTGGAATTTATACGATCTGTTAACCGATTTTATTGAAGTAAACAGTATGCCTGCGGGTCCGGTATTCTTAAAAGATTATGGATTTTCGCATGACAAAATAATTTCTGATAGCCACGATCTGCACAAACTTAAGAAGATTAAAAAAGTATTGGATGCATTTCCGGAAATGAATTTTATACTCATTGGAGATAGCGGTCAAAGAGATGCAGAAATTTATGCTAAGGCAGCAGGGCAATTTCCGGGAAGAATTTTGGCAATTTATCTGCGTGATGTAGGACATACAGAAAAATCGGCAAACACAAAATCGATATACGAAAAATCAGATCTTAAAATGAGGTTGTCTGATGATACTTTGGAACTTGCCCGACATGCTGCTGACTATGGATTTATTGCACCAGAAGCTATCGATATGATAATCGCCGATATTGAGCAATCAAAAAGAGAATCTATGCAGTGATTGCATACAATTCATCGCGCTGAGCTTTTACCCTTTCATCATTCAGATACTCATCAAATGTCATTCGTTTATCGAGCAACCCGTTTGGGGTAATTTCAATAATACGATTTGCAACTGTTTGCGTAAACTCGTGGTCATGTGAAGTGAACATCGCAACATGCTTCCAGTCTTTTAACGCATCATTGATAGCTGTAATCGACTCCAGATCCAGGTGATTAGTGGGTTCATCCAAAACCAGGCAATTTGCATTGGTTAACATCATCCGCGAAAGCATACAGCGAACTTTTTCACCTCCTGAAAGTACATTCGATTGTTTCAACGTTTCTTCTCCGGAGAACAACATCTTACCCAGGAAACCACGAATGTATGTTTCATTCTTATCCGCTGAAAACTGTCGTAGCCAGTCAATCAGATTATCATCTCCGGTAAAAAACTTTGAATTATCGTTTGGTAAATAGGATCTGGTAATAGTACTTCCCCAGGCGAATGTTCCGTTCTCAGCCGTATCTTCGCCATTCAAAATTTCAAACAAAGTGGTTATTGCTAAATGTTCCTTCGCAAGGAATGCAACTTTGTCACCTTTATTCAAAGTAAATGTAATATCAGAAAATAAAGTTATTCCATCCTGACTTGTCTTCGATAAATTTTCTACAGCCAAAATCTGATCACCGCAATCGCGTTCAGCTTTAAAAATGATACCGGGATATTTACGATTCGATGGTTGAATGTCATCTATCACCAACTTCTCAAGCAATTTTTTACGACTGGTTGCCTGACGCGATTTCGATGCATTGGCACTGAAACGTTCAATGAATTCCTGAAGTTCCTTGCGTTTATCTTCAACCTTTTTATTCTGATCGGAACGTTGGCGAAGTGCAAGCTGACTCGATTCATACCAGAATGAATAGTTACCGGTATAAGTAGTGATCTTACCAAAATCGATATCAGAAACGTGAGTACAAACAGCATCCAGGAAGTGCCTGTCGTGAGATACTACAATAACTGTATTCTGAAAATCAGCAAGGAAATTTTCGAGCCAGGTGATTGTTTCCACATCCAAATCGTTGGTAGGCTCATCGAGTAACAGAATATCGGGATTACCAAAAAGTGCTTGTGCAAGCAACACTCTTACTTTTTCTTTACCATTTAAATCTTTCATCAAACGGTTGTGCATTGATTCCGGAACACCCAAGCCACTCAACAATTCTGCTGCATTACTTTCTGCATTCCAGCCATCCATTTCAGCAAACAAAGTTTCGAGTTCACCAACACGGTCGCCATCGGCTTCACTGAAATCGGGTTTAGAATAAAGTGTATCCTTCTCAACAATTACATCCCACAATTTTTTGTTTCCCTTCAAAACAGTTTGAAGCACTTCCATTTCATCGAATTCAAAGTGATTCTGTTTCAAAACACTCATTCGTTCACCGGGAGTAATAGAAACCTGTCCCGTTGAAGGATCAATTTCACCGGAGAGAATTTTCAAAAAAGTAGATTTACCTGCACCATTGGCACCAATGATACCATAGCAGTTTCCGGGCGAAAACTTAATATTAACGTCTTCGAATAAAACCCGTTTTCCGTAACGGAGCGATAAATTAGATACTGAAATCATGTGTGGAATGTCAAATAAGGGTGCAAAGGTAGTGATTTTTATCAGCGGGCACCATATCTAGTCCCTGTCAATATCATAACAAATTCAATATCAATAACATGCAATTAGATCAATTCCTGATAGTAGCTGCCAATTTAATTTTTGAATCTTCGAAGAATTTCTTATACTTTCGCTTACAAATGAGATTCACAATTTAAAATAAGTGAGATGAGAACCTGGAAATGTTTAATTTTTTTAATCGCCTTTTTATGGAATTCTTATACAGGGTACTCGCAGCAATTTGAAAAACTCGGATCAGGACTTAGAGTATCCGGAACTATACTTTGTATGGAGAAGGATACTATTGGGGACAGGATGTTTGTTGCCGGCGAATTTGAGACCATTGAGAACCTGGACACAAAAACAATAGCTTACCGGGACAATTCCGGATGGCATGCAATGGCCAATAATTTTAATTATTATGTGAGGGATATGCAATATGTGAATGGCCGGCTTTATGTTGGCGGAAATATTGAAACCATTGATGGAGTCACCATGAATAACATTTGCTATTATGACAGTACCGGATGGCATCAGATGGGGCAAGGTTTGAATGGTGTTGTCACCTCGATAGAATATTATGATTCATCATTGTATGTATCGGGTTATTTTACAGTTGCTGATAACAATTTGCAGGTGAATGGTATTGCAAAATGGGATGGAAACACATGGTCCAGTGTTGGAACCGGTGCTGATTATGCCTGGGTAAACATAAAGGTGCTGAATGATACATTATATGCATATGGTTTCTTCAATACTTTTAACGGGATGGCCAGTAGAAATCTTGTGAAGTTTGACGGAAACACCTGGACACCCATGCCACTCGACACCTTGCATGAGATTCGAAACATCACCTATTGTAACGGGACATTATTTGCAACGATGTATAGTTTAACCACTAATAATTCCTCAATTTACAAAAAATTAGGAACCAACTGGCAGGGAATTCCTGGACCAGGACTCTTTCAAGTGGATTATATATTTTGCCCGCTCACAACTTACAATAACATTATTTATTCATTTCATAGGAGTCTGACAGCATATGATTCTTTAATTATCTCTATGTACAACTCAAACGGAACCTACATTGGGAGCTTCTCGTCCATCGGGAACACTGTAAATCACCCTGACTGGTATTTTGGAAAAGTGATTCAGGATACACTTTTTTTTGGAGGAGATTTTCGAAAAATAAACAATGAAGTTGCAGCCGGAGTATCTTGTTTAAAAAATGGCACTTACAGCAGTCCGTTTTTCCCAACATTAGGGTATATGTCTGGTTATTATGCTCACGGTTATGGAATATATTTTGATTCAACCTGGAATAAATTATTAGTAGGTGGCCGATTTGAATTTGCGGGAGATTCAGTTGCTAACAGTATTGCAACTTGGGATGGAACAAAATGGGAGCCGGTTGGAACCGGAGTTAATGCGATGGATTTAGGATCAGGATTTCGAGTACGAAATTTCGTACGATATAATAGCCAATTATATGTGGGTGGGAATTTCAGCAAAGCCGGCAATAAATCAACAGGTGGTTTTGCTGTATGGAATGGGACTGATTGGGATTCCGTTGGATCAGGTAAACCGGAAATGATCAGAGATATGGTAACTTTCAATAACAAACTATTTGTAGCCGGCGCCATTACTGAAATTGCCGATCTTAATAATGTTCATGGAGTTGCAAAATTTGATGGAACCACCTGGAGTAAATTACCACAGCTGTCTGTGAATAATGATTATGTTGCAAGCCTTTGTGTCTTCAATAATATGCTCTATGCTTCCGGTAAATTTGGCTCTTTTCCAAATTACTATTATTTCGCCCGATCAGCTAACGGAAATAATTGGGACAGTCTTGCCATCCCAGGAAATCAAAATGTTACTCAAATGCTGGTGGTAAATAATAAATTGTATCTGGCTGCCACAGCTGCGATCTATCGTTATGATGGAATTACATGGGATACCGTGGTGACTTCGGCTATGAATTGGATGGGAGGTTTTAGACTGGGTAACATTGGCAATAATCTTATATTTGGAAACCTTGATAATTCCGACACCTACATTTTGAATGATCAGGATAGCGTTATACATCTTTTTCAGTACACAATGTACAATTCGCTATCCATTGATTCATCAACTACTTTTTTAACAGGATTTATCCCGTATGCTTACTATTTAATTGATCCAATGAATCATATTATAAAAATCCATCGTGAATTACCTTCAACTTCCTTTATTTATAATCCAGACTCTATTTGCGATCATGAGTATGTTCATTTTGGATTTGATACATTATCTCATATAACTCAATTTTACAAATGGCAATTCCCTGGCGGCTTGCCCAGTTTATCTACAGCTGCTTTCACCGATGTTAAGTATTCTAATCCAGGTTTGTATGATGTTAGTCTTAAATTAAGCAATGGGTTTGGTTCAGATTCGATTTATTTGCCAAATCTAATCTATGTTGCAAATTGCTCCACCGGCGAACCCGAATTTCTGGAAAGCCACCTTAAAATTTATCCCAACCCTAGCAGCGGACAATTGACTATAGAACATCCATCCAATTTAGGTCTCTTCTACTCTACTACAATCTACGACTTTATGGGACGAGTCGTTTTTTCGACAAATAGTGGGGATTCAAACACACAAAGCGCTAACCCACTTGATATTTCCTTCTTGCCTTCAGGAATATATACAGTAAAGGTTTACACAGACAAATATTCGTTGTTCAATACTTTTATTAAATTGTAGTTCTGCTAATCTGTGGATATATGAAAATCATGAAAAATCACAAGCTATTTTTACTTTTGTTAACCTTCTTTTATTTAAACATACAACCGACTTTTTCGCAAAAGTATGATAATACATGGCTCATGGGATATTATTATAGTTCTTTTACAAATGTAACCGGACTTGACTTTTATTTTGGCAATCCGGTAAGTGTTGGCTTTGCGCCTCCATTTAATTTTTTTTCAACTGGAGGCGCATGCATGTCAGATGCAAATGGCGATCTGCTTTTTTATACTAATGGGTGTCAAGTAGCAAATTTTAATAACCAACTTTTACCCAACTCAAATTTATTTAATAATTATGCTCCACAAAATTATACTTCAGTTTGTGATCTGTGGCAAAGCGTAATTTCATTGCCATATCCTGATCAGCCGGGAAAATTTATATTAATGCATTATAACTATTATACCGGCTCCGCACCTTACGGTGTGAGTAGACTATTTTATAGTGTTGTTGATATGAACGCAAACGGCGGAACCGGGGAGATGACCACCAAAAACATGCAGGTATTTCAAGATAGTCTGATTGATTCTTTTTTGCATGCCACCAAACATGCTAACGGTCGCGATTGGTGGGTAATTACTCATCAAAGATCTACCAATGCTTTCCATCTTACATTAGTTACCCCCGCGGGCCCGACACAGCATTTTGTGCAGAACACCGGTCCTGCAGTTCCTCGATTTGATATTGGAGAAGGACAAGCAGAATTTTCTCCCGATGGTTCAATGTTTGGCTTTGTTCATAATAGATTTAATTCATTTTATCTTTTTGATTTTGACAGATGCTCAGGGACGATTTCATTTCGCGACTCCGTCCATATTACTCAAAGTAATCCGAATGAATGGCCACTCTGGGGAGGTACTTTTTCACCCAATAGCCAATATTTTTATGCAAACACACAAAAACGAATTCTTCAATACGATGTGCTTGCGCCCTCACTGGCAGCCAGTGAAAAATTAGTTGGTGTGGATGATGGAACGGGCAACCCGATATTCAGACCCAGGCCGGGTCCTAATGGTAAACTTTATTACATAGGTTGGGGAAGTGAAACCAATTTGAGTGTCATCAACAATCCTGATTTGGCAGATACCTTGTGTGACTTTCAACAGCACTCTGTTCAATTAACATCCTATCACGGTACCAGCATTCCCGACTTTCCTAATTATCGTCTCGGACCATTGATTGGAAGTTCTTGCGATACATTGACCTCAATCAATGAATTGCTGGATGATTCTTATTACGATATTACAATTTCTCCAAATCCTAATAATGGGATTTTCACCATATCATATGGTTTGCAGGCTGACCGATCAGGAAAACTTCGTGTACTGGATATTAATGGGAAAGAGGTTTACTTGAGATCACTACCGATTTATTCCATATCTCAACAGATGGAGCTTGATTTTTTGGCAAGTGGGATATATTACTTACAGATTGTTTCTGGCAAAAATTCTGAAAGTAAAAAATTCGTTGTGGTTCGCGAGGATTAAACAAATTGGTTTTTTAGTAAATAAAGAATCCCTGAAAAACAGGAATTGAGCAGAAAGTACTGGTTCAAATTATACTTTAGAATAAATAATAAGCAAACGATGAGAACTTTAAAATCAACCATCTTTTTAGTAATTTTAATACTATCAATCACAAACGTATTTGCCCAATACAATTTAGAATGGAATTTTACGAATTTGGGTGCATCTACTGGGAGTATTAATAATAACATGCACTGCTATTCTAATGGGGATGTACTTGTGTCTGGCAGAAATAATGGTGATCTTGATCCCGGCCCAGGATTTAATAATTCCGGGGCGGTCAACAGTTATAATTTTTTTGCGAGGTATTCTCAAGCAGGAGCCCTTGTATTTGGCAGACCATGGTTTTACAGTGCTCCTGCAGGATCCATTAGTTTATATGCCGACGCAATGGATGCCGATGATAAGTATTATTTCATTTTTTCAGGAACAGCTGGAACTTTCGATCTCGATACAACACAAGGGCCGGGGATCGGAGAATTAACAATTTCTGGCTATTCGCAATGTCTGGCAAGACTTGATGAGAATGGCAATTTTGATGGAGGATTTGGGTTGTCACAAAATATAAGTATGTACGGTATCAAAGTGTTTACAGACAAGAGTATATTAATAGGAGGGGAATTGGAAGGAAGTGCCGACTTTGATCCGGGTCCAGGTGTAGTTAATATAAATCCATCTGGTGGATATAATCATATGTTTTTATTGAAACTTGATTCAGCATTCAATTTTATAGATGTAAAAATAATGCAAAGTTTAAATGGTTCTTATCCATTTGGATTTCGTTTTAATTTTCTTGATGTTGACGCAACTGGAGACATATATCTGGGAGGATCATTTATTGGAAATGTTGATTTAGATCCAGGACCAGGCACGTTTTTACAATCATATACACCTCCTGTTCCACAACCGTGGAGTGCATCATGGGGAACCGGAGTGGTTATTAAACTCAACAGTTCCATGAATTTTGTAAATGGGTATTTATTTCCATCTGGTTTGTATATGCATCCGGTAACCGATCCGTTTAACAATATTTATCTATACGGAAATAGCAATGGGGATTTTGATGTTGATCCCGGGCCGGGAGTAACGCTCATTAGTAATACCACTGTTGATGAGGTATTTTACATTGCAAAGTACGATTCATTATTTAATCTGTCGTGGGTTAAATCTTCTCATGACGATAATTTCTCAACAACAGTGGTAAAATATGGCCTGAATCATCAATTGAACTTCCTTGCTTGGTCAAGTGATACGATACGTTCTAATGGCTTTGGAATACTACACGACAACAGCCCATATTCTGTGAGTGCCATGGCTCAATATTTTCACCTTGTCTCATTGGATACTTCCGGAATCGCAACACAATGTATAAATTTAGGCAGTTACAATGAGATTGGAAGTTCTGCAGGAATATATTCTGATGCCAACCATTTCTATACCTCCGGAAGACTCTCTGATACAACCGATATTCAGATCGGACCAGGAATAACGCTTCAAGGGCCAAATACTTATAGTTCTTATAATTTTTTTATCTCCTATTACAGTACCGACCCAAACATTAGCCAAATAAGAGGAAATGCCTATATTGATCAAAATGGTAACAATATTAAAGATTCCAATGAAGGCGGTGCGCAAGGTTTGATTGTAGCGATTGATCCGGGAAATTATTTTATCAGCACCGGAAGTTCGGGAGATTTTGGAGTGTACGTTACACCCAGTAGTTATAATATCACTATTCCAACCGTTCCGCTGAATTATTTGCCCCCTCAACCTTCCGTTCACGCAGCTAATTTTACAACCGGAAATCAAATCGACACTGCAAATAATTTTGCATTACAACTGGATCTTACACGGCAAGATTTAAGAGTAACTTTGACCAATGTTGGAGGCACGCGACCCGGATTCCCATTGAATTACAACCTAACAGTTAAAAATATTGGAGGAAACTCACAATCAGGATCTGTTTCCTTGGATCTTGATAATAAATTAACATTTCTTTCTTCTTCCACTGTGCCTGACATGATAACAGGTGATACTCTAACATGGAATTTTGTAAACTTATTGCCATTGCAATCATTGAACTACAATATATTAACCCGTGTAGATTCACTAGCATCCATTGGTGACACCGTTTTGAGCACCACTCAAACACTTCCCCTTATTGGAGATGTTGATACAACCAATAATTTTGATGAATCATTAAGTATTATAACCGGTAGCTATGATCCTAATGATAAAGCATCTTCTCCCGATAATGTGGTGCCATTAGCATTCATGCAGAATGGGCAATTCATTGAATACACCATCAGATTTCAGAACCTGGGTAACGATACTGCTTTCAATGTAATCATTCTGGATACCTTGTCCAATCATTTGGATATTGGCTCACTCGATATAGTGGCCTCTAGCCATAATTATACCTTTAATCTGTATCCTTCTCGATTATTGGAAATAAAAATGCCAAACATAATGCTTCCCGATTCAGGTATTAACGAAGTAAAATCAAATGGATTTATTAAATATAAGATACGAATTAAAAACAATCTAAACTTAGGCGATATTGTCTATAATACCGCACACATTTACTTCGACTTCAACCTGCCGGTAGAAACAAATACAACTTCCCTAGAAGTAGTACAATTTACTAATCAGAATGAAATTTCTGTTGAGACAAATGAGATTCTTGTCTATCCAAATCCATCCTCAGGAATAACAACAATCGTATTTAATAAGCAGGAAAATATTTCCGGAAAAATTGAAGTGACCGACATGAGTGGGAGAGTGGTGATGAATATTCCATCATTTACCGGGCATAAGGTTCAATTAAATCTTAATCTGTTGAGATCAGGAATCTATCTGGTAAAATCAGAATTAACAACTGGAAAGAAATATTTTGCCAAAATTATTTTAACTAACGAAGAAGACTAGTTCTCTGACACAACTGTAAAATAAATTGGGAATCTAATCGAAAGCTTTTCGAAATTGGATTCCCAATTTTTAATTTGAAGTTCAATAATTTCCTAAATTTAAGAAGTTCCAGTTGTTAGCGTTTCCGAAAAAGAGGGATCAAAAGTGTTTATAAAAGAGTCAGATAAATATAAATAACTAAACAAGATGGATTCTAAACAATGATATACAAAACATCAAAATATAATTCCTCCATGTTTATAAAGATTATATTGACTGCACTAAACTAACCAAAGCAAGAAAAGCCCCTTACAAAAATGGAGCGCCGCACTTCACCTGGTCCAATAGCTATCGGACTGTGGCAAGGGTGCATTCTTAATCCTTAATTCTTAATTCTTAATCCTTAATCCTTAATCCTTTT
>JADHED010002300.1_pt1 | contig 13544 bp, 8 predicted proteins | sample 8952041 | NCBI WGS metagenome assembly JADHED01 (sample SAMN16124423, study PRJNA663239) | bioreactor sludge metagenome | isolation source: sludge (control) | place: India:Bengaluru | collected 2018-09-08
TCACGCGCCAGCTGCTCGTGTTCTCGCGGCGGCGCGCGAGCGACCAGACGCGGTTCACCCTCGACGAGCTCGTCGCCGGCCTGCGGAAGATGCTGCGACGGCTGATCGAGGAGCACGTCGCGCTGCACGTGACGGCCTCCGCCGGCCTGCCGCCTGTCGAGGCCGACCGCCTCCAGCTCGAGCAGATCGTGGTGAACCTGGTGGTGAACGGCCGCGACGCCATGCCCGGCGGGGGCACCGTCACGCTCGCCACGCGGGTCGCGTGCGTGGACGAGGCGATGGCCGGCCGCCTGGCGCTGCGCCCGGGCCAGTACACCGTGCTCGACGTCACCGACACCGGCTGCGGCATTCCTCCCGACGTCCTGCCGCACGTCTTCGACCCGTTCTTCTCGACCAAGCCCGCGGGCCAGGGCACGGGGGGCGGCCGCGCCACCCGCCCCTCGATCGCGCGGCAGTTCGGGGGCACCATCGCGGTGGACACGACGCCGGGCCGCGGCACCACGATGTCGGTGTTCATGCCCGCCGCCAGCGGCGCGGGCGCCGCCCCGGGCGACGACACGCCGGACGCGCCGCGCGGCGCCGAGCGCATCCTCCTCGTCGAGGACGATGCGGACGTGCGCGCGGCCACCGCACGCATGCTGCGCACGCTGGGGTACCACGTCGCGGAGGCGGCCGACGGCGAGGAGGCCCTGGCCCTGGCCGCCGCCCTGCCGCACCTCGACTTGCTGATGACCGACGTCGTCATGCCGCGGATGGGCGGGCGGGAGCTCGACGAGGCGATGCGAACGGGGCGGCCGTCGGTGGCCACGCTGTTCACCTCGGGCTACACGGGCGACCCCGGGCTGCTGGCGCAGTTCTCGAGCGGCCACGCCCGCGTGCTGCAGAAGCCGTTCTCGTTCGTCGCCCTGGCGAGCGCCGTGCGGGCGGCCCTCGACGGCCGGTGACCGGCGCGGGCAGCGCCGCCTGGCGCGCTGCCGAGCACGCCTGTCCGACCAGAAGAGTCGGATTTTCCGGTGTGCCTGTGCTATGCTCCTGAGCGGTTGGAAGTGAGAATGAGTCTCATTTCGATGTTCCCCGAGTCCCTGTCGCCGCCAGAGTCCTGCGACACCTGCCCCGTGCGCCTCTGCGACCTCCCCGCCGGCGCCACGGCCCGCCTCTACGCCGCCGACGTGCCTGGCGAGGACGGGGCCCTGCTCCGCGCGCTCGGGCTCACCGAACACTGCCGGCTGCGGCTTTGCAAGGCGGGCGAGCCCTGCATCGTCCAGGTGCGGACGACGAGGATCGGCCTGTCGCGGATCGTGGCCGAGCAGGTGCTGGTCGTTCCGGACACCGCCTACTGACCGTCGTGCGCACGACCGGGCCACGGCGCGAGCCCGTGCCGGCCTTCGCGGTCGCCTCCGCCCCCCTCGAGCATGCCCCCTGACGCCGCGCTCGCCGACCCGTCCCCCGCTGCGCCCCCAACCCGCGCCGGGGCCCCGGGCGTGCTGCGGGTGGCGCTGATCGGCAACCCCAACACCGGCAAGACGACGCTGTTCAACCGGCTGTGCGGCGCCCGGGCCAAGACCTCGAACTTCCCCGGCACCACCACCTCGATCCGCGCCGGTCGCGCGGTGCTCGGCGGGCAGCCCGTCGAGGTGATCGATCTGCCGGGCCTCTACCAACTGCACCTGGGCGCGCCCGAGTCGCGGCTGTGCCGCGACGTGCTGCAGGGGGCGGGCGTCTACCGGCGGCCCGACGCCGTGGTCGTCGTGGTCGACGCGTGCAATCTCACCCGGAACCTCGTGCTGGTCGGCGAGCTGCTCGCCACGGGCCTCCCGGTGGTCGTCGCGCTGAACATGGTGGACCTCGCCCAGCGGCGCGGCTTCACGCTCGACACCGCGAAGCTGGCCCGACTGACCGGGTGCCCCGTGGTGCCGATGGTGGCGCGCAAGGGCATCGGGGTCGAGGAGGTGGGGCTCTCGCTCGCACGGCAGGCGGGCTGGCAGCCAGGTGACCCGCGGCCGGCCGCGGAACTGCCGCTGCCCGGCACCGACATCGTCCCGCTCACCGCGTGGGCCGAGCGCCTCGTCGCCGAGACGGTGGGCGGGCCCGGCGCCGTCGGTTCTGGCGCCGACACGATCACCGAGCGGCTCGACGCGGCCTTCACGCACCCGGTGCTGGGCGTGCTGGTCTTCCTCGCGGTGATGGGCGGCCTGTTCTGGACGCTGTTCACGCTCGCGACGGTGCCGATGGACCTGATCGAGGCCACCTTCGCGCGGCTCGGCGGCTGGGTGGGCGAGCGGATGCCGCCCGGCCCGGTGCACGACCTGGTGGCCGAGGGCATCATCGGCGGCATCGCCGGCACCGTGGTGTTCCTGCCGCAGATCTGCCTGCTGTTCTTCCTGATCAGCCTGCTCGAGGACACCGGGTACCTGGCGCGCGCCGCCTTCGTGATGGACCGCCTGCTGTGCCGGTTCGGGCTGCCGGGCCACGCTTTCGTGCCGCTGCTGACGGCACACGCGTGCGCGCTGCCCGGCATCATGGCGACGCGCCTGATTCCCGATCGACGGGACCGGCTGGCCACGATCCTCGTCGCGCCGATGATGAGTTGTTCGGCGCGCCTGCCGGTCTACGTGCTGCTGACGGGCCTCCTGTTCGCCGACCGGCCGCTGCTGGCCGGCCTCGCCTTCACGGCGTGCTACCTGCTGGGCGGCGCGGCCGCGCTCGTGTCGGCCTTCGTGCTGGGGCGATCGGTGCTGCGCGGCCGGTCGCGGCCGATGGTGCTCGAGCTGCCCAGCTACAAGCTGCCCTCGCTCACCAACGCCGTGCTCGCCGCCAAGGACCAGGGCCTCGCGTTCCTGCGCACCGCGGGCACGGTGATCATGGCCATCTGCGTGGTGATGTGGTGGCTGAGCGCCTACCCGAAGAGCGCGCCGCCGCCCGAGGTGGAGCGCCTCCGCGCCGAGGCCGCGGCCCCGGGCGTGGACGCGGACACCGCGGCCGGCCTCGTGGCCGAGGCCGGCGCCCTCGAGGCGCGCGCCGCCCAGGCGGCGAGCTTCGCCGGCGTCATTGGCCGCACCGTGCAGCCGGTGTTCGCCCCGCTCGGCTACGACTGGCAGCTCACCGTGGGCGTGATGACCAGCTTCCTCGCGCGCGAGGTGTTCGTCTCGACGATGTCGGTGCTGGTGGGCGCGGCCGGCAACGACGACGTGCGAGACGCCGGCGTCCTTCAGCGCATCCACGGCGCGACGCGCGACGACGGGGCGCCGCTGTTCACGCCGGCGACCTCGGCGAGCCTGCTCGTGTTCTTCGTGCTGGCCATGCAGTGCCTGCCCACGCTCACCGTCACGCGGCGCGAGACCGGCAGCGTGAAGTGGGTGGCGGTGCAGTTCGCGTACATGTCGCTGCTCGCCTACGTGCTGGCCGCCGCCACCTTCCAGGGCCTGCGCGTGCTGGGCGTGCACTGAGGCGACGCCATGGCGAGTCTCTCCTTCCAGGACGTCGTCGTGACGGTGGCCGCCGGCGCGGCGCTCGTGGTGCTGCTCCGCCCGTTCCTGCCGCGCTGGCTCGGGGGCGCGCGGCCGGCGCCCGACGGCTCGCCCTGTGCCTCGTGCGCGGCCGGCGCCGCGGCGAAGCAGGCGACCACCCGCCGGACCTGAGCGCGGTCGCGGCGTGCGGAAATCGGACGATGGTGCCGATCCCGCCGCGACTCAGCGTGCGGCCGGCGCGCGTTCGGCCGAGGGACCGCGCGCCTGCTGCAGCCGCGTGGCCGTCGCCTCGGCGGCGCGCATCACGCGCAGCAGGTTCCCGCCCAGCACCTTCCTGACGTCCGCGTCGGTGTAGCCGCGGCGCAGCAGCTCGACGATCAGGTCGGGGAACGTCGACACGTCCTCGAGGCCGATGGGCCCGGCCTCGATGCCGTCGAAGTCGCTGCCGATCCCGACGTGGTCGATGCCGGCCACCTTCCGCACGTGGTCGATGTGGTCGGCCACCTGGGCGAGCGTGGCGCGTGGCGCCGGGTTGGCGGCCCGCCAGCGCGCCTCCTCGGCGTCGAGCGTGCCGCGGTCGTCCTTGAACCGCTCGCGCCAGCCCCGCTGCGCCTCCTCGAAGCGCTGCTCCCACGCGGCGACCTCGGGCGAGACGAAGCCCTGCACGAAGGTGACCATCACCACGCCGCCGTTCTGCGGCAGGCGCGCCAGCACGTCGTCGGGCACGTTGCGGGGCACGTCGCACAGCGCGCGTGCCGAGGAGTGCGAGAAGATCACCGGCGCCTCGGTCACCCGCAGCACGTGGTGCATGGTGGCCGGCGAGACGTGCGACAGGTCCACGAGCATGCCGAGCCAGTTCATCTCGCGGACGACCGACTCGCCGAACGGCGACAGGCCGCCGAGCGCGGGCGTGTCGGTGGCCGAATCGGCCCACGACACGTTGGCGGAGTGCGCGAGGGTCATGTAGCGGGCGCCGAGGCGGTACATCATCCGCAGCGTGCCGAGGGAGGCGTCGATGGAGTGGCCGCCCTCCATGCCGATCAGCGACGCGATGCGCCCGGCGCGGAAGATCCGCTCGACGTCGGCGGCCGTGAGCGCCAGTTCGAACACGTCCGGATAGCGGCGTGCCAGGGTGTGGACGAGGTCGATCTGCTCGAGGGTGGCGGTGACGGCGCCGCGCCCGTCGAAACGCGAGGGCACGTAGACCGACCAGAACTGGGCGCCGACGTGCCCCTGCCGCAGGCGCGGGATGTCGGTCTGCAGGCGGGGCTGCGCCACGCGGACGTCCATCTTGTCGAGGTCGTAGCCGACGGCGTCACGCAGCGACCACGGCAGGTCGTTGTGACCGTCGCCGAGCGGGATCTCGCGCATCAGCGCGATCGCGCGCTCCCGCAGCGCGGGGGCCGTCTGGGCAGCGCCCGGCGCCACGCTCCACGCCGCCGTCGCCGCGCACGCCGCCACCACCGCTGCCACGCGCCCCGCGCTTCGAATGCCCATCGTCTCGCTCCCGGGAAAGAGCGGACATTGTAGGCCGCCGGGGGCCCGTCGAACGAACGCGGCGCCAAGGGCGGGGAGGCGGCAGGGCCGCCCCCCAGTCCCGGCGGGCCGATCAGTCACCATGGACGAACCCGAGCGAACAGCGTCGGGGGTCCAGATGGCGCAAAGAAGAAAAAGACCGAGCTCCGTTTCGCAGGCCGCGGATTACCTTGAGCGTGGTCACGCCTCGAGGCAGAGCCGCATGCGAAAGGAGCGTCGGTCCATGGCTACCGTACGATTTGTCGGGCTCGATGTCCATGCCGCCACGATCGCCGTGTCGGTGGCGGAACCCCACGGCGAGGTCCGCTCGTTGGGGGTGATTCCCCATACGCCGGACGCCGTGCGGCGCTTGGTGCGTCAGTTGGGGCCGCCGGCGACGCTGCGGTGCTGTTACGAGGCCGGTCCGACGGGCTACGGCCTCTACTGGCAACTGATCGGCTTGGGCGCGCACTGTGACGTCGTCGCCCCGACCCTGGTCCCCGTGAAGGCGGGCGACCGCGTGAAGACCGATCGCCGGGATGCCGAAAAGCTGTCCCGCTGCTATCGGGCCGGCGACCTGACCCCCGTGTGGGTGCCCGATGCCGCCCATGAAGCGTTGCGGGATCTCGTCCGCGCGCGCGAAGCCGCCAAGAAGGACCAACTCCGCGCGCGTCACCGGTTGGGCAAGTTCCTGATGCGCCAGGGCCGCCAGCGGCCCACGACGCTCAAGCAGCCGTGGACAGCAGGCCACCTGGCCTGGATCCGCGGCCTGCGCTTCGAACACCCCGCCCAGCAGACGGTGCTGGTCGAGTTGCTGCACGAGGTCGAGCACGTCGCCGCCCGGCTCGAGCGGCTCGACGCCGCCATCACCGAGGCCGTGGCGCAGGTGCCCCCAGACATGGCCGCCTTGATCCAGGCGCTGCAAGCCTTGCGCGGGGTCGCGACGGTGACCGCCGTCACCCTCGTGGCGGAGGTCGGCGACCTGACCCGCTTTCCCAACGCCCGCCAACTGATGGCCTATGGCGGACTGGTGCCCAGCGAATGCACGTCCGGGCCGCACCGGCGGCAAGGCGGCATCACCAAGACCGGCAACGCGCACCTCCGCCGCGTGATCGGCGAAGCCGCCTGGGCCTACCGATACGGCCCCGCCGTCCGCGCGCCGTTGCGCGCCCGCCACGCCGGCCTGGATCCCGCCATCCTCGCGACCGCGTGGAAGGCGCAACATCGCCTGCATCATCGCTATCGGCAAATGACCGCCCGCGGGAAACCGCACAATCAAGTCATCACCGCCGTGGGGCGCGAACTCCTCGGCTTCATCTGGGCGATCGGCCAGCAGGTCGCCGCACGGCGCACGGCGGCCGCCTGACGCGACCGCCCCCGAGTTGAGATGGCTGTCGAGGACGCGGCCCAAAGGAGGAACCCTCTGCGGTTTTGTGCGGTGCAGCAGCGCGCTGTGACCCGCGTCCTCAGTCCGAGGTGGCTCCCGACGGATCATGACCATGCGGTACCCAACCCGCGCATATCAGAATGATCAACGTCGCCCCCGCGTTCTCGACGGCCGTCCCATCCTCCAAGTGAACCACCAATCAAGGCAGACCAAGAGCAGCAACGAAAAGAGCTACTTCGATCTCTCTTGACGGGTTCGTCCATATCAGAACCGCACGCTGTAGACCAGTCGCACGTCGCGTCCCATCTCTGGGACGAGGTCCTTCACGTAGGACAGGTGGTTGCGGTAGCGCTCGTTGGTGAGGTTGTCCACGCGCGCGGTGAGCGTGTGCACGAGGCCGGCGCGGTGGAACGAGTACGAGGCGAAGAGCTTGAGCAGGGTGTAGCCGTCCGTCTCGGTCTCCTCGCCGAACACGCGGTCCTGCTTGGCGGCGAACACCATCTCCCCGCCGGCCTGGAAGGCGTCGCGCTGGTAGCGCAGCCCGGCGATGGCGCGCATCGGCGGGATGCGGGGCAGCGGGTCGCCCGAGCCCTTCAGCTCCGCCCGCACCATGTCGAAGGTGAACTCGGCGATGAGCGGCTGCATCAGGTGCACGTCGCCGTGGAACTCGATTCCCTGGATCACCGAGTCGGCCCCCACGAACTCGACGAAGGGGAACTCCTCGCCGTGGCCGTGGCCATGGCCGTCCTCCTCGTCCTCGCCGGCGTGGGCCTCGTGGCCGAAGCGCTCGTCGAACTCCTCCTCGGAGATCGGGTTGCGGAAGACGTAGTCGGCGATGTCGTTGCGGAAGAAGGTGACCTCGCCCGAGCCGCGCTTCCCGCGCCAGCGGAGGGACACGTCGAGGCCGATGCCCTTCTCGGGCTTCAGGTCGGCGTTGCCGATCTCGAACGCGAAGTTGCCGGCGTGCGGCCCGAAGAAGTAGAGCTCCTCGAGGGCCGGGTTGCGCACCGACCGCGCGAGGTTCACCGCCACCGTGGTGGCGTCGGTCGGCCGCAGCAGCACGCCGGCCGAGGCGGAGAGGTTGTCGAAGTCGCGCGAGCGGAGGCCGCCGCCCGGCGAGAACGCGGCGTGCTCGTAGCGGGCGCCGAACTGGAGCGTGGCGTGGGGCCAGGTGACCTCCTGGTAGGAGAACAGCGCCACGCCCTTCTGGTCGACCGGCGGGGAGAGCGCCTCGGCGCCGATCGCCTCGAAGCTGCGCACGAGGCCCCAGCCGCCGAACGTGCCCGTCAGCCGGCCCACCGGCCGGTGGTCGGCGTGCAGTTCGAACTCGCTGGCGTCGTTGTGGAACGAGGTGCCCACCTCGTCGCCTTCGAGCTCGTCGTGCTGGTAGCTGCGGTAGGCGAAGGCCCCGCGCACGCCCTTGACGAACCCGGGGAGGTCGCGGCGCTCGCCGCGCACCGACACCGCGTGCCGGCGCGGCGTGAGCTGGATGATGCCGTCCTCGACGATCGGGACGCCGTACTTGAAGTCGTCGTACTGGTAACTGCCGCCGAGGAACCCGTTGGCGCCGGTCCAGGCGAGGCCGACGTTGCCGAGGCCGCTGCGCGACTGCGTGTTGTCCACGGCGCCGTCGGGGGTGCGCATGTCACCGGCACGGCGCCCCGCGCCGCCGGCGCGCAGCGCCCACTGGCCGTTGCCGACCGTCACGTCGGCGGCCATGCCGGCCGTGCGCGCCCCGCTGCCGAAGTCCACCTGCATCGTGCCGCCCGGCCGGCTCACCGGCGCCTCGGGGACGAGGTTGGTGATCACGTTCACGAGGCCGCCGATCGCGTTCGAGCCGTAGAGCAGCGTCGCCGGTCCGCGCACCACCTCCACCCGGGCGGCGGCCGCGGGGTTGACGTTCACGCCGTGGTCGCCCGACTGGCTCGACAGGTCGCCCATGCGCTGGCCGTCCTCGAGCACCATCACGCGGTCGCCGTCGAAGCCGCGGATCACCGGACGCGCGGCGCCGGGCCCGAGCGAGCGCTGGGCGATGCCCGGCTGCTGGGCGACGGTGTCCGACAGCGTCGCGCCCATCTGGATGGCGAGGTCCTGTCCGGCGAGGACCGAGGTGGCCTGGTAGGCCTCGAACTGGTCGCGTGAGGCCGGGCTCACCGAGACCACCTCGCTGTAGTGGAGTTCCGGGGCCAGCAGGATGTCGAGCAGCGCCGGCGGACGGGCGTCGGCGGCCACGACGAACTCGGTGCGCTCGGGCGTGAATCCGGGCGCGGTGATCACGAGGTGGAAGGTGCCCGGGGCGAGGCCGGCCACGGTGAAGGTGCCGTCCCCGGCCGAGCGCACCTCGCGCCGCGCTTCCTCCACGAGGACGATGGCGCCGGCCACGGGGGCGCCGGTGACGGCGTGCAACAGCCGGCCCTTGAAGACCGGTGTGACCGGCTGCGCCAGCGCCAACCCGGCCGAGGCCACCAACGAACACAACACCAGGGCGGCGCAACGCCGCCCGAACCTGGACGTCCAGTACATCGACACTTCTCCACGACTGCCGGCGCGACCGGAGGCGAGGCCTCCCGGTGCGCGGCGGGTCACCAACCGGGGCCGCCCGGACGGGCGGCCGTTCACCTTTGGCTGTTCGCACGTGGCGCCTGCCGCTGTCCGGGCATGTCTCCCGGGGCATCGGCGCCGAAGGTCAGGCGAGTGGAGGCCCCCGGCCGGCCGACGGACTGGCCAGCCAGTCGTGGACCGCCTGGCCGTCGGACGCTGGGAACTGGGCGACCGCCGGCGTCGCGGGCGTCACCACCGCCGGCGAGGCGGCCGGGGTGACGCGCAGCGACGTGAGGAAGTGACAGATCGCGCAGGCGGGGCCATGCGCGGTGGAGAGGTCGTCCGCCGCCGACGCGGCGGTGGCGCGCGGGAGGCCCGTGTCGGCCTGCGCGACGTGGTACGCCCCGAGCGGCCCGATCGGGCCGCACAGCAGCAGCGCCAGCAGGACGCTGGCCTCGAAACGACGCAGGAACCGGGCGTGCATTGTCGGAGCAACCCTCAGGCTACCCGCCCGCCGACCCGGCGGTCAAGGTGAAGCGTGGCCCGGCGTGGCCCGGCCGGGCGGCCGGTGAACCGTCCCGGGCGATCCGCCCGCCACCGGGCAGCCGTCGTGGGCGGCAGGCGCCGGGGCGGCCTGTTTCAAGCAGGGGTTCATCCGTGCCGATTCCCCGAGCGTCGGACCACCCTATTCGAGAACAGCCCTCGTGCCGAAAGATCCTGCGGTCGCGCAACGTCCCACGCAGTCCCCTGCAGCCGGGACCACCGGTGCGGCCACTGCCCCGATGCCCCTCTCGCGCGCGGCTCATCTGTATCTCGCCGTCGTGATCGCCTGCGGCGGGTCGGCCCTTGCCTGGTCGACCACCGCGCTCGTCCAGCACCCGCCCGACAACCGGCTCTGGCTCGCGCTGCTGGCGCTGACGTGCTTCGCGAGCACCTTCAGCATCCGGATCCCGAAGGTCCCCACCTCGGTGTCGGTGTCGGAGACTTTCGTGTTCCTGTCGGCCCTGCTCTACGGGCCGGCGGTGGCCACCCTCATCAGCGGTGTGGACGGCCTGGTGATCAGCTGCTGGAAGCGCTACCGGCGGGTGCCGCAGCTGCTGTTCAACGTGACGGGGCCGCCGCTGTCGATCTTCGTGGCGGCGATGGCCTTCGAGGTGCTGGCCGGGCACCGGATGGGCGAAAGCCACGCCGTCGACGTGTTCGACGGCCTCGTCCCGTTCGCGGGGTTCACGCTCACGTACTTCGCGATCAACAGCGGGCTGAACGCGGGCATCGTCGCCCTGCAACGGCATGCGCGGCTCTGGAGCGTGTGGCGCCCTCACTTCGGCGTGGTACTGATGAGCTACTGCGGCTCGGCGTCGGTCGCCGCACTGCTCATCTACAACTCGCGCGACTTCGACATCGCGACCATCGCGATCGTGCTGCCGCTGCTGGTGATTTCCTACTTCACCTTCAAGACGTCGCTGCAGCGCGTGGAGGACGCGAACCATCACCTCGAGCAGATGAACCGACTCTACCTGTCGACCATCGAGACGCTGGCGATGGCCGTCGACGCCACCGACCAGATCACCCACGGCCACATCCGGCGGGTGCAGACGTGGGCGGTGGGACTGGCGCGCGCGCTCGGCGTGACCGACCCCAACCAACTGAAGGCCATCGAGGCGGCCGCGCTGCTGCACGACGTGGGCAAGCTGGCGATCCCCGAGCACATCCTGAACAAACCCGGCCGGCTGTCGCCGGCGGAGTTCGAGAAGATGAAGCGGCACGCCAGCATCGGGGCCGACATCCTGTCGGCCATCGACTTCCCCTACCCCGTGGTGCCCATCGTCCGGCACCACCACGAGCAGTGGAACGGGGCTGGCTATCCCGAGGGCCTGAGCGGCGCCGACATCCCGATCGGCGCGCGCATCCTGGCGGTGGTCGACTGCTTCGACGCGCTCACCTCCGACCGGCCCTACCGCCGGGCGCTCAGCGACGAGCAGGCCATCGGCATGCTGCTCGAGCAGCGCGGCCGCGCCTACGATCCGCTGGTGGTGGACACGTTCGCGCGGGTGTTCCGCCAGATCGCACCGGTGGAGGGCGAGGCCGGCTCCCGCGGCGAGACGCTCCGCCAGATCACGCAGGTGGCGCACACGCCGCCGACGACGCCGCGCAGCGCCCCGGTGCCCGTCTTCGCGCCCTCGGCGTTGCCGCTCGCCGAGGTGCTGGTGGCCGGGTCGCCGCGGGGCGCGCTGGGGACGCTGGCGCGCGACGTGGCGGGAACGCTGCTGCAGATGTCGCCCGCCACCCTCTGCGTGATCTACGCGGTGGACGAGCAGGGCGGCCTGCTCGTGCCCCTCGAGGCCACCGGCGAGCACGCCGACGCGGCCCGCACGGTGCAGATCGCGGTGAGCGAGCGGCTCAGCGGGTGGGTGGCCGCCAACCAGCGCACGATCTGCAACTCGGACGCCTCGCTCGACTTCATCGACCGCGACGACCTCGCCGGGGCCTTCCGCTGCTGCCTCGCCGTGCCGCTGACGTGCGGGGACACGCTGGAGGGCGTGGTGTCGCTCTACGCGCCGTCGGCCTCGTGCTTCACCGAGGCGCAGCGCGCGGCCGTCGAGAGCGTGGCGCGCACGCTGGCGCACCTGGTGCGCAGCACCCGTGCGATCGCTGAGGTCGAGCGCCTGGCGTCACCGGGCGCGCTGGCCACGGTGCCCGCCTTCGACCTGCGAACGGCCATCAGCGGGCTGGGCCTGAACCCCCGTCGTATGGCCGTCCTGGTGCTGCGGGCCACCTCCGCGCCGCCCTGGGGACAGCGGCACGCGGTGCTCGCGCGCGCGGCCGCGCAACTGCGGCGGGCCCTGCGTGAAACCGACCAGGTGTTCCGCGACGGCGACGCCGGCCTGGTGGCGCTGCTGCCCGGCGCCGACGCGCGCGTGGCGCAGCAGGTGGCCACGCGTGTGGTGGACGGGCTCGCCGGCGCCGCATTCGGCGTCGGCGTGGCCTCGGCGCCGGCCGACGGATGGGACCTGCAGGCGGTCGTGGACCTCAGCCGCCGGCGGGCCGGGAGCCCCCCGGTGCCCCCGCCCATGGAGGACGAACCCCGGCGCCCGCTCCAGCCAGCCCTCTTCGACGAGGGCCGCTCCGGCGACCCGCGCATCGGCGTCGCCTGAGAAGAAACGGGGGTCGGGTCAGTTTCTCCCGGGCGCCGTCGTCAGTAGGCCCCGGGAGAAATGGACCCGACCCCAATTCCTTCCCCTACTTCCTACTTCCTACTTCCTACTTCCTATTTCCTATTTCCTATTTCTAGAACGCCGGCCCCAGCAGCACCGCGTTGATGAACAGCAACTGCGTCCCCTCGGTGAAGGCGCGGTAGTTGGGGTCCTCGGCGAACGCGATCACGTGTCCCCGCCCCATCGGCTGGTGCAGCAGGAACGCCTTCTGCGCGAGCAGGGCCTGGGCCTCGGGCCAGGCCAGGCCGCCGGCCACCAGCTTCTCCTTCACCTGGTAGACACCGACGTTGCGGCCCTTGTCGAGCGTGATCGGCCGGAACACCCGCTGTCCTTCGACGATGGCCTGCACTTCCCCGTCGGTGCCGGCCGAGAGCCAGTGCTCGGGGTCGAGCGTGACCCGCAGCATGGCGCCGGGCGTGGCCTCGGGCCGCTCCCGCTCGGGCTGAATCGCCTTCTCGAAATCGAAGGCCGCGGGGGCCGGGCCCTCGGGCTTCTTCGCGTCGGGCTTGTCGCCGGCCGCCGGCTCGGTCTCCGGCCGCCCGTCGCGCATCTCGGTGCGGGTCTCGAGGAGGCCGACGTTCTCGCGGGCGGCCCACCGTGAGGCCTCGCCGAGGGTCACCAGCGTGCCGCCGCCGCTGATCCACTCCTTGAGCCGCCGCAGCAGGTCGCCGCCGAGCGCCTGGCCGTAGTTGCCCGAGGGCAGCACCACGACGTCGAAGTCGCGCAGGTCCACCCGCATCAGCGAGCTGCCGCGCACGGCCGTCACCGGTTGGCCGTAGCGCCGCTCCAGGACGTACCGGGCCCAGCCGGCCGACGTGCTCTGCGTGGGCGTGTCCCACACCAGCAGCACCCGCGGCGCGGGCATCACGGCCACGTAGTTGCTGCCGAGCGAGACGCCGCTCTCGACGAACGCGCTGTCGATGGGCACCACCTCGGCGCCGTGGCGCGCCGCGATCGCGCCAAGCGTCGCCGGCAGCGCCGCGTCGTGCTCCGCCACGCGGACGATGGCGGTGCCCAGCGGGTAGCTGCGCCCGCCGAGGGTGAAGCCGAGCGCCGCGTTGCGCACCTTCACGCCCTTCTGGAGGGCCTCGGCGACGGCGGCGGCGGTGCCGCTGCCCCACGGCATCAGGTAGCCCACCTTGGCGGCGGGCAGGCTGGCCGCGGCCACCTCGGGCTCGGCCGTCACCCGCGCCGAGGCGACGCTGACCGGCGAGGCGGTCGTCAGCACCTCCACGTCGAAAGCCAGCGGCAGGCTCCACGCGGTGACGTCGTACATCTGGTCGGGCAGGCGCTTCTTCCGGCGGCGGTCCTGCTCCTTCACGAACGCCTCGGGCTGCGCGACGTGCGTGTCCATCAGGTTGCGCAGCAGGCGGCCGGCCGGCTGCGCGGCCGACACCAGGAAGGCGCCCGCGGGCAGCG
>JADHED010002301.1_pt1 | contig 13542 bp, 14 predicted proteins | sample 8952041 | NCBI WGS metagenome assembly JADHED01 (sample SAMN16124423, study PRJNA663239) | bioreactor sludge metagenome | isolation source: sludge (control) | place: India:Bengaluru | collected 2018-09-08
CGCGCGCGTTGCTGGCCCCCACCCCAACCCTCCCCCAGAGGGGGAGGGAGCAAGAATGGGCATCTGAGGCTCGTTTCTAATCAAGTGTTTTTATTGCAGAACATGACAGTGACCATTCCTGATATCCCATCCCTTGACGACGCGGCGCTGAGCGCGCGCCTGCAGTTTCTGATTGACCACAAGACCAAGCCGCTGGGCGCCCTGGGCCGGCTGGAGGCGCTGATGCTGCGCCTGGGCCTGATCCTGGGCAGCGAGGCGCCCGCGCTGCGCGCGCCGCAGATGCTGGTGTGCGCGGCTGACCATGGCCTGGCGGCGCGCGGCGTGTCGGCCTACCCGAGCGACGTCACCTGGCAGATGGTGGACAACTTTCTGGCCGGCGGCGCCGCCGTGAGTGTGCTGGCGCGCCAGCATGGCCTGGCGCTCACGGTGGCGGACTGCGGCGTGGCGCGCGCCATTCCAGCGCGCGATGCCGCCCCCGGTGCGCCGCGTCTGGCCAGCTGCCGCATTGCCGCCGGCACGCAGGACGCGAGCGTGGGCCCGGCCATGACGCAGGCGCAGTGCGCCCAGGCGCTGGCCAATGGCATGGCCATCGTGCGCGGCCTGCCGGGCAATGTGCTGCTCTTGGGCGAGATGGGCATTGGCAACACCTCGGCGGCGTCGCTGCTGCTCTCAAGACTGGCGGGCGTGCCGCTGGCCGACTGCGTGGGCGCTGGCACGGGGCTGGATGAGGCCGGCATCGCGCGCAAGCGCGCCGTGCTGCAGCAGGCGCTGGATGCGAACGCCGGCGCCACCGATCCGCTGGCCGCCCTGGCGGCGCTGGGCGGCTTTGAGGTGGCCACGCTCACGGGCGCCGTGCTGCAGGCGGCCAGCGAGCGCCGCGTGGTCGTGGTCGATGGCTTCATCACCAGCGCCGCAGTGCTGGTGGCTGCGCGCCTGGCGCCGGCCGTGCTGCAGCGCTGCGTGTTCGCGCACCGCTCGGGCGAGCGCGGCCACGCGCTCATGCTCGCCGCCCTGGGCGCCGATCCGCTTCTGGACATGGGCCTGCGCCTGGGCGAGGGCTCGGGCGCGGCGCTGGCCTGGCCGCTGCTCGATTCGGCCTGCGCCGCGCTGCGTGAGATGGCGAGCTTTGAGTCCGCCGGCGTGGACGGGCCGAGCGATCGTTGATTTGCATCAAGCCGTCGGTGCGTAATGGCGGTAACGTGTCCTTGGGGTGTGGGCAATAGTAGTTACCCGCACTTGGTACAGAAACAGAAAGGAACGAGGAATGATCAAGGAAGTTACCGGCGATATTTTGCTCAGCAAGGCAGACCTGCTTGCCCACGGCATTTCGGCAGCCGACCCGTTTGACAGTGGCCTGGCCCTGGCACTGCGTGAGCGCTGGCCTTCGCTGGTCAAGGATTACCGCCATGCCACCCACTCCAAGGCCATTGGCGCCGGCGAGCTGTGGGCCTGGACGGGCGTGCAGGAGGGCGGCGGCGTGCGCCGCATCGTGAACCTGGTCACCCAGAACACCCTGGGCCAGGGCCCTGCCGCCAAGCCGGGCAAGGCCAGCGTCGAGAACGTGCGCGCCGCCCTGCAGGGTCTGGCCAAGTTCGTGCGCCAAGAGGGCATCACCAGCGTGGCCCTGCCGCGCCTGGCCACCGGCGTGGGCGGCCTGGCATGGGACGACGTGCAGCCCCTGATGGCCCAGTACCTGGGCGACCTGGGCGTGCCCGTGATCATCTACAGCACCTACCGCAAGGACGTGCAGGCAGACGAGGGGCTGTAAGCATGTGATCGTGGGCGGTGGGGCTGCATGCCCTGGCCGCCCGCTCCATTGGGCGGTTACCCTAGAAACGGCAGTTGACCGCTTGCCACCTTCATGAGAGCCGCATGAACATTGACTGTCGTTGCTTCGCTGCTGCTCACCTGTGGGGTGATCGCGCTACGCACTTGCCAGCACCGCGCTCGCCGCGCCATGCGGCGTTGCTCCTCCTTGCGGGCAGTAGCCCGCTGCGTCGTCCCGTCTTGCCTGGCACGCCGATCACGGCACTGGCGAGCGCGTCCAACTGCCGTTTCTAGGGTTACTCACGCAGATGCTCGGCCACGAAGCGACGAAATATCGCCAGGGCCGGGACGGCGGTGCGTCCCGCCAGAGTGACGAAGGCAAAGTGGCCGTTCACATTCAGGGCTGGCACCGTGGTCAGTTCCACGAGCTGGCCCGCGCGTATCCTCGTCATGGCCGCGCCCACGATGCATAGGCAAACCGCATCGCTTTCCTGAACGGCGTCCAGCAGCCCTTGCAGGTCGTCGCAGCGCAGGGTGACGCTGGTTTGCGGGTCGGCACTGGGGCCGTAGCGCGCGATCAACGCGCGTGCCACCGTGGCGCTCAGCGGGATGGAAGCCAGCGGGTAGCGTCGCAGTTCCTCAAAAGTCACCGGTGCGCCTGATGCGCGCAACGGGTGGCCGGCGCGACAAATGAAGCCTCCACGCATCTGGCCCATGTCCTCGATCACCAGGTCGGGCGCGGGGGTGATGCGGTGTATATCGACCACCAGCGCGTCGAATTCCCTCTGGCGCAATTGGGGCACTTGCAGCTCGGTGGCGCCGGGCGAGATGCTCAGCTCCACGCCGGGATGCGCGTGCGCCATGTAGGTGAGGAAAGGGCGCATGAGTATGGCGCTGGGCCCCGAGCCCAGTCCGATGCGCAGCGCCCCCAGGTCGCCTTTGCGCAGCAGTTCGGCGCTGCGTACCAGCTCAGCCGCATCCAGTACCAGGCGCCGCGCGCGCGCTGCCACGGCATGGCCGAAGGGCGTCAGCTCGTTGCTCTTGCCCACGCGGTCGATCAAGCGCTCGCCGAGCTGATCCTCCAGCGCCTGGATGCTGCGGCTCAGTGCCGACTGGGTGATGTGCTGTTGCTCGGCGGCACGGCTGAACGAGCCCGAGTCGGCGACCGCGAGCAGGTGTTCGAGCTGCCGCAAATTCATGCGCAATGAGTTCTATGAATGGTTATCGAAAGTTTAATTCATTGGACGCATGCCAATCGAGAAAATACCATCACCGTCTCCCATATCGATAGCAACACCACGGAGACACAAACCATGAACCCTCTGCGCAAATTCACCGCTGTGCTGGCTGCAATGCTGTTGGCCGGCAGCGCCCTGGCCCAGACCGGCAGCGCCAAACCGGTCACGCTGATGGTGCCCTACCCGGCGGGCGGACCATCGGACAGCATGGCCCGGGCCATGCAATTGCCGTTCAGCAAGGCGCTGGGCAAGCAGGTCATCATCGAGAATCTGGGCGGTGCCGGGGGCAGCATCGGCGCGCAAAAGGTGCTCAACGCCCCGGCAGACGGGCAGAACATTTTCCTGGGCTCGGCCAACGAGGTGATGCTGGCGCCCCTGGCCAACGCCACCGTGAAATACAAGTCCGAGGACTTCCGCCTGGTGCACCCCATAGCCGACTCCGTGATCGTGCTGCTCACGCGCAAGGATCTGCCGGTAAACAACATGGACGAGCTCATCGCGCTGGCGCGCAAATCCGCCGACAAGCCGCTGACCTACGGCAGCGTGGGCGTGGGCTCGCTCTACCACTTCATTCTCGAGGACGTACAGCACCGCAAGTCGGTGCGCTTCCTGCATGCGCCGTACAAAGGCAATGCGCCGCTGATTCAGGATGTGGGCGGCGGCCAGGTGGACTTTGCGGTGCTGGTGTACAACGCCGCCATGGGGGCGATGGCCAAGGAGGGGCGTATCAAGATCATCGGCCAGTTCGGCGACAAGCGCGCGGATCTGCTCAAGCAGGTGCCCATGGTGAGCGAAGGCCAGGAGCTGAAGAACTATGTCTTCGGTATCAGCAGCGGCTTTTATGTGCCCAAGAACACGCCCGAACCCGCGGTGCAGCAGATTCACAAGGCCGTCGTGACCGCCTTGTCGGACAAAGCCTTGCGCGAGTCTCTGGAGGCCCAGTCGAACACTGCCGCCCTGCCGATGAGCCTGGAAGAAGCCGCCAAGGTCTTCGCGGCTGACATCGCGCGCTACCAGTCCATTGCCAAGAGCATCAACCTGCAGCCACAGTAAGGCGGTCGAAATCGTGACAAACCTTGTTCAAACGCTGTGCGGGCAGCACGAGGAAGAATTTGTTGCCCTGCGGCGCGACATCCACCAACACCCCGAGCTCCCCTTCGAGGAGCAACGTACCAGCGACCTGGTGGCCCAGCGCCTGCAGTCCTGGGGCTACCAGGTCGAGCGCGGCCTGGGCGGGACCGGCTTGGTGGCCCAGCTGCGCCGCGGCACTGGCCAGCGCCGCCTGGGCCTGCGCGCCGACATGGACGCGTTGCCCATCCACGAGAGCACGGGCCTGGCCTATGCCAGCTGCCACCACGGCGTGATGCATGCCTGCGGGCATGACGGCCATACGGCCATGCTGCTGTGCGCGGCCAAGGTGCTGGCGGGTGCCGAGTTCTCGGGCACGCTGAACCTGATCTTCCAGCCGGCCGAGGAGTACGGCACCGACGACAGCGGTGCGGTGCGCATGCTGCGCGACGGCCTGTTCGACAAATACCCCTGCGATGCCATCTTCGCCATGCACAACATGCCGGGCTGGCCCCAGGGCCACCTGGTGTTCCGCGAGGGCGCGGCCATGGCCTGCTCCGACAAGGTCTATATCACGCTGCATGGCCGTGGTGGTCATGGCGCCATGCCGCAACACGCGGCCGACCCGGTCGTCGCGGCCGCCAGCCTGGTGATGGCGCTGCAGACGGTGGTTGCGCGCAACGTCGATCCGCAACAAACAGCCGTGGTCACCGTGGGCGTGCTGCAGGCGGGCCATGCCAACAATGTGATTCCGCAAACCGCCCGGCTGGAGCTCAGCGTGCGCGCGCTGGACGCAGAGGTGCGCAACCTGCTGCAGCAGCGCATCACCGCCATCACCGAGGCCCAGGCGCACAGCTTTGGCGTGACGGCCGAGATCGACTACCGGCGCGGCTATGCCGTGCTGGTCAACACGCCGGACGAGACGGAATTTGCGCGCCGCGTCGGCACCGAGCTGGTGGGTGCCGACCACGTCACGCTGCAGGGCCCGGCGCTGACGGGCAGCGAGGACTTTGCCTACATGCTGGAGCAATGCCCGGGCAGCTACCTGCTGATAGGCAATGGCGACGGCGATAGCGCGGGGGCCTGCATGGTGCACAACCCGGGCTATGACTTCAACGACGGCAACGTGCCGGTGGGCGCGGCCTATTGGGTGCTGCTGGCGCAGCGCTTTCTGGTGTGAGCACCCGGCCTTGCTGGGGCGCTGCCCGCCCGCGTCAGGGCGCGGGCGTCTTGGGCCGGTAGTCGCAGTACGGCGCGACCCGGCATTCCCAGCAGCGCGGCCGGCGCGCCTGGCAGACGTAGCGCCCCAGCAAAATGAGCCAGTGGTGCGCGTCCACCAGGTATTGCGGCGGCACGCGCTGCAGTAGTTGTTTTTCCACTTCCAGCGGAGTCTTGCCCGGCGCCAGGCCGGTGCGGTTGCCCACGCGAAAGATATGCGTGTCCACCGCCATGGTGGGCTGGCCGAAGGCCACGTTCAGCACCACGTTGGCGGTCTTGCGGCCCACGCCGGGCAGGGCCTCCAGCGCCTCGCGCGTGCGCGGCACCTGGCCGCCGTGGCGCTCCACGAGGATGCGGCAGGTCTGCATGAGGTGCCGGGCCTTGCTGCGGTACAGGCCTATGGTTTTGATATAGCCCTCCAGCCCTTCGAGCCCCAGGTCCAGGATGGCCTGCGGCGTGTTCGCCACCGGGAACAGGCGGCGCGTGGCCTTGTTCACGCCCACGTCGGTGGCCTGGGCCGAGAGCAGCACGGCGCAAAGCAGCTCGAACACCGTGGTGTATTCCAGTTCGGTGTTGGGCTGGGGGTTGGCGGCCTTGAGGGTGGCGAAGAAGGGTTCGATGTCGCGCGGCTTCATGGGGCGCCATTGTCACCGGCGCGGCGATGTGAATTGGCGACAATGCGGGCCTGCCGTTTTGCCATCACAACAGGGATTGCACCCATGCCCATTGCCTTTGCCGACCGTCTGAACAACGTAGAAACCTCCGCCATCCGGGAGCTCTTCAAGCTGCTGGGCAAGCCCGGCATCATCAGCTTTGCCGGGGGTTTTCCGGACAGCGCCATGTTCGACGTGGAGGGCATCAGCGCGGCCAGCCAGCGCGCGCTGGCCGATGAGCCCGGCGCCGCCCTGCAATACGGCGCCACCGAGGGCTACCAGCCGCTGCGCGAGCAGCTCGCCGCCTTCATGGCGGCCAAGGGCGCGAGCGATGTGGCGCCGGAGCAGCTCATCGTCACCACCGGCAGCCAGCAGGCGCTGGATCTGCTGGGCAAGACGATGATTAGCCCCGGCGACAAGGTGATCGTCGAAGGCCCCACGTTTCTCGCCACCATCCAGTGCTTTCGACTCTATGGCGCCGAGCTGATCAGCGCGCCGATCGACGGCGATGGCGTGCAGACCGACGAGCTGGAGCGCCTGATTGCCGAGCATCGTCCCAAGTTTGTCTATTTGATTCCCACCTTCGGCAACCCCAGCGGCGCCATGTTGAGCCTGGAGCGGCGCAAAAAGGTGCTGGAGCTGGCCGTCAAGTACCAGACCCTGGTCGTCGAGGACGACCCCTATGGCGACCTGTACTTTGGCGCCGCGCCGCCGCCCAGCCTGCTGGCGCTGTGCCCCCAAGTGCCGGGCAGCCGTGATTGGCTGGCGCATTGCGGGTCACTGTCCAAGGTGCTCTCGCCCGGCCTGCGCGTGGGCTGGCTGATCGCCCCGCCCGAGTTGCTGGCCCGGGCCACCATGTGCAAGCAGTTTTCCGACGCGCACACCAGCACCTTCGCCCAGGCCACGGCGGCGCAGTACCTGAAGGCCGGGCGCATGCCGGCCACGCTGAACCATGTGCGCGCCGTGTATGCCGAGCGCGCCCAGGCCATGGGCGATGCGCTGCGCGCCGAGCTGGGCGCGGCCGTGGAATTTGTCCAGCCGCAGGGCGGCCTGTTCGTCTGGGCGCGCCTGACCGGTGCGGGTGGCGCCCTGCAGGATGGCAATCTGCTGGCCCGGCGCGCCATAGAAAAGGGCGTGGCCTTTGTGCCGGGCGCGCCGTTCTTCTGCGCCCAGCCCGACCACGCCACGCTGCGCCTGTCGTTTGCCACGGCCGACGTGGCCAGGATCCGCGAGGGCGTGGCGCGCCTGGCGCAGGCGCTGGCGGCTTGATGGTCATGGCCGACACGCAAGAGCGGCTGGAGGCGCTGGAGGTCAAGGCCGCCTTCACCGAGGATCTGCTCGATCAGCTGAACCTGACCATCTACCGCCAGCAGCAGCAAATCGACGGGCTGCTGCGCGCCGTGACCGAGCTGCGCCAGCAGCGCCCCGAGGGCGGCACTGGCGCACGCAGCCTGCGCGACGAGCTGCCGCCGCATTATTGAGATATGAGTCAAGTTGCCAGGTTGGCGACATATCTCAGACTCCTTCCCCCTCTGGGGGAAGGTTGGGATGGGGGCCGGGCGCACCGGCATCTTGTCGGCATCAGGGCGCGAGCGTCGCTGGCCCCCACCCCCGCCCTCCCCCAGAGGGGGAGGGAGTGAAGACGGTGACCTGAGACATATGTCTAATCAGGTCAAATTGGCCTACAGCGCCCGTCCATAAAGCGCTGACAGCTCTTTTTTTGATAGTTGGAGTCATCCCATGCAATACCGTCAATTGGGCAAGAGCCCGCTGCAGGTCTCGGCCCTGTCCCTGGGCACCATGATGTTCGGCGACCAGACGGGCGAGGCCGAGGCCGCGGCCATCGTCGCCCATGCGCGCGAGCATGGCGTGAACTACATCGACACGGCCGACGTCTATACCCAGGGCGCGTCCGAGGCCATGCTGGGCCGGCTGCTGCAGGGCCAGCGCCAGGACTGGGTACTGGCCACCAAGCTGGGCAACAAGATGGGCGACCTGCCCAACCGGGCGGGCTACTCGCGCGCCTGGATGCTGCGCGAGGTGGAGGCCAGTCTTGAGCGGCTGCAGACCGACCATGTGGACATCCTCTACCTGCACCGCGACTACGAGGGCATGGACCTGGAGGAGCCTTTGTTCGCCATCGAGGCGCTGCTGCGCGCCGGCAAGATCCGCTATTGGGGCGTATCCAACTTCCGCGCCTGGCGCATTGCCGAGCTGGTGCATGGCGCGCGCCGCATCGCCATGCCCGGGCCGGTGGTCTGCCAGCCCTACTACAACCTGCTCAACCGCATGCCCGAGGTCGAGATACTGCCGGCCTGCGCACAGTACGGCCTGGGCGTGACGCCCTACAGCCCGGTGGCGCGCGGTGTGCTGACCGGCAAGTACCTGCCGGGCCAGGCGCCCGAGGCCGGCACGCGCGCCGCGCGCGGGGATAGGCGCATGGGGCAGACCGAGTTCCGCCAGGAGTCGCTGGCGATCGCGCAAACCCTGATGCAGCACGCCCAGGCGCGCGGCGTGACGCTGGCGCAGTTCGCCACCGCCTGGGTGCTGGCGCATCGCAGCGTCAGCAGCGTGATCGCCGGCCCGCGCACGCTGGCGCAGTGGCAGGACTACCTGCCGGCGCTGGCCTACACCGTCACGCCCGAGGATGAAGCGCTGGTCGATGGCCTGGTGCCCCCTGGCCACCCGTCCACGCCCGGCTACACCGACCCGGCCTACCCGCTGCAGCCGCGCAGGGCGTGAGCATGTACGCCACCATCTTCGCGCTGCACCTGCTGGCCGCCACGGTCTGGACCGGCGGCCACCTGGTGCTGGCGCTGGCCGTGCTGCCGCGCGCCCTGCGCCAGCGCAACCCCCAGGTGCTGCTGGACTTTGAGGAGGGCTACGAGAGAGTCGGCATGCCGGCGCTGGCCGTGCAGGTGGCGTCGGGCCTGTGGATGGCGCTGCAGCTGGTGCCGGACTGGGGGCAATGGTTCAACCCGCAGACCGGGTTGGAGGGGGCTGTGGCGCTCAAGCTGGCACTGCTGGCCGCCACCGCGCTGATCGCGGCCCACGCGCGCCTGCGCGTCATCCCTGCCCTGAGCGCACGCACCCTGCCGCTGATGGCCTGGCATGTGGCGGCCGTGACGCTGCTGTCGGTGGGCTTTGTGCTGGCGGGCATCAGTTTTCGCTACGGCGGGCTGTGATGGATATTGCCGGTTGCAGCGCCGAGCGGCTGCAGCTGCTGCTTACGCGCGAGATGCCGTTTGGCAAGCACAAGGGCAAGGTCATTGCCGACCTGCCCGCCAACTACCTGCACTGGTTTGCACGCGAGGGTTTCCCGCGCGGCGAGATCGGGCAACTGCTGGCCCTGATGTACGAGATGGATCACAACGGCCTGCGCGAGCTGCTGGCGCCGCTGCGCGCGGCGAGCCGTCAGCCAAGGTAGGCGGCCGGCCAGCCTTTTTTTCTTATGCGCAGCCGCAACGGCCGCCGCCGCAGCCCTGCGGTTGGGCTTGTTCGAACTGCGGGAACAACAGGTTGTTCTCCAGGTGAATGTGGCTGATCAGGTCTTCGCGCAACTGCCCCAGGCCGGCGTATAGCGCGCGCCAGGTGTTGCAGGCGCCCGGGGGCGGGGTGATGTCGTGGGTCAGCTGGGCGATGTGCTCCAGTGCCTGGCCGTGGTCATTGTGCTCGTGGCGCATCATGGCGATGGGCTGGGTGACGAAGCTGTTGCCCCCGGCGCGCAGCATGGGGAACAGCACGGCCTCCTCTTTGTGCATGTGCGTGACCAGCTCCTGCTCCATGACCTCGAGCGCGTGGGCCAGGCCACGCGGGGTGTCGGGGTTGTCGCGGTGCACGGCCTCCACGCGGCGCGCCATGCGGATCAGCTCGGGCAGCTGGGCGCGGTGCACCTCGTGGTAGCGCGCGATGATGTGGTCTATGAGCGCGGGCGGCGTGTCCGCGTCAGGCAGGCTGCTGGGGCGCTGCAGGGCCGACAGCTCGTCCACCACGGCCTGCAGGTCCAGCCCCTTGTCATTGGCGGCCTGGCCCAGGCTGATATGGCCGCCGCAGCAGAAATCCAGCTTCAGACGGCGAAACACCGCCGTGGCGCCGGGCAGTTGCACGGCAATCTGGCCTATGGCCTGGCTGGGGTCGATGCGAGGGGCGGCGAAGTCGGCGATGGCATTCATGGGGGAGTCCGGTAGTCGGGTTTTAAAGATGCACTTTGCGTGACCATTTTATTCTTTAAAATGCAGACGTAGTGAATCTTTTGTTTTGACTCGCGGGAGCATCATGCGACTGACCCAGTGGACCGACTACGCGCTGCGCGTGCTGATGTACTGCGCTGCCAGCCAGGAGCGCGAGCAGCCCGTGACCATCAGTGAGGTGGCCGAGTCACACAACATATCGCGCAGCCATCTCACCAAAATCGTGCAGCAGCTGGCGTCCGAGGGGCTGCTGGATACGACGCGCGGGCGCGGTGGCGGCATTCGATTGATGAAGCCCGCGCGCGAGATCAACCTCGGTGCCATCGTGCGCATGACCGAGACCGACTTCGACATGGTCGAGTGCTTCAACGCCGAGCTCAACCAATGCCGCATGAGCAACCATTGCCGGTTGCAGAACGCCTTGTCCGACGCCACGCATGCCTACCTGGCCGTGCTCGACGGCCTGAGCGTCGCCGATCTGGTGGCGCCACTGCCCAAGGGGCAGGGTGGCACCAGTGTGCATGCCCACACCATACGCTGGGTGCCGGGCCTGCCAGAGCTGTCGTAAAGCCTGCCGAAAGCGCCTGTGCCTGCCCGTGCCGGACAAGGCGCGGGCAGCTGCCGTTTTCAGTCCACTCTGGCGCCGGAGGCCTTCACCACCTGCTGGTACTTGGCGCGCTCGGCGGCCATGAAGGCGTCGAACTGCTCGGGCGTGCTGGGTACGGGCTCGGCCATCAGGGCGGCGAAGCGGGTTTGCGTCTCGCTGGCCTTGAGGGCATCGGTGAAGGCCTTGTTCAGCCTGGCGATCACCGGCCTGGGAGTTCCAGCGGGCGCCACCAGGCCCCACCAGGTGTCGATGGCAAAACCCTTGAAGCTGTTCGACAGCGGCGGCACGCCCGGCAGCATGGGGCTTGCGGCCAGTGACGTGACGGCCAGTGCCTTGAGCTTGCCGGCCTTGATGTTGGGCGCGGCGGCGGCCAGGTTGTCGATGTTGAAGTCCACCTCGCCGGCCAGCAGCGCCAGCTGCGCCGGGCTGGCGCCGCGGTACGGGATGTGCAGCGCGTAGATGCCGGCCTTTTGCTTGAACAGCTCGCCCGCCAGGTGGCCGGCGCTGCCGTTGCCGCCGCTGCCGTAGTTGAGCTTGGCCGGATTGGCGCGGGCGTAGGCAATCAGGTCTTGCAGGTTGTTGATCTTCAATTGCTCGGCGCGCGCGGCGTTCACCACGAGCACATTGGGCACGCGCACCATCTGTGTGATGCCGGTGAAGTCCTTGGCCGCGTCGTAGGGCATGCGGTTGTACAGCCAGGGGTTGACGGCATGCGTGGCCGTGGCGGCAATGCCGATGGTCAGGCCATCGGCGGCAGATTTGGCCACCAGGTCGGCGCCAATGTTGCCACCTGCGCCGGCCTTGTTGTCGATGATCACCGTGCCCAGGCTGTCGCGCACGCGCTCGGCCAGGGCGCGTGCCGTGATGTCGATGGGGCCGCCCGGGGCGTAGGGTACGACCAGGCGCACGACGCCATCTTGAGCGTGGCTCACGGGGGCCATGGCGGCTGCAGCGAAGGCGGCTGACGAAAGAAGAAGGTTTCTGCGGTTCATGGGCGGGGTTTGAAGTGAGGCAATCGGGGCTGCTGCGGCGGGCAACGGGGCGCGGGCAACGGCAGCCGGAAATGGAGGATCTGGCGCGTTGCGCCAGGCATGTCAGCCGCCGTGCTTGTCGGCTTCGGATGTGAAGGAGTCGGCGAAGAACTCGTCCGCGGGCAGGCCGCGTTGCTCGCCATAGGCCGCGCGTGCCGAATCGACCACGATGGGCGCGCCGCAGGCATACACCTGGTGGCCCGAGAGGTCGGCAAAGTCATCCAGCACTGCCTGGTGCACAAAGCCCGTGCGGCCGCTCCAGCCGTCTTCCGGCAGTGCGTCAGAGACCACGGGGACGTAGCGCAGTTGCGGCAGATCGGCCAGACGCTCGCGTATCCAGCCGTCCATGTACAAGTCGTGTGGGCGGCGCCCTCCCCAGTACAGCGCGGCGGGCCGCGAGCTGCCCTTGTGCTGCAGCTGCTCGATAAGCGCCTTGACGGGCGCAAAGCCTGTGCCCGATGCCAGCAAAATCATGGGTTTGTCGGAATCCTCGCGCAAGAAGAAACTGCCAAACGGCCCTTCGATGCGCAGGATTTCCTTTTCCTTCATGGCGCCGAACACATGGTCGGTGAACCGGCCGCCGGGCATGTGGCGTATGTGCAGCTCCAGGCCCGGCATGGCCTCTTGCGTGTGCGGCGCGTTGGCCATGGAGTAGGCGCGGCGCGAACCGTCGCGCAGGATGAATTCGATGTACTGGCCCGCGTGGTAGCGAAACTGGTCGTTGGCAGGCAGTTGCAGGCGCACCTGCATCACGTCGTGCGATGCGCGCGTGAGTGTGGTCACGCGCACGGGCAGCTTCTTGATGGGGTAGGCACTCTCGTCGGTCACCTGGCGCGACTCCAGCACCACGTCGGTCAGGGGGTGCGCGCAGCAGGTCAGCACGTAGCCGGCTTCCTCCTCCTCGACGCTCAACGCCTTGTGCTGGTGTTCACCATGCGTGACCGAGCCGCTCAGCTTTCTGCACTTGCAGGAGCCGCAGGCGCCGTCCTTGCAGCCATACGGCAGGCCCACGCCGCTGCGGATGGCGGCCGCCAGGATGGCTTCGTCACCCTGCGACTGGAAGGTGCGGCCACTGGGTTGTACGCTGATTTGAAAGGCCACTGGCGCGGTCTGTGGGCTTGTCATGTGTGGGTATCCTTGGATATTTTTCTCCGCGAGGCGCCGATGCCCCCCGCCTCGCTTGACGGAGCCGATTTTGCCCTCAAACCAAAACCCTCTCGGCGCGCTGCCGGCGCGCTTTCGGCGTCAGCGCCTGCTCATCGTCGGCTGTGGCGACGTGGGCCAGCGCGTGGCGCGCGACCTGCAGGGGCGCCTGCGTGTGCTGGCGCTGACCACTTCGGCCGATCGCGTAGGTGCGCTGCGCGCTCTGGGTGTCACGCCACTGTCGGGCGACCTCGATCGCGCGGCCTCGCTGGCGCGTCTGGCCGGGCTGGCTACGCGCGTGCTGCATCTGGCGCCGCCACCTGGCGAGGGGCAGGTTGACCTGCGGAGTCTGGCGCTGGCGCGCGCGCTGCGCCGGCGCGTGCTGCCACGGGCACTGGTCTATGTATCCACCAGCGGGGTGTATGGCGATTGCTCGGGCGACTGGGTGGCCGAGTCGCGCCCGGTGGCTCCGGCCACGGCGCGGGCGCTGCGCCGCGTGAATGCCGAGCGCGCGCTGCGCCACCTGGGGCGTGCCGGCCTGCGCATGAGCATTCTGCGCGTGCCCGGCATCTACGCAGCTGACCGCGAGGGCGGCACGCCCGAGGCGCGGCTGCGCCGCGGCACGCC
>JADHED010002302.1_pt1 | contig 13537 bp, 12 predicted proteins | sample 8952041 | NCBI WGS metagenome assembly JADHED01 (sample SAMN16124423, study PRJNA663239) | bioreactor sludge metagenome | isolation source: sludge (control) | place: India:Bengaluru | collected 2018-09-08
GCAGCGGTTTCAAAACCCTGCAGGACGGCCAGTCCGTCAGCTTCGACGTGCAAGATGGGCCCAAAGGGCCGTCGGCGACCAACGTCAAGGCAGTCTAACCCTGCCGTCTGACCGGGCGCTCTTCGCAAAAGAGCGCCCGACTTCAGAGCCCCTTTTGGTTATAGGCCCTCACCGGCCTTCAGCCGAATGACCTGTCACTGGCGGCCCACCCGGCGCTTTTCTTCGGAAAGGAACACACCATGAACAAACGCTTATACATCGGTAACCTGTCGGACGAAGTCACCGAAAACGACCTCACGCACAATTTTTCGACCATCGGCAAGGTGGTCTCGGTGGCGATCATCAAGGACAAGTACTCCCGCCAGAGCAAGGGCTTCGGTTTCGTCGAGATGGAGACCGAGGACGAGGCCAAGAAGGCTATCGAGCAGTTCAACGGCGGCGAGCTCCAGGGTAAGAAGATCGTGGTCAGCGAGGCGCGCGAGCCCCGCAAGGACGGCGAGGGCGGCGGGTTCAGCCGCGGCGGCGGCGGACGGCCGGGCGGCGGCGGTTTCGGCCGTGGCGGTGGCCGGCCGGGCGGTGGCGGCGGATACGGCAGCCGGTACTAGCGCTTTCGGGCGCCTTGCCGAGCGTGCACGGCGGGCGCCCGCCCATTCTTTTTCTGCAGAACGCTTAAGCTCCCCTCCCTCTCTGAAGCCCCTGCACCCCACCGCAGAAACGCAGCAGCCCATCCGGGAAGGACGTGCTCAAGAGAAAACGGCGTGTCGGGCCGTCAGACAAGGCGCGCGGCCTCGGGCAGCGCGCAGCATACATTCAGTATGTGAGCACCTGCACAAGGCCGCGCAACGACGGATCACGGCCCGAGACGCCGTTTTCTATTTGCGGACGAGGCGCGCGATGTCCGGCACTTGCAGGTTGCTCGCCATCACCCGCCACTCCCCGGATTCGGCCTGAACGCCCTTGAGCCGGCCGATCTTCAGCCACTCGGCCACGCCGTTCTCGGTCAGGTAGGTCATGGCCGAGAACTCCGGGACGGAGTAGCTCGCCTCCGCCGGAGCGGCCGGCGGTTCCGGCGGCGTTGCGACGGGAGCCGGAGCGGCCGGCGCCTGGGGCCGGGGTGCGACAGCCTTGGGGGCAGGCGCCTTGGCCATCTGCCTGCTCCCCCCGGCTTTGGGCGCTGCCGGTTTCGCCTTGGCCTTCACCCATTTGGAAGAGAGCTGGCTCTGGGGGATCATCCACTTGCCGCCCTCCTTGCGCGCCTTGATCTTGCCGTCGCGGATGAGGTCGGCGACCTCGGCCGGGGCGAGCCCCGTGAGCTTCGAGAATTCGCCGGTGGTCATGGTTTTGGCTGGAGTGCCCATAGGGAGCGTTTCCTTTCGGCTCGATCCGCACGGGTCGGACCGGCGGATCTGGGAGCGGGGTCTGCGGACAGCCTGTTTCCCTTCATACTAAAATCGGGCCGTTTCGTAAACCGGCCGGTTGCAGCAGCTATCGTTGCCCATCTCGTCGATGCTGAAAAATTTTCATGAAATGTACGGGTTGACAGCGCCGCTGCGGATATACTACAGCCCAGCCATCTCTTGCGGTCCAACGGTCAGCGGTTGCTGCCGGGTCGGGACCTCCTCCGGCCTGGGATAGACGCAGCGCACCCTCCTCGGCGCGTGGCGGCATGGGAACCCTCCGAAGACCCCTTCTATCTGGCTGCCTCCTCCTCGCGATTCTTTCGATCGCCGGATGCGACCTTGATCGCCGGCCCCCCCCCCGCGCGGTCAAGGGGGTACTGGACCTGCGCGACTGGGACTTCACCCGGGACGGGCCGGTCGAGCTGACCGGCGAGTTCGAGTTCTACTGGGGTCGCCACATAGACCCCGGCCACGTGGACCGGGCGGCCCGCCGGCCGTCCTTCGTCCCGCTGCCGGGGTACTGGAACGGCCTGCGGATCGACGGCGAGACCCTGCCCGGCGACGGGTTTGCGACCTACCGCCTCACCGTCCTGGTCGGCCCGTCCGGGAACCCCCTCGCCCTCCAGGTGTGGGAGGTCTCCACGGCCTGCCGGCTCTTCGTGGACGGCGAGCTACTGGCGGCGGCCGGGGAGGCCGGGAAGAGCGCCGAGGCCACCGTCCCCGAATACCGGCCGCTGGTCGCGGGTTTCAAGCCCGCCTCGGGCCGGATCGACATCCTCCTGCAGGTCTCTAACTTCCACCACCGCCGCGGCGGGCCGTGGGACGTCATCACGCTCGGCGCCGAGCGGGACATCCTCAAACAGGTCGAGCGCAAGCACCTGTTCGACTTCTTCCTGCTCGGCTGCATTTTCATCATGACGCTCTACCACCTCATGCTCTTCCTCTCCCGCCGCAAGTACCGGGCGACACTGTTCTACGGGATCTTCTGCCTCCTGGTCGCGCTGCGGGTGCTCACCACCGACGCGCGTTACCTCCTCCACATGCTGGGCCACATCGACTGGTCCATCCTGGTGAAGATCGAATATCTGTCGTTTTACCTGGCCGTCCCGGTGTTCGGCCTTTTCCTCCGCTCGCTCTTCCCCGAGTTCCCGGAGCTATTGATCCGGACCGCGGTGGTCCTGGGCGGGCTGTTTTCGGCGGTCGTCGTCTTCACGCCGGTCAAGGTCTTCTCCCACACCCTCAACGCCTTCGAGGCCGTCACGCTCGCCCTGAGCGCCTGTGTGGTCTGGAAGATCGCCTCCCTAGCCGCGCGGCACCGGGTCGAGGCCATCGTCTTCCTGCTCGGGCTGAGCGTCCTGTGCCTCACCATGGTCAACGACATGCTCCACGTCGAGCGCTTCATCCGGACCGGCTATTACGCCCCGTTCGGGCTGCTCTTCTTCATCGTCTCGCAGGCCTTCCTGACCTCCTTCCGCCTCCTGAAGGCCTTCACGGTGGTCGAGGAGCGCAGCCTGGAGCTGCGCGACACCCTGGAGTCCCTGAAGCAGGAGGTGATCGACCGCATGCACGTCGAGGAGGCGCTGCGGGAGAGCGAGGAGAAATACCGCTCCATCCTCAACAGCATCCAGGAAGGCTATTACGAGACCGACCTCTCGGGCAACCTGACCTTCTTCAACGACTCGCTCTGCGGCATCCTGGACTACCCGCGCGAGGTCATGCTGGGCATGAACAACCGCCAGTACATGACCCCGGAGGCGGCCCGGCGCGTTTACGAGACCTTCATCCAGGTGTTCAACACCGGCGAGCCCGCCAAGGCCTTCGACTGGGAGGTGATCGCGCGCGACGGCTCCCACAAGACGGTCGAGGCGTCGGTCGCCCTGCTGCGGGACGCGCGCGGCGCGCCGGTCGGGTTCCGCGGAGTGGTGCGCGACATCACGGAGCGGCGGCGCGCCGAGGAGCAGGCCAAGCTGCACCAGCAGCAGCTGATGCAGGCCGGGAAGATGGCGGCACTCGGCGTCATGGTCTCCGGCATGGCGCACGAGATCAACAACCCCAACAACTTCATCATGCTCAACGCTCCGCTGCTGCGCTCGGCCTGGGAGAGCGCACTGCCCATCCTCGACGAGTACCACCGCGAGAACGGCGACTTTCTGATGGCCGGCATGCGCTTCTCCGAGCTGCGTGAGCAGATGCCGAAGCTTCTGGACGGGGTCTCCCAGGGGGCCGAGCGCATCAAACAGATCGTCGCGAACCTCAAGCACTACGTGCGGGGCGACACCGGGAGCATGGATCAGCCCGTGGATGTGAACGCCGTCATCACCTCCGCGGTCTCGCTGATCTCCAACGTGATCAAGAACGCCACCGACCACTTCGGCGTCCGGCTCGCGCGGGACCTGCCGCCGGTCCGGGGGAGCTTCCAGCGCCTGGAGCAGGTCATCCTCAACCTGATCCAGAACGCCTGCCAGGCCCTGCCGGACCGGACGCGCGGGCTGTTCATCGCGACCGAGGCCGAAGCGGGCGGGGCGGGAGTGCGCATTGTCATCCGCGACGAGGGCGCCGGCATCCGCGAGTCCGACCTGCCGCGGATCCGGGAGCCGTTTTTCACGACCAAGTCGGACAGCGGCGGGATCGGGCTGGGGCTCTCCATCTCCTCGCGCATCCTCGAGGAGCACCGCGGCAGCATGCAGTTCAGCTCAGAGCCCGGGTCCGGGACCACGGTGACCCTGCAGCTGCCGGCAGGCGGCCCGCCATGACGACGCGGGCCGCGCGCCGCCGGACGACGACCGAAAGGAGGTCCCCATGAGCGAGGCCATCCACCCCCCGTGCCCCATCCTGCTGGTGGACGACGAGGCCCAGGCGCTGACCAGCTTCGAGATGGCGCTGCGCTCCGCGAGCCTGAACCACTTCATCGCCTGCAACGACAGCCGGGAGGTGATGGGGATCCTGGGGCGGCGGGAGGTCGAGATCATGCTGCTCGACCTCTGGATGCCGCACGTCACGGGCGAAGACCTCCTGCGGCAGATCACGGTCGACCACCCGGGGCTGCCCGTGATCGTGGTCACGGGCGCCGACGACGTCGAAACCGCGGTCCGGTGCATGCGCGGCGGCGCCTTCGACTACATCGTCAAGCCCGTGGAGCAGAGCCGCCTGGTCGGCAGCGTGAAACGCGGCATCGAGCTGCGCGAGCTGCACCGCGAGAACCAGCTGCTCAAGGCGCGCGTCCTCTCCGACCGCCTGAACCGGCCCGAGGCCTTCGCCGGCATCGTCACCGTCAGCCCGGCGATGCTCGCGATCTTCCGGTACGTCGAGGCGGTGGCGGCCAGTCCCCGGCCGCTGCTGATCACGGGCGAGACCGGGGTGGGCAAGGAGCTCGTGGCGCGGGCGGTGCACGTTCTGAGCGCCCGCAAGGGGAGCTTCGTGCCCGTCAACGCGGCCGGCCTGGACGAGCACGTCTTCGCCGACACCCTCTTCGGCCACCGGAAGGGCGCCTTCACCCATGCGCTGGAGGCCCGCGCCGGGCTGATCGAGCAGTCCGCCGGCGGGACGCTCTTCCTGGACGAGGTCGGGGATCTGAGCACGGTCTCCCAGGTGAAGCTGCTGCGGCTGCTGCAGGACGGCGAGTACCTTCCGCTCGGATCCGACATCGCCAAGCGCTCGGACGCACGCATCGTGGTGGCGACCAACCAGGACCTGGAATCGGCCCGCAGCGCCGGGAGATTCCGCAAGGACCTCTACTACCGGCTCTGCGGCCACCGCGTGCACATCCCGCCCCTGCGCGAGCGCCGGGAGGACCTGCCGGTTCTGCTCGACCACTTCCTGGGAGAGGCCGCCCGCAGCCTCGGCAAGCGACGGCCGACCCCGCCGGACGAGCTCCACAATCTGCTCGCCGCCTACCACTTCCCGGGCAACGTGCGCGAGCTCGAGTCCATGGTCTTCAACGCGGTCAGCCTGCACTCGGCCGGCAAGCTGTCGATGGAGGCCTTCAAAACCGTGATCTTCGAGCACCAGCCGGCCCTGGCCGGCGAGGCCGAAGGCAAGGGCCCTCCGGTTTTGTCCGGCCTCGTTTTCCCCGAGCGGCTGCCCACCCTGAAGCAGGCCGAGGACGCGCTCGTGGAGGAGGCGCTGCGCCGCGCCGGCGGCAACCAGTCGATCGCCGCCTCCATGCTCGGCATCACGCGTCAGGCAATCAACAAGCGGGTGAACAAGGCAGCCGGCGGGACATGACGCCCGCCCTGATGACGAACGGGTCGAAATGGCTTATTGTGCGTCACACCTTTATCGGCAACCGTCCGTGTGCCGCCCCAACTGACCCCATAATCCAAAAGGAGGACATCCCATGGCGCTGGAGAAGATTTCGAGCTTGGACCCGACGAAGAAGGCCTTCTCGCTGTTCGAAGAGTTCAAGGCGTTCGCCTTCAAAGGCAACGTGATCGACCTGGCGGTCGGCGTCATCATCGGCGCGGCCTTCGGCAAGATCATCGACTCGCTGGTCAAGCACATCATCATGCCCTTAATCGGCATCATCATGCCGGGCGAGCAGGGCTACCAAGGCTGGAAGTGGGTGGTCAACGGAGTGGAGATCCCGTTCGGGCTGTTTCTCGGCGAGATCGTCAACTTCCTGGTCGTCGCGCTGGCGCTGTTCATCTTCATCGTCAAGTTCCTGGGCTGGATCATGAAGTCCAAGAAGGAGGAGGCCGCCGCCCCCGCCCCGCCCCCGCCCCCGACCCGGGAAGAGGAGTTGCTGGCCGAAATCCGGGATCTGCTGAAAAAATAGACCGGCCCGTCTTTTTCTCGGCGAGGACGCCGGCACCCGCTTTCGGATCGTTGCACCCCGCCCGCCCCGCCATCCCCGACCCATGCGCCGGAGGTGGCGGGGAGCCGCTGACTGTCCGTGTGGCGACGCACGTGAAAACAGTCGCCACTCCCTTCTCGTCAGACGCCTTTCCACCCCCGCGCTAAGCCTCAGCCACTCGGCACACGCTTACGACCCGTCCCCGTAGAAAGACGGCCTCAGCGACTTGGCGCTATTCAGCCTGATCGTCCTCAACGAATCCTGGGAAAGGAGCAGTCATCCGGGCGTGCCACCGGGTACAGCCTTCGACGCCGTGGGCATTTCCCCACCGCGGGCAAATGCCCACGATTGCCCCTCCGTCTGCGGGCGGTAGGCCCGCGATTCGATCTGCCCGTCCGGCATTTTTTTAAAGAAGCTCAACTTGCCGATTTACAGTATAAAACTCTCGAGTATCCGGCGGAGGCCCCCTTGGTCGCCGCCCGTCCGGCGGCCATGGCACACCCCTTGCTCAGTCCATTTTCATCGATTCGCCGCTGGGGAATAAGCGGTGTCACTGAAAAGAAAGAGGCGAAGCAATAGACGCCCTGAGGGAGGATCCAATGAAAAAGAAACTGCAAGCATTGATCGCAGCAATGATGGTCGTTCTGGTTGTACCTTTTCTCGCAGGCCTGCACATTCCATTTCTATCCCCTGACACCGGCCTGGCCTACGCCCACGGTGGCGGAGGCGGTGGCGGTGGTGGCGGAGGCGGCGGCGGTGGATCCGGTGGTGGCGGAGGCGGATCAGGTGGTGGCGGTGGATCCGGTGGCAGTGGCGGGGGCTCAGGCAGCGGTGGATCCGGGAGTGGTAGCGGTGGTTCCGGCTCAGGGAGCAGCGGGTCTTCAGGCGGCAGCGGGTCTTCAGGCGGCAGCGGGTCTTCGGGCAGCAGCGGCGGCCACGGCAGCAGCGGATCTTCGGGCAGCAGCGGAAGCTCCGGCAGCTCGGGTGGGCACGGCAGCAGTGGCATGGGTGGCGGCCATGGCAGCGCCGGTCTCGGCGGCGGCCACGGCAGCAGCGGCCACGGTGGAGGTCACGGCAGCGGCGGCCATGGCAGCAGCGGTCACGGCGCCGACGACGCGGGCACGGGTCATGGCATCGGCCACGGTGCAGACGACGCCGGAACCGGGCACGGGATAGGCCACGGCGCCGACGACGCAGGCACGGGTCATGGCATCGGTCACGGCGCCGACGACGCGGGCACGGGTCATGGCGGGGTCGGCCACGGCGCAGATGATTCGGCTGCCCATGGATGATCGCACCGGCGACCCGTGAGATCTGCGGACTACCTAAACGCAGCGGGTCGGGAGCAGGCAGATCGACAACATGGCTGTGCCGTCCATACGGCACAGCCATGATTATTATTGCAGGGCAAAGCGCGGTCATAATATTAAACGCTGACAGGGCCTCTTCGGGCATCCGCCATTTAAGCCCTTGGCGGGTTCGGCAGCAGGGAGCACAGATCATGAGACAGCATCGCAGCAAATGGAAAGCGCGTGCCATCCTGGTCATCAGCCTGTCGCTGGTCTTTTTCTGCAACGGGTGTGCGGCCGTGGAATACGTACAGACGGGCGCTCAGGCTCAATCGGCCTATGACGAGGGCGTGGCCCTCTACGACGCGAAAGATTACGCGCGAGCCATCCCGCTGTTTGAACAGGCCTTGAAATTGCAGCCCGGGCACGACAACGCATTGGCCAGCCTCGCCTGGAGCTACTATCACCTCGGCAACTACCCGGAATCGACCCGGTTGTTCCTCCAGGCGCTCACCCGCCAACCGGGCTGGGTCGGACTGCACGATGGATTGGGCTGGAGCCGATACAGAGCCGGGAACTACAAGCAGGCGCTGGAGTCCTTCCGGCAGGCGCTCGCCATCGACCGCGGCTTTCGCGACGCCGGCGTCGGGTATGCCTTTTCGCTGTTCGAGCTGGGCAGGTACGCCGAGGCCATGCCGCAGTTGGAGAGGTTGGTGCGTGAAGGCGAACCGAGCTCCTGGCGCAGCGCACCCCCCGATCATGAGGATGTCCGGAGCCGCTACGCATGGGTGCTGTTCTATCTCGGGGACTACACCCGATCCAAAGAGCAGTTCATAAAGGGGACCAAGGCCAGGCCCGAGTGGTCGGGCCTTTTCAACGGCCTGGGCTGGAGTTGCCTGCGTCTCGGCGACAAGGCCCAGGCGCGGCAAGCCTTTGCGCGGGCCTTGGAGCTGGACCCCGGCCTCGCCGACGCCAAAGCGGGTTTGGCGCAATCCCAACAGTAGGAGCGCAGGGAGCCATGCGGTGGGTCTCCGGCCTTGAGGCGCCCTCTTCGGACGTTTGATGGACGCGAGGCCTTCAAAACAGCACCGTAGCGGAGGAGCGGCCCTGACGCGCCAGTTCGCCCTTCTGAGCCTGGTCGTCATCGGGCTGATTGCCGCCGCGCTGTCGGCCACGGTGTCTTACGCCTTGCGCAGGGACCTGCTGGACCGGGAGTGGGGACTGACCGCGGATTACATCCGAACGGGCATTCTGCAGAACCTCTCCCCCCAGGATTTCCTGGAGCCCGGGCGCCCGTCATCGCGCGAGCACTTCGAGAAGATGGGCGCACAGGCCGTTGGGATGCCCACGATCTCGCGCGTCAAGCTGTACGATGCCGACATGCGGGTGGTCTGGTCCGACGAGCAGCGACTGATCGGCCAACGCTTTCCGGATAATCCACATTTGATTGCAGCGCTTTCCGGGCAGACCGTCGCCAACCTGCAGGCGGGAGAGTTCAAGGCGGAGAACCGCTACGAGGAGAACGAGTTCGCACGACTGGTGGAGCTTTACGTCCCGGTGGTGTTCCCGGGCTCCTCCCAGATCGTCGGGGTCGTCGAGACCTACAAGGTGCCCACCCAGGTCTTCGCCAGCATTCGCGAGGGGCAGATGACCGTGGTCGGCGCAACCGCCGTAGGCGGGCTGCTCCTCTACCTTTCTCTCTTCTGGATCGTTCGCCGGGCGGCCCGCCGCATAGACGAGCAGCACCTCAGCATCGAGAACCGCAGCCTGGAGCTCGCGCAGGCCAACGAAAACCTGACCTCCATGCAAGGGCAGCTGCTTGCAGCTGAGCGCCTGGCCGCAATCGGCGAGGTCGTCACAGCCGTTGCCCACGGGATCCGCAACCCGCTGGCCAACATTCGGGCAGCCGCACAGGTGGCCGGCCTGGGGGCGCCGGCCGGGCCGTCGGGGCCCACCACGCGGCATCTTGCCAGCATCATGGCGGAGGTCGACCGGTTGGACCTCCGGTTGAAGGAATTGCTTCAGTTCGTGGGGCCTGCGCCCCCTCCGAACGCATCGGTATCCCTCGAGGCGGTGGTGGGCGAAGCGCTGCAGATGATGTCCGGAAGGATCGATGCGGCCCGCGTGCGGCTGACCTGCTCCGCCGCACCGGACCTGCCTCGTATCAGCGGAAACAGCATGTTGCTGGAGCAGGTGGTGCTCAGCCTGGTGTCGAATGCCGTAGAGGCGACTTCGAACGGCACGGGCGCCATCCAGGTAACCATCGGTGTCGAGCCGGACGCGGGGGCCGTATTCCTGGAGGTCCGCGACAACGGGGAGGGCATCCCCCCCGAGCGGATGAGCCACCTGTTCAGGCCCTTCTTCACGACCAAGGCTCAGGGGACCGGCCTGGGCCTGGCGATAGCCCGGAAGTACACCGAGGCGCATCGCGGGACCATCACCGCAACCAGCCGTCCCGGCGAAGGGACTGCTTTCCGGGTGACGCTGCCCGTTCGGGTGGAGGCATGAGGGATGACCAGCCTGATCCTGGTGGTTGAAGACGAGACCATCCTCGGGGATTCCATCTGCACGTTCCTGGAGCACCACGGCTACTCGACCCTCGTGGCCCGCTCCGGCGCAGAGGGGCTTCGCCTTGCCGAGGAGAACAACCCGGACGTCGTCGTGGTGGACATCCGGTTGCCGGATCTGGACGGCCTCAGCGTTCTCCAGAAGCTGCGCGAGCTCGTGACCGGCATCGAGGTGGTGATGATGACGGCCCATGCCTCGGTGGCGTCCGCAGTGACCGCCATTAAAAGCGGGGCGTTCGACTACCTCACCAAGCCGCTGGACCTCGATGAGGTGCGGATCGTGGTCGACAAGGCGCTGGCGCATCAGCGCATGCACCGCGAACTCACCTACCTGAGAGAGCGCGAGGCGACCGGCGGCCAGCTGTCGCAGCTGATCGGCGAGTCTTCCGTCATCCGCATGCTGCGCCAGCAGATTGCGCGCATCGCGCCGCTCGAGTCCGGGGAGGCGGGGCCGCCGACCGTGCTCGTATTGGGTGAGACTGGGGCCGGCAAAGAGATGGTCGCGCGGGCCATCCATTTCGGCAGTTCCCGGGCCAAGGGGCCTTTTGTGGAAATCAATTGCGCGGCCATTCCGCCCCAGCTGCTGGAGGCCGAGCTGTTCGGCTATGAAAAGGGGGCCTACACCGACGCCAGGAACTCCAAGCCCGGCCTGTTCGAAGCGGCCGACGGGGGCACTCTCTTCCTGGACGAGATCGGACACCTGGACCTCGGGCTGCAAGTCAAGCTGTTGAAGGTGATCGAGGAGAAGGCGGTTCGGAGATTGGGCGGCCTGCGGATGAAGACCTTCAACGCCCGGATCGTCGCGGCCACCAACCGCGACCTGGAAAAGGCGATTGCCGAAGGGGCGTTCCGGCCGGACCTCTACTACAGGATCAAGGCCATCGCCCTGGAGGTGCCGCCGTTGCGATCGAGAGGGAGCGACATCCTGCTGCTTGCCAACCATTTCCTGGAACGATTCGCCCGGCAGTACGGCCTGAAGGGCAAACGCCTGTCTCCGGAGGCCGAGGCCTCGCTGCTTGCATACTCGTGGCCGGGGAACGTCAGGGAACTGGCCCACCTGGTCGAACGGGCGGTCCTCCTCCATGAGGGCGCTACCATCACCGTCGACCAGCTGGGCATCCCGGCCGGATCATCGACCGCGTCGGTCGAGGCCGGCCCAGGGGGTGTCCGCGTGGATTTCTCCGGTGGCGGGATCCAGCTCGAGGAGGTTGAGCGGCAGCTGATACTCGAAGCCCTCCGGGCGGCCGAGTGGAAGCGGGGGCGCGCGGCGCAGCTGCTCGGGATCACCAAGGAAACCTTGAGATACCGCATGGAGAAATTCCAGCTCCACCCCCCTGCCTGAGCCTGCCTCCATTCCCGACCGCCTGCACGAGCAGCCTTCATCGGCGCCACATAGATAGCTCTGCAGCCGCAGGCGCCTATCCCCGGCCCCGCGGCAGGCCTCGTCAACCGCTGTTGCACCTCCATCAGACTACCCCCTCTGCCGTGTCGTTTCTCGCCTGACGCGGCATCCTCTTCGTATTCCCTGGCATTCCTGAGGGTTGCTCCATACCGGTCGCGACCGGCGATTCATCATCGGCCCTGATGGTACGTGCCTTGCTTTTCTGGTCGGCAAACCCGGAGGTGCTTATGAAAGCGCGGCCAAGACCCATCGTCGTCTTCCTGGTGCTTCTGTCCTACCTCACCATGACCCTGTCGGGCTGCGTCACCAAATATGTCCTCGATCGCCGGCAGGAGCGCGAGGCGCGAGTCAAGGAGAAGACCAATTTCTGGTCGCTGTCGGCCGTGACCTCCGCCCAGGTCGTCTCCGGCACCGAGGTGTTCGCCTGCGTCGAGTTCCGCGACTCCCCCTCCGACGCCCCCGAAGCGTTCACGATCAACCTCTCGCAGGCCCAGCGCATCGGCAGGACCTTCAGCCACTTCATGCCGGCCGGCTACGTTCCGAGCGGGCCGGCCGAGGAGCCGGTCTGGTACCTCTATCCGCTCCAGGAGGCGCTGAAAGGCTGCGTCCGGGCGACCGGCGAGAGCCCGTTCCCGGTTGTAGAGCTGAAAATCGAAACGCTGCGCATCGACCGCGAGGAGCAGCCCCGTTTGCCACAGATCCTGCGCGCAGGCGAGCCGGCGCCGGCCGACAAGGGGCGGGTCGTCGACGTCCGATTCCATTCGAAGGGCCATGGGGCAGCATCCGAGGACGTGATGCTGGTCTACGTGCCGCCCGCCGCAGGTGCGGACCCTGCTCAGATGGTGGGAGTGGCCGGCGCGTTCGAGCCCGGCAGCGAGTGGCTGAACCCTTACACGCTGCTGGTGGTCCCGGCGCTGGCGACCGACACCGCCATGGTCACCATGGCAATCCTGATCGTGGCAGGCGCTCATAGCCGTCGGTGAGACGAACAAACGCAAGGGAGGTGGACCATGAAAAGCGAGCGCACACGGACCGACAGCCGCAGGCGGATCATCCTGCCAGGGGTCGTCCTGGCGGCCTGCATCGTCCTCAACCTGACCGGCTGCTCGGTGTTCATGGCGGCCCAGCTGCCGGATAAGAAGGACCTGAACGTCCTGAAGCCGGGCGTGCCGCGTTCGGTGGTGATCGCGGAGATGGGGACCCCAAGCTCCTACGACGAACTCGAGGGCACTCGCACCGAAGTCTACAAGTTCAAGCAGGGGTACTCCACGCCGAACAAGATCTCGCGCGCCGTCTTCCACGGCACGGCCGATCTCTTCACCTGGGGCCTCTGGGAGGTCGTGGCGACCCCTGCGGAGTACTGCTTCAGCGGGACGGACACGATCGTGATGGTCTCCTACGATGCCGCCAACCGCGTCGAGAAGGTGCAGTACGTCAAAGGCGGTGAGTGACGATGCTTTCGGCGCGGTCACCCGCTGAGGACATGTGCGGCGCCCCGGATGGGGTGCAGCCGAGTCCGTTCGAGTCGAGGGTCTTCGACACGGACGACCTGGGCCGCCTGCGGCATGGGGTCGCCGCCGCGCTGCAGGCGCTGGGGTTTGCGATCGATGAAATTCAGGCCGACCCGGTCTTGATCACCGCCTCCCGGGCGATCGGCCCGGTGCACCGGCTGGCCGTGCACGTTCACCCGCGGGAGGAGGCCCAGTCCATAGTGCGGGTCGAGGCGGAGCTTCCGGACCGAGACATGCGCGAGCCGCCGGTATTGAGGTGCTTCTTCGAGGCGCTCTCCAAAGCGATGTATTTGACCGGCCACGGCGCCTGATCTTTGGAAGCGGCAACGGCCGTGGTCCCCGTTCACCGCGAAACCGATCGGAAGGAGGGGGGTATGCGACACAAGACGGTCACCGCAGCGCTCGCCGTCGTGATGTCCGTGTGGATGTGGCTGCCGGCAGCGCCCGAATGCGGCGCCCAGGTGTTCCTGTTCGAGTGGGGTCAGGCTGGGAGCGGGGACGGGCTGTTCAATCAGCCCTCAGGGATCGCCGTCGATTCCGCAGGGGACGTCTACGTGGCCGACACCGCGAACCACC
>JADHED010002305.1_pt1 | contig 13528 bp, 10 predicted proteins | sample 8952041 | NCBI WGS metagenome assembly JADHED01 (sample SAMN16124423, study PRJNA663239) | bioreactor sludge metagenome | isolation source: sludge (control) | place: India:Bengaluru | collected 2018-09-08
TCAGGATCACCGCTGCGTCACCGACAGCCCAGCCGGTCTTGTCATCGACAAAGAACAGGTCGGTCAGGGTGAGCAGCACCGGCACCTTGGCCTGCTGCCAGTTTTTGCCTTGGTCATCGGAATAGACCACGATGCCATACTGACCCACTGCCACCAGACGGATGCCGGCCTTGGCCACGCCGAGCAGCAGGGTATGTGCTGCCTTGGGCATCGGCACCGCCGGTGCCTCGATGGGGTCGACGACCGCATGGGCGTGCAGCGCAAACCCCATGGCCAGCGCGCAAAGCGACATGCCAAGGCGCCGAAGCGATTGTGGACGCCTGCTCAGCCCTGAGAATCTTTGGCTAATCCATCGCCCCGATGGGTTGCGAGCACAACCCATTCGATCGTTTTTGGCAGATAGCATGAACTCCCCCTAGAAGATGCTGTCGTTATTATTTCAGCGCGCCATGTTAACCGGGCTTGCGGATGGAATCTAACCCTCTGCCATCCCTGCGACAGAGGGTTTCGTTTCTACCCCGGTTTCCAGCACGAAAGCGACAACTCCGCCTGTGCACTGTTTCATTGGGTAACGAAACCTGCATTCAGTCACCCGGCCCACCGGACAACTGCCAGACATGCTTCAGCGAAGCGACACCCATCCACCGCGGCTGATGCCCAAAGCCAGCAGGATACCGATCAGATCAGCCCCCAGGTCCAGCAGCGAGCCGTCCCGTCCCGGCACCCGCAGTTGCAGCAGCTCGATGGCAGCGCCATAGCCAAGCATCACGGCCAGAACGCCCTGCCCAGCAAGACGCCTTGACCAGCCATGACGCAACAGCAGGGTCAGCGCCAGAAAAGCCAGCAGGTGGTCGCTCTTGTCGTTGCCGGAGGAGAGCGTTGCCGGTTGCGGAGTCAGCGCCAGCCAGCCAACCAGCAGAAACAGCAACCCAAAGGCGATCCGCAGCAGCGGCTCCAGTCGGCGCCTGAAGCTTTCAACAGTTGACATTGCGCACTCCGCTCCTGGTTCGAGTCGATCACTCGGGTCGATTTCTGCTAGGCTAGCGCCGCTTCGATTTCTGTCACTTCATTCGCCACGAGGCCTTCTATGTCACGCACTTCCGGCATGCCCGATCTCGGCATGGATGCCAACACGCTCTATCTCGAAGAGACCTTCACCGACCAGCGGGTCGGCACGCTGCGCCGTCTGACGCCGGTCACTGCGGCCGGCCAGCCCGACGGCAGCCGTCCGGTACTGTTTCAGGGGCAGACGCAACTGATGACCCAGGTCGGCCCGCTGCCGCTCGATTTTAACATCGAGGCCAGTTCGCTCGATGAAGCCGTCGCCCGGTTCGGCAGCAGCGCCCAGCAGGCGCTGGAGAAGACCCTGCGCGATCTTGAAGAGATGCGCCGCGAATCGGCCTCGTCGCTGATCATCCCCGGCGGTGGCGGCCCCAGCGGTGGCCCGCTGGGGGGCGGTCCGCTCGGCGGTGGTCGGGGCGGCAAGATTCTGCGTTGATCATCAGTGACGAAGGAGGATGCCCACAATGAAGAGCCGTGCCGCCATCGCGCTTGCCCCGGGACGCCCGCTCGAACTGGTCGAAATCGACGTGGCCGAACCGCGCGCCGGCGAGGTGCTGATTCGCAACATCGCCACCGGCGTCTGCCACACCGATGCCTACACCCTGTCGGGCCGTGATCCCGAAGGGCTGTTTCCGGTCATTCTCGGCCATGAGGGCGGCGCCATCGTCGAGGCCGTCGGCAGCGGCGTCCGCAACGTGGCAGTGGGCGACCATGTCATCCCGCTCTACACCCCCGAGTGCGGCGAGTGCAAGTTCTGCCGCTCCGGCAAGTCGAACCTCTGTGTCGCCATCCGTGCCAGCCAGGGCAAGGGGGTGATGCCCGATGGCAGCAGCCGGCTGTCGTTCGAAGGCAGGATGGTCCACCACTACATGGGCACCTCGACCTTCTCGGAATATGGCGTGCTGCCGGAGATCGCGCTGGCCAGGGTGCCGAAGCAGGCGCCACTGGACAAGGTCTGCCTGCTCGGCTGCGGCATCACCACCGGTGTCGGCGCCGTGCGCCACACCGCCCGGGTCGAGGCCGGCGCGACCGTGGCGGTCTTCGGCCTCGGCGCCGTCGGACTCAGCGTGATCCAGGGCGCGCGCATGGCCAATGCCGGACGGATCGTCGCCATCGACATCAATCCGACCAAGTTCGACTTTGCCCGCCAGCTGGGTGCCACCGACTGCGTCAATCCCGCCGAGCATGGCCTGCCGTTGCAGCAGGTGATCATCGACCTGACCGACGGCGGCGTCGATTACTCGTTCGAGTGTGTCGGCAATGTCGATCTGATGCGTGTCGCGCTGGAGTGCTGTCACCGTGGCTGGGGTGTCTCCACCATCATCGGTGTCGCCGGGGGCGGCGAGGAGATTCGCACCCGCCCCTTTCAACTGGTCACCGGCCGTCGCTGGCAGGGGAGCGCGTTCGGCGGCGTCAAGGGACGCAGCCAGTTGCCGGACTACGTGCAGATGTACCTCGACGGCAAGCTGGAGGTGGACCGCTTCATCACCCATACGCTGCCGCTGCCCGACATCAACCGGGCGTTCGAATTGATGGGACAGGGCCAGAGCATCCGCTCGGTGGTCTACTTCTGAGTCGTTCGAAAATGTCTGCCCGCACCACCGCCTGCTGCGGGCATTGGACAGCGTGAGAAGACGGCTGCTGCCGCACTGACGTCAACGCCCCCCCGGCAGAGCCCGACTGAGCGCAGTGCCGCAGCAGACACCCGGCTACGCCAGGATCTGCCGCAGACAGTCCGCCACGCCGCGCGGATCGGCCAACATCGCCATGTGGCCGCATTCGAGCACGAAGGTCGAATCACAGGGGGTGGCGCGCACCATCCGCCGCTGGTTGCCGAACTCCACGACCCGATCGGCCCGGCAGTGGATGTAGCTGCGCGGCAGCCGGCCAAAGCGGTCATCGCTGAGCACGACCGGTGTCACGAAGGGCGCCAGCGGCTGTGGCACCAGCCGTTCCCTGGCCCAGGGCAGCTGTTGCAGGCAGTCGTGGTAGAACAGCTCGGTGAGACTTTGCTCCGAAAGGCGCAGACTCAACCCGCCATCCGCCGGCTGCGCCAGTTCGACTTCGCGGCGCTCCAGTACATTGTCGACCAGGCTCTGGCCGCTGCGCGGCAGCAGCGCCGCCAGATAGACCAGCCGCTCGATCCGCTCCGGCCGCTGCTGCGCCACCTGACTGATGACGATGCCGCCCATGCTGTGACCGATCAGGAGCACTGGCGGGTCGATGGTGTCGATCAGGTCGCAGATCGACTCGACATAGCACTCCAGCGACAGCTGCGCCAGCGGCCGCGGATCGTCGCCATGGCCCGGCAGGTCGGGCGCCCAGACCCGATGGCCCTCGGCCTCCAGCGGTGGCCGCAGATCGCGCCAGCACCAGCCGCCATGCCAGGCGCCATGCACCAGCAGCAGATTGGCCACTACTTGCCCATGCGTTGCTGCATCGCCCGCCCCATCTCGGCCAGCACGCCGGCGGCGATGGGGTCCTGGCCGATGTTCTGCCAGTAACTTTTGAGTCTGGGCCGCGCGGCCAGAATGTCGGCTTCGCCAAACCGCGGTGCGAGCGCCACCACGAAGAAGAGCGCCGGCGCCAGCGTGCAGTCGGCCAGCGTCAGCCGGTCGTCGACCGCATAGCGTTCACCCGCGATGAACTGTTCGAGCTGATCGAGCCCCTTCAGCAGCTCAGCCAGCTTTTTCGTCACCAGCGCCGTGTCGCGGGTGGCCGGATTGATCTGGCCGAAGATCTCGAACAGTGGCGCCAGTACATAGAGGTCGGCAATGCGCGACAGCGTGCGCACCAGCGCCCGATCCTCCAGACTGGCCGGCCGCAACGGCGGTTCAGGAAAACGGTCTTCGAGGTATTCGCAGATCACCTCGGACTCGGGAATGATGCGCCCATCGACATGCAGCGCCGGAATCTTGCCCACCGGATTGACGGCACTGCGATCCGCCGGCGGCGCAGCCAGCTCGACCGGCAGGTGCTTGGCACGCAGCTGCATTCGGCAGCGCGCGGCGAAGGGGGAGAGATCGCTGTTGTAGAGTTTCATGCCACTGCTCTGCTGTGATGTTCGATTCAGTCGTTCAGCCGACCTTCTCTTCGGAGATCGGGTAACCGGCCGCCTTGGGAATGGTCAGAAAGTTGCCTTCGGCACGCTGTTCGATCCATGGCTGTACCGTGACGATCGGTTCGCGCCCGGCGCGGGCAATGGCCTCGTCGACCGTCTGGCTCAGGCCCAGCTTCATGATGTTGAGCTTGGTCGGAAAGATCACCGTGTAGGTGCCCTGCTGTGCCCCCTCCAGTGCCTGGTTCGGGGTGATCCAGACCGAGTCGACCGACTCGCTGCCATCGTGGGCGGCAACGTGATCACTCGGCGCCTTGGCCAGATAGAAGCGGGTATCGAACCGCTTGGGCACCATCTCCGGCGTGATCCAGTGGGCAAAGGGGTGCAATTCATCGATCGCCAGTTGCAGATCTTCGCGTTCGAGAAAATCGAAGAAGCCAATCTCTCCGTTGACCAGTGCACCACGCTCCGGCTCCAGCGCCTTCAGCCGAACGCCATCGATCAAGGCTGCCGAGCCACGCGGCCGGGCCAGCAACACGCCACACTCCTCAAACGCCTCGCGAATCGACGAGACATAGTAGGCCAGCGCCTCATCATCGAGTCCGTCGGCCGCGGTGCAGCGGGCGCGCAGCCGGGGGTCGTAATCGCCCTTGTCGGTCTTGCCACCCGGAAAGACCAGTGCGCCGGAGGCGAAATCGATCTGGTGGTGACGCACCACCATGAACACCTCGATGCCCTGCGGGCTGTCGCGGCAGATCAGCACGGTGGCTGCGGCAACCGGGTTCACGGCTGTTTTCTGATTCATCTTCGCGCTCCTTGTGGTGCTGCCGCCCGTGATCAGCCGCTCGAGCGGATCACCGCCTCGCTTCGGACGGTGCGGCAGGCTTTTTCATTATTTTCGGATGGTCTAGATTGACGGCGCACGCTAGCAGCTTGCCCGGTGGTTTGGCAATCGCAGCGCTCAGGGTACTGCGCGCACGGACCATTGCATGCAACATGGTTGATCTTCCGCATGCTTTTGCGGATACTCCATTGAATTCAACAGGCTGTACCTTGACCGCCCCCGGCTGTCACCGCCACTTCGATGATTTGTTCATGGAGTTTCAGAAAACATGGACCGTTCAACGGCAGAGCACGCTGCATCGATCCCCCAGCCGCAGCGCCAGGCACTGATCTTCGGCGGTTTTGACATGCAGCCGAAGCACTGCCGTGGCATCGCCGACCTCTACCGACAGCACGGCGCACAGAGCGTGACGCCGCTGTGCCACTCATTGCAGCAGATGACGGTGGTCCGGCTGGGAGACCGGCAGGCACGCCAACTGGCCCACCGCTTTGCCTCGTTGACAGCGCACGACGAGGTCGTGGTGCATCTCTACTCCGGCGCCGTCTTCATCTTCTTTCGTCTGCTGGGCTACCTGCCAGTGCAGGCCCGCCAGGCGATCCGCGCGGTGGTCTTCGAGTGTTCGCCAATGGACTGTCAGGCCGAACAGTTCGGCCGCTTCGCCAGTTGGCGACTGGGCCGCGACTACCGTCGTCGCCATGCGGCGCCCTTCGTGCTGCTACGGCCGCTGGCGGGCATCACCCGCCGTTTCGAAAGAGATCACCACGCCGCGATGCGACTGCTCGATGCCGAAACAGCGGTCCATTTCATCCTCTGCGACAATGACCCGATCATCGACCCCGGCTATGTCACGGCCTACCACCGGGAGCTCTCGGACAGAGGCCACATCACCTCGCTGACACTGCACCGCGGCGCCCGCCACTGCCGGGCGCTGTCGGACTGTCCGCAACCCTATCAAACCGACCTGTCGCACTTTCTCGACCGCCACTGGCGCAGCCCACAACCCGTGCAGTACCCGATGCAACGGCGGGCGGTTGCCGCACTGTGAGCGGCTGAAAACCACTGCCCGACGCATGTCCAACACCTTCTTACAATAACCACAACAAGGAGAAACCCTGTGTTCAACTTCATCTCCTGGATCGTCGACCACCGCCGCACCGTCGTGCTTCTGGTCGGCCTGATCACTGTCGGACTGCTGCTGCCGCTGCGCCACATGGAGGTGATCGTCGACACCGACCAGTTGCTGCCGCAGAGCCACCCCTATGTGATCGCCACCAAAAAGGTCGAGCAGATCTTCGGCAACCGCTACACGGTGGTGGTGGGCATGACCGCCCGCAGCGGCACGGTGATCGAGCCGAAGCTGCTGGAAAAATTGAAGGGGCTCACCGAGGCACTGAACAGGATCCCCGGCGCAGTGCGGCCCAACCAGCGCAGTCTGGCCTCCAGCAAGACCAAGAACATCGTCGGCACCGAAGAGGGGATGAGCGCGCGGGCGATGCTGGCCAAGCTGCCGCAGAGCGAGGCGGAACTCGCCGCACTGCGCACAGCAATCGACAACAATCCAGTCTATGACGGTGTGCTGATCTCGAAGGACCGCAAGACCGCCGCGGTGGTCACCGAGGTCAAATCCAACCCGCTCGGCTTCGGCGCCATCGAGCGTGACGTGCGCGCCGCCATCGCCCCCTTTGCCGATGAAAGTGTCGAACTGATGGTGACTGGCCAGCCGATCTTCCTGTCGGCGCTGGAGCACTTTTCGGACCGCATGGGCTTTCTGCTGCCGATCGCCCTGCTGGTGATCGGGCTGCTGCACTTCGAGGCCTTTCGCACGATACAGGGGCTGGTGCTCCCACTGGTGACGGCGCTGCTGGCAGTGGTCTGGAGCCTCGGTATCATGACCTGGTTCGGCATGCAGCTCGACCCGTTCAGCAATGTCACGCCGATTCTGATCATCGCCGTGGCGGCTGGCCATGCAGTGCAGATTCTGAAGCGCTACTACGAGGCCTATCACGCCATCGAGCCGCACAGCGAAGACAAACGCGCCGCCAACCGCGCAGCGGTGGTCACGGCAGTCAGCGCCATCGGTCCGGTGATGGTGGCGGCCTGCGTCATCGCTGCGGCCAGCTTTCTGTCATTGCTGGTGTTCGGCATCCAGTCGATCCGCACCTTCGCCAGCTTCTCGGCGCTCGGTATTCTCAGCGCGTTGGCGATCGAACTGACCTTCATCCCCGCCGTGCGGGCGATGCTGCCGCCGCCCAGTCCGAAGCTGGTCGAACTCGAACACAAGCGCACGGTGTGGGACCGCATCATCGATCGGCTCGCCACGGTCGCCCTGAGTCCAAGACGCGGCTGGATGATCGTCGGCGGCCTGCTGCTGGCGGTGGTTGCGGCCGGCGGCACCACACTGGTGGTGCAGGACAACTCGCTGCGTTCCTTCTTCACTGCGAGTCAGACCATCCGGCAGGAGGATGCGGTGATGAATGCCCGCCTGGCCGGCAGCAACACGCTCTATGTACTGATCGAGGGTCAGCAGGACGACGCCATCAAGGATCCGGCCATCCTCAACGCGATGCTGACCACCCAGCGGCAACTGGAAAAAGATCCGCTGGTGGGCGGCACCATCTCGCTGGCCGACTTCATCGTGCGCATGAACCGGGCGATGCATGGCGATGATCCAGCCACCGCCACCATCCCGGCCGATGCCAATCTGGTCGCCCAGTACCTGCTGCTCTACTCGATGTCGGGCGATGAGGGCGACTTCAACAACTATGTCGACCCGAGCTACCGCAACGCGGTGATTCAGGCCTTCGTCAAGACCGACAGCTCGGCCCATGTCAAACAGCTCGAGGCGCAACTGCTGCCGGTGATCCGCCAGGCCTTTCCGCCCGATGTCACCGTGCGCATCGCCGGCAGCATCACCACCCCCACTGCGATGAGCGAGATGATCGTGCAGGGCAAGATCATGAACCTGCTGCAGATGGCCGGGGCGATTCTGCTGATCGCCAGTGTGATGTTCCGTTCACTGTTTGCCGGACTGCTGCTGATCATCCCGCTGGCGATGACCGCGCTGGTCAACTTCGGCCTTATGGGCTTCTTCGGCATTCCGTTGCAGATCGCCACCTCGACAGTGGCGGCGCTGGCGGTCGGCATCGGCGCCGACTATGCGATCTACTTCACCTACCGACTGCGCGAGGAGTTGCGCCGCGACGGTGACATCGAGGCCGCGACCCGCCGCGCCTACGCCACCGCCGGCAAGGCGGTGCTCTATGTTGCCACTGCGGTGGCCGGCGGCTATGGCGTGCTGATCTTCTCGATCGGCTTCAACATCCACCTCTGGCTCGGCATCATGGTCGGCGTCGCCATGCTGGTCAGCGCGCTGACCGCCCTGACACTCTACCCGGTGCTGCTGCTGATGCTGAAACCGGGTTTCGTCTTCGGTCAGGCCCGGCTCGAACCGGCCGCGGCGACGCTCGGCCTGCTGGCGCTGCTGACGCTCTGGCCGACCGATCAGGCCCATGCGCAGCAGGATGCCGACGCGCTCGATGCCACCACGGTGATGCAGCGCAGCTATGAAGTCACGCTTTACAAGAGCACACGGCAGGCGGCCACCTTTGTGCTGGCCGGCAGCGATGGCAAGAACTTCGAACGCAAGGCGACGGGCTATTCAAAACTGGCCGATGACGGCATCCACAGCTCACGGCTGACCCGTTTTCTGTCACCGGCCAACATCAGCGGCACTGCCGTGCTCTCGGTCGAGAACAGCGACCGAGAGGATGACGTCTGGGTCTATCTGCCGGCGCTGCACAAGGTGCGCCGCCTGGCCGCCGGCGAGAAACGCGACTCCTTCGTCGGCACCGACTTCAGCCATGGCGACGTGATCGGGCACAAGGTGGCGGACTGGAACCACACGCTGATCAAGAACGAAACCGTCGATGGCGCGCAGACCGCCGTCATCGACAGCGTGCCGCGTGACGACACCGTCAAGAGCTCCACCGGCTACGGTCGGCGTGTCTCCTGGGTGCGTCTCGACAACTGGGTGCTGGTGCGCAGCGAGTTCTACGACGAGACCGGCGCGCTGCTCAAACGCTTCTCGGCGCGTGATCTCAAGCTGGTCGATGCCGCCGCCCAGCGCTGGCAGCCGATGGAGCTCTACATGAAGAATGTCCAGACCGAGCATGAGTCGACCATCCGCTATCACGAGTTCGAGGTGGGGGTGGCCGTACCGGCCAATGCCTTCTCTTCCCGTGCGCTCGATGTGCAGCCATGAGGCAGGTCGTCAGTACGACGGGCCTCACCCTCCTGCTCCTGCTGGGCGCCGCTGCGCAGGCGATGGAGCCACTGCCGGGGTGGCAGACGGCCAGCGAAGCAATCGGTCTCAGCCAGTCGCTGCGCTTCGGCTACTGGCGCTCGACCCGCAGTGTCGATGACCAGATCAACCTGCTGCCGGCATCGCTGTGGCTGCGTGAGCGCTACAGCTTCGACTCCGGGATGACGCTCCATGCCGAGGGCTGGCTGCAGAGCAAGGATGTCGCCCACCCATGGCAAGCGGAGTCACGCGGCGAACTGCGCGAAGCCTACCTGCGCGACACCCTGGGTGATTTCGACATCCGGTTCGGCCGTCAGATCGTCGCCTGGGGTCGCGCCGACCGCATCAATCCGACCGACAACCTGAGCGCCCGCGATCTGACACGGATGTTCGTCGAGGATGACGATCTCAAGCGCGGCAGCACTCTGCTGCGGTTGGCCCATCCCCTGGGTGAGACAGCCGAGCTTCAGCTCTACTGGATTCCGGAGTTCCGCCCCGAGGTGCATCCGCTGGCCGAACGGATCGGCCCCTTCTCGATCGCCGGCGACGACCGCCGTCCCACTGACGACAGCCAGCACGCCATCAAGGTCGATGGCAGCCGCGATGGCCTCGACTGGTCGCTCTCCTGGTTCAACGGTCACAACCCCAGCGGCGACCTGCGCGCGCTCGACGCCGCCCGGCCGCTGATCCTGGTGCGGGAGTATGCCCGCCAACAGACCTTTGGCGCCGATGCCGCGACCGTCGTCGGCAACTTCAACCTGCGCGCCGAGGCCGCCTACACCGACTTTCCCGACCGTGACGCGGGCGACCTCTCCAAGCGCCCCTTCCTGTTTGCCGTCTTTGGCGGCGACCGCAACCTGGGTGAGCAGTTCAATCTGAATCTGCAATACCTGCTGCGCCGGGTGTCGGATTTTGAACCGCTGGAGCGTCTGGCCAACCCGATCGAACGCGGCATCGCCACCATCAATGCCGTCGAGGCCGGCCAGCGCGACCGTTACCAGCGCGGCGCAACGCTGCGGCTGGCCTGGAGCAGCAGCGACCAGCGGTGGCGGGCCGAGCTGTTCGCGCTGCAGGACTTCGGTCAGCATGATGGCATCGTCCGCACCCTCATTCGCCATGACCTCAGCGATGATCTGCGCCTGAGCCTCGGGCACGAATGGAACCATGGCGAGAGCGACACGCTGTTCGGCAGCCTGCACGATAACAACGGCCTGTTCATGGAGCTGCGGCTCGGTTATTGAGCCCCGGCCTCGCGCCGCACCACGCTCCCGTCACCCTCGATCGCCAAGGATTGAAGTCGCGCCTGTCACCCCCATTTCCGTCTCATGACCGCGGTGGACGCAATCCAGCGATCCACCCTTTCCATGAGACCGCAGGCGCAAGATCCCATGAGTCAATCGATCGAAACCGCAGACGAGATCACCTCCTCCCGAGCCGATGAGGAACAGGCCGCCAGTGTGCCGGCGCTGCCGGGACAGCACCTGCCCGACAAGCTGGTGCTGATTCCGGTCAGCGGACGGCCCTTCTTTCCGGCCCAGGTGCAGCCGGTCATCGTCGATGCCGAGCCCTGGCATCAGAGCTTTGCGCAGGTGGCCGAGACTGACCACCATCTGCTCGGGCTGATCTATGTCCCCGATTTCGATGCCGACTCGACGCCGGTCGAGGCCTTTCCATCGATTGCCACCGTGGTGCGGCCCCACCATCCGCACAAGATCGACAACAACATCCAGTTCATCGCCGAGGGATTGCAACGGTTCCGGATTCTGCACTGGATCAGCCGTACACCGCCCTACCTGGTGCAGGTGCAGTACCTGCGCGGCAGCGAGACCCACAGCGACGAAACCCAGGCCTATGCCATCGCCATCATCGAGGCGATCAAGGAGCTGCTGCCGCTGAGCCCGCTCTATGGCGAAGAGCTGAAGCAGTACCTGAAGCGCTTCAGTCCCAACCAGCCCTCGCCGCTGACCGACTTCGCCGCCACGCTGACCACCGCCACCTCGGCCGAGCTCCAGCAGGTGCTGGAGACCGAAAACCTGCTGCAGCGGATGGAGAAGGTGCTGCTGCTGCTGCACAAGGAGGTGCAAATTGCCCGGCTGCAACATCAGATCAGCGAGGAGGTGGGACAGAAGGTCGGCGAGCAGCAGCGGCAGTTCTTTCTGCGCGAGCAGCTCAAGGTGATCCAGCGCGAGCTGGGGCTGAGCAAGGATGACCGCACCGCCGACAGCGATGAGTTCAAGCGCCGGCTGCAAGCGCTGGTGGTGCCGCCCCATGCCGAAAAAAAGATCAACGACGAGCTGCACAAGTTGTCGATTCTCGACAACGGCTCACCCGAGTATGGCGTGACCCGCAACTACCTCGACTGGGCCACGTCGGTACCCTGGGGCCGCTTCACCCAGGATCAGCTCGATCTGAAGCAGGCGCGACGGGTGCTCGACAGCCACCATGACGGGCTCGACGACGTCAAGAAACGGATCATCGAGTTCCTCGCCATCGGCGCCTACAAGGGCGAGATCGCAGGCTCGATCCTGCTGCTGGTCGGTCCGCCGGGCGTCGGCAAGACCTCGATCGGCCAGTCGATCGCCAGCGCACTGGGCCGCAAGTTCTACCGCTTCAGCCTGGGCGGCATGCGCGACGAAGCCGAGATCAAGGGCCATCGCCGCACCTACATCGGTGCCATGCCGGGCAAGCTGGTGCAGGCGCTGAAGGAGGTCGAGGTCAGCAATCCGGTGATCCTGCTCGATGAGATCGACAAGATCGGTGCCTCCTACCAGGGCGATCCCGCCTCGGCGCTGCTCGAAGTGCTCGATCCGGAGCAGAACAGCCAGTTTCTCGACCACTATCTCGACCTGCGGCTCGATCTCTCCAAGGTGTTGTTCATCTGCACCGCCAACCAGCTCGACACCATCCCGCCAGCGCTGCTCGACCGCATGGAGACCATTCGCCTTGCCGGCTACATCACCGCCGAAAAGCTGTCGATTGCCCGTCACCACCTCTGGCCCAAGCAGCTCGCCAAGGCCGGATTGAAAGCAGGCCAGTGCCGGATCAGCGATGCCGCGCTGCGGCGCGTGATCGAGGATTACGCCCGCGAGGCCGGCGTGCGTCACCTCGAACAGCAACTGGCGCGCATCATCCGCAAGGTGGTGGTGGAGCTGCTCGAATCACCCGGCCAGCGCTTCAACATCGGCGTCAAGGATGTCGAGCGCCATCTGGGCGGTGCGCTGTTCCGTCCCGACCAGCCGATCCGGCAGGTGGGTGTGGTGACCGGGCTGGCCTGGACCGCCCTGGGTGGCGCCACCCTGCCGATCGAGGCCTGCCGGGTCCATGCCAAGGGGCGCGGCTTCAAGCTGACCGGCAAGCTCGGCGAGGTGATGCAGGAGTCGGCCAACATCGCCTACAGCCACATCGACGCCCAGGCGGTGAAGTTCGGCATCGATCCGGAGTTCTTCAGCAGCAGCCACATCCACCTGCATGTGCCCGAAGGCGCCACCCCCAAGGATGGCCCGAGTGCCGGCATCACCCTGGCCACCGCGCTGGTCTCGCTCGCCTCGGGGCGGAACATCGACCGGCCGCTGGCGATGACCGGTGAACTGACCCTCACCGGACAGGTGCTGCCAGTCGGCGGCATCCGCGAAAAGGTGGTGGCAGCCAAGCGGGCCCGCATCGCCGAGCTGATCCTGCCCGAGGCCAACCGGCGCGACTTCGACGAACTGCCGGATTACCTGCGTGACGGGATGAAGGTCCACTTCGTGCGCCAGTTCAGCGAGATACCCCCCATCGTCTTTGCCCCCGCAGGGCGCTCCAGAAGCTGAGCAGTCGCGGCCGGCGGCTCGATCACCCGCACGGCGTGCTGGCTGCCGCCGTGCGGTGATCAAGGTAGAATGGCCGGCTTTCACGCTGCGGGTACCCCTTGATGTCCTCCTCCAAAGTCGGCTTCGTCAGCCTGGGCTGTCCCAAGGCGCTGGTGGATTCAGAACGGATCCTCACTCAGTTGCGGCTCGATGGTTATCAGATCGTCAGCCACTACAGCGAAGCCGAACTGGTGGTGGTCAACACCTGCGGCTTCATCGATGCCGCCAAACAGGAGTCGCTGGAGGCGATCGGCGAGGCCATCAGCGCCAATGGCCGGGTGATCGTCACCGGCTGCCTGGGCAAGGAGGCCGAGCAGATTCGCGCGCAGCACCCGCAGGTACTGGCCGTCACCGGCCCCCACGCCTATGAGGCGGTGCTGAGCGCGGTGCATCAGCATCTGCCCTCGCGCACCCCC
>JADHED010002306.1_pt1 | contig 13522 bp, 12 predicted proteins | sample 8952041 | NCBI WGS metagenome assembly JADHED01 (sample SAMN16124423, study PRJNA663239) | bioreactor sludge metagenome | isolation source: sludge (control) | place: India:Bengaluru | collected 2018-09-08
CTTCCGATCTCGCAGCGCCGGCCGCGCCCGCGCGAGCGCGGCGCGCGCCCCCGGCAGGTCGCCGGCCCGCAGCGCCAGCCCGGCCTCGTGGAGGGCGATGCAGGCGGCCCACGTGCGCCAGCCGGCCGCGAGGAGGGCGGATTCCGCGCCGCGGAGGGCGGGGCGCGCCTTGCGGCCGTCCCCGGTCTCGGCGGAGGAGATCGCGGCGAACGCCGCGGCGAGCGCCGCCTCGCCCCGGAGCCCGAGGGCGCGGAACCCGGCGCCCGCGGCCCTTGCCTCGCCGGCGGCGGCGGCCGTCTGACCGAGGCGGAGCAGGATCTCGGCCCGGTCGAGGCGGACGAGGGCGAGGTGCCGGCGGTCGTGCCGGGCCGTGTAGCGCTCCTCCACGTGCGAGAGCCCGGCGAGCGCCGAGCGGAAGTCGCCGGCGAGGAAGAGGGCCGTGGCGGCGTTGTACTCGCAGCGGAGCGCGGCGTCCTCCTGACCCCGCTCCCGGAACCAGGCGGCGCCGCGGCGGTAGTGGTCGAGGGCCTCCTCGCACCGGCCGAGGAGCGCCAGCACGTTCGCGCGGTTCACGTCGTTGAGCACCTCTCCCGCGCGGGCGCCGGCACCGGCGAGCCACTGGGCGGCCCGGTCGTAGCGGAGCAGCGCCTCGGGCAGGCGGCCCGCCCGATGCAGCGCGTTGGCGAGGTTCATGTCGACCATCGCGGCGAAGCGGCCGTCGCCCCGGGCGAGCAGGGCGCGGCGGGCGCGCGCCGCGGCGCGCACGGCGGCGCGGTGGCCGGCGACCTGCGCCTCGAGGTCGACGAGCGGGAGGAGGGCGCGGTCCGCGGCGGCCCGGTCGCCCGCGCGCGCCAGGACGGCCCGGGCCTGCGCATAGAGAGGGCGCGCCTCGGAGAAGCGCCCCGTCCCGTGGAGGAGGAAGGCCCGGGCGAGCACGGCCCGACCGTGGGCGGCGGGGGAGGCGACTTCCCGCGCGAGATGCTCGACCGCGCGCAGCACCCGGGCCGCCTCGCCCGTCGACCTCCGCAGGCGGGCCTCGACCTCCTTCTTCAGCGACTCCACCGAATCCACGGACCGCAGCTCGGGATGGGCGCGGAGGAGCCTCCGGCGCTCCCGCGCCGTGGCCGCATCCGCGAATCCGGTCAGGGTCCCGTCCATCGCCATCACCCACAGGATTCCCGAGCCGGCTCCCTGATACACCAATTCGCCTTCCTCGGCGACGGCGGAGAAATCCGCGACGGCATGTATCAGCGGGCGCCCCCGGGCATCTCCCGGTCGACGTTTCAACCGACTCTACGGCCGAAAGGAGGCCAGGAATGAAGTGGCAGACGATGTTCCTCGTGGTGCTGGCGGTGGTGGTGTTCGCCCTGACGCCCCCGGCGTTCGCGCGGCGGGGGGCCGATGACCCCGCGGGTGACGACCGGGGCGGTGGCGGCCCGGACGACGGCGGGATCTCCGGCGGAGGTGGCGGGGGTGGCGGCGGCGGGGGTGGCGGGGACCAGAGCCGCCTGCGCGTCCGGGCACGCCTGACGCGCGCGGCGGGCGCCTCGGACGCCGACGTGGACGGATACGTCGAGGTCCGCGCCGAGGACGGTCGCGAGCGGCTGAAGATCGAAGCCGACCACCTGACGCCGGGCGTGACGGTCTCGGCGACGATCGGCGACGGCGCGGGCGGCACGCTGGCCCTCGGCGCCCGCGTGGCGATGGCGACGGGTCACGCGGAGTGGGAGTTCGACACGCAGGAGGGGCCCGGCCTGCCCGGCGGCGCCGCCTCCCTGGCGGACCTCGCCGGCCGCGCGGTGGAGGTCCTCGACGGCGCCGGCGCGCCGCTGCTCTTCGGGACGGTGCCTTCGACGACGGGCGCGGACGCGGCCCAGATCCGCGCCCGGGTCCGCATCACGGGGGAGGTGCGCCTGCAGCTCCGCCTGATGGCGGGGTCCGGGGCGGGCGCCCGTCTGTGGATCGAACTGCGAGGACTCGAGGCGGGCCAGACGTACCGGATGTCCGTGGAGGACCCGGCCGGCTCGCAGTCCTACACCCTGTCCGAGGACTTCACGGCGGACGGTCACGGCCGGTTCCGGCTGCGGCGGTTCGTGGCGAACGGCGAGGCGCTCTTCGCCGGCCTGACCGCGGGCCAGATGGGAGGTCGCCGGTTCGAGCTCCGCGACGGCGGGGGCAGCCTCGTGCTCGCGGGCTCCATCGCCGGCAACTGAGAGTCGCGAACCGTTCGTCGAGTCTCGAGAGGAGGGAGGCGCGAGCCTCCCTCCCGTCATTTGATGCGGCGTGGGGCGGAGAGGTACAAGGGGGCCATGCCTCCGCGCGCGATCAGCATCGATCCGTCCGAGGCCCGGGCCGCCCTCACCCGCGGGCCGCTGTTCCGCGGGCTCCCGCCGGAGGACCACGAGGCGTTGCTTCGCATCGCCGTGCCCCGCGCGTACCGGAAGGGGCAGGCGGTGTTCCTGGAGGGCGCGCCCTCCGAGGGGTTCTACCTCGTCGTGTCGGGGGCGGTGAAGGTCCTGAAACTCTCCCCGGCGGGGAAGGAGCAGACGCTCCATGTCCACGGGCCGGGCGAGCCGTTCGCCGAGGCCACGCTGCAGGAGGGAGCCCGCTACCCGGCGTCCGCGGAGGCGGTGGAGGCCGCGCGCGTGCTGCTGTTCCCGCGGCGGGAGTTCCAGACGCTGCTCGCGCGGCGGCCCGCCCTGGCCACCAACCTCATCGCGCGGCTCTCGCTCCGCATCCGGCAGCTGGTGGCGCTCGTGGAGGACCTCGCTCTGCGGGAAGCCCCCGCGCGGCTCGGGCGCTACCTGCTCTCCCTCGCGGGGCCCGACCCGGCCCCCGGCGCCGAGGTGCGCCTGCCGATGCGCAAGATCGACCTCGCGGCGCTCCTCGGCACGAGGCAGGAGACGCTCTCGCGGGCGTTCCGGAGGCTCACCGACCTGCGCGCCATCCGCGTGCGCGGGGCGCGGGTGACGCTCCGCGACCCCGAGCGGCTCGCGGACCTCGCGGCGGGCGGTCTCACCGGCGATTGACCTGCATCAAGGCGCCAGCGGCCGCGGGCAGGTAGCATCTGCGCGACCCTGATGGAGGTGCCGCCGTGAAGCGACCGATGATCCGCATCGACGAGGCGAAGTGCGACGGCTGCGGCCTGTGCGTGACGGCCTGCGCCGAGCGCGCGCTCACGGTCGTGGACGGGAAGGCCCGAGTCGTGGAGGATCGCCTGTGCGACGGGATGGGCGCCTGCCTCGGCCACTGCCCGCGGGGTGCGCTCACCGTGGAGAACCTCGAGGCGGCGCCCTTCGACGAGGCGGCGGTGAAGCGTCATCTCGCCGCGCGGAACGCGCCGCTCCGCCAGTGGCCGATCCAGTTGGCGCTCCTGAACCCCCTCGCCCCCTTCCTCCAGGAGGCCGACCTCGTCCTCGCCGCGGACTGCGCCGGGTTCGCCCATCCCCGGTTCCACGAGGACCTGCTCCGGGGCCGGCCATTCGCCGTGGCCTGTCCGAAGCTCGACGACCCGCAGCGTTCCGTGGACCGGTTGGCGAACCTGCTCCGGGGAGCGAGGACCCGCAGCATCACGATCCTCCGTATGGAGGTCCCGTGCTGCGGGGGCCTCGAGATCCTCGCGCAGAGGGCGGCGAAGCAGGCTGGCGTGGACATCCCGGTCTCCTCGGAGATCGTGTCGATCGGCCCCGCCTTCGGCCGCCGCCTCGCCCCGCTGCCCCCCGCCTGCCCCTAACGGTGGTGCCAGGTCAGATTCTGAGGACTCGGAGCGTCCGCCCCCGGTGGGCGGCCGGTATCGCCAAGTCCTCAGAATCTGACCTGGCACCGGTGTGAGGAGTCAGGGGGATACGGAGAGGACGGCGGCGGCGCGGAGGCGGCTCTCGGAGAGCGCGAGCAGCGCGTCGTTCGCGGCGGCGAGCGGGAAGACCTCGACCTCCGTGCGGACGGGGACCGCCGCGGCGAGGGTGAGGAACTCCGCGGCATCCGTCCGCGTGTAGTTCGCCACGCTCGTGATGCGCCGCTCGTGGTAGAGGAGGCGGTCGTAGTCTAGCGCGGGGATCTCCGTCATCGTGACGCCGGCCAGCGCGAGAGTCGCGCCCCGGTCGAGGAGGGCGAGGATCCGGGGAACCAGCGGCCCCGCGGGGGCGAAGGAGATCGCCGCCGCGAGGGGGCGGGGAGGCTCGTCTTCCGCGCCGCCGGCCCATGCCGCGCCGAGGGCCAGCGCCAGCCGGCGGTGCTCCGCGCCCCGCGTGAACACGTAGACCGGCACCCCCTCGTGGACGGCGACCTGCAGCGTGAGGTGCGCCGACGCGCCGAAGCCGAAGAGGCCCAGCGGCTCGCCGGCCCGTGCGCCGGAGGAGCGCAGCGCCCGGTAGCCGATGATCCCGGCGCAGAGCAGCGGCGCGGCGGCCTGGTCGGGCACGCCGTCGGGCAGGGGGAAGGCGAAGTCCTCGTGGACCACGCAGAACTCGGCGTAACCCCCGTCGGTGGAGAGCCCCGTGAATCGGGCCCCCTCGCAGAGGTTCTCGCGTCCCCCGCTGCACCGGGGGCAGGCGCCGCAGACGCCGGAGAGCCAGCCGGCGCCGACCCGGTCGCCGGTCCGGTGACGGGCCGCCCCCGTACCGAGCGCCGCCACGCGTCCCACGATCTGGTGGCCGGGAACGAGTGGCACGCGGGGGAGGGGCAGATCGCCTTCCGCGATGTGCAGGTCCGTCCGGCAGACGCCGCACGCCGAGACCTCGAGGAGGACCTCCCGCGCACCGGGCGCCGGCATCGGGAGGTCGGCGGGAACGAGCGGGCGCTCCGCGGCCTTCGCCGGGCGCGGGAGCACCATCGCCCTCACGGCGGGTCGCCTACTCCCCGAGGCCCGGGTTCGCCGTGAACTCCCCGCCGAGACGGTAGGAGTAGACAGCGGCCATGCGGATCGCCGCGAGCCCCCGGACGGCTTCGCCGGCTGTGATGTCGGGGGGGGCGATGAAGAGCCACGGGGTCTTGCCGGGGTCCTTCGCGTAGTCGCCGTCCACGAGCTCCGCGTACTCGGAGTTCGTCTCCCCGGCGGCCTTGTAGAGGTCCTGCCGGGTCACGCACTCCTTCCCGTTCAGCGTGTACACCGGCTTGCCGGCCGCGTTGCGCGCCACCGTGACCTTGATCTCCGGAGCGTCGGGGTTCTCGACGTAGGTCTCCTTCGACACCGGAAGCAGCAGCATGGCGAGCCGGCCCCGCATCTCACCCTCCGGCAGCACGCCGATCGCCGTGTCCGTGAACCCCGCGGCCCGCAGGATCTCGAACGCCCAGTAGACGAACTGCCACGGCGTCTGCTCGTCGGGCACCACGACGACCCGCGTGTCCGGCGCCTCCACCGCCCGCTCGCGCGCGAGCTTGGCGACCATCTTCAAGGACCCGGGGTCGAACCCCGCCCACCGGAACGACGAGCCGTCGGCGCTGATCTTCAGGATGATCGCCGAGTCGTCCTCCGGCACCGGGGTCATGGGGACGATCCGCTCGAGCCGGATGAACTTCCCCTCGTCCGCGCGCGGGGGGTCGGGCGGCCCCTTGAGGGCGGTGGCCGGGTCGTCCGGGTCCTGGACCTCACCGCCGGGCGGAGGCTGCGCTGCGGGCACCTGGGCGGCGCCGCCGCCCGCGGGGGGGACGACGGCGGCGTCGGGCGCCGCCGCCACCGGCGTCCCGGGCGCGCCGCCCGGCATCAGCGCCACGAGCCGCGCGGGCAGCCAGGGCACGTCCCGCTTCCCGTCGAGCTTCGAGTATCCGAAGATCCCGGCGATGAGCAGGACCAGGATGAGCGCGGTCAGGGGCTTGCTGGGCATGGCAGACCTCCCGGGGGGAATCTACCTGAAAGTAGCGATCCCGCCGGGGTCCGGCGAGAAAAGAGCCGCCCGCCAGGCTGGCCGGCCGCCGGTACCGGCCGGGTGTGGCCGGGTCACTTCCGGCTGGAACCGGCCGATCGGATCCGGGTCACTCCCGGCGACGTCCGGCTAGCACACCTGGTGGCGACCGTCGAGCAGCGTCCGCCAGAGAGTCGGGAGGCCGCGCAGCACCTTGCCCGCCACCTCTTCGCCCGCCTTCTTCAGGTCCTTCGCGTTGAGGCCCGACTTCACTCGGACCTCCAGGGCCCGCGGCTCGCTCACGGGCAGGCCGATCTGGGACACGAGGTAGACGTGGGCATGTTCGATGCCCGGCTTCTTCACGAGGCGGGCGGCGATGTCCCACGCCGCGAGGTTGTAGATCTTGCCGACGTGCGTCGTCGGGTTCTTGCCGGCGGCCGCCTCCAGCGTCATCGGCCGGTAGGGCGTGATGAGGCCGCACGGCCGGTTGCCGCGGCCCACCTGTCCGTCGTCGCCGGCCTCCGCGCTCGTGCCGGTCACCGTGAGGTATACCGACCGCCGCTCGTCGATGTCCGCGCGGTTCACGTCCGCCGACAGGTCGAGGCCGGTGATCCGCCGCGCCACCTTCAGCACGTCCGCCCGGGCCTGCTCGCGGCTCTTCTGGTAGAAGTCGAGATCGGGGACGTGACGGTCCACGAACGCCAGCGCGACGGTGAGGTTCAGGTGGGTGCCGACGCGGGTGCCCATGACCTTGACGTCCTGGCCCCACTCCGGGTGCCGCCTCTTCGTGGCCGGGGAGTTGAGGTGCCGCTCCACGGCCAGGACGACGCGCTCCGTCTCCGTGAACGGCGCGAAGCCCACGCCGAGCGACGTGTCGTTGCTGGCGGGGACGTCCTCGCGATCGTAGTTCGCCACGAGGTCCAGGGCCCCGGGCCGGATGCCGATCTCCACCTTGAGATCCCGGTCCACGTCCAGCCACGGGAGGTTCTTCCGCATGAACTCGCGGCCGGTCCGCGTGGCGATGTCCTTCACCGGCACGCGCCGCCCCTCGAACTTCTCGGCCGCCCGGCCCACGAAGATGAGGCGGAGGGGGGCCGTGACCCGGCCGCCCCCGAACTTCGCCTCGCTGGCGCCTCCCACGAGCACGGCCTTGTCCACGTTGTGGTGCAGGATGCGTCCGAACTGCTCCAGGTAGTGGTGGGAGAGGGCGAGGGACAGGGCCTCGGCGGCCCCGTCGCAGAGGCTGTCGGGGTGGCCGACGCCCTTCCGCTCCACGATCTCCATCGGCCCCTCACCGACGGGCCGCTCGTGCATCCGGGTCACGAGGATGTCCATGACGGATCTACTCCTTGTCCTTTCTCGGGAAGAGAGGCGCGCCCTTGCGGACCTTCACGCCCGCCGGGAACGCGAAGGCCGAGACGTCGGCCAGACGGACGCCGGCGATGTCGCCGAGCCCGAGCTGGGCCCACGCGTCGGCCATCTTGCGGGGCATGACGGGGGCGAGCCGCAGCACCACGTGCCGCAGCCCCTCGAGGAGGTGCGCCAGCACCGCGGCCGCCTGCTCGCGGCCGCCCTCGCGCTTCACGAGGGCCCACGGCTGCTGTTCGTCCACGTACAGGTTCGCGCGGGAGATGACCTCCCACTGGGCGAGGATCGCGCCCTGCGGGTCGAGGCCCTCCATGCGGCGGGCGTACTCCGCATCGGCCTGCTCCACGGCCGCGCGGATGGGGCTGTCGCCGACGGTCTCCGGGGCGACGCCGCCGAAGTTCTTCTCCACGAGCGTCAGCACCCGCGACAGGAGGTTTCCGAGGTCGTTGGCGAGGTCGCTCTGGTACCGCTCGGCGAGTCTCGTGTGGCTGTAGTCGCCGTCGCGGCCCCACCCCATCTCCCGCATGAGGAAGAAGCGGATGGGGTCGGGGCCCCAGGCGGCGACCTCCACGGCGGGATCGATGGCCGTGCCGAGCGACTTGGAGAGCTTCTTCCCGTCCACGGTGATGAACCCGTGGACGGAAACCGTGCGCGGCAGCGGCACGCCGGCGGACAGCAGCATCGCCGGCCAGATGAGTCCGTGGAACCGCGTGATGTCCTTGCCGACGACGTGAACGTCCGCCGGCCACCGGTCCGCGTACCGGGCCTCGTCCGTGGCGAAGCCGACGCCGGAGAGGTAGTTGATGAGGGCGTCGAACCAGACGTAGACGCGGGTGCTCGGGTCGGAGGGGAACGGGATGCCCCAGTCGCTGCCCTCGCGGGAGATCGACACGTCGCGGAGCCCGTCGGAGAGCACCGCGAGGAGCTCGTTCCGGAAAGCCTCCGGCTGCACGAACTCCGGGTGCTCCGTGAGGTGGCGCTTCATCGCCTCGGTGTAGCGCGAGAGGCGGAAGAACCAGTTCTGCTCGGAGATCCAGTCCGGCTTCCGCCGGTGGTTCGGGCAGGTGCCCTCGACGAGGTCCTTCTCCGGGACGAAGGCCTCGCAGCCCACGCAGTACCAGCCCTCGTACTTGCCCTTGTACACGTCGCCGGCGGCTTCGACGCGGCGGAGGATCTCCTTCACCGCGGCGTGGTGCCTCGGCTCCGTGGTCCGGATGAAGTCGTCGAAGGAGATGTCGAGGGCCGCCCACGCCTCGCGGAACCTGGGTTCCATGGCGTCGCAGTAGGCGAGCGGCTCGAGCCCCTCGCGGCGCGCCGCCGCCGCCACGTTCTGGGAGTGCTCGTCGTTCCCCATGAGGAAGAAGACGTCGTCCCCCGCGAGCCGGTGGTAGCGGGCCAGCACGTCCGCGCCGATCTTCTCGTACGCCGTGCCGATGTGCGGCAGGGCGTTCACGTAGTCGATGGCCGTGGTGATGAAGAACTTCCGGGCGAAGGCGCACCTCCCATGGGTGAACGGCGCATTAAACACGAGGAGGCGGGGCTGCCCCACATTTCTCCCTGTCCGGGCGAGAGGCGGTATCGTGGCGCGTATGTCCTACGGTGAGCGGTTCGAACAGGCCCTTGTCTACGCGGCGCGGCTGCATCGCGACCAGGTGCGGAAGCACGGCGACGTGCCCTACGTGACCCACTTGCTGGCGGTGGCCTCGCTGGTGGGGGAGGCGGGGGGGACGGAGGACGAGATCATCGCCGCCCTCCTGCACGACGCCGCGGAGGACCAGGGGGGTGAGGAGGCGCTCGCGGCCATCCGGTCCCGGTTCGGTGACGTGGTGGCGTCGATCGTCTCCTCGTGCACGGACACCCTGGAGAAGAAGAAGCCCGACTGGCGCCCCCGCAAGGAGCGCTATCTGGCCACGATCCCGCACAAGACCCCCTCCGCGCTCCTGGTGTCGCTGGCCGACAAGCTCCACAACGTGCGCTCGATGCTCGTCGCGTTGCGGGAGGACGGGGGGGCGATCTGGGGGCGGTTCAAGGGCGGGCGGGACGGGACGCTGTGGTACCACCGGTCGCTGCTCGAGGCATTCCGGGGCCGGCCGGTGCCTCGCTGGCTGTTCGCGGAGTACGAGCGCGCGGTGGCCGACTTCGTCCGCCTCGCCACCTGACGCTAGCGCTGGTGCCCTTACGCTGGTGCCAGGTCAAATTCTGAGGACTTGGCCGTCGGCTGCGTGCCATGCCCTTACACTGGTGCCAGGTCAGATTCTGAGGACTTGCCCAACAGCCGCGGGTGACCCTCCCCTGCGGCAACTCCTCAGAATTTGACCTGGCACCAGTGTGAGGCCCGGGCGGCTGGCGGGCGCGTCGACGGGGGCGGACCATCCGTCCCCGAGCCAATGCCGTAATGCGGACCGCCCGGGGTGTGTGACCGCTGCCATGCAGCCCCGCCGACTCCCGCTACCGGAGTGCGCGATCCGCTGCGAGGGGGTCGGCAAACCGGACGAATCGCGGTTAGAATCTCCGGCGGGACCCCTTGCGGGCCCCGCGCGCACTCGAGGGTTGATGGGGCCGGTCCGGCCATGTCCGAAGCCTCCCGAAAAGCGGAGTTCGAGTCGCTCGTCCGCGACCACCAGGTCGCGCTGTTCCGCTACCTGCGCTACCTCGGTGCCGACGAGGGCCTCGCCACCGAGATGGTGCAGGAGACCTTCCTCGCCGTGTGGCGCAAGCCGTTCGAGGTCCGCGGCCCGGGGGAGACGCGCGCCTACCTTCGCACCGTGGCGCGAAACCACTTCCTCATGGCCGTCCGGCGGCGCCGGGTCCGGCCTGCCTTCGCCGACCTCGACGAGGCCGACCGGGCCTACCGGCCGCGTTCCGGCGATGACGCGGAGTCGTACCTCGAGGCGCTGCGGGTCTGCCTCGGGGAGCTCACGGACCGCGCCCGCGAGGCGCTCGGGATGGTGTACCGCGACGGGCGTTCGCGGGAGGAGGTGGGGGAGGCGCTGGGCCTCGCCGTCGAGGGAGTGAAGACGCTGCTCCGGCGCGCGAGGGAGACGCTCCGGGACTGTGTGTCGAAGAAGGTGGGCGCATGAACCGGTTCGAGGAGCGGATGCTCGACCTCGCGCTCGCCGAGGTTCTCGGCGGACGTGCGCCGCCGGACCTCGCGCCGCGGATCCTCGCCGCATCGCGCCGGCCCGCGTGGCTCCGGGCCCCGCGACGCGCCGTCGCGCTCGCCGCCGTGGCCGCCGCGGCGGTGCTCCTCGCGGGAGGCGCCGTCCTGTGGCTCGCCTCCCGCCCGGCCCCGCCGCCGCCCCCCGTCCTCTCGCCGGCGGAGGAGGCGCGCGTCCTCGCTCTCATCGCCCGGGCCCGCACGCCGCTCGCGACGATCGATCCGAGCACGCCGCAGGGGGGCATGGCCCAACTCGACGTGTTCGAATCCACGCGGGCGCTCTGCCGGCTCGTGGCGGAGCGCCCGGACGTGTTCCCCTTCGTGCGGGAGCGCCTGTTCCCGATCGAGGTGGCGGGCCGGAACCGCGACGTGACGGAGCGGACGCTCGAGATCCTCGCCCACGGCCCGGACCCCGGCGAGGACAGCGTGATCGCAACCTTCCTGGAAGCCTACCCGGAGACCTTCCCCCCGGACCTCGTGCTCCTGCTGGCGGAGAGGGGCGTGGCCTCGGCGGAGGCCCGCCTCGGCGCCCCGTTCGCCGGCGGGGCACTGGACCCCGACCTCGTGATGCCCGCCGTCTTCTTCGCCCTGCGCGGCGACCGGCGCGGCGAGGCCGTGCTGCGCGAGTTCCTCGCCCGGGTCAACCCGCGGGCCGCCGCGCGGCCCGAGCACCTTGCGGTGGCCGCCGGCCTCTACCGCCTCGGCGACCGGCAGGCGTGGCGCGACCTCGCGGCGGTGGCGCGCACGAGGGTGGAGGCGGGGGAGGCGAACGCGGCGCGGCCGCTGGTCGTGGGTCTCCTCTACTTCCAGCCCGCCGTGGCCGAGGGCCGCCCGGTTCCGGTCTCCGACCTGTGGACGCGCCTCAAAGACCTCGAGATGCCTCGCCTCGCCGAGCTCCGGGACCCCACCCGCCTCCGCGCGCTCCTCGACTCGCTCATCGACTAGCCAGCCGGCTCCCGGACACTTCCGGCTACCTCCGTCCACTCCGCGGGCAGCCGGGCAAGTCCTTCGAATTTGACCTGGCACCGGTGTGAGGGGCAGCGGTGCTGGGGGGGCGGCGGGCGAGGAAGTGCAGGAGGAGGTCCAGGCGGCCGCGCAGGATGAGGTGGCGGCCGGAGAACTTCATGACTTCGCGGATCCTCGCCCGGTAATCGGGGGCGTAGCAGTGCACGGGGCACAGGCGGCAGACGGGCTTCGGGTCCAGCGGGCAGCGCGCCCGCTTCGCCACCGCGTGGGCCAGCAGCCGCCGGCAGTCCGCGCAGAGCCGCCGCTTCCCGAGGTTCGTGGCGTCGAGGCAGAGCCCGCTCATCCGGAATGGCTCGGTGGCCGCCCCGCGGTGCTTGTTCCGGCAGAACGTCTCCACGAACTTGCCGAGGACCCGCAGGTCCTTCGCGATCTCGCGGACGTGGTTGGCGGTGGCCAGCACGTTTTCCTTTTACACGGCCGCGACCGCGCGCAGACGGATCGTCCCCGGGCATTGCGCGAGAGCGGACGATCAGGGATACTCGGCCTCGACAGGAGGGGAAACCATGCCGAAACCCCATGCGGCACGCCATGTCATCGTCGGGTTCCGGGACCATGGCCCGCTCACCCAGCGGCCGGACGGCGCCCTGCTGATCGGCGGCCACCCGATCCCCGGGCTCGCCGAGGTCCTGAAACCCTTCCCCGGCACCCGCGCACGCATCTCATTCCCGGAGCACGCGGCCGCGGCCGCCCGCGCCCCGCGGGGCAGGCGGAAGAGAGCCGGCGACGAGGGCGCGGCCCTCTCCCACTTCGCCCGGTTCTACCTGCGGCCGGGGCAGGACGCGCAGGCCCTCCGGGACGCGCTCCGGAGGTTGAAGAAGTCCGTGCGGCACGCCTCCACGGGTGGCCGCCCGCGGCCGCCGCAGCCAGACCCCGGCGAGCCGGTCTTCCCGCTGCAGGATCAGCAGGGCTATCTCCGGAAGGCGAGCCTGGGCGGCGTCGGCGCGCTCATCGCCTGGGAAGAACCCGGCGGCAACGGCCGGCGGATCCGCGTCTGCGACGTGGAGTGGGGCTTCCACCCCGATCACGCGGACCTGCCACCCGTCCGCATCGTCTTCGGCGACCCCGTCTGCCGGGAAGACTACCGGAGTCACGGGACTTCCGTGCTCGGGCTCCTCGCGGCCCCTCCGCTCGCGCAAGGCGGGATCCTCGGCATCACGGGCATCTGCCACGGGGCGGAGGTGTGCTTCGCCTCGGTCTGCACGCACGCCGGCGACTCCCCGACGGACGGCGGGGACACCGAGAACGCGTGCCCCGCGCTGGAAGCCGCCGGGGATGCGCTGCGGGAGGGCGACGTCCTGCTCATCGAGATGCAGACGCCGGGGATCGTGGCCGAGACCGGCAAGGAGCGCTTCGCTCCCGCCGAGATCGACGCCGACGTCCGGGAGCTGGTCCGGGAGGCCGTGGATCGCGGCCTCATCGTCATCGAACCCGCGGGCAACTCGGGGACGGACCTTGCGGCTCTCCGCACTCTGGACGGGCTCGACGCGCCGTGGGGGGCCGGGAGCGCCGGCACGGGGGCCATCCTTGTCGGGGCGGGGTGGCAGCCGGGGCTGGCGGACGAGGTGCCCCACAGCCGATGGCCGGACTCGAACTACGGTCTCCGCGTCACCTGCCAGGGGTGGGCCAAGGGAGTGGTGACCACCGGCGGCGACGGCAGCATCGGCCTCGCGTCCAGCGAGTCCTGCTGGGGGTACTTCGACGGCACGTCCGCGGCGGGGGCCATGGTGGCGGGCGTGGCGGCCGACGTCCAGGGCCTGGCGCTCGAGCGCCACGGGAAGGTCCTCACCCCGGCGGAGATGTCGACGCTGCTCCGCAGCGACGCCTGCGGTTCGCCGCAGGCCGGCGAGGATGCCGGTTCGAAGAGGATCGGCCCCCTCCCGGCCCTCGACAAGATGCTGGCCCTCGCCGAGCGGTACTGGCCCTAGTGTGGTGAGTCAGAAGTCCGCTACATTCGAGGGCCGCCGCATCCCGCCCCGCGGCGTCGCTCGTCGGTTGCGACCAGCCTAGGTCGCGCCCTCCTCGCTCCTTGCGGACCGGGCGCGGCGGCGCTCTCGGTGTGACGCGGGACTTCTGACTCACCACACTAGGAGCCTGTCGCCGTAAAGCCCCACACGATCTCTGGTCGCTACTG
>JADHED010002307.1_pt1 | contig 13517 bp, 18 predicted proteins | sample 8952041 | NCBI WGS metagenome assembly JADHED01 (sample SAMN16124423, study PRJNA663239) | bioreactor sludge metagenome | isolation source: sludge (control) | place: India:Bengaluru | collected 2018-09-08
GAATTACAAACTCTCGCTGCCTGACCCATGTTGGATGTTCGGTGGCCATCTGAATGAAAGGTCAATCCGTCACCACTTGGATTTCGGAACGCTCATGGGTCTCCTTCGGATTCTCCTCCGGATTCTTCTTCGGATGCTCCTTCGTGGCGGGCACATACAGGGATTTCCTCAGCCGCTTCGTTTCCGTCGAACCGCAGAGGAAGTAGATGTATCGATGTTTGGGGGACTCCGGTTTCACCATAATCGGATGCCCGCACAGCCTTGCCAGCCGTTGCGGATTGCTGGTTCCGTATCGCCGAGAAAGGGTGCGACTGTGCATCCAATCGTTTCGGTCCTGACGAGGGGACTTGTTGAAGGACACCGAAAAGGAGCCTGGCGCTCTCCCGTTCTGCGTCTGTTGATACCACCAGCCGGAAGCTTGGTAGATTTGCCCCCGATGGTCCTCGTAAGGGTCGGAATAGGACACCAACATTTTGACCTGAGGAGCGCACCACTTGAGAAGTTTTCGAGTTTGTCCAATTGCCCAGCTTTCGATGTTGAACAGATTAGGACCGTCCTCAATCCACACACGAAGGAGCTCCATCAACTCACCATGTTTGAGTAACGGGGAAATATATTCCTCAAGTCTCGGTTTGACCGGTTCACCGTAAACCAGACCACCAATCAATCCTCGGTCCTTGTGATAGACGCCGAAACAATACCAAGGGTTCGCCGGCATTTTGTGGGAGTAGTGGTTGTCGACAATCAACGATTTCACCACCTTGGACGGCGTGGTGAAAACCGCAAAATCATGTCGGTTGAAGAAGTCATCATTAACAAACTTCCGCCTCATATAGCCTCCGGTTCCACGGTTCTAACCCAGTCGATGATTGGGTCGAGTTTTCGATAACCAGCCCGACGGTCATCCGCCTCGGTCAACTTTCGAAGTTCGATAATCAGTGCCATACTGAGTTTTTCGATTTTGGAGAACAATTCCTCCTTTTCAGTTCGCGGTTTTGGGTCCTCTTTCGCTTCTGGCTTGCCCTCGGAACCACCGTTTTGTTGCTGGCGACGTAGTTTTCTGGCGTGTCTCTCGTTCTTTGGCTTTTCAACCCCCGGGGGAAGCTCCTTCACCGATTCAAACGCCTTGATTAAGTCGCAGGCCCTTTGTCGCGTGAATCCCCACTCCTCGTGGCAGTAGGTATCGAACGAGGTGTAGTGCTTGTCCTTGTAGAGCCTCTCGCTACGAATTTTTAACAGAGCTTCCCCTTGTTCCATGAAACTCGCTTTGGTCCGTCGTCCCCTTTCGAGAATGGACTCACACTCTTGAAGGAGGGCCGTCCGGTCTGGAGGGGGTTGTTCGGCCTCTTGGTCGGTTTTGTTGTAGACAGATTTCCACACCGCCTTTCCCACTTCTACTGGTTCCATTTGCTTTTGCTTTCCGTGCGTGGGCAGAGCACACCTGTCGTGTATTTCGGTGTGGAGTTTTGTTTTATCCTCGGATCGCCCTACCCTCAGTGACCGAGGTTGTTTGAGGTTCGGCCCGACCGAACCCCCACTAATGGCACCGATGGTATCAGACAAGTTTTTTTTGTCAACAGGGGGTGGACGTCGGCGGCGGTCCCGAACTATTGTCCTGAAAATCACTACTTTACGGACATTGCCCTTTCCTTCAAACGTCTCTGGCACTCGGATACCAACACGTCCGTGCCGGAACTGTCAACCGTGGTTGACAGTGGACCCTAATCAATTCCGGAATCGCCTGACGGGGAAATAGGAATGGCCTGACCCCAAAGCGTTGGGGCTGGCTAAAGAACCTTCAACAAACGAACGCCACAGGTTGTGGTCCCCCGAAGGCGATGACACATCCCCACGGGTAGTCCGCTTCCCAGTCCCCTCACCCGGCAGAAGGGGGTGTTCTTCTGGTTACGCACCCTCGGGTAGTCCAGGTGCCCGTCCATGGCCGTTTACAACGGGTGCGTAGAAAAATCTCCAAAAACAGATACGTCTCCCCGTCTATACGCACCGAGTCACTGGCAGAGCGGAGCCCGCAATGGATATCGGCAACGCCCTTTTTGTGCTATTACCTCATCGCATCCAGATGCTTGAGGTATCTTTCCACATAGCGTTGACGGGTTGCCTCCCACTCTTTGCGGGTCGCGACCCGCATGCGCTTACTCCAATTATCATCCGTCTTCAGAATTTCTACCGCGAAGAAGTTTCGCCTCGGCCCCGCATACATGAAGCGTTTCCCCTTATACCAGAAGGAAATCCAACCCCACGATATCGGCTTCGATTCAACCTGTTTATTTTCAAGTTCCGCCAACACCGATTTGAAGAGTTCTCGAACCTTTTCGGACTGAAAATACTCCATTGACTTGTCTATGGAAGGAATCTCGGGCGGCACAGGCGCTTGTCCAAAATCAATAGAGTTACAAATCACGCCTCGCTCGCCTTTCTCGTTTTGGAAGGCATGGTATTCAACCAAGTCCAACTCCACTTCCACGTATTTGGCAATTCGTCGCACCGTCTCTGTAAAAGCAGGGGCGATAAGCATTAGCCGAGGACGGGCTTCAGGGTTCACCTTTGCCTTGCCGGCGTATGCAGAGGCAATCCACGAAATATTCTGTCGGCACCAGTCGTAGTATCGAAGCCCTTGATCCAAGTGGCTGTCCGTCATTTCGTTTTTCAGCTCAATCACAACAAGCGTCCCCTCCGAGTCTCGTGCAAGCATATCCAATGGTCCGGAGTCGGTTGGGTGTTGGTGGTCGAGCACCGTAAGTCCTTCCTCGATGTATTCAGGATGCTTTACGAGCAGGGGTTCAAGCTCTTCTTTTTCCTTCAGGCTGACGACTCTCACGTTGAGCATAGTCACATTGTTGTTGCACCAGACGGGCGAAAGCATACGACGTGGTAAAGAACGCACAATCTGAAAAAACGGGGATGAGACTACCAGCTACTGAATCTTCTGCAGAGCAGGTGATGCAGGTCGCCGTGGGGCCTTCTTGGCAGAGGCCCTCGTTTCGAGCTCGACCTCGGTGTGGCCGGTGACGATTCGGAGCCGCCTCATTACGAGGATGATGATTATCAGCAACCCCGCCACCACGCCGAGAAACCAAATCGCCAGTGGAGCTCCGGCCCACTCCGTCAGCAGGAATTTGAAGAATGTATCCATACGTTTTCTCTTTCGTCGCTCAAAAAGGCACACCCGTCCTTAAAAGCGAACTTCGTATGGGGAACAGAAAATAAGGTAAGGCAAACAACTTTTATCCACAAGAAAGAAGGCGGCAGAGTCCGATTTTTCCCACTGTGCACCTAATCGCCGTTTTTGACCGTTTTTCAGGTGATTGGCTTGGTTTTCTGGCGAAGACGAGGCTCTCACGGTCTCCCCGACATTCCTCGCCCTCACGGGTATTCTGGTGCTTGGCAGGCTCCTTGGGCTTGGGCTCGATAGCGAAACGGAAGGTGTAGCTGGCTGCCGTCTAGGCAGGTGACGTGGCCAATGTGGAAGCAGCTGCCGAGAAAAAGCGACATTTCCATTGCCGACACCGTGCTGGAAAACACTTAGAAAGAAAATCTGGCAACGGGCGACATTGCCTATTTTGAACTCGCTTTCAAATCCCGCAGCAGCCTGTCGAATGCTCTCTGATACGAGTCGTGGTCTTTCCAGTTTGTGAAGTCGCCGATGTGTCGGGTCCGGCGAATGTCAGCAGCCCATCCGTCAACCGCATCCATAATCGTGTCGTCCAGGCGAATTGGGAACAACACGGTTCGTTTATCCCGGCGCTCGCGGTCAAATGCGGATTCAACCTCCTTCTCCACCCAATCGCTCAGCATTGAGTTGGCCGAAAGAAGGAGAAGGAGTTTGTCGTGGATACGGATTGCCTCGTCAATCTTGATGCGAAACTTGTCGCCAATTTTCAAGTCTTCAGGAGCGAACCAACACCGAACGCCTTTTGCTTGGAGGTCAGCATTCAGACGTTTCGCGAGGGCTTCATCCTTTGACGAATAGCTGATGAAGGCCGAATCAAACTCGATGGGTCTTTCAGTCAAGGTTGAGATGTATTGCAGAAAAGAATCCGGAACGCCAGCCCCACGAAGAAAGTCATCAGGGATTCCATTTTTTGAGAAAAGGAGCGTGTCAATCCCTATTGATGATGGCCCGCAGTGCTTTGCTGCCCCCAAGCCTATTGATTCGCTGAGATTGTTATTCGCAAGGGTCGTTTGAAAGAAGAAGGCCTCCGAGAAGTTGCTCTTGCTGAGATTGGCTCCGCTGAAGATGGCATAACTAAGGTTGGTCCCGCTGAAGTTGGCCCCGCTGAGGTTGGCCTTGCTTAGATTGGCCTGTCCCAAATCGGCCCCGCTGAGAATGGCCTTTCTCAGGTCGGCTTCGCTGAGGTCGGCCCGACGGAGGTCGGCCTCGCGGAGGTTGGCCTCCCCTCTGAGGTTGGCCCAGCGGAGGTCGGCACCGTTGAGGTCAGTCCTCCTGAGTTTGGCCTTTCTAAGATTGGCCCAACGGAGGTCGGCACCTTCGAGGATGACGCCGCTGAGGTCGGCTCCTGTCAGGTCGGCTGCTTTGAGGGCGGCCCCACGCAAGTTGGTTTTGTTGTGAGCCCCTTTAAGGTCAACCCCATTGATGTTAGCCTCGGTGATGCTCGCCCAACTGAGGTCGGGCAGGGTGTAAGGATTTTCTTCCCGCCACTTGTTCCATGCTGAAACTCCTCTACGAAGAGCTTCTACGTGTTGAGGGTTTGCCATGGCTCCGCAATAGCCTTTCCCCGTAGTAAGTTCAATTCGGAATCATGGCGACACGGTTTTTTTTGACCGTGACCGCCTGTGAGGCGGATTGCCGACACCGTCGCACCTGAAGGGGTAAGAAAACCCATGCCAAGCGGAAAAACCGCCTAAAAGTCATTTGCCGGGCGTCCTGACCCCTTCCCATGTGAGTGTCGGCGGCGGGGTCTGCTGTGGTGTGGTCAAAAGTCGGCAGTCGAGGCGGAAGGTGATTTCCCGCCTGGAGAAAGTTCCATACCAAATTTGCTCAAAAACAGCGATTTTCAGCGGGTTTATGGGTCCTTTGCCACCGTATAGATTTTTTAAAAACGCTGTTGACCCGCCCCCGGTCGCTCGTATCCAGGTCGAAATGAAAAAGAAGTTTATTGGTTACTATCGTGTCAGCACCGACAGACAGGGGCTCGACGGCAACGGAATCACGGCCCAACGCGAAATCGTCCGCAGATTCGTGGAGGGTCAGAACGGCACATTAGAGGTGGATTTTTCAGAAGTTGAATCTGGCCGCAAGACGGACCAAGAGCGACCCGAGCTGGCGGCGGCCTTGGAATACGCAAGACGGCATAAAGCGACCGTCATCATCGCGAAGCTGGACCGACTCGCGAGAAATGCTGAATTCCTTCTTCGACTCCAAAACAGCGGAGTGGATTTCGTTTGTTGCGACTGTCCAAACGCCGACAAGTTCACCGTGGGGATTCTGGCGCTCGTGGCTCAACGCGAGAGGGAACTGATTTCGGAACGGACTCGACTGGGGCTGGCCGCTGCCAAGTCGAAAGGGGTGAGGCTGGGAACCCCGGCGCCGGAGAAGGCTGTGGCCGCAATGCTGGTGGCGAATAGAGCCGCAAAGGCAGAGTTCGCTGCGAGGGTCATCCCTGTGATAGACGGAATTAAATCTGCCGGTGTCGCGACTCTCCAAGGCATAGCTGACTGTCTGAACCGGCGGGGGATTTCGACCCGAACGGGCAAAACCTGGCATCCGGCGACAGTGCGAAGCGTCCTTCAAGGGGGTGGACAATGAAGCACAAATACTGCGTCATCCGGAAGGTGCCCTTCAAGATGCCGGGGCCGAAATCTCGGGTCGTTTGGGCGCATGTGCTCTGCGAACGTGAAGGCTTGGCTTTGCTCCTCGTTCCCAAATTGGCAAGGGAACAAGCGCACATGCTGTTTGTCGCAACCGAGAACGTTGCGGAACACATGTTTGAGCCGGTCGACCAGCACGGCTTTCAACTTGAAGAAGAGGATGTGGAACGAGTGGGTCTCAACCTATGGGTGTGGGTAAAAGCCCTCAGGGAGAAACGCATGGAAGCTCTGTTCAATCATGAGGGCTTGGATTCGGATGAGTTTTAGGCAGCCCGCTGCGACGCTGGCCATTTACATAGTGTTCATCGTGCATAACAACTTGGTTGAACAGCCCTGGAAACCCAAAAACGTGACCAGCCATGACATCATTCCGCCGAGTGAAGTTTGAACGACCCGCGACGGGTGAAGTGGTTGAAGGCTTGTTGGCGTGGGATACGGGTGATGTTCAGTTCCTCACCACCTGGGTGGAAGTCAAGGGGCACCACGTCGGGCCGATAACCGTTGAAGTTACCCGACAAGGCAGCGATGGGATTTTTCGACGGGTCACGGATTACACGCTGGACCAGATGGGAGAGGACGTGCTTCGCATGCTTCGTGAGTTGGCAGCAGACGCAAACCGACTATGACGCCAATCCGACAAGTTCTTTACCTCCGCCCCGACAATCGGAACACCGCTTTGGCATTCGTCCTCTGCGAAGAGGGCGACTACACCCTTCTATACGTGTGGTGCCGTTCCGCGTTTCGACAAGATTTCATCGCCGTTGCCCAGGATTACAATCGCGATGGAATCTATGAGGACGTCGAGGTCAATTGGTTCAGTGTATCGCCAGAACAAACGCAGCAAATCGCTGACAACCTAAAGTGGGTCAGCTCCAAAATAAGGTGAAGTATGAGTGATGGATTTATTCGCAATCGTGAGGGCCGAATCGTGGGAAAGATGAGCCACGACTACGACAAAGGCGGCTGGCTCAGAGATGGTCAGGGAAATCTGGTCGCAAGAGTTGATGCGGATGGTTGGACCCGCGACCGGAACGGACTCATCGTGGGCTACGGTGACCATCGACTGCGAGAGCTCGGAATGCGAGAGAGGAAACGTGGACAATGTTAAAGAACGTCGTGTTCATGGTGCTGTCGGCGGCTGGCATTTTTTGGGCCGGCTGCATCTGTGAGCGGATTAGCTCATCCAAGGAGAGGGTGGTGCCTGAGGCGTGGGAGGGGACCATGATGGATTCAGCCATGGTCGAGCACATTTTGTTGGGGGGAGGTGAGTTGGACCAAGCACAACTGACAGTGCGATCTGCACTGGAGGCGGAGGTCGCTGACGCACACCTGCTTCGGACATACGTTCGCCTATGGGAGTCAATGAGTGGATACGACCGTCAGCGATTGTATGCCGAACAAGCACGCTGGCTTGAAAGGCGTCCGGCATTGGTTTACCAACGCAGCGAATATACTGAAGGTTCGATTTCGGCCATGAGCTACAACATGGCGGCTACAGTTGTGATCAAAGAACGACGAGAAGCCCTTTTGCGATATTACCGGAGCATTGCCAGCCGATAGCCAAGGTGGTGGCGGATTCAACAGAACTCCACCGGTTTTCGCCAGTGGAGTCGTGCTGCTGAACGTCAGCGTCTCCTACGGAGTCATCTGTAACCGGAAGAACAGCGAGTTCCAGTTTTCGACATCCCAATACTGCGGATAAATCATGGTGGTGCTGGTGGCGGTGAACGGCGTGCCTTCGTTGGTCCAATGATTCATGTCGCTTGAGACCTGCAATTGGTAGTTGGTGCTGAGGGTGAGGTTTCGGAAGGAGGGTTTAACCGCTTTGATCAGGTCCACTTGGGGGCCAGCCTCGTAGAGATACAACTGCCGCACCTCGGCAGCCGAGAGGGCACGGTTGTAGATGCGAACATCGTCCAGAACCGCTGTGCCGTTTGCCATTGCCCAGTGCGAGATTGCATATTGGGCTGATGTGAAGTTGGCTTTGGTGGCGATACAGGCACCGTCCAGATATAGTTTCATTCCTGCTGACGATAGCGTGGCCACAACGGCATGCCAGCGGGGACCCGTTACTGGGGTTGGCGACATCAGGTAAACCCCATACCCCGGATACAGAAAAAAATGTAAATTGCCCGCCGCGTCTGTTCCAATCTGCCTGTCCGTGTTGGAAAGGTGAAGGAGCTGGCCCGCACTCCCGTCCGGTCGGAACCACAAGCACATAGAGAATATCTGTGGGTTTTCCTGACTCTGCGGTGTTTCAATATGAGAAGGGCCTGCGGGGAAATCCGCGAATTGAACCGCACCTTGTGACACGCCAAATCTGTCAGAAATAAAAGTGCCGGGATGAACGACTATTCCGTCATTCCCGTTTCCGCTCGCATCGTTCGCATCCCCGTTGAATGGGTAATACGCCACGAGTCCATTGGTCAGAAACGTTTGAGAGTATCCGCTGACCACGAATCCGCAGAGGAGCACCAATGTTCCGAGTGATAATGTTATCGATTTCCTCATGTTATTTTTCATAATAGCTTCCCGTCATCGACTGGAGCCAAGACCTTTCTCCGTCTCCTGTCAAGCGAAGAACCCGGCCGAATTACGAGACGCCAGTCCCACTATCGCAGAAGCATATTTGGGGCCACACCTAAGCCTGATAGCTTAATAAGCTCGCCGCTTATGGAGCCGTAGCCATGAAACTGCTTCCGTATCAGGAGTGTCGAGCCTTCAAGCACATAAGCGAATCGGGCAGAACATCCGAAAATGCCGGAAAGCGGTGGGCATGACGCAAGAAAAGCTCGCGGAGAAGGCGGACCTCCACCCTGTTTATATCAGCCAGGTGGAGCGGGCCGACCGGGCGGTGACTATTGATGCCCTCCTGAGAATTACCAAAGCTCTCGGCGTGAAACTGCGTGAAGTAGTGGGAGACCTTTGACGGAACATCAGCGGGCCGCTTCCAAAGGTGTTTAACAGGTAACCTCGACGGCACCTCCCCTAAGAGCATGTGGCAGAGTCGTTAATTGCACGCTTGGCAGTTCTTTGCAAAAGGCCAAATATTACGGAATGAAAGGAACGGCAAGTGCCGTTGCTTCTTTTCATGTTTATGAGTGATGCATCTCAATTCCCAGCCCAGGAAGTTAAGGCTCGTCTGAAGTTGCTGTTTGACGAGTCGCCCAATGCTAAAAAGGGCAACGCTCAATCTTTGTTTGAAGTGGGTAGCGCTCTCTATCATGGTATTGACTTCGCAAAGCATTATGTAGAAGCGGTGAAGTGCTTCTGCAAAGCTGCTGAACAGAATCACGCCGAGGCTCAAACCGCACTGGGAGTTTGTTACGAGAAGGGACAAGGCGTGGCACAGGATTACATGGAGGCCGCGAAGTGGTATCGTAAAGCTGCCGAGCAGAACCACGGTAACGCTCAATGCTTTCTGGGAGACTGTTACTACATTGGCCAAGGCGTGGCACAGGATTATGTGGAGGCTGTGAAGTGGTATCGCAAAGCTGCCGAGCAGAATGTCGCAGCCGCCCAACACAACTTGGGTGTCTGCTACCAAAGGGGCAGAGGCGTAGCGAATGATGACGTGGAGGCGGCGAAGTGGTTGCGGAGAGCAAGTGAGCAGGGATTTGTGGCAGCACAATACACCCTTGGCGTTTGCTACTACAGGGGTGAAGGCGTGGCACGGGATTATGAAGAGGCAGTGAATTGGTGTCGCAAGGCCGCTGAGCAAAAACACGCCGGGGCTCAGGCGGCTTTGGGTCTCTGCTACCAAAGTGGTAGAGGCGTAGCACAGGATTATGTGGAGGCTGTGAAGTGGTATCGCAAAGCTGCCGAGCAGAATGACCGAAACGCTCAATACAACCTCGCCAGTTGCTACTGCAACGGTGCAGGCGTGGCGAAGGATTACGTGGAGGCGTATAAATGGATGCTCCTGGCAGCGGCGCAGGGTTCCGATGGTGCGAAGGAAACTGCGACTTCATTGGAGGGACAAATGACGCCTGAGCAGATTTCGGAAGGACAAAGGCTGGCCCGCACTTTCCGGCGCTGTTAGTCGGTAAGAGACTTCCGCTCTAATTTACTGGCACACCAGAAGTGGTGAGAAGCTAGCACAGCTTCGCAGATCCACCCTCTGCTTGTGGCTACCGTTAGCTCTGCATTGAGAATGCCTCGGTTCCGTTTGGCGGTTACCTTCAGTGACAGAATTTGCCTCGTAGATACGCCTCCACGAGTTCTGGGTGTTCTCTCAAATCAGGGGGCGGATTGGCATCAATGTGCAAGAACTTCGCTAATAGTTCTTTCTTCTGCTCGGCTGAGACTTCTGTCAGATATTCCTTGAAATGCCCCAAGCATATTCCCGGACCAATTCTGACTTCCCCAGCTCTTGCGGCGGCTAGTAATTTGGCTTTCGCTTCTGGGAAGAGGTCGGCACAGGTGTTACAAATCCGAATGAGCGGCTTGTCCATAGTCATGGAGCCTGTTGTAGCCGGAAGAAGAGTGAATTCCAATTCTCAACATCACTAGAATCCCCAAAGTCCTCGGCGTGAACTGCGTGATGTCGTGGGAGGCCTCTGAAGTATCGCCAGCGGTGAGCCTATCGCAGCTCGCATTCTTTCAAGGCCGCATCGTCCGTGAGCAACATCGCCAGAACGAACCCGTGCCCCATTGAGCGTTGTGGTTCATTCAGTATGTCATAGAGGGACATGGTGCCATATTCGTAGGCGTCAAAATCCATCAAGTAGAGCGTAAACTCCTCATGCTCCTTGTTCTGGTCCCCAATCTTTTTCAATTGCTTGAAGAACGGCTGCTCGATGACTCGTTGGCAGTAGAGCGGGACATAAATCCGCTTTCGTGCTTGGACTTTCGACAACGCCTCGCCACTCCACCAATGCGTGACCTCTCCCGCATTCCTTTCTCTGCCCATCGGATAGCGGTTGGCACGCGGTGATGCCCATCCATGCTCTGCCCATTCAAAATAATCAGCGGTCGGGAATCCCTCAAAAAGGTGTTCTGGGTAAACCTTGGAATACTGCCACGCGTTCTCCATTACTTGAGCCGTGTAACCGTCATAGAGCTCGCACGGTCCGAGGTAAAAGGGACTCAACTGCCGTTCGGCATTATCACCACTGCTGGTGCAGTTGACATAAACACCGTTCTCTATTTGGCGGTTCAAACGAAGTGGCCGAATCACACGAATCTGTGGCATGACCGGATTGTTTCAAGGGTGGCAGCCAAATACAAGTGAGGGGAAAACGCAAACGGCTTGACACCGCTTGTATGGTCCAGAAGAAGCAATGACCGTGACAGGCCGATACATCTCGAAGACCACATTCCTTCAGGGGCTTCAATGCCCGACACTGCTGTGGAGCCGTTACAACGCCCGCCATCTTTTTCCAGCAGTGGATGACGCCACGCAAGCGGTCTTCGACCAGGCCAATGATGTCGGAGCGTTTGCCAAGCGGTTGTTACCGTCAGGCATCGAAATCGGTGAATACGATACAGCCATTCAGCAGACCCAATCGGCATTGCCGTTACGCCGCCCGATTTTTGAAGCCGCCTTCGCGGCCAACGGTGGATACGCCCAAGCCGACATTCTGAACCCGGTCGAGCAAGACCAGTGGGACCTCATTGAAGTGAAGGCAGCCGCCTCAGTGAAGGACGCCCACCTTCCTGACGTGGCTTTTCAAGCGTGGGTGCTGACGGGTGCTGGAATCAAAATCCGGCGATGTTTTCTCTGCCACGTGGACAGTGATTTCATCCGCCGTGGCGAGGTTGACCCGCACGAATTGTTCACGTTGGTGGATGTGACCGCCGAGGTAATGGACATCGTGGATTCAATCGCTGAGCAACTCTGCTCGATGCGAAAACTCATTGAGTTGCCCGAATGTCCTCAAACGTCAATCGGCTGGCAATGCGACTCCCCCTTCACGTGCCCGTTGCGGGAGAAATGCTGGGCCTTCCTCCCTCCACAAAACGTGATGGAACTTTATGGCGACAAGAAGGGCCGACGGTTCGACTTGCTGAGTCGTGGCGTTCTCCGGCTCTCAGACATTCCGGCTCAGTATCCCCTGTCCGACAAACAGACGATTCAACGAGCTGTTGCGATTTCCGGTCAGTCTCACGTCAGCCGCCTCCCAATCCAGCGGTTCCTGAGCGGGTTGAAATACCCGCTTCACTTTCTGGATTTCGAGTCGTTCCAGATGGCGATTCCACTTTTTGACGGCATACGCCCATACCAGCAGATGCCGTTTCAATTCTCACTTCATTTGGTCCGCGAAGTGAGGGCCAAACCGGAGCATCGGAAGTTCCTTGCTGAGGGCCGGAATGACCCTCGACCCGAGTTCCTCCGTCAGTTGAAGTCGGCGGTTGAGTCGGTCGGTTCCATTTTGGTCTTCAACGCAAGCTTTGAGAAGGGCCGGTTGAAGGAGTTGAGTGAAGCCTTTCCACAAGACGCACCGTGGATTGCGGGTGTGACCAACCGCATCGTGGACCTGCTGATTCCGTTTCGGGCATTCCATTTCTACCACCCCAACCAGTGCGGCAGTGCTTCGATGAAGGACGTGCTTCCGGCACTGACGGGCAAAGATTACGCGGGGTTGGAAATCAAAGCGGGGGGCATGGCCAGCAGGGAATTCGTTCGCGTCACATTCGGGGATATGGCCGATTCTGAACGGCAGCGGGTTCGGCGGGCTCTTGACCTCTACTGCGGCCAGGACACCGAGGGGATGGTGTGGATTCTAGATTGTCTCCGAGCGGCTCAGAGCTCTCCGTTGAATGCCCGGTGAAGCAGGGATTGGAACAAATCTTCCAACCGTCGGCGGCTGGCGGCTTGGGTGGATTCAAGTTCGCGGATTTCAGCCACCCGTTGAGCGAATTCCTGTTGAAGCCGCAGAGGGGGAGTTAGCACTATTAGGTCTCGCAGGTTCTTGAAGTAAATCGCCACTACCGATGTCGTCCCCGATTTCCGGGCATCCAATTGCCGTTTGATGAAATCGGTTTGGAACAACGCAATCATAAACCGAGGCTCAATCGTGTCGGCAAAGCGAACCCGCATGATATTATTGTTGAACAAGATTGTTCCGTCCCCCTCGAACAATGCGGTTTTTCCAACGAGTTCAAAAGAATTGCGGGTGTTGAATAGAAAGTCGCCGCTCATCAACGAGAAATCTTCGATTTCGGCGGGAGTCGCGTTAACACGCTTGAGATGGTCCAAGGCCAGCCGCCCATCACCGAGAATCGAATCCATTCGGACATAGCGAAATGGCAGGGAATCGTCCGTTTCCTTCGCACCGCGAACCAGACCCAGTTTCGTAGAAGCGATGACCTCTTCCAGTGGGCAGGACGGCCAACCATAGGGGTTCAATTCGGGCTGGCCGAACATTTCGTGAAAGAGGGCGGGGATGAGGGCGGCGGTGCGCCGGTCGGCTTGGGCACGTAACTTCCGCAACTCGTCCGCTTCGTCCAGCAGTTTCACAATCCGTTCCTGTTCTGCAATCGGCGGAACAGGGATTGGGATGCCAAGCAAGGCTTCCTGACTAATACGCGGGAGATTGGCCCCTGCCATGGCGTTCGACACAACCGCCAGAACAGATGTGGAGCGAAGGTGGTTGGCGGCGAACGATGGAAGAACCTGCCCCTGCCGGGGGCGTAGGACGTAAATATCCGTCGAGCAAATGCCG
>JADHED010002308.1_pt1 | contig 13513 bp, 3 predicted proteins | sample 8952041 | NCBI WGS metagenome assembly JADHED01 (sample SAMN16124423, study PRJNA663239) | bioreactor sludge metagenome | isolation source: sludge (control) | place: India:Bengaluru | collected 2018-09-08
CTCTTGTTTGGCTATTTTCTTCCTGTTTTTCTTACCTTTTTGCCTAAAGGCAGAAAACAGCAAGCTCCGTTTTATTGAAAATAAGGGGCAATGGCATCAAAACGTGCAATATCGTATGAAATTGGATATTGGTGATGTTTTCTTGGAAAAAAATCGGCTCACTTATTCTTTCTGGGAAATCACAGCTTGGGAAAATGCGCACAAACACGAGGAGCATGGAGAGGAACATGGCACGCCTGCGGCTTATAGGGGTCATGCTTATTATACGACCTTTATAGGTGCAAATGCAAATCCCTTACTTTTACCCTCAAAGAAGTACAAAGAATATCATAATTACTATATCGGGAATGACCCTGCTAAGTGGGCAGAAAAAGTTCAGATATATGAGGAAATTACTTACAAAAACCTCTACAATGGCATAGATATGCACCTCTATGCTCCCGAAGGTTATATGAAATATGATTTCGAGGTGGCTGCGGGACAAAATCCTGATGTGATTCAAGTGCAATATGAAGGTCAAACGGATATAAAATTAGAAAACGGGGATTTAGTTATTTCTACTTCTATTAATGAGGTAAAAGAATTAAAGCCCTTTGCTTATCAAGTGATTAATGGGCAGAAGGTAGCCGTTGCTTGCCAATTTGTTTTACAAAATAATCGTCTCTCTTTTGCCTTCCCAAATGGCTATAATACTAATCTCAAGCTCATTATAGACCCTACCCTCATTTTCTCTACTCCAACTGGTTCCACTGTCAGTAACTTCGGTTTTACTGCGACTTATGATGCTGCGGGCAATGCCTTTGGGGGAGGTAATGTATTTGGGGCGGGCTACCCTGTAACAGCAGGAGCTTTTCAAGCGGCTTTTCAAGGGGGCGGCACTGATGCAGGCATCACCAAGTTTGACCCTAATGGCACAACTGCTATCTTCTCTACATATCTTGGTGGAACGAGTGGCTTTGATGCACCGCATAGTATGATTGCAGATGCTAATGGCGATTTGCTTGTAATGGGTAGTACAGGTGCTGCGGACTTTCCCGCCACAGCAGGGGCTTATGATAATACTTTGGGGGGTGCTTCTGACTTTTTTATCGCAAAATTCAGTCCTACGGGAGCTATTATCGCTGCCACTTTTATAGGGGGTTCTGGTGCAGATGGGCAAAATCAAGGCGTTGCTACTAACTATGGAGATGCCTCGCGTGGAGAAATTGTGGTTGATGACCAAAACAATGTTTATGTTGCGGGCTGCTCTAATTCTGCGGACTTCCCAACTACGGCAGGGGCTTATGACATTACCGCAAATGGCGCGCAAGATGGGGTGGTGTTTAAAATGAATCCAACGCTTGCTACTATGACTTGGGCTACCTATCTTGGCACAGCCGCAGAGGACGGTGCTTTTGGGATAAAGGTGGACGCTACTTATATTGTATATGTTTCGGGAGGAACAGAAGGGGCAAACTATCCAACTACGGCTGGTGCTATGCAGACGGCAACGAATGGCGGAAGAGATGGCTTCATTTCTAAACTAAGTGCGAATGGAACTAACTTGTTAGCAAGCACTTATATTGGTACTACGGGGGTGGACATGTGTTTCTTTTTAGAGTTAAATGCGGCTAATGAGGTTTTTGTGTTAGGACAAAGTGATGCGGTTTTCCCTATTAATGGAACAACTTATTCTATGCCCGGCGGAACTTTGTTTGTTGCGAAATTAGATAACAATCTTACCAACTATATGTTCTCTACCCATGTAGCGAGTGCATCTATGTCCCCTACTGCATTCTTGGTAGATGTATGTGAAAACGTTTATTTCTGTGGCTGGGGAACAACAACTGGTTTGCCTGTGGACCCTAATGCTATCCAAACTACTGCGGGTGGAGATGATTTCTATCTTGGCGTGCTATCTCCTGGCGCATCAAGTTTGCTATACGCTACTTATTGGGGAGGTGCTACTTCATGGGAACATGTGGACGGCGGAACTTCCCGTTTTGATAAACAAGGCGTTGTTTATGAGGCTGTTTGTTCCAGTGGAGACTTCCCTATCACACCTGGCGCGTACAGCCCTTCTATAAATGCTGGCTGGAACCTTTCTGTATTCAAAATTGCCTTCGGCTTTGCTGGCACGACCGCCGCATTTCTTACCACAGATGCTTTAGCTGTGCCGATTGATACTTTCTGCGGAAGTTTTGAGTTCTATTTACAAAACAACTCTACAAACACGCCAACCACGTATTATATTTGGGACTATGGAGATGGAAGCCCTTTAGATTATGCACAGAATCCTTCGCATCTCTATAATATCCCAGGAACTTATACCATTACACTTGTGGCGATAGATAGTGTGGGAACGTGTAGCGGCATAGATACTGCGCAGCGTACTGTAACTATTTTGCAGCCGCTTGCTACAAGTTTCACTATGCCTCCGATGGCTTGTGTAGGAAATACAGTTACAATTAATTATACAGGAACAAATACAACTACCCTCAATTATACATGGGATTTTGCAGGGGGGCTTGCAAATCCAGGCACAGGGATAGGTCCTCATACGGTTACTTGGTTATCTTCTGGGGTAAAAAATGTTACGCTACAAATATCCGACCCAAATGGCTGTGCTTCTTTGCCTTTTACGCAAGCTATCACCGTAAATCCTATTCCTACTTCTGATTTTATTGTAGAATTGCCTATATGTTTGACCGATAGTTCTCTCATTACCTATACAGGCACAGCAGCAGCTAATGCCTTATATCTTTGGAACTTTGATGGGGGAACAGCAGTACCTGGTGGAATAGGACAGGGACCGCATAATGTTACATGGCAACAGCAACAAGGAGGCACTAAGAATGTAACTTTGTCGGTGGTAGAAAATGGTTGTCCTTCTACGGCTACAACTGTTCCTATTGAGGTCATTGAACCTCCTATTCCTACTTTTGCTTATCCCGATAGCATCTGTGTAGATGATGCCAATCAAGTTGTTTTTACAGGTACTGCCCCTGCTAATGCTCAATTTAACTGGACTTTTACACCTGCTATTGTCTTGTCTGGTTCAGGGGCTGGTCCTTACAACCTTAGCTGGACAAACGGAGGTCAGCAACAAATTTGTTTGCAAATTAGTGATGCTGTCTGCCCACCTTCGCCTCAAATCTGCCACAACTTAACTGTACTCGAACACCCAATAGCAAGTATCGCGCCCGTAGCTGACCAATGTTTTGCTGGCAATAGCTTTAATTTCTCCTATACAGGTACAAGCGGAGCTGATGCCTATTACTGGGGCTTCCCAAGCGGCGCGCCTGCTGCTGCTTCGGTTGCAAATCCCACAGGTATTAGCTACTCAAGTCCAGGCGTTTATACAGTTTGGTGCTATGTAGTCAAAGACGGTTGTGCAAGTGATACAGCTTATATCAATATTGAGGTCATAGCAGACCCTTCGCCCAATTTCCAAATCACAGGCGCGCCCTATTGTCTCGGTTCTTGTACGCAGCTTAACTATACAGGCTCTCCTGTTTCCAATCAACAAGCCTACTCATGGACTTTGCCTGGTACTTCTTCGCCTGTTAATTCTACCTTGTCAAGTTTGCCTTGTGTAGTATTCAGTAGCTTAGGACAAAATCAAATCACGCTTACCGTAGATAATAGGGGCTGTGTAGCTTCTCAAACGCAAGAAATCTATATTTTCCCTTCGCCACAAGTCAATATAGGAAATGATACGGCTTTTTGTGCAGGGACTTCACCCATTCAATTAACAGGCTCTGTAATAAGTGGTACGCCTACTTATCAATATTCTTGGTGGAGCTTGCCGCTTACAGGGGGTATATCTAATCCATATATCATCAATCCTATGGTCAATCCTACGGATTCGGGTACAGTATATATGTTTCAAGTGCAAGATGCTATCGGTTGCAAAAGCAATATAGATACTTTGAATGTCTCTATCTTTGCTTTGCCTATTGCTTATGCGGGTCCAGACAAACAGATATGTGAACACCCAGGCGCGCTGCCCGTTACACTTAATGGTCAAATAATGAACCCTACTTATTCGCCTGGTCCTTATCATATACAATGGACACCGAATACAGGTATGGTTACAGGACAAGATACCCTCCTTCAACCTACGGTTCACCCAAGTACCACAACTATCTATTATTTAGAAATTACAGACGCAAATGGCTGTCATAATATCGTTTCTATTCTTGACACAATGAGTACGGTTACAGTAAATGTCAATCCTTTGCCAATCGTAGAAGCAGGAGCTACTCAACATATTTGTTATGGTACAAGCACTCAATTATTAGGCTTTGCACAAGGCAGTAATAATTATAGCTACTATTGGACACCCGCCAATGCACCGGGTAATGTAGCGCAGCCTACCAATCCTACTTCTATGGCAAGCCCTTCGGCTACAACGACTTATACTTTGACCGTAGAAGCAGAAGGAGGCTGTACAAATAGCGATACTACAAGCATTGTGGTTCATACCTTGCCAACAGCCGCAATAGAGTTGCCCGTTGCTAATATTTGTCAAGGTGAAAACATACAATTAACAGGGCTGGCAGATGGAGACCCAACAGGAACAAGCTATCAATATTCTTGGTCGCCTGCTACGGGGCTTTCTAACCCTTTAATTGCGAACCCGATAGCCTCGCCTACTACTACTACGACTTACAGTTTATATGTAACATCTGACTATTGCTCTGGTTTTACAGATGCAATAACCGTAACCGTTAGACCTACGCCGATAGTCTCTATATTAAATCAAGATAGTACCATTTGTGCAGGGGAAAAGATGAAATTAACGGCTGTATATACTTTTAATGGTACGCCGTTCTTTCAACCTGTGGTTATTCAATGGTCGCCTGCGGGTACATGCAGCAATCCTACGGATTCTACTACTTTTGTGCAGCCTACACAAAGCACACTTTATACGGTGCAAGCATCGGCTTCGGGCGATTGTCCTACAACTGCAAGCATTATGGTAGAGGTTGCACCTAAACCTAATGCAACGATAAACGCCACAAATACCACGCTTTGCGAAGGCGAAAACATTACGCTTACTGCAAATGGCGGTTTCTCGGCATCTACTTATTCTTGGACTCCTACTACTGCGCTTGACAATGCAATGGGTCAAAGTGTAGTCTGCAATGGTTCGGGTTTAGCGGCGATTGGGAACAATCCTTATACCTATACGGTTTGGATACAAGAAGGGGCTTGTACAGATAGCGAAACAGTTAAGATTACAGCCTATCCTTTGCCGATAGCAGACTATGTAATGTCTAATCAAACAGGTTGCGCGCCCTTTACAGTAGCTTTTGGAGAAAATGCGACAGGAGAACTTTCCTATATATGGGACTTTGGAGATGGTAGCCCTATTTCTAATGAGCCTGCGGGTACACACACTTATACAATGGCAGGAAATTATCCTATTAGTTTAACGGTAATTGGTTTAGGAGGCTGTAACAGCCAAATTAATACTTCAACTATCTCTGTATCAGCAGGTGCGGTAGTAGATTTTAGCTCTAATCCTACCGAAACGGATAGCATACAAATCCCAAATAGCAGCATTATCTTTACAGATTTATCTCAACAAGCCGTTTCTTGGCAATGGGAATTTGGAGATGGTGGCATTTCGGCAGAACAAAATCCTACCCATTATTTTCCAAATAGCGGCGTTTACAACGTAACCCTCACTGCTGTTAATACACACGGTTGCACAGGGCAAATGACCAAATCTTATACAGTAATAGACCCTAATTTATTCATTCCTAACCTATTCAGTCCTAATGAAGATGGTTTCTTTGACTATTGGACAATTCAATACAGTGGACAAGAAGCTATCGAGATAGCAATATTTGACCGTTGGGGCATAGAAGTCTTTACCAGTCAAAGTTTAGAAAAAACATGGCTTGGCACAGATAAAAAAGGCAAAGAATGTGCAGAAGGTGTATATTTTTATACCGTAAAGATAGGCGATAAACATTACAATGGTAATCTTACGCTTATTCGCTAAATAATAGGAGCTTGTAGCGTTCAGAACTTGATAAAAGTTCTGAACGCTTTTTTATTACACCCCACCATTATCTATCTCTATCGAAACCTTACTTCCTTGTTGTATATCTTTGTTGTTTACAATCAAAAACTTCATAGGCAATGTGCCGTCACTTAATTCTGATGCGATAAAGTTAGCGGTTTCGCCACTGTTGATAAAAGATACATCTGTGGGGACAGGACTGTTTTCGGTAGCACTTATCCATGTTTCAATAGGGACAGAGCCTTGATTTTCTATATTGATGCTGCTATTTGCTTGATAGTTATTTGTGTCTGCGGTTACTCTATTGTCAGCAGGTACGTCTATGGTCTTTTTGATGCTGTTTGAACTTGTATTTGAAGCCGCAGCTTTAAAGTATTTCCATTCGTAGAAGTTTTCTACTTGTGCTAAGTTTGGATAGAATAAGACACATAATTGAAAGAAAACCAAGTGCATAGCATTAGCCAATTCTTTTCTATCATCTTCTATTTCTTGACGTAATTGAGAATCAATAGATTCTATCCCTTGTTGTTTTGCACGCAAATCATAAGCCTGTTGTAACCAAGTGTCCATGTTTTGTATAAGTGTAGCAAAATTAGGATTATTCATGGCTTGCACACTTGCCAATAAAGAAGCAACTGCATTTAAACGCAATTCATAAGCCCCTGATTGAAAGGGCATTCTACCATTAGGCAATAACATTTTGTATTGTGCCGAAGTCTCATCATATTCGTATTGAATAATAATATCCCATTTACGAATGAGTGTACCTCTTAGCTCTAAAATCTTTTCTTCAAATAGCTGTGTATGACCTTGATACAAGGCATAGTTAGTAGCAATTTGTTGGTATTTTGTCATAAACTTCTGATAAGCAGGCAAAGCCGTCAAATAAATGCTATTAATTTGTGTGTTTGTAATAGCGGCTTGTTTGAGCTTGTCGAAATGGTCTGTGCTTGCCATCAACATACGTTTGTAATTGCCTTTTGTGGCATTGTCAAACTGATTGCGGAGAATTGAAATTGTGGTGTCCATAATATTTTAATATTAAAGATGATTTTGTATTTTCTTCATGCTAAAAACAAGGCATGTTTTGTTGTTAGCATAAAGGAAATTTGATTGAGGATAAAACGTTACAAATATAAATATATTTTAAATAATAACGTTTTTTTTTGCTAAATAAATAAATAAATTCTCTTTTTGCTTGTATTATGTAAAAAATTGAAACAATTTGTATAAAAACGATTATTGGGATATAAATAAAGTGCTAAGTTTCTTACAGAATGACATAATGTTTAGCTTTTAAGATAAAGGTTGAAAAACTTCCTATATCTATTGATAATAAAAGAAGCCTGTTTTTAATTAAATTTCTTTGTTTTTAGTCAATAGAATATTCCATTAAGTAAAAACAAAGAGATTTTTACTCAATAGAGGTTTTTGTTTAGCTAAACTCACCAAGTTTTTAAAAATTGGTAAGTTTTATTAAACAAAAACCTGTCAAATGTTAGACACTTGACAGGTTAATTAACTATATTTTATTCAAAAGATGCTTTCTCTTATCTTCCAGTCATTATCATTTTCTTAGTTGCTACTATATTATTATCTATGATAAGCGAATAATAATACGTTCCTTGGCTAAAGTTATCTGCCTTAATAACAATTTGATTCATTCCTTTTTCCTTTAATGTATAAGTTTGTAAAATTGTACCATTATTATCTGATATAACTATTTTTGCGTCTTTTGTGCTTTGTGGTAGATAATAATTGATATAAGTAGTGCCTGAAAATGGATTAGGTACATTTTGCTCTAAAACAGGTGCATCATTTGTTGGTAAAAAGAAAGTAGGGGTAGTATTTTTGCTTTCTTCATTTGATTTGAAACAACATGCTTGCAAGTCTTGACCATATTGCAACATCATTTGTTTCATTGTCTCTAAATCTGCTTTAATACTTGCTAATTCCTGATGAAGCATATCATTTTCTGCTTTAAGCGTTTTTACAGAAGAAATTAAAGGAACAGTAAGTTCTGCATATCTAATTCCCCAGTATTCCCCATTCTTATCTACTCCCGAAAAAGCTCCTTTTGCGGCTGCATCTACCTCTTGTGCTATAAGACCTGTATAACGAATGTTTTCTTGCCCTTCAGTTATATACTCATACGTTACAGGATTCAAGGCGTTAATAAAATCTATTCCAAGTGTAGATTTCTCTACATTTTTCTTCAATCTTTTGTCAGAGTAAGTAGTCCAGCCTACTTGTCCGCCAATAGAAGTCATAGCAGTATTACCAATTACTACTTTATTACTTGCATTAACAATAGCACCTGTACCAATTGCTACGATATTAGTAAGTCCTGTAATAGAAGCATCTGCGCCTGCACCGATAATGGTTGCACTATTGTAATTGTTTCTTAAATTTGCCGCAGCTTTACCAATAGCCACATTATTAGAGCCTAAAATGTTTAGCCTAAGAGCCGAATCACCTACGGAAGTATTTGCAATGCCAAGTGTTCCAGATTGTCCTGCTCTGTATCCAACATTTGTGTTTCCATATCCAGTTGTATTAGCGTAGCCAGCTTGTGAACCTATTGCAATATTATATGCACCAGTATTGTTTTGTCTTAAAGCCTGATAACCAATAGCCATATTATCGTTGCCAGTAGTATTAGTAAACATAGCTTGATAGCCTATTGCTAATAAGTTAGAAACAGTGGAGCTATTTACAGCCGCTTGAAAACCCATAGCTATGCTATTGTTACCCGTAGTATTTGCTTGTAAAGCTCCTGAACCAAAAGCAATATTAGAATTACCTACTGTATTTCCTATTAAAGCATTTGTGCCAAAAGCAGTGTTATTATTACCTGTTAAGTTGTTTTGTAAGGCATTAAATCCACTTGCGCTATTATTTACCCCTGTTGTATTTAATTGCAAAGCATTGTAACCGATAGCAATATTAGAACCTCCTGTTGTATTAGAAGTAAGGCTATTTCTACCAATAGCTAAATTGTATGCCCCTGTTGTATTGTTGAAAAGGGAGTTAAGCCCGATTGCTACGTTATTATGTCCTGTAAGATTTGTATAAAGCGCGCTTGCCCCAAAAGCAAGGTTGTAAGTTCCAGTAGTATTGCTAAACAAGGCATTTGAGCCAAAAGCATTATTGCCTACGCCTGTTGTGTTATTAGCAAGGGCTTGATTACCAAGTGCTGTATTTCCTGATGCTGTATTGCTACGCAAAGCACCTCTTCCTACGGCTGTATTTAATCTGCCTGTACCTACATTATGCAAAGCAGAATCTCCTACGGCTGTATTCATTGAGCCATTAGATACATTACGCATTGCAGCAAAACCCATTGCAGTATTTAATTTTCCTTCGGTAATAGAAGTGCCTGCATCATAACCCAAAAAGCTATTTCCGTAAGTCAATGCGCCTCCATTAGCACCTGCATGTCCTCCTATATATGTATCTGTGCTATTAAAATTAAGCGTTTTATTATCTAATATTATCATATCATTTCCATTTACAGCAAAATGAATTTGGTTTTCATTAGGGGTAAGCTCTGTTGTAATATATGTATTTGTATCTGCATCTTGAATCATAGCAGAAGGCGCAAGACTAACACTGCCTCCTCCATTTGAAAGAGAAATTGTATTCCCTGCAATAGACAAAGTTTGTAATTCGTTTACATTGCTTGTATCAGGAAGAATGATATAGTTTCCGTTTGAAATAAAGAGGCTATCCCCTACCCTACTTAGGCTTTGTAGCTCATTAGTGCTGCTTGAATCAGGCAAAGCAATGGTATTTCCGTTATCAATAGAGATACTTCCTCCTGTTATGCTAAGATTTTGTAATTCATTTGTAGCACTTGAATCGGGCAAGTTAATGCTGTTTCCATTAGAAATAGACAAAACAGAGCCTACTAAGCTAAGGTTTTGCAATTCGTTAGTAGCACTTGAATCGGGTAAAGTAATAGTGTTGCCATTAGCAATAGAAAGACTTCCGCCTGTTATGGTAAGGTTTTGTAATTCATTTGTAGCACTTGAATCGGGTAAAGTAACGGTGTTACCATTAGCAATAGAAAGGCTTCCACCTGTTAAATTGAGGTTTTGTAATTCATTTGTAGCACTTGAATCAGGTAAAATAACATTATTTCCATTTGAAATAGAAAGAACAGAGCCTAATAAGCTAAGATTTTGAAGCTCGTTTGTGCTGCTGCTATCAGGAAGCGTAACGGTATTACCATTTGCAATAGAAAGGCTACCTCCTGTTAAATTAAGATTTTGTAATTCATTTGTGCCGCTTGTATCAGGCAAAACAATGCTATTTCCATTAGAAATAGATAGCACAGAACCTGTTAAATTAAGGTTTTGTAATTCGTTGCTGCTGCTGCTATCGGGAAGGTTGATAGTGTTTCCATTAGAAATAGATAAGCTACCATTTAAAATACTAAGGCTTTGAAGTTCATTTGTGCCGCTACTGTCGGGAAGTGTAATTGAGTTTCCATTAGAGATAGCGAGATTTGAGCCAATTAAGCTAAGGTTTTGTAACTCATTAGTTCCACTTGAATCGGGAAGGCTTATGCTATTGCCATTAGAGATAGAAAGGGAGCTACCTGTAAGGCTAAGACTTTGTAACTCATTGCTGCTGCTGCTATCAGGAAGCGTAACCGTATTTCCATTTGTAATACTAAGGCTACCCCCTGTTAAACCAAGTGTTTGTAATTCATTAATTGAATTATTATCATTGTCTCCTGTATTAGTGATAACGCCGCCGCCTGAAATATTAATGCCTGTACCTGCGGAATACATAACTTGCGTGCTAAGAGAGCCATCTGCACTTGCTACGACAAGTCTTGTGCCTGCACCTGCAAGGCTTGAAGATTTGATATTACCTACAACTTCTAAGGTGCTTGTAGGACTTGTAGTTCCGATACCTACGTTTACTGCATTTGCACCTGTCCCACCTAAGACTAAGGCATTAGAGACCGCAACACTTGCATTTGCACCAATTGCTGCGGCATTACTAAGGTTATTTGCGCTTGCATTAGCATTATAGCCTAATAAAGTGTTATTATTTCCTGTTGTATTATTATAGCCACTATTGTAACCTAAGAAAACATTATTCGCACCAGTTGTGTTAGAAAAACCACTTTGATAACCAGAGAAGCTATTATTATTTCCAGTAATTGTACTTTTTCCAGATTGATAGCCAAAGAAACTATTGCCTATTGCAGTGGTATTTTCAAGACCCGATTGATAACCCATGAAGGTATTATTGTTTGCAAGATTAGCATAACCTGCGGAGTCTCCAACCATTACGTTTCCTTTTCCTGTTACATTAGCAAAACCACTTGCCCCACCTATTAAGACATTACCAGAGCCAGTTGTGTTTGAAAATCCGCTCAAATAACCAGAAAACACATTAAAAGAGCCAGTAGTGCTATTTCTTGCAGATTGGAAACCTGAATAAACATTGCGAGAACCACTTGTATTAGCATAACCTGCTTGATTACCTAAGAATGCGTTGTAGAAACCATTAGAGCTTGACCTACCAGATTCAAAGCCAAGATACACATTGTTAGAACCTGTTATATTTTGTTGTCCACTTTGATAGCCAAGAAATACATTTGATTGACCCGTTGTGTTATTATAACCGCTTCTAAAACCAGCAAATAAATTATATTGTCCTATTGTATTGGAATAACCACTTTGAAACCCGATAAATACATCATAATTACCGTTTATATTTGTATATCCGCTTTGCGCCCCGAGAAATAAATTAAAAACACCTAATGTATTTGAATATCCACTTTGATTTCCAACAAAAAGATTTCCTGTACCTGTATTATTTGAGTAGCCGCTTCTGTATCCGATAAAAAGATTGTCAGCACCTGTGGTATTAGCAACGCCACTTTGAAAGCCAAAGAAGTTATTATAGCTTGCAGTATTTACCTTACCCGATTCATATCCATAAAAGCTATTACCTATACCTGTGGTATTTGTAGTCCCAGCTTGATAGCCTACAAAAGTATTGTTGCCAGCAGTATTCGCAAAACCAGCCGAGTCCCCAATCATTACATTACCTTTACCCAACACATTAGAATAGCCACTTCTGTAGCCAAGATATGCGTTTCCAGTAGAATAAGTACTATTATAACCGCTTTGATAGCCAATGTATGTATTATTTAAGCCCCCTGTATTAAAGAAACCGCTTTGTCCTCCGAGAAAGGAATTGCCAGAACCCGTTAAGTTATTGATACCACTTTGTCCTCCGATAAAGGTATTGTCAGAACCTGCACCATTGCTAAATCCCGCTTGATAGCCAAGAAAAGCATTTTGACTTCCTGTGTTTACGACTCCTGATAAAACGCCAATAGCAGTGCTATTAGTACCACCGATAGGCGTATTATTGATATTGTAGCTTGTGTTTTGGGCAAAAAGACCCGTAGTAATGTTTAGGCATAAAAGCCCTAATAGAAAAAGTTCCTTTTTCATAATAAAATTGCTTATTAAATATATAAATGAGTGTAAATAATTTGTTTGTAGTAAGTAAGATTGAGTTGCTAATGGCGCAATATTGGATTGGTTTTGAGCTTGTGGAAAGTCATTGTTTATTTGAGGGATATGCTATGTAAGATTTAAGAACTATACAACGCAAATATTGTGCAAATATTATCATTAACGAATATTTTTTTGTGAAAAAATAGTATTTATTCCCTGATTTAATCATTCATTTACGATTGAGATAGCCTTGAAAGTTTCCATTCGCTTAATTTTGGCTTTTGCGGCTGCACAATTAGTTTTTTACTTAGATTATAAAGCCTTGAAAATCACGATACCTTATATATTTGTATTTGATTTTCGTATATTTTTTGCAAAAAATTTGCCCTACCCAAAAATTTAGGCTAATATTGCAAACAAGTTAGCGGGTTTTAGCGTAAAAAGCAGTGTAAAGAAGAAGGCTACAGACCTTGTATGTATAAAATTAAAACAAAAAACCACTATTGATGAAGTTAGTTGTTATTCCTACATATAATGAGTTAGAAAATATCGAGCAGATGATACAAAAAGTATTTTCTCTGCCCGAGAAATTTCATGTATTGATTGTAGATGATGGCTCGCCTGATGGCACTGCTGACGTGGTACGAAAGTATATGAAAACCTATCCTGATGCTTTGTTTTTGGAAGAAAGAAGGGGCAAGTTGGGCTTAGGTACAGCCTATTTGCATGGCTTTAAGTGGGGTATGCAAAAAGGTTACAAATATCTATTTGAAATGGAGTGCGATTTTAGCCACAATCCAAACGATTTGATTCCGCTTTATCATGCCTGCAAAGATGAGGACTACGATTTGGCAATAGGTTCACGCTATGTTACAGGCGTAAATGTGGTGAATTGGCCCATGAGTCGCGTGCTAATGAGCTATTATGCAAGTGCTTATGTGCGCTTTATTACAGGCATGACAATTCGCGACACAACCGCAGGTTTCAAATGCTATAAAGATACTAC
>JADHED010002311.1_pt1 | contig 13502 bp, 10 predicted proteins | sample 8952041 | NCBI WGS metagenome assembly JADHED01 (sample SAMN16124423, study PRJNA663239) | bioreactor sludge metagenome | isolation source: sludge (control) | place: India:Bengaluru | collected 2018-09-08
GGTTAAAAAACAGATCAAAGATGAGCAAGTTGCTAACAAAACTAGAATAGATAGTGCAAAAATTAGCACTCCAGAACCAGCAGCTACTTTCAAGATTAGAAGAAATTAATTATCTTTGCAAACTAAATCTAAAATAATCCACTCAAAATGAGCGTAAAAGATACAAAAGCAGAAGTAAATACAATCACTTACGACAGAGATAAGATAGACGAAAAAGTAGGTTCTATCTACGAAGCCATAGTAATTATGGGGAAGAGAGCTGAGCAGATTAACGCTGAAATCAGATCAGAATTACACCAAAAATTAGACGAATTTGCAGTGCATAATTCTACATTAGAAGAAGTTTTTGAAAACAGAGAACAAATCGAAATTTCTAAAAATTACGAAAGATTGCCAAAACCAACCTCTATCGCAGTAAGAGAATGGCTAGACGATGAAGTATATTTTAGAAGAACAGACGATAGAAAATAAACACAATCGTGTTGAAATAAATTAAAATCACAGAGTTTTCTGTGATTTTTTGTTTTTAATAGAGAATCCTTTTTCGAAGGATTATTCAAAAAAAATCAATAAATTCGTTTTTTTAAATGTGCGAAAATATGACTCTAAAAGGTAAAAAAATTCTAATTGCAATTTCTGGCGGAATTGCTGCGTATAAAATGAATTACCTTGTTCGAGATTTTATAAAAAAAGGTGCTGAAGTAAAAGTAATTCTTACTCCTTCGGCAGAGAATTTTGTTTCAAAAGTTACACTTTCTACACTTTCTAAAAATCCTGTTTTTTCAGATTTTTATGATGAAAATGGCACATGGAATTCTCATGTAGAATTGGGATTATGGGCAGATGTAATGCTTGTTTCTCCTTGTACAGCTAATACTTTGGCAAAAATGGTTCATGGGATTTGTGATAATTTGGTTGTTGCAACTTATATGTCAGCGAAATGTCCTGTTTTTATTGCTCCAGCGATGGATTTAGATATGTATGCACATCCTTCTACTCAAGAAAATTTGGCAAAAGCAGAGAAATTTGGTCATGTTATTATTCCTGCTGAATTTGGCGAATTAGCTTCTGGTTTAACGGGGCAAGGAAGATTAGCCGAAATCGAAACGATTCTACAGAAAATAGAAGAATTTTTCACTAAATCTCAACCTAAAACTTTAGCTGGGAAAACGGTTCTTATTACCGCAGGTCCTACTTATGAAGCGATAGACCCTGTTCGTTTTATTGGAAACCACTCTTCCGGAAAAATGGGTTTTTCTATTGCCGAAGAAGCCGAAAAAAGAGGCGCAAAAGTGATTTTGATTTCCGGACCAACTGCTCAAAAAACGAATAATAAAAATATAGAAATTCATAAAGTAACTTCTGCGAAAGAAATGTTTGAAGAGGTTTTTAAATTTTATGAAAAATCTGATATTGCTATAATGAGCGCCGCCGTTGCAGATTATACACCGAAAATAGTTGCTACAGAAAAAATTAAAAAATCTGAAGATGAATTTACTATAGAATTGGTGAAGAATCCTGATATTTTAAAAACAATGGGCGAGCAAAAATCTCATCAATTTTTAGTGGGTTTTGCTCTTGAAACTCAAAATGAAGAGGAAAATGCAAGAGGAAAATTGCAGAAAAAAAATCTGGATATGATTGTGCTTAATTCATTGAAGGATGAAGGAGCAGGTTTTCAAAAAGACACCAATAAAATTAAAATTTTAACGCAAACAGAACAAAAAGAGTTTAGTTTGAAATCTAAAGAAGACGTTGCGAAAGATATTTTGGATTTTGTAGAAGCAAAATTCAATAAAAAATAAAAAAAATCGTTTCTAAAACCGAAAACATTTTTAATGAAAAAACTACTTTACATATTTGGCTTTCTATTGTTTAGCAATTTCAGTTTTGCGCAAGAACTCAATGCTCAGGTTCAGGTAAATTATCAGAGTTTGGGAGGTAGCAATTTGCAATTGTACAGAACTTTAGAAAAAAGCTTGAAAGATTTCATCAACAATACCAGTTGGACAGGCAAAAAACTTCAAAATTTCGAGAAAATAAAATGCAGTTTTGCTATTGTTTTAACAGAGAAAACAGGCAACAATTTCAAAGGAACTTTGGTGGTGCAATCTGTTCGTCCGGTGTATCAATCTCAGTACGATTCGCCAATTCTTAATATTAATGATACTAATTTTTCTTTTGAATATGTAGAAAATCAAAACATGATTTTCAACGAAAGGCAATTTTCTGGCAAAAATTTAATAGATGTTGTCAGTTTCTACGTTTATCTTATTTTGGGTTACGATGCGGATACTTTCCAAATGAAAAGCGGAACGCCTTGGTTTGATAAAGCAATGAAAATTACTCAAAATTCTCAAAATCAGAATTATGCTGGTTGGTCTCAAATGGATGGGCCAAGAACGAGAGGTTCTTTAATTGCTGCAATTTTGGCAGAACAGAACTCTACGCTTAGAAATTTCTATTACAATTATCACAGAAACGGATTAGATAATTTGGCAAAAGCAGACCAAATTGCTACAAAACAATTGATTGCAAATGAAATTCTGAAATTGAAATTCTACGAGACTATTTTTCAAATGAATTATCCTTTCAATATTTTTATTGATAGCAAAAAAGACGAAATTTTCAATATTTTCAACTCTGGAAAAAACGGTTCTGTAAACATGAATGAGCTTAAACAATTGATGAATACATTCTCTCCAAAAGATTCGGATTCTAAATGGAATAAGTGGAACTAAGTTCTTTTGATTTATGATTTTAAGCAATTAAAAATTTTCTAAATTCACAATTAAAGTTATAAATTTACGCTTCGAAATCTAAAAATCGTAAATTCTAAAAATGTTAAACCGAATTTTCATTCAAAATTTTGCGCTTATAGACCAGTTGGAGATTAATCTTCAGCGTGGGTTGCAGGTAATTACTGGCGAAACTGGAGCCGGGAAATCTATTATTCTGGGTGCACTTCGTTTGATAATGGGCGAAAGGGCAGATTTGAAGAATTTTGCAGATTTAGAAGCCAAAAGTATTGTAGAAGCTGAATTTAAAATTTCTAATAATTTACAACCTTTTTTCACCGAAAACGATTTAGATTTTGACGAAAATACCATCATCAGAAGAGAGATTTTGCCTAGCGGAAAATCCAGAGCTTTTGTAAACGATGTGCCTGTAACGCTAGATATTTTGCAACAACTTGCAGAGAAATTGGTAGATATTCATTCTCAGTTCGAAACTTCTAATCTGTTTAGTGAAGCTTATCAATTCAAAATTGTTGATGGACTTTCGGAGAATAAAAATTTAATTGAAAGTTATCAAAGCGATTTTTCTCAATATCAAAAATTAAAAAAAGAACTCGAAAAACTCAAAAATCAACTTTCGGAAGGCAATAAAGAAAGTGATTATAAACAATTTTTGCTAGAAGAATTACATTCTGCCAATTTAGAAAATGTAAATTTTGAATTGTTGCAATCTCAAATTTCTTTGGCGGAAAATAAAGGGGTTATTTCTGAACTTTTGGCTCAGATTTTTGCCAGAACAGACCAAGATGAAGTAGGCGTTTTTGATAGTTTGTATGATATTAAAAACAAACTGAATAAAATTGCAAAGACAATTCTGCAATTTTCAGAAATCAACCAAAGATTTGAGGAAAATTATATTGAACTAAAAGATACTCTTTTTCAATTGCAAAACGAAGCCGAGAATATAGAAACAAATCACGAAGATTTGTTGGCTTTGCAAGAACAAAATGATAAAATAAATTCTTTGTTTTTGAAACACAAAGTTTCAGAAATTGAAGAGTTAATTAAAATTAAAGATGAGCTTTCTGCTGAGCAAAGTTCTTTTTCGGATTTGGAAACCAAAATTTCTTCTTTGGAAAAACAAATTGCAGAATTAGAAAATTCATTAGAAAAACAAGCAAAAGTTTTAACCAAAAACAGACAGCAATCTATTCCGTTATTTAAAGAGAAAATAGAAAGTTTGCTTCAGCAATTAGGTTTAGAAAAAGCCAAAGTAGAAGTAGAGCTTACTTCGATTAAAGATTTCGTTCAGTTTGGAAAGGAGAAAATTCAATTGTTGTTTCAGGCAAATTCTGGTTTTCCTTTAAAGCCAATTCAAACCGCAATTTCTGGCGGAGAAAGAAGTCGAGTAATGTTGGCGGTTAAAAAAATAATGGCAGAAAATTCTGAGTTGCCAACATTGATTTTAGACGAAATAGACACTGGCGTTTCTGGTAGAATTGCCGACGAAATAGGGAAAGTGATGCAAGAAATGGCAGAGAATATGCAACTAATTGTAATTACACATCTTGCGCAAGTTGCAGCCAAAGGAAACAATAATTATAAAGTAAAAAAATCTGATATTGAAGGCAAAACTCAAACTCAGATTGTTTCTTTAAACCAAGAAGAAAAACTGACCGAAATTGCGCAATTGCTTTCCGGAAGTAAGATTACGGATGCTGCCATTTTACAGGCAAAGGAATTGATGGATATTTAATGTAACGTTTTGGCTTCAACGGAAACTAATACATAAAACTAAGGTATATATTTTCGTTTGTTGCAATTAGAACTCAAAAACTTTATCAGGAATCCACAATTTGGAGCGAATTTATTTTTTAAAATTATGTCGCTTTTTGCATTAGCAAATTTTGCTGTAATCTTTGTGGGAGCTGCTTTTTTTATTTTTTTTATCGCACAGAATAAACTTCATGTAGATCCGCTTGTTTTGGTTTCAAAATATTTGGTTTATTATTTAGTTTTTGATTTGGCGGTTCGATATTTTATGCAGCAGCTTCCAACTCAAAATATTAAACCTTTTCTTACTCAGAATATTTCTAAGAAAAAACTCGTCAATTATACTCTTTTGAAAGTTATTACTAATTTTTTCAATTGGGGAAATTTACTTTTTTTAATTCCTTTTGCAGGGCTAATGCTTTTTAATCATTATAATGTTTTTGGAGTTTTAATGTGGTTTTTGGGAGTTTTTGCAATGTTCTATATTAATAATTTCATCAATATTCTCATTAACGGAAAGGATAATTGGCTCTACGGAGCTGTGGTTTTTTTTGTGGTACTTTGGATTTTAGATAAATACGAAATTATTGAGCTTTCTAAACTTTCCGAATTGGTGTTTTATAGTTTTTACAATGTGATTGGTGTTTTTGTAATTCCGATTTTAATTGCTTTGTTTTTAGCTTATTATACTTATCAATATATTTTAAAGAATTTTTATTTGGATAAAGGTTTAGAACTTAAAAAAGCAGAAGGAAAAACAGAAAATATAGAATTTCTTAATAAATATGGAGTCTTAGGAGCTTTTTTAAATAATGATATTCGGTTGATAAAAAGGAGCAAAGCTGCTCAAAGCGCTGTAATTGGAAGTGTGATGTTTCTTTTTTACGGGTTGCTTATTTATTCTACCAAAACCTATGAAACAGATTTTATGAAAATGTTTTTGGGGATTTTTGTAACGGGTGGTTTTCTTTTCATATTCGGACAAAGAGTGCCAGCTTGGGACAGTTCTTATTATCCATTAATGATGACGCAAAAAGTTCCGTACAGACAATATTTAGAAGCAAAATGGTGGTTGGTGAATTTAGCAACTATTTTGTGTATGATTCTCGCGATTGGTTATGCTTTTATCAGTTGGGATTTGTATTTTACATTTCTTGCTGCGGGAGTTTATAATTTAGGAATTAATTCTCATCTTACTTTGCTGAGTGGCGCGTACAATAAAAACCCAGTCGATTTGAATACTAGAGCAAAATCTATGGGAGAAAAAAATCAATTTAATGCTAAGAACCTATTGCTTACAATTCCTAAATTGCTCTTTCCGATGGCAATTTTTGCAGTGATGAAATATTTCTTCGGGATGTTTGCAGCGATGTTTACGATAGCGGTTATTGGTGCAATAGGATTTGCTTTTAGAGCAAAAATATTTGATTTTATTGTTAAAATTTATATCAAAGAAAAATATTCAGCAATTGCTTCATTCAAGAAAAACGATTAATTAAAACCAAAACTATGATATCAGTAAAACAACTTTCAAAAATATACAGCAACAGAAAAGTTCTTAATATAGAATCTTTGGAAATTCCGAAAGGTGAAACTTTTGGTTTGGTAGGGAATAACGGAGCAGGGAAAACCACTCTTTTCAGTCTTTTGTTAGATTTAATTGAAGCGAGTTCTGGAAGCGTCTCTGTAGATGGAGAAAATGTGGCGAAATCTGAGCATTGGAAAAGTAAAGTTTCTGCATTTATTGATGAGAATTTTTTAATTGGTTATCTTACGCCAGAAGAGTATTTTTATTTTATTGGCGAACTTAGAAATCAAAAAAGACAAAATGTGGACGAGTTTTTGAAACAGTTTTCAGATTTTTTTAATGGAGAAATTCTTAATGGGAAAAAATACATCAGAGATTTGTCTAAAGGAAATATGAAAAAAGTAGGAATTGTAGGTGCTTTAATTGGCGAACCAGAAATTATAGTTTTAGACGAACCTTTTGCAAATTTAGACCCTACTACTCAAATAAAATTGAAAAAATTAATAAAAGATTGGTCTCAAAAGGAACAAATTACTTTTCTTATTTCTAGTCACGATTTGGCACATACCACAGAAGTTTGCAATAGAATTGTTGCGATAAATAGAGGTGAAATTGTAAAAGACATACAAACAAACTCAGAAACCTTGCAAGAATTAGAAGATTATTTTGCTAGTCAGGTTGTAATTTAAACTCATTATAAATCACTTTAAGTCTCGGAAATTTTCGGGACTTTTTTAATGCTAAAAAATCGAAATTCCGTAAATTTACACTTCAGTTTTTTTGATTGAATTTTCTATAAAATAGAAGATTTTATAATGTCGTAAATCGTAAATTAAAAATACTAAAATATGGACTTTTTTTATCAAAATCCGTATCCTATTCTAAAGGATGACACAGTTTATAAAAAGCTAACTTCAGATTACGTAAAAGTAGAAAAATTAGGCGAGAGGGAGATTCTTGTAGTAGAACCTAAGGCTCTGGAGCTTTTGGCAGAAGAAGCCATGAAAGATGTTTCTTTTATGCTTCGTTCGGCGCATTTGTCAAAACTAAAAAAAATATTAGAAGACCCTGAAGCTACTGATAATGACAGATTTGTAGCATATAATCTTTTACAAAACGCAGCGGTAGCCATTGAAGGAGCTTTGCCTTCTTGTCAAGATACAGGTACTGCAATTTGTGTTGCTAAAAAAGGAGAAGATGTTTACACGGGCGTTGACGATGGAGAATATATTAGCAAAGGGATTTTCAATACGTATCAAAAACAAAATTTGAGATATTCTCAGATTGTTCCTCTTACCATGTTTGATGAGAAAAACTCTGGCTCTAACCTTCCTGCACAAATAGATATTTATGCAAAAAAAGGAAATTATTACGAGTTTTTATTCTTAGCAAAAGGTGGTGGTTCTGCCAATAAAACTTTTCTTTATCAAAAAACAAAATCTCTTTTGAACGAAAAATCTTTAGAAGAGTTTATTCGCGAGAAAATAATGGATTTAGGAACCGCAGCTTGTCCGCCATATCACTTGGCTTTTGTAATTGGAGGAACTTCTGCCGAAGCGAATTTAGCAGCCGTTAAAAAAGCATCTGCAGGATATTATGACCATCTTCCTACATCAGGAAACGAAGGAGGACAAGCTTTCAGAGATTTAGAATGGGAACAAAGAATTCAAAAAATTTGTCAAGAATCTGCAATCGGAGCTCAGTTTGGAGGTAAATATTTAACTCACGATGTTCGAGTAATCAGATTGCCGAGACACGCTGCAAGTTGCCCTGTTGGAATGGGCGTTTCTTGTTCTGCAGATAGAAATATTAAGGGAAAAATCACCAAAGATGGAATTTTCTTAGAACAATTAGAAACCAATCCAGCGCAATATTTACCAGAAACTGCACCGCATTTAGAACCTGCTGTAGAAATAGATTTGAACAGACCAATGCCAGAGGTTTTGGCAGAATTGTCTAAATATCCTATCAAAACTCGTTTAAAATTAAACGGAACTCTAATTGTAGCGAGAGATATTGCTCACGCAAAAATTAAAGAATTATTAGACGCAGGAAAACCAATGCCAGAATATTTCAAAAATCATCCAATTTATTACGCAGGACCAGCAAAAACGCCACAAGGAATGCCAAGTGGAAGTTTCGGGCCTACAACTGCGGGAAGAATGGATGTTTATGTAGATGAATTCCAAGCGAATGGTGGTAGTATGATTATGCTTGCCAAAGGAAATAGAAGCAAAGATGTAACAGATGCTTGTGCAAAATACGGAGGTTTCTATTTGGGTTCAATTGGAGGGCCAGCTGCAATTTTGGCTAAACAAAATATTTTGAGCGTAGAAGTAGTAGATTTTCCAGAATTAGGAATGGAAGCGGTGAGAAAAATTGAGATTAAAGATTTTCCAGCGTTTATTATAACTGATGATAAAGGAAATGATTTCTTTGCTGCATTAGCTCACTAGTTATTATTTTATTCTTTAGAAGAGGCTTTTTTAGGTTTTAATAATTTAAAATAAGCTTCTTCTAAATAGTAATAACTTCTATTAAATGACAAAATTCACGTTAAAAACTTTTGTCGATTAAAAAAATGTTTTATTTTTGCCTAAAATAATAGAAATTATGTTTTTAGCAGGTTTTTGGCCAGTTTACCAGTTTCTTTGGACTGTGTATTTCATCACAATGTTTTTGGTGGGATTTTGGTGTATTTTCATGTTTTTCGGAGTTGTAATTCCTATGTGGCTTACAGAAGGTTTAGCCGAATATTTCGGGAAAACTAAAAAATTTAATCCTGAAGACATCAGAAGAAAAACTTTGGCAGAGCAAGAAGGTGTAGAAGTAATCTATAACCAGCCAAAAGGAAACGGTCCTTATTTACACGCAGGTCATCATTAATTTCGATGTCATTGCTTTCTTCCCTTAATTTGAAGAAAGTAATATCAAAGCAAAACAAAATATATTTAAAATCTGTTCAAATCTTATTTGAGCAGATTTTTTTTGTTAAAAATTTGTTAAGTTAAAAAATACTCCTATTTTTGCAACTCAAAACTTATCAAGAAAGGTGGAGGGATTTGGCCCTTAGAAACCTTAGCAACCAACACGTTCTGAACGGAGTAACGGTGCTAATTCCAACCTAATAATAGGATAGATGAGAATAGATCAAGTGTTTATTTTACAATTTCTATAGGTTACCTCTGCATTTCTTAATTTAAAAATTAAATAAAATTAGAAATGAAAAAAGCTACCTTTAGCATTCTTTTACTAAGTGCTTTGTATGTACAGGCACAAGAAGTTACAGAAAAAAATATTGATGATGTTGTTTTGGTGGGAAACCGAGCAAATAATCGTACTAAACTCAATACATTAGTTCCTGTAGATGTAATTTCTGTTCAAAAAATTCAACAAAGTTCTCCTCAGACTACCGTTCAAGATTTATTGAATTATGTAATTCCTTCTTTCAACTCGGTAAGACAGTCTGCTTCTGATGGGACAGAACATATTGACCCCGTAACTTTGAGAGGTTTGGGACCAGACCAAGTTTTAGTATTGGTGAATGGTAAAAGAAGGCATACAACTTCTTTGGTAAATTATCAAAATACTGTAGGAAATGGCTCTGTAGGAACAGACCTTAGCACAATTCCTGTTATTGCTATTGATAGAATTGAGGTTTTAAGAGACGGAGCGGCTGCGCAATATGGTTCTGATGCTATTGCTGGTGTTATTAATATTATTTTAAAGAAAAACCAAGGTGCTTCTGCATCTATTACATATGGACAAACTGGTAGAAATGATGGAGAAACTTATCAAATTGGAGCCAATTACGGCACCGCTTTAAATAAAGACAAAGGTTTTATAAATTTATCTCTTCAATTAAGCCACAGAGGAAAAACTAATAGGTCTCAAAATCATAATTTAGATATTTTTGGAGATAATTTTGCTTATGATTTTGCGAATGATCCTGCTCTAGCGAGAGCAAATGATGACGCAATTATTGCACAAAGAGGTTTAACTCGTGATGATTTTAACTTTCAAGTTGGTGATGCGCAGATTAAACAAGGACAATTGTTTTTAAACGCCGAATATCCTTTGAATGATAAATGGAATTTGTACTCTTTCGGAGGAGCAAGTATTAAAGAAGGCGAAGGTTTTGGTTTTAGAAGATTGCCTAGCGAAACATCTAACGTAGTTTTGTCTATTTTTCCTAATGGATTTCAACCGGTTTTAAATTCAAAAATTTACGATTTTTCTTACGCTGTTGGCACGAAATATCAAAACAACAATTGGACTTTAGACCTTAGCAATACTTTTGGTAGTAATGTTTTCAATTATGATGTAAGCAATACCAATAATGCTTCAATGGGAGCGCAGTCTCCAACTGAGTTTAATGCGGGGTCTCACGGATTTTTGCAAAATACATTTAATATAGATGCTTCTAAAAAAATCAACAATTTCAATATTGCTTTTGGTGGAGAATGGAGATTTGAGCAATATCAAATAAAATCTGGCGAAGAAGCTTCTTATAAAAATTATGGTTTAGTTTCTGGTGCAGCTGGAGGAGCGCAATCTTTCATTGGTTTTTCTAATGACAATGCGCTTAAAAAATCTAGAAATTCTGAAGCGCTTTACGCAGATGTTTCTTATGATTTAGAAAAATTTAATGTAGATGCAGCGGCAAGATTCGAAAATTATTCAGATTTTGGAAGTGCACTTACAGGTAAATTGGCTTTAAGATATGAATTGTTTAAAAACTTTTCTTTGAGAGGAGCTGTAGGAACTGGTTTCAGAGCGCCATCTTTACAACAGCAATATTTTAACAATTCTTATTCAGACATTTCAACATCTGGTAGCGGAATTGTAAATAAAGGAATTTTTACCAACGATAGTGCAGTTGCACAAGAAATAGGTTTTGATAAATTAAAAGAAGAAAAATCTGTAAACGCAAGTGCAGGATTTACTTTCAAACCTGTTGATAAATTATTTATAACACTTGATGGTTATTTTATTAAAGTAAAAGACAGAATTGTGATTACTAGTCAGTTTTCAGACCCATCTTTTGCTGCTTATGGTGTGGAAAGTGCTAGATTTTTTGCCAATGCTGTAGATACAGAAACAAAAGGTGTAGATTTGGTTGTAAGTTATGATTGGGCTTTAGGTGGAGGAAATCTTAACATTAACCTTGCTGGAAATTATACAGAAACGAAAATTACTAAATTTAATTTCCCTGAAAAAGTTTTGGCAAGTCATTCTCAAGACGAATTCTTTGGACCTGATCAAATTAACATTATCGAATCGCTTTCTCCGAAAACCAAAGCTTCTTTAGGCTTAAATTATAAAATCAATAAATTTAATTTCTTGGTTAGAAATACATATTTCGGAGAAGTTACCAGAGATGGATTTCCGTATGGTTCTGTACAAAAATTCTCTCCAAAAGTGGTTACAGACCTTAGTGTAGGTTATGACATTACCAAGAAACTTAATTTTACTGTAGGAGCAAATAATTTGTTTGATGTTTTCCCAGATTTGCAAGTTTATGAAAATTCTTATTACGGAGTTTTTAAATATGCACCAGTTCAAATGGGAACAACAGGAAACTATTTCTTCGGAAGATTGAATTACAATTTCTAAATTGATGAAAGACCTAAAACACAAAATCGGCTGGAAAACTGCCACAGCAATTGTAATTTCTAATATGATTGGAACAGGCGTTTTCACCACATTAGGTTTTCAAGTAGTAGAGTTGCAAAACACCATCACTATTTTTTTGCTATGGTTTATTGGTGGTGTTTTGGCGCTCTTTGGCGCTTTTTGTTATGCGGAATTGGGAACGTTTTTCAAAGGAAATGGCGGAGATTATATTTACCTTTCTAAAACGTATCATCCTATTCTGGGTTATCTTAGTAGTTGGATTTCTCTTGTTATTGGCTTTTCGTCTCCTGTTTCATTGGCAGCTTTGGCAATGGCTAAATATATGTCTGTTTTTCAGGGAGATTTTGGGACTTTTTTTGCAATTGCGGTTATTTTATTGGTTGCTTTGGCATTATCTTTCAGTTTGAGTCTTTCGGGGAAATTTCACAATTTTTTTACTTTTATCAAAGTGAGTTTTGTAGTTGTTTTAATTATAATTGGAGTTTTGTTGTCTCAAAATCCGGTTCATACTTCTATTAATTTTAATTCTAGTTGGGAACAAGAAATTCTTTTTCCGGCTTTTGCAACTTCTTTGGTTTTTGTAACATATGCTTATACCGGCTGGAATTCTGCTTCCTACATTGCCGGAGAAATAGATAAACCACAAAAAAACCTGCCAAAATCTTTAATTGTAGGAACCGTATTTGTAACTTTTTGTTATGTTTTCATCAATTACATTATGCTGAAACACGCACCAATAGAAGCATTGAAAGGTAAAGAAGATGTAATGGGAATTGCAGCCAATTATATGTTTGGAACAACTTTTGGCAAAATAGTAAATGTCTTTATTGCTCTTCAATTGGTGGCAACTATTAGCGGTTATCTTTGGGTAGGTTCTAGAATTACACAAGCTACAGCTTCAGAAAACAAACTTTGGAGTTTTTTAGCCATTAAAAATAAAAAAAACATTCCGGTGAGAGCTATTTTTGCACATGCAATTATTGCAATTATTATTATTTCTACGGGAAGTTTTAAGCAGATTTTTCTTTATACCGCGTTTGTGTTGCAGTTGCTTTCTACATTAGCAATTTCTGCTGCATTTTTCCTTAGAAAATCAGATAGAAGACTTTTTAAATCCAATTGGTTTTATCTGTTTCCTGCGGTGTTTGTTTTGTTTAGTTTTTACATTTTATACTTTACTTTTATTAGTAATCCTAAAGAAAGTTTGGTAGGTTTGGCAATTGTTTTAATTGGTATTATTCTGTATTTGTTTGATAAGCGAATTCCGAAGCCTATAGAAGAAAATTAATTCAAAATATTTAAAATCTGTTCAGTTTTCTGAGCAGATTTTTTTCATCCTTACATCTAACTTCTAACTTCCAAGCAAAATTTCTTATCTTTGCACCCAAATAATTTTTGAAAATGTCAAAAAGTTTAATCCCAAAACTTCAAGCAATTAAGCAACGTTATAACGAGGTTGCTGATTTAATTATACAACCAGATGTAATTACAGACCAAAAAAGATATGGTCAACTCAACAAAGAATACAGCGATTTAGGAAAAATCGTGAGAGTTTTTGATGAGTATATGCAAGCTTTAAATACTATTGAAGAATCAGACGAAATTATCGCGGATGGTTCTGATAAAGATTTTGTAGAGTTAGCAAAAATCGAAAAAAACGAAGCTTTAGAAAAAATTCCAGGTTTGGAAGAAGAATTGAAAGTGCTTTTGATTCCGAAAGATCCTGCCGACGATAAAAATATAATCCTAGAAATGCGTTCTGGAACTGGTGGTGATGAAGCAGCTATTTTTGTGGAAGATATGTACAGAATGTACACCATGTATTT
>JADHED010002315.1_pt1 | contig 13487 bp, 6 predicted proteins | sample 8952041 | NCBI WGS metagenome assembly JADHED01 (sample SAMN16124423, study PRJNA663239) | bioreactor sludge metagenome | isolation source: sludge (control) | place: India:Bengaluru | collected 2018-09-08
CCGAGGAGCTTCGCGATTCCGGCCTGGTCGGCGAGGAGCCAGGCCTCGACCTCCCGCACGGCCACGCGGAAGAGGAACGACGCCTCGCTGGGCCTGCCGTCCAGCCAGTCTTCGACGAGGCCGGGAGCGCACTCGCCCCTGTCGAGGTCTGTGAGCAGGAAGAACGGCGTGTGGACGGAGGCCGCGTTGTAGCTTGATGCCTGCACCCTGAGCTTCCCGTATCCCCGGGCGACGATGACGCGGGCGAGGACGACGTCCTTTCGATACGTCCGGACGAGCCGGCGCGCGACAGCGGCGCTCGGCTCGTCCTCCACCGCGAGAATCAGCGAGGCGGGTTCGGTCACGGCTCGGCGAAGAGAGCCAGCTGACGGGTCTCGGCGGGCTCCGCGAGGGGCAGGACGGCGTCGGCGACGGTCATGCCCGACTCGAGGAGCGCGCGGACCTCGCGCCTGTCGGAGGCGAGCCGGACTTCGGTCCCTTCCGCCCGGGGCGTCAGAAGGAGGATCTCCTCTCCGCCGATGCCGGGATCGGAAAGCAGGTCCGGGCTGTGGGTCGAGATCACGACCTGTCGCGCCTCGGTCCGCTGCATCCCGTGAATCATCGACGCGAGCCGCCGGACGATGGCGGGATTCAGGGAGAGCTCGGGCTCCTCGAGGAGAAGGAGAGACTCCCCCTCCAGCAGCGACCAGAGGAGACCGATGAGGCGCAGCGTGCCGTCCGAGAACTGCTCTTCGCGCTGCTTCCCTGCTTTCGGTCGCCAGTGCTTGTGGACGGCCTCGAGGTGCGGAACGCCCCGTTCCTCGACGTAGCGGAGCGCCTCGAGGTTCGGGACGGCGGCCTTGAGCGCCGACTCGATGCGCCGGAGCCGTGCGTTTCGCGTCTTGAGCGATGCGGACGCGACCCGCTCGAGGAAGCTCCGGCCGTAGGGGTCGCTCGGCATCCGGGGCCCGGTGAACGCCTGCGGGAATCGCAGGAGCTGTGGCACGAGGTGGAGGTACGTCACCTCCCGGAGGAAGTCGGCCACGGCGCGGAACTCGGCGTTGGCGCTCAGGGATTCGAGGCTCGTCTGCTCGAGGCGGCGTGCGTCCGCCCGGTCGGCGGCCCCGGGGCGGTCGAGGACGAGGGTCTCACCCTTCCAGGCGCGCTCCTCGGTGATGCGCGTCGCGCGTGCACCGTTCGTCTCCTGCCGCAGCGCGAGGGCGTACCGCCACGAGGCCACGGAGCCGGAAGATCCGCCGAGGTGGATCTCGATCCGCACCTCCGGGTCCTTGCGGGCGGAGAGCGACCGGATCTTCGACAGTCCCCCGCGCGACTCGCCCAGGGCCTTCTGCAGTCCGCCTTCGACGACGACGTCACGGAGGAAACGGATCGCGTCGAGGAGGTTCGACTTCCCCGAGGCGTTCGGCCCGACGAGGAAGACCCGCGGCCCAAGGGCGACGTCGACGCTCGGGAAGTTCTTCCAGTTCTTCAGGATGAGCCGCGTCACGCGCATCGGGGAGGGGCCGTGGGACCTCATTCGCTTCAGTCTAGCGCCGAGCCGGAGCGGCACGCGAGTCCAGGCCCGCCGGGCGTAGTGCGAAAGGGATTGGCGTGGAGGGCCGCCCGTCCGTCGGCTACAGTTCGGAACCGCATGCAGCACCTCCCCGAACCCGAAGAGCAGCGCTGGATCCTCGACGGCCTCGCGAGCCTGATCCGCCGGGGCGGCCTCGCCCCGTTCGTTTCGGCGCCGATCGTCGAGACGAACCGCCGCCACTTCCCCGAGGGCTACTCGCCGACGCTCCCGTCGGTCGACCGGCTTGCCCGGCGCCTGATGCAGTACGCCGGGCTCGGGGACCTCGACGTGAGGCTCGAGCCGTTCGAGCCTCACGAAGTCGACGACGAGAGCGTCCTCGCGGACTTCCGCGGTATCGAGAAGGGGGTCGCGACGTTCGGCCTGAACGTCGAGCAGGTGGCCGACCTCGAGCCGATCGCGGGGGTGCTGGCCCACGAGGTCGCCCACGCGTTCCGGCAGCGCCGCGGCCTCGTGGTCGACGATCCGGACGAAGAGGAGCTGCTGACCGACCTGACGACGATCTACCTCGGCTTCGGCATCCTGACGGCGAACGCGCGGTGGCGCTTCCGCAAGGGCGGCGAGCTGCAGGGCGCCTACGCCGTGACGAGGTGGGTGACGACGGCGGCCGGCTACCTCCCGGCGCAGGGGTTCTCGTTCGCCCTTACCGCTCAGCTCGTCGCCCGCGACCCCGCGCCGCGCGAATGGAAGAGAGTCCTGGCGGCGCTCGAGACGAACCAGCGGGCGTTCGCCGAGGCGGCCCTCGAGAAGCTCGCGGCGGATCGCGAACGGCTCACGACGGCCCTCGCCCTCCCCGATCGCACCGGCTGGCCGCCGCCGGTCGCGCCCGATTCGATCCTCCGGCCGCTTCCTCCTCCTCCGGAGTTCGAGGAATGGGGAGACACCGAGGAGGACACGACCTGGAACGCGGGGCACCCGGTCTTCCGGGTGCGGGAGAGCCACGTCGTCCTCTCGACCGTCCTGCCCGGCCTCATCTTCGGCATCGGGGGGATGGCTCTCACCGGCGTCCTCTGGGGCTCGCAGTCGGGTTTCTGGGCCGGAGCCGCTGGCGCCGCGATCGGGCTCAGGACGGGGCTGAAGGGGCGCTGCGACGTCTGCTCCGACCCGGAGTGCAAGGCGAAGATCCCCGAGCCCGCGGCGACCTGCCCCGGCTGCGGGGGGACGGTCGCCGGCCGGATCGACAATCCCGACCAGAGGCTCGAGGCGGAGGAGCGGCTCGGCATGCCGAGGATGATGCGATGACCCGTCACGAACGCTCCTCGAACACGGCCCCTTCGGCCGAGACCGTTCCGATTCGCCGACTCTTCGACGACGGAGGGCCGTTGGTCTTCGGGGAGGAGACCGGCGACGGCTTCCCCTGGCCCGGGATCGTCGTCCACAGCTCGAGCTGCGACAGCCCGACCTGCAGCTGCAGGGCCGTCGATCTCCTCGCGCGGCCGCTCGTCCGCGACGGGGAGGATCACCCCGCTCGCCGAGCCCGGGGCCGCGACTCCGCAGGCCGCGCTCCTGGCACGCGTCCGCCTCCGCCTCGCGGGGGATCGGCTCGAGCTGCTCCGGGCCCGCTGGCACCGCGCGAAGCACCAGGACGACCCCGACGAGTGGAGGACGGTCGACTGGGGCCGGGTCGATCTCACCGCGAACGTCCCGTTCTGCGAGGTCTTTCCGAGCCGCTGGGACCTCGCCGTCGGCTTCGAACGCCATCACTGGTGGATCTTCGACCTCTGGTGCCTGAAGCCCGGCTGCACGTGCGAGACGGTCGGCCTCAGCTTCCACCGCGACGACGGGAGCGCGCAGGAGCTCGTCGAGGTCGACCTCCCGAGACGTTTGCTGATGGAAAGGGAGACGAGCGAGACGGGCCGCGGTCTCTGGGAGGCGCTCCGAGACGACGAGGAGCTCCTTGCCGAGCTCGAGTCTCGGCGCGCGACGATCCGGCGTGTGGCTCGGCAGCTCCCTGCGTTCCTGACCCCGGCAAGGCCTGCGGCCGCGGCCGCGCCGGTCGGCCGGAACGAGCGGTGCCCCTGTGGGTCGGGGAAGAAGTTCAAGCGCTGCTGCGGCGGGGTGACGGCCGAGCCCCGGGGACGTGGGACCACCCGGTGAAGACGACGACGCCGCGCCACCCATGGCAGTTCAAGGCGCGTTTCCGCCGGCACGCCTTCGGCTGGCGGTCGCAGCCGGCGATCACGCGAGTGAAGAAGGCGGTCGCCGAGATCCGGAAGGTCGCCCGGAAGGACGCGTTGCTCGCCGCCGAGGGCGCGGTCACGTTCCTCGAACGGGTCTCTCCCGCGCTCGAGCAGGTCGACAGCTCGTCGGGGGCGATCGGGACCGCCGTGCGCCACGCCATCGAGTCCCTCGTGCCGGTCATCGCCGCGGCGCCGGCCGACGCGAGGACGCGCGAGGACTGGCTCGAGCGTCTGAATGAGGCCCACGGGAACGACGAGATCCCGTATATCGAGCGCCTCGCAGACCACTGGGGCGACCTCTGCGCGTCGAAGGAGGTCGCCTCCGCCTGGGCGGACCGGCTTCTCGACGTCACGCGCCACATCCTCGGGCCGGACAGGGAGCCGGGCGCCTTCTTCCACGGCACCTCGGCCTGCCTGTCCGCGCTCTTCCGCTCCGGGCGCTACGAGGAGCTCCTCGAGCTCCTGCGCGACGAGAAGTTCTGGCACTACCGGCGCTGGGCCGTGAAGGCGCTCGCGGCGACGGGCCGGGAGGCGGAGGCGATTTCCCTCGCCGAATCGCTCCGTGGGCCCTGGACGAGCGACCTCGAGGTCGACTCTGTCTGCGAGGAGATCCTCCTCTCGTCCGGACGGGCCGACGAGGCGTACGAGCGCTACGCCCTGCGCGCGAACCGGGCCGGCACTTATCTCGCGGCGTTTCGGGCCGTGATCCGGAAGTACCCCGAGAAGGCCGCGGCCGAAGTCCTCGCCGGCCTCGTCGCGTCGACGCCCGGCGACGAAGGGAAGTGGTTCGCGGCAGCGAAGGAGGCGGGGCTCTACGGGGAGGCCCTCGCCCTGGCGCGGCGCGCCCCCTGCGACCCGAAGACCCTGACGCGCGCGGCCCGCGACTACGCCGAGAAGGAGCCCGAGTTCGCGCTCAACTCTGGACTGCTCGCACTCCACTGGCTCGTAGCGGGCTACGGCTACGAGATCACCGGCGCCGACGTCCAGGAGGCCTACCGGTCGACGATGGCTGTGGCCGAGCGGCACGGTATGGGGACCGCGGTGAAGGAACGGGTCCGGACGCTCGTCGCCTCGGAGAAGACGAGCGACCGTTTCGTCTCGAAGATCCTCGGAAGGGAGCTGCTGTGAGGGAGCGTGTCCTGATCCACGTCGCCGGTCCCGCCGGCGCGGGAAAGACGACCTTCGTCGAACGGCTGCTCGGGGCGGAGATCTCCCTCGCCCTCTGCGTCCGGGCCGAGCGCGACCCGAAGCTGCGGAAAGCGCAGGAGTCGGCTCCGAAGTCCCACGCCGAGCTCCGCCGCTACAGGGCCGCTGGAGCGAGCGACGTGGCGCTCTACCGCTTTCCCGGGCCGGACTGGGAGGCGTTCTACACGAGCCGCGTCCTGGAGGAGTACTCCGAGGCCGTCTTCATCGAAGGCGACCGCCCCGTCGACGAAGTCGACCTCTCCGCCTTCGTGGCGCCGCCGCTCCCCGCGGGACGGTCGCTGCTGCGACGGGTCGTCCGCGACCACCGGGAGGAGCGACGGTCCTCGATCGAGCAGCTCGAGCGAGCGCTCGAAGAGCCGGAAGCGATGCTGCGGCTTCTCGGGGCCGGCCTCAGCGAGCCGCTCCTGGCCATGGCCATCACGAATCCGAAAGTGGAGGCGGACATTCGCCGCACGCTGAAGCAGAAGCTGAGCGCGATGCGCCACGCGCCGCCTCCCACTCCTACGGAGCGCTGGTCGCTCGAGGACGGCTACGCCGGGCTCGAGCACGCCCAGCTCGTCGTGGTGAACCTGCGCGGAGAGGCGGAGCGGCAGGCTGCGGCTGCGCTCGTCGAGGACGTCGGGCGACTTCGAAAGGACGAGGCGGTCTTCCATGACGTGCTGGGCTTTCGCGGAAGCAAGGTCCCCGTCACCGCCGTCGTCGCGGACCTGTCGAACCCGAAAGACCCCGGGCTGAAGAAGGCGATCGCCCGCGTGCGGAGGACGGTCCGGAGCCCGGGCTGAGGCCGGCGCACCCGCGCTCGATCGGCGCACCCGATAAGATCCGAACGCCCCGCCGCAAGTCGGCTTCGAGGTGATCGTTTGACCCTCCTCAAGGACCTCATCCGCGTCCCGGAGCGCGTCCACCAGGGCGACTTCGTTCTCAAGCTGACGGACGGGGTCGAGCGCCCGAAGGAGACGCTGGGAAGCTACGTCGTGACGCCCCAGCTGCGCGAGGCGTTCGACGCGGCCCTCTCGCTCGTCGGAAGCGCCGTGAAGGAGAAGACGAGCAAGGCGGCCCTCCTCCACGGGAGCTTCGGGAGCGGCAAGAGCCACTTCATGGCGGTGCTCTACCAGCTCCTCAAGCACGACGCCGACGCGCGGTCCGTGCCGGAGCTCGCCCCGCTCGTCGCGAAGCACGACGCGTGGCTGGGCGGCCGGAAGTTCCTCCTCGTCCCGTACCACATGATCGGGGCGAAGAACCTCGAGTCGGCGCTCTTCAGCGGCTACGTCCAGCGCGTGAAGCAGCTCCACCCCGAGGCCCCGATTCCCGAGGTCTACCTCTCCGACCGGCTGTTCGAGGACGCGAAGCGGTTTCGGGCGGATCTCGGCGACGCGGCGTTCTTCGGAAGGCTGAACGCGGGAAAGACCGGGACGGGCGGGTGGGGCGCCATCGGCGCCTCGTGGGACTCGGCGTCGTTCGAGACGGCGCTCGTCGCCCCCCACGGCTCCGACGCGCGGGGCAGGCTCCTCTCCGACCTGACCCGCACGTTCTTCACGGCGTATCAGGACGTCCTCGCCGGGTCGGGCGAAGGCTTCGTGCCGATCGACGTCGGCCTCTCGAACCTCTCGCGGCACGCGAAGTCGCTCGGCTACGACGGCCTCGTCCTCTTCCTAGACGAGCTGATCCTCTGGCTCCTGACGCAGATCGCCGACGCGGCGTTCGTGGAGCGCGAGGGGGCCAAGCTCGTGAAGCTGGTCGAGTCGGGAGCGCACGAGCGGCCCGCGCCGATCGTCTCCTTCGTCGCGCGCCAGCGCGACCTGAAAGAGCTGGTGGGCGACTTCATCCCGGGCTCTCAGAAGCTCAGTCTGGCCGACGCGCTCCGGTACATGAACGACCGGTTCTCGCTGATCCGCCTCGAGGACCGGAACCTCCCGGCGATCGTCGAGAAGAGGCTCCTCGCGCCGAAGGACGAGGCCTCGCGGCAGCTCCTCGAGCAGGCCTTCGCGGAAACGGACCGGCTGCGGCCCGAGGTGATGGCGTCGCTCCTCGGGAAGAAGGGCGACCGGGCCGCGTTCCGGGCGGTCTACCCCTTCTCCCCCGCCCTCATCGACACGCTCGTCGCCGTCTCGTCGCTGCTGCAGCGCGAGCGGATGGCCCTGAAGCTCCTCTCGCAGCTCCTCGTCGCGCAACGCGAGCGGCTGAGGCTGGGCGACCTCGTCCCGGTCGGCGACCTCTACGACGTCCTGGCCGAGGGGGACGAGCCGTTCTCCCAGGAGATGAAGGCCCACTTCGACGAGGCGAAGAGGCTTTTCACGACGAAGCTCCTCCCCATCCTCGAGGCCGGGAACGGGATGAGCCGGGCCGAGGCGCACTCCCGCCCGTCGGAAGACGTCGCCGCGCGGAAGTTCCGGGCCGAGGAGCGGCTCGTGAAGACGCTCCTCCTCGCGGCCCTCGCGCCCGAGGTGGAGGCGCTTCGCGACCTTTCCGCGGTGCGGCTGAACGCCCTGAACCACGGGTCGATGACGGCGCCGATCGCCGGGGGCGAGGTGCAGGCGGTGGCGCGACGCTGCCGCGACTGGGCCGCGCAGGTGGGGGCCATCCGCGTCTCGGACGACTCCGCGAACCCCGTCGTGTCGGTGAAGCTGACGGGGGTCGAGGTCGACGCGATCCTCGAGAAGGCGCTCGCGGAGGACCGGCCCGGGAACCGACGCCAGAAGCTGCGGGAGCTGCTCTTCTCGTCCCTCGAGATCAAGGCCGGCACGAACGAGATGTTCGTGAGGCACGAGGTGCTCTGGAGGGGCACGCGGCGGTCGTTCCTCGTCGACTTCCAGAACGTGAGAGAGGTCGCCGACGACGTCCTGCGGGTGAAGGGAGAGGAGTGGAAGCTCCTTTTCGACTACCCGTTCGACGAGGCGGGGCGGACGCCCGCGGACGACCTGGCCCGGCTGGAGACGTTCCGGCAAAAGGGCGAACCGTCGCAGGTCGTCTGCTGGATCCCGCGGTTCTTCAGCCGCGAGGCACAGGCCGACCTCGGGCGCCTCGTCATCCTCGACCACCTCCTCAAGGGAGACCGGCTCCGCCAGAACACGCCGGACCTCTCCGACGTCGACCGGGCCGCCGCCCGGGCGGAGATGGAGAACCTCCAGTCGCAGCTGACGGCGCGGCTCCGGAACGACCTCGAGCTGGCCTACGGCCTGCGAACCGAGCCCGGCTCCCGGCGCATCGACGCCACGCACGAGCTGGACCGGGCGATCGAGTCGCTCGACCCGTCGTTCTCGCCCCGTCTCCCCGTCGCCGCGAACCTGGGCGAAGGGCTCGGGAAGGTCATCGACCAGCTCCTCGCCCACGTCTACCCGGGACACCCGCACTTCGAGGAGGAGCTGAAGCCCGCGCTCGTCCGGAAGGTGGCGGAAGAGGTCCGGAGGGCGGCGGACGCCGTGGACGGCCGGATCGACGTGGAGAAGCCTCTGCGCGACGCGCTCCGGAAGGTGGCGATGCCTCTCGAGCTCGGCACGATGCACGAGTCGGCGTTCGTCCTCGGCCGCGCCTGGGCGAACCACTTCGAGCGGCGGATCGGCGAGCAGCCGGGCGAGCTGACCGTGGCGATGCTCCGGAAGTGGATCGACGAGCCGAAGCCGAAGGGGCTGCCGAGGGACCTCCAGGACCTCGTCATCCTGGTCTTCGCGGACCAGAGCCAGCGGACGTTCTTCCTCGACGCCGCGCCGTTCAAGGTGGACGTCGGCTCGATCCGCGACGAGCTCGTCCTCCGATCGCAGCAGCTGCCTCCCGAGGAGACCTGGCGCAGGGCCTCCGAGCGGGCGAACGTCGTCTTCGGCTGGGCCGGCGGGAGCCACCGAACGGCCGCGAACGTCGCGGGCCTGATCGAGGCGCTCCGAAAGCGGGAGGGCGAGCTGCGAGAGGCGGCCCGGACGCTCCGGGACGTCCTCCTCGGAAGGCTGCAGACGCGTGGGATCCCGGAGATCGAGTCGTCCCGCTTCGCCACGGCCCGGGTTGCCGTCGAGCTTCTCGAGGCGATTCGGAAGGCCTCGGAGCCGCAGGTGTGCGAGGCCTTCGCCGGAATGCCGCTCCCGGCCTCCGAGCAAGCCCTCGCGCGCTCGCTCAGCTCGGCGGCCGATGTCGCCCGCGCTCTCCACGACACCCGGTGGGAAGCCCTCGACCAGGCGCTGCAGCTGCCGGGGAGGTTCCTCGTCGCCGCGGAGGCGCTCTCGTCCGAAGTGGACGAGGCGCTCCGGAAGGACGAGCTCGCCGTCGGCCTGCGGAACGTCCTCGAGACCGCGGAGAAGCGCGCGCTGAAGCTGACCGGGGAATTCCTGGCCTCGACGAAGCCGGCGCCGGACCCGAAGCCCGGGCCGAAACCGGAGCCGCCCCAGGAGCTGCAGCTTCCACAACCTCGCCCCGAGGTCGAAGGGTCCGTCTCCCGCGTCGTCGTCGAGGACGACTCGCGCGAGGTGGGAGACGCCGCCTCCGCGAGGCGCCTCTTCGGCGAGCTGGAGACGAAGCTGTCGAAGCAGCCGGGCACCCGCCTGAAGCTGAAGTGGACGATCGAGCGGGAGGGCGGAAAGAGGTGACCTCGCTCCCGACCCCGACGCACGTCGCGCGGCTCGTCTCGAGCGTAAGGAAGAAGCTCCCGGCCGCGAGGAGAATTGGGGTCCGGTACGAGGGACGCTGGAATGGGCCCGAGACGCTCGACGTCGGAGACGGCGCCGCGCGCGTCGCGTGGTGCCCGTCGGCGCTTTCCGCGCGGGAGGCGCTCTCTGCGTCCGGCCGGGACGAGACCCTCGTCCTCCTGACCGACCGTACTCCGGCGGACCTGGGCGCCGATGTCCTGGCCCGGCTCGCGAAGGGAAAGCTCTTTTCCGTGATCCCGTGGGAGATCCTCCAGGACCTCTTCGGGGCCGGAGGGCTCGACCGCCGGCTCTTGCACGAGCGCTGGATGGCGGACGCGCTGCTCGAGGCCGCGCCGCCGGAGGGCTTCCCTCCCTCGCCAACCGGGTTTCTCGACGCGGACACGGCCTGGGGTGCCTACCTCACGCGGGGCCTCGGGTTCGCGTCGGGCGCGCCCGACGCGCGGGGCCTCGTCGAGTGGGCTTCGGACCCGGTGCGGGTCGCGCGCTTCCAGTCGGCCGCACCCGAAGCGCGCGTAGCGGTGGGCCGTCGGCTGTCGGAGACGATCGGTCCGCTCGCAGCCCCCGTACTCCTCGCGGCCGAATCCGCGGCTCCCGCGGCCGACGCCCTGACGATCGGGCTTGCGTGCCGAGTCCTCTTCCACCCCGAGGCGCGCTCGGTCTCCGGGCTCCGGTCCGCGGCCGTGCGCCTCGAGCCGATGCTCGGGGGAGCCTCCCTTTCGCCCGTGGTCGGGACGCGATGGGCCGACGAGGCGGAGGCGCTGCTCTCCGCGCGGTGGAAAGACCTCCCGACGGGCGTTCGCTACGCGACGTGGAAAGCCGCGCTGGACCGTGCGGACGCCCTCCTGACGGCTCTCAAGGGCCAGGCCGGGGCCTTCCTGAGCGACTTCCTTCCGTCGTCTCTCGAGCAGAGGCTTCGGCGAACCGCTGCGGCCCTCTCGACCGGTCTCGCTTCCGGCCGATTCGAGCTGGTCGAGATGGAGCGGCTGCGGACGGACGTGGCGAGACACCTCCTCGCCGACCGGAACCTCGAGCGGGCGGACGCGGTGGACGCCGCCTGCCGCCTCGCGCGCTGGATCGACGGGCAGGCCGGGAGACAGCGCGCTTCGACCTTCTTCGGCCTCTGCCGAAGTTTCGTCGACTCGAGCAGCTACGTCGACGCGGCGCGTGAGCGGCTGTCGATCGCCGAGAGCGTCGGGGAGCTGGCCAGCGCGTACCGCGCCCTCCTTTCCCGTCTCGCCGAGCTGCGCGAGGCCGAGAACCGGGCGTTCGGGGCCGAGCTCGCGAGGTGGTGCTCCGCGCCCGGGTCGTCGGCCTCGGAGATTCCGGTCGAGGATGTCCTCCTTCGCGTCGTCGCGCCGATCGCGCAGGGACGACCCGTTCTCCTCGTCGTCCTGGACGGGATGAGCTACGGCGTCTTCCGCGCGCTCTCACCGGACCTCGTCGGGGCGGGCTGGAAGGAGCTGGCCTCCGAGGCCGTCGGACGACGGCTGTCAGCCCTGTCGGCCGTTCCGTCCGTCACGGAGGTGTCGCGGGCCAGCCTCCTCTGCGGGGCGCTCGTGACAGGCGGGAGCGCCGAAGAGAAGAACGGTTTCTCGAAGCACCCCGGCCTGCTTTCGGCGTGTCGGGCGAAGCGGCCTCCCCTCCTCTTCCACAAGGCCGACCTCGCGGGGCCCGGCGGCACGGGGGTCTCGCCTCGCGTCCTCGAGGTCGTGGAGGCGCCGGAGAACCGTGTCGTCGCGGCCGTCCTCAACGCCGTGGACGACCACCTCCTCAAGGGCGACCAGTTGCACCTCCGCTGGTCTCTCGCGACGCTCCAGCCGCTTCGCGCCCTGCTCGACGCAGCAAGCGCCGCGTCTCGGGTCGTGATCCTGACGGCGGACCACGGTCACGTCGTGGAGCGAGAGCTGGCCGCGCGCTCGTCTTCGGACTCGGGGGAACGGTACCGCCCGCCCACGTCTCCCCCTCTCGACGACGAAGTCGTCATCGAGGGTCCGCGCATTCCGGCTGCGTACGGCGGGAAGGTCGTCGTTCCCTGGAGCGAGAGAGTCCGGTACGGGCAGAAGAAGAACGGATACCACGGTGGGGCCACGCCGCAGGAGATGGTCGTCCCGCTGGCCGTCTGGGTCGCGAACGAAGAGCGACCCGCGGGCTGGGAGCTCCTCGATCCCGACCTGCCCGCGTGGTGGGAGCCGGAGGCGGCGGCCGCACCGGCCCCGGCGCCCGCGGTGCCGAAGAGGGCGGCCGCGCCGAAGGGGACTGCGAGAGAGCAGCTCGAGCTGCCGGTTGCCGAGGACGACTGGATCGCGCGCCTCCTCGCGTCGACGGCGTACGCGGACCAGAAGAAGCTGCACGGACGGCTCCAGGGCGCAGACGAGCACGTCCGAACGCTCCTTGCGGCGCTGGAAAGCTTCGGCGGGCAGGCGACGAAGGCAGCCCTCGCCCGGAAGATGGACCTTCCCGCGTTCCGGCTCGCGGGGCTCCTGCCCGCCGTCCGGCGGCTCCTGAACGTCGACGGCTACGCGGTGCTCGCGGTGGACGACGCGTCCGACACCGTCACCCTGAACCGCGGCCTCCTCGAGGCCCAGTTCGACCTGCGCTGACGAAATGGAGAGCGACACGTGATCAGCCCGCAGCGCCGAGCCGACCTCCTCGATGCCCTCCGGCGGGGGACGGTCCCTCGAAACGGTCTGGAACTCCTCGCCGTCGGCCTCGGCCGCTTCGAGGGTGTCCTCGAGGAGGAGCTCTCGCGCGTCCGCGCCGGGGGGAGCGGGTTCAAGGCCGTGCGGGGCGAGTACGGGAGCGGTAAGACGTTCTTCGGCCGCTGGCTCCAGGAGAGGGCGCGAAAGCTCGGCTTCGCCACGAGCGAGGTGCAGGTCTCGGAGACGGAGACCCCGCTCCACCAGCTCGGGACGGTCTACCGGCGGCTCGTCGAGCGCCTCGCCACGGACGACGTTCCCGAGAACGCGTTCCGCTCGGTGATCGACGGGTGGTTCTTCGCCCTGGAGCAGGACGTCCTCGCCGAGGGGCGGCTGCAGCCGGGCGACCACGAGGGGCTCCTCGAGGCGACCGCGGGGCTCATGGAGAAGCGGCTCTCCGCCATCGGCCGGACGGCGCCCGCGTTCGCGGCGGCGCTCCGGGCCTATCGCAGGGCCCTCGCCGACGGCGAGACGGAGATGGCCGAGGGGCTCGTCGCGTGGATCGCAGGCCAACCGAATGTCGCCGCAAAGGTGAAGCGCTACGCCTTCGTGAAGGGTGAGGTCGACCACTTCACGGCGATGGGATTCCTGCAAGGGCTCCTCGTCGTCCTGCGCGATTCGGGCTTCTCGGGGCTCGTCTTCGTCCTCGACGAGGTGGAGACGCTCCAGCGGATGCGCGGCGACGTGCGCGACAAGGCGCTGAACGCCCTCCGGCAGCTCGTCGACGAGGTGGACGGCGGCCGGTACCCGGGCCTCTACCTCGCCGTGACGGGAACGCCCGCTTTCTACGACGGGCCGATGGGGGCCCATCGGCTGGCCCCGCTCGCCCAGCGGCTCCACGTCGACTTCTCGGGAGAGGCGAGGTTCGACAACCCCCGCGCCGTCCAGATCCGCCTGCAGGGCTTCTCCCGGGCGCTCCTCGAGGAGGTCGGGCGGAAGGTGCGCGATCTCTTCGCGGAAGGCGCGACCGGCGAGGCGCGCGTGAGGGCGATGGCCGACGACGGCTATCTCGCGACGCTCGCCTCGGCCGTGACCGGGGAGCTCGGCGGCAAGGTCGGCGTCGTCCCGAGGATCTTCCTGAAAAAGCTCGTCGCCGAGGTCCTCGACCGAATCGACCAGTTCCCCGATTTCGACCCGCGCAGGGACTACCGGCTGACGCTCGCCGAGGCCGAGCTGACCCGCCAGGAGCGGAGCGCACGCGCCG
>JADHED010002316.1_pt1 | contig 13485 bp, 12 predicted proteins | sample 8952041 | NCBI WGS metagenome assembly JADHED01 (sample SAMN16124423, study PRJNA663239) | bioreactor sludge metagenome | isolation source: sludge (control) | place: India:Bengaluru | collected 2018-09-08
GCCCGCACGGCTGACGGTGGAGACCGCACCGGTGGTCCAGGGCGCGCTGGTGGTACTCGACGCGAGTCGGCAGATGCTGGCCGAGGCCCGGCGGCGGCTGGCGGGGGGCGGGGCGGCCGCGGTGCGCGCGGTGCAGGGAGACGCCTTCAACCTGCCGCTCGGCGGTCCGTTCGACCTGGTGTATACGTTTCGCCTGATCCGCCACTTCGAGCTGGAGGATCGCCTGAGGATTTACCGGGAACTGCACCGCGTGCTGCGGCCGGGCGGCCTGCTGGTGTTCGACGCCGTCAACGAACCGGTGTCCATGGCCCATCGCCGGCAGGACCCGTCCGGGCACGTGCACTACGACGCCCTGCTCGACCCGGCGCGGCTGGCCGACGAGGTGTCGCGCGCGGGGTTCGTCCTCGACGGGCTGCGGGGGGTGCAGCACAACTTCCCGCTGCTCTACAAGCTGCAGGTGCTGGTGGCGCCGCGGTCGCGCCCGCTGGCCTTCGCGATCATGCGGCTCGTGGACCGGCTGGGCGGGGCGCCCATGGAGTGGGTGGTGACGTGCCACCGAGGGTGACCTACTGGACCGGGAACTGGAACCCGGGGCGGGAGGCGATCAGCCAGGAGATTGCGTGGCTGCGGCGGTCGGTGGCCGGCCGGAGCGTGGTGGTGGCGTGTTCGCCGCGAGAGACGTGGGGCTGGGACCGGCGCGAGCGGGTGCTCCGTCTGCGGCCTTCGCCCGTCGCCTATCGGGCGGCGGCGTCGGTCGTGGAGCGTCTGGGCGAGGTGACGCACGTGTTCGGGGGGCTGGACTCCTGGTACCCGTTGCGGTTCCTCGGCCGGCGCCCCCTGGTGGTCACGCTCGTGACGGCCGGGCCGCCGGTGGCTCAGGAGTTGCTCGGGAAGGTGTCGGTGTGGGTGGCCGAGACCGAGTCGCTGGCCGAGGACGCGCGGGCGGCGGGCGTTGACCCGGCGCGAGTGCGGCTGATTCGGCCAGGGGTGGACCTGGAGCGGTTCACGCCGGCGCCGCCGCCCGAGGGGCCGTTCACTGTGCTGTTCGCGAGTTCTCCGCAGTCGGTGGAGGACATGGAGGGCCGGGGCGTGCACCTGCTGGTGGAGACGGCGCGGTTGCTGCCCGACGTGCGGTTCGTGCTGGCGTGGCGGGCGTGGGGCGACCGGGCGGAGGTGAAGCAGGCGTTCGAGCGGCTGGCGCCGCCGCCCAACGTCGAGGTGCTGCACGGAGACGTGGCTGACATGGCGGCGCTGTACCGGTCGGTGCACCTGGTGGCGGCGCTGTTCGCGCCGGGGCACGGCAAGGCGTGCCCGAACTCGGTGATCGAAGGGCTGGCCTGTGGGAGACCGGCGATTGTGTCGCGATCGTCGGGATTAGCAGACCTTATTCAGAAGGCAGCAGCTGGGGCGGCTGTCGATCGGGATGCCAGTGCTGTGGCCAAGGCGATTCAGTCGCTCAAGGGCGGACATGCGGGCGCATCGGTCCGAGCTAGGGACGTTGCGCAGTCCGACATTGCGCAGTTCGCCCAAGCTTACGGACAGGTCTACCAACGTTGCCGGCGTGGCTGACGCCACCAGACTTTCTGGACCGTGATTGCCGCGAAACGCGACGGGGAGAGAGGCGCCGGTGCCGCAGAGTCAGCGCGGCCTCCGGACCGCGCCGTCGAGCAGGTGCTGGCATCGCACCTGCTGGGCGGCGCGAGTCTTGTGGCAGTGGCTGTCGCGACAGGCTTGGCGGCGGACGGCTGGAGCAGTCGACTGTGGCTTCCAGCCGAAGGCCCGGCGGCAGACCGAGCTCGGTCGGAGGGGCTGCAGTTCAGGCTCTATTCGATGGAGCGTCTGCGCACTGGAGGACTGGAGCAGCTCACGGAGAGCGCTTGGGCCGCGTTGTCCCTGATTCGGGGTCGGTCGTCGTTGATTCACGTCCACAACCCCTTGGTTTACGGCTGGCTTCGGCCGGCGTTGTCCGTGCGCAAGTTGCCGGTCGTGGTGCACTTCCACTCGGTGTTCGATGAGGACACCATTGTGTGGGCACTGAAGGGAAGGCCGTCTCACCTGATCGCGTGTGCGGACTTCATTGGCCGGCAACTGGAGGAGGTTGTCCAGCACCGGCGCCTGGACATCCCGGTTACCATCGCGACCAATCCGGTGGATGACACTAGGTTCCACCCGGGCGACAAGCTCGCAGCCCGCGCTCGACTCGGGATTGGCCACGGGCGGTTCGTCGTGGCCCTCATCGGCAACCTGGCGCCGGGCAAGGGACAGCATGTCCTGATTAGAGCCACCGCGGAACTCGTTCGCCAGCAGGTGCCGGTAGAGGCGTGGTTGGTTGGCGAGGAACGGGTCGCTGAGGGGTTCGAGGCGGAATTGCGGAGGCTCTGTGTGACCTTGGGTGTCGAAGCCCGCGTTCGCTTCCTCGGTTTCCGAACGGACGTGCCTGACGTCCTCAGGGCCAGTGACGCCGTGGTTCTACCTTCAGCCACAGAAGGTCGTCCGTTGACTGTTCTCGAGGCGATGGCGGCCGGGATACCTGTCGTGGCATCCGACATCCCCGGCGTGCTGGAGTTGATTCAGGACGGTCGGACGGGCTTCATCGTGCCGGCTGCGGACGTCTCGGGCTACGCACGCACCCTGGCGTGGATCCACTCAGCGCCCGGAGAGGTTCAGGCGATTCGCGACCGGGCGATGCACGACATCCGTCGGCTGCATAGCCCGTCGGCATTCACGGACAAGATCGCCGCAGTCTACGCGTCCTGCGTGTCGCCCTGACGCTCCGTCGCCCGACACCGGCGTGGATTGCGCGTCTCGTGCATGGCTGGCGCCGGCAAGAGGGCGGAGTCGGCGAAGCGGCTATCAAGGGGGAATGCCCTGTGGACTCTGTTCGCGTCCGTTTGTGACCTGACAAGGTGCGGCTTTGGGTCCTGAATTCCGGCAACTGATCAAGCACGGCTCTGTGTTTGCCCTTGGGCAAGTCTTGGGCAGGGTAGCTTCCGTCCTCCTGTTGCCAGTCTACACGCGGCTGCTGACCCCATCGGACTATGGCGTCATGGCAGTGCTCGACCTCTTGACCACGTTGTTGGCGTTGGTCTTGGGTGGTGGGATTGCGTCAGCTGCAACGCGTGCGCACTTTCTCGAAGAGTGGCAGAACAGGCAGGACGCAGTTTGGTGGACGGCGATCTTCGTCGTGACCTGTGCTTGCGCGGTCAGCATGGTGCCGACGTGGATGTTCAGACACATTCTTGCGGACGTCGCCTTTGGCCCGGGCCTGCCAGACGGAAGTTATTACTTGACCTTGGCGACAGCGGCCATGTTGCTGGGCGTCATAGAAGCGCCACTGCAGGCCCACTTGCGGGCGTTGAAGGAGTCGGGGCTTCTCGTTGGCGTCTCACTCGCGCGTCTCGTCCTCAATGTAGCAATCAACGTCGCGCTCATGGCCGTGTGGCAGATGGGCCTCGCCGGCCTCCTCTGGGGAAATCTCGCGACGGCTTGGGTGGTCTGCGCGATCTATCTCGCCTTGTTCATCCGATCGCGGGGCCCGCTCGTTGTCGACCGGCGACTTGTGCGCGGCTACTGGTCGTTCGGTTGGCCGCTGATCGCCACAGGCCTGTTGTCAACAGTGATGCACCAGGCTGACCGCTATATCCTGCGATTCTACGTCGACTTCGAGCAGGTGGGCATCTACTCGATCGCATACCAGATCGGTCAGGGTGTGAACACTCTGGTTCTCGTTCCCTTCTTCTCGATCTGGGGTGTGCTGGTTTATGAGATTGCCAGTGCGCCTCACTCCAAGCGCGTGTATGCAGACGCCTTCAAGTACTTCACCTACGGGTTGGCCTCTCTCTTGTTGATGGTGTCCCTCTTTGCGAGACCGATCATCTCAACGCTTGCGCCTGGCGAGTACCTTCCGGCGGCAGATATCCTGCCGATCGTCTGTCTCGCCTACCTCTTCTTCAGCAGCCACAGCCACTTCAACGTGCCCGCCCTGATTGCCGGGAAGACCGTAGCACTGCTGCCGTCGTACGCCCTTGCGGCCTGTCTGAACGTGGGCGCAAACCTGTTGCTGATCCCCGTGTTCGGAGCGGTTGGGGCGGCGTGGGCGACGGTGGCGACTTTTGTGGTCTTCGCGGGAGTCGGGCTGTTTCAGTACCGGAAGATAGATCGCTACCCTTACGCTTTGGGCCGAATGTCCTGTGTGATCGCAGGCATGTCGCTCACGGTGATGCTGCACAGGTGGGTGGCGGCTGACGCGCAGTTGAGCATCGGCTCGGTGGCCCTCACCCTGTTGGTCTGGGCTGCGTGGTCGGTGCCGCTGCTCAAGGACGTGGCAATCCGGGTTTTCAGGGAGTTGAGGACCCGGGGCACGGTGGTGGGCCACCGCTTGGGGGAGCAATGAAGCTGGGACATCTGCGGCTGCGACTCGCATCGGCGGCAAACCGCTTCGGCGAGGGGCCGCTTGGCAGCCTCGTTGCGGCCGGCGTGATTGCCTGCGTCGCAGGCGCGGGGCTGGCCTTGCTGTCCGCGTTGGTGCCTGGCTTGCAGGGGGTCGCTTTGGCAGGCGCAGTGGCGGTGGCGCTCTTACTGCTTGGTCTCGCACTCGCAGTGCTGGGACGCATCGCTGCCCGAGTAGCAGACATTAGGAACTTGATTGCGTTCGAGGCTGGGGTGGCGAGGGCGGGCTACCAGTTGGCCGACTTCTTCACGGAGGGTGCGGCCTGTTCGCCTTCGCTGAGCCTGCTTCTCCTGAAATGCCTGACGTTCACCAGACCCAGGACTATTCTGGAACTGGGGGCAGGGCAGTCGACCAAGATACTGGCGGCCTACGTGACGGCACAGGGGGGCAGGTGCATGGTCACGCTGGAACAGGACGCACGCTGGGCAGCTGAGGTCGAGTCGCGGCTCGGGGAGGTGGGAGCGACGGTGGACTGTCGCGTGCGTCCACTCGAACCCGTCACCCTGACAGGGCCTGGCTTTGCGACCCGGGAAGATGTGGTGTGGTATTCGGGGTGCGAGGACTTGTCCGACAGGGCATTCGAACTGATCCTCGTGGACGGCCCGGATCATGGGGTGGTTGGAGGGGTGCGATACTCCCGGGCCGGACTTCTGCGCTACATGCCGTCGATACTTGCCCAGCGGTGGATTGTGATCTTCGACGACGCCGAGCGCCACGGTGAGAGGATGACCGCCCGTAGCTTCCAAGAGATTCTGAAAGCCCACGGTGTTCCTTTTGCGAGGTTCGATGTCCGTGGGGAGAAGACGCAGTTGGTCTTCTGTTCGCCAGAGTTCTCGTTTCTTCGGTCTGTGTGACCGACGCCCACGGCGAAGCGATTGCTAACCACTGCCGGATGCAAGGGTACCGGAAAGCCTCCGAGGTCTGTTTCCTCCCGTGCAGCAACTGGCGATCAACTCAGCGGGAGCTTTCGGAACGCACAGCAATGCCCAAGTGCGAAATGCCGCCGCGTGATCTGCCACAATGCCCTTGCGAATGGCAGCCGCCGACAGGTTGCTTCCAACTTCTCGCTGTTCAAAAGCCGCCACACCCCCCGATGCGAGAAGACCTCGTAGATCCGTTCCTCTCTCACGAGGCTGAGCGCGCACTGTTGCGCGAGCCGCCTGAGGGCCCCTCCGTGCCAACATAGCTGAGACAAATCACCTGGTCGGATTTAGTTAGTGAGCAGGGCGAGAAGCAGGGTCAGCGTGAAACCTCACGAAATGGTGGTGGGTTCGTCGTCCGGTGTGGCCCCCGCGGGACGCAGGGAGCCCGAGCGGAGCGAGGGCGACCGGAGTGCCGCGGGGGCCATACCGGACGCGCGCGCCGCGGGCAGTCCGGCGCGGCCGGATCCGGAGGTCGTCGTCGACGCCAAGCGGCGGACGTTCACGGCGGAGTACAAACAGCGCGTGCTGGCCGCGGCCGACGTGGCGGCCGCCCATGGCGGCATCGGGGCGTTGCTGCGTCGCGAGGGGTTGTACTCGTCGCATCTGGTGGCGTGGCGGCGCGAGCGGCGGGCCGGCATCGTGAAGGGCTTGACGCCCCGCACGCGCGGGCCCAAGCCGACACGGTCGCCGCAGGACGAGGAGATCCGCCAGCTGCGTGAAGCCAACCGGCGGTTGACGGAGGACCTGCGCAAGGCGGAGATCGTCATCGACGTCCAAAAAAAGTCGCACGTCTGCTGGAGGACCTGAAGACCTCGAGCGTCGCCAAGGAGCCGCGGTAGTGCAGGCCGCGGCCGATCTCAGCGCGGTCGTGGGCGTCACGGCCGCGTGCGACGCCCTGGGCCTCGCGCGGTCCACGTTCTACCGCCAGCGCCCGCGGCCGCGCCTGGTGGCGGGACCGCCCGCGCCCGCGCGCCAGCCGCCCGCGCGCGCCTTGGCCGCCGACGAACGCGCGGCGGTCCTGGCCGCGCTGCACGCGGAGCGTTTTCGCGATCGGGCCCTACACGGCGCGGTCAAGCGGCCTCGGACATCCGCTAGTGAGCCCGGCTTCAGCAACCGGTCTCCCGAGCGCTGTCTACGACCGAGCGGGCAGGTCAGGTGCCACCTATGCGCCAACCGAGAACACGTGAATCAGGCCCCACCACGCGCCTGTCTGGTAGGCACCGCGGTGGTGGACGAAGAGGCGGCGGTTCGCCGCGTCGAAGGCAAGTCCCACCACCGTCCAGCCACCACCCTTGTTGTATGTCTGGGCCCCTGAACTCAACTGGGGAGCGAGCGGGTAGTACCCATAGGGACGGATCTGGCCAGGTTGCTTGGATCCTGTTGCGACCGCAGCGTAATCGTTGAGGTCGAACAGGAGGAACATCGGGTCGTAGCGGCCAGCGCGATGCCCCTTGCTTGGATAGGGGCACACGACCTGCTGGGTTTGTGGGGGGTAGTGACCTTCCCCTTGGGACCAGCGGTATAGCTTCCCATTCTTCGTGGGTGCTGGGTACCACCCAGGCAAGGGCTCGAGGGCACCGGAGGCACCGTTGAGCTTGACGCCCGCCTCGTCCACAGCGTCCGCGTCCTCAACCCCACCGTCGTACCAAGAGGCGATCCCCGTCGAGCGCGCCAGCGCAACAAGAGCCTGGCCACCGACCCCATCGTCCACGCATGCGACCGCGTCGAACGAGTCCGACTCCCACTGATACTGGTAGCCAGCGGGCTTCAACTCGACGGGGAAGTTCTCGGGGAAGAGCATGCGGTCCCCCTTGCTGGGCCCCCCGTAGGCCGGCCAGTCCGCCAAGCAGCGGCTGGTCAGCGCTGCGCCGTGCGCTGGCGGGACCGCCGCCGACCCATCTACCCAAGGCGCCCAAGCCCAGATCCCAGCGCCTCCACAAGACGCCGCAATGTTCTGGTGGATGAACGCACCGCTGATGATCGACCGGCCACCCGTGAACTGGTCCGCCCAGGCTTGGGGGAACTGGGCGAGATAGCCGGCCCACTTGGCGTTCGAGTGTCCGGATAGTTTCCACACGCCCCGGGCGTTGCCGAGGTCGAGGTCGCAGTAGCCCAAGCCGCTGATGTCCTGACTCGTGAAGTTGAACCAGGGATGAAAGGCCCAGAACAGCTTCGGCCCGAGACCGGGGATGTCGGCCACGGCCAGACCCTTCATCAAGGGGCTCTTCCCCGTTTCGGCCTTCCATTGCGCCATCAGTCCGCCCGTCGCGTCCGTCCAGGGCCGGAGCACGCTGGCACGCGGCAACTGCGAGGGGTCGCAACTGGCGGACACGCCTGGAGTAGGAATCGACATCTCCAGGACCTCGTTGTCCGCCGGCGCTGCCGTGAAGTGCTCGCTGATGAAGAGCGAACCGCGCCCGCTGTCGCCGTAGGCGTTGAAGGCAATGGCGTAGCCGCGGTCCTCGAGGGTGGATGGCAGCCGAAAGGAGCCGGCGTAGCGGAAGGCCCCAGGCGACAGCCGTGAGGCGCCTACGGTGACGTTTCGAGGGGCCGCCGGGGGAACGCCGGCCTGATCCAGCCAAGACGCCTGCGCACGCCAACCGAGCCCAGACGCCGCCGCGGCAGCAGCGGACCCACAGATGAACTGCCGTCGAGAAATGCTCTTCATCGCGTCACCTACTCGTGTCCGTGCGGTTTCTGAAGCCACGCAACCGACAGTGAGAATGCAAGACGCAGGCCAGGCGCTGCTGGGTCGATCCGTGGCCACCAAGGAGTTCGTGGGCTTCCGGCCGGTCTGGCACCCTCAGGCTCGCCGCATGGACAGCAAAGCGAGGTGGTCGTTCTCGAACCTTGCGGCGTCTTCCGGAAACCAGTAGCGCATGCCGTCGAGCTCGCTCGTCTTTGGCACGGGGTCCTCCGTCCAGTCCTCACCCAACTCCAGCGCAATGCCCCGAATGCAGCCGCTCAGCACGGCCATCGAGTTCCGACAGGACATGTTTGCCATGACCCACGGGCGCGGGCTATACGACGAAAAATCCGAAACCATCCTCGAGAGTGTCGCCGGCAAGTTGGCTTCGCTCGAGAAGCAACCGGTAGCATCGTTGACATAGCTGTAGTGGGCTCCGTAGTTGAACCCTTGGCGAACGACACACGGGACCCCTGCCAGCATCCCCTCGATGATCGTTCTATTCACGCCCTCTCGGCGGGACCACAGCAAGTTGACCTTGGACCTGTTCAGCAGATTGTTTATGTCTGCGGGCGACAGGTTCTCGTACCACTCTATTTGGGCACTTACGCCGTAGTGAGCGGCTTGCCGCTCGACGTCGCGGCGGTCGAGGCCTCGCGGATACCCCGCAAGGGCAACCCTGAGCGGCCTGCCCTGTGACGCGAGCCGCCGGAGCGCGGCAAAGAACGCCCAGTGCCGCTTGTAGTACGCCCAACCGGCAATCATGACGACGTCGATGTCCTTCCCTGTTCCGGCTATCGGGTAGAAGACTCGGTCGTCGACGTACGTGTTGCTCGCGACGGGAACCACGACCAAGGGGCGGCCGATGTGCGCGATGAACTGTTGGTCGCGCGGCTCCGTGGCGCAGACGAAGACGGGTTCGCCGAGCGTGGAGTAAAACAGAATCGAGGGATCACAGAAGCCGCTCCAACTGGGCTCCAGAACGATGAAGTACTTACGCGCGATCTCCTCGACCCTGAAGAACTTCGCGAACAAACGATAGGCCTCGAGATAGCGGAGGACGACGACTCCTCGCTCGTTGGGTCGGGGCGACTTCAGCACGATCAGTTGCCCATTGAGGAGCCTGCCCGGATCCTGGAACCACCGCGAGTTCTCGTCAGTCGGTCGAACGCGGTGGACGTGCTCGGAATAGACTCGAGTCAGAGGATGGGGTCTTCCTTCGCGGGCGCAGGACGCGGCCTTGGCGGTCATCGACTCTACGATGCGGTCGACTTGGGCAGATAGGGCAGCGCGGTGCAGCTTTGCCATCGAGGCAAAGCCCGCACGCCGCCAGCCAACGCAGTAGGCTGCCAATGCCGCAACCGATCCCGCCACCGCGATCCCTGCCCTGACCGAGCGCGAGTCAAAGAGGGCCCACTCCAAGACACGCTGAGCTTGGATTCTTAGTGCCGTCTGGGACCGGGCTAGGAGGTTGCTAAGCACGCGGCGCCTCTGGACACTTGACGCTTTGGCTTCTGGGAACTGCGGCCTACGAGTGAATCGCGCTTCCGCTCCGGAGGACGGCCCTGGAAAGAAGCGGGTTGGAACGAGGGCAGGCTGCGCCACCAGGTTCATCACGATTGGGCACCAGTGGTCGCGCGAAGGTAGTGGCGGCGATAAGCTGCGCACATGCCTTCCAACGCGAAAGTCGACTTGACCCGAAGCCGAGCCGAGCCACTGAGCGCCCCCCGTACACCAGCGAGCGGAGCCAGTCGCTCGACGGCCCGCGCCAGCGATGCAGGCGCAAGAGACGGCACGAGAAGACCGGTCTCTGGCGTGACCACCTCGGGTGTCCCACCGACACGTGTTGCCACCACCGGCAGCCCCGCCGCCATCGCCTCGAGGATCGTCAGCGAGATTCCCTCGGAGATCGAGCAGTTGACGTAGACGTCCAAGCCTGGCAACAGCGCCCGCACGTCCGGCCGGTAGCCCGTGAACACCACCCGCGGCCCGAGGCCAAGCTCGGCCGCCTGCGCCTGCAGCGCGCCTAGCAACTCGCCGTCGCCAATCACCACCAGCCGGCTCGGCCGATCGAACTGCGCCTCCGCAAACGCCCGCAGCAGCGTCCCCAGGTCCTTCACCGGGTCCAGCCGCGCCGCCGTCCCGATCACGATCTCGTCCTCGCGCACACCAAGCTGTGCGCGGGCCCACGCCCGCTGCGCCGCCGTCGGCTCCGGCCCGGGATCGATGCCGTTCAGCACTACCTCGATGCGCCCCGCCGGCAGCCCCTCCGCCACCATGTGCCGCTTCAGGTCCTCCGACACCGCGAACATCCGCACCCGCGGCAGCCGCCCGAAGAACTGGTTAGCCAGCCGCCGCCTGGACGTAGGCGGCGCGTCCGACAGCCGTCCGTGCTCGGTGAACACCACCCGCGGCGCCCCGAGGAACGTCGCGGCCAGCGCCCCGTACACGAACGGCGTGTACTGGTGGCAGTGCATCACGTCGACCCCACGCCGCCGGCACACCTGCGCGACCTGCCACGCCAACCCCGGCCGGAAGCCGGGGCGCCGCTGCAGCACGTCCACCGGCGTGCCCGCCGCCCGCAGCTCCTCGCCCCAGGCGCCCGCCTGGTCCAAGCAGCACACGCTCATCTCGAACTCGCCGCCAAGCCGCCGCACCAGTTCTACCACCAGGCGTTCCGTCCCGCCCGGCGCCAGGCTGTGCACCACCTGCAGCACGCGCAGCTTCCGCGCCACCTCAGTGGGCCCCCGCCGCCGCGGCCACGTCCTCGTGCAGGCGCCGCACGGCACTCGCCGTGGCCTCCCACGTGAACTGCTCGCGGGCGCGCCGCCGTCCCGCCTGGCCCATCGCGCGCCTCAGCCCGGCGTCCCCCGCCAGCCGTGCGATCGCGGCCGCCAGTTCCGCCACGTCGGTCCCCGACACCAGCAATCCCGTCACCCCGTCCTCCACGGCCTCGGGGGCCCCACCCGTGACGCCGCCGATGCTGGGCTTGCCCGCCGCCGCCGCCTCCACGAACACGATGCCGAAACCCTCGAAGTCGCCGCCCTCCACGCGGTTGGGCATCACGAACACGTCGCAGGCACCGTAGAACGCCGGGAGCTCATCGTCGGCCACGCGTCCGGCGAAGCTCACCCGGTCGGCGACGCCGGCCTCGCGGGCGAGGGCCTGCAGCCGGTCCCGTTCCTCGCCGTCGCCCGCCACGAGGTAACGCAGCGGCGGCCCACCGGGCGCTAGGCGGGCCAGCGCGGCGAGCACGAGGTCGTGGCCCTTCCGCCGCTGGAGCCGTCCCACCGAGAGCAGCAGCACCTCGCCCGGGCCGGCATAGCGCGCTCGCACCGCCGACACCTCGTCCGCACACGCGGTGAATCGGCTCGCGTCCACGCCGGGATGAGCCACGGCCAACCGCCGTGGCGCAACGCCGAAGCCGCGCAGCACCCCGGCCGTGTGGCGGCTGTTGACGATGATGCCGGCGGCGCGCCGGAAGACGTGCAGGCCCAGGCCGTGCAGCTCGCGGGAAGATCGCATGTAGGCGAGTTCCTCGCCGTGCACCCAGCACACGTAGGGCGTGCGGGCGCGCGGGAAGGCCAGCCGGGCCGCCAGGCCCTCGGGCAGGGCGCGGCCGCAGTGCACCACCGCCGGTCCGGCGCCCACGGCCTGCCGCAGCCCGCGCGCCCGCGCCAGGTGGTGCCAGAGGCTGGCGGGGTTCATCACGCCCCATCCGTTCGCCGTGGCGGGAGACCGCCACACGGAGAAGGCCCCGTCCTCCTCCCGGGAAGGACGCGGGCCGCCCGTCAACACCGTCACCCTGGACGAGACCAACCCGTAGGCGTTCCAGAACAGTGTCGCGCTGCCGCCGACGGCGGGCGGGAACACCTCGGACAGCAGCACCACGCGCGCGGAGGTTTCGGCTACCATCACGTAGGTCGTCGGCACCATGCCCCGGCAGCGAGGTGCCGGCTCAAGTCCTGCCGGCGGCGCCCGATAGTAGAGCTAGCCACGCTTCGAGCCACAGTCTCCCCGCATGACGCACGCCGACCAACCCGCCCGGGCACGCCAGGCTCTGCGGGCGCTGGGCGTGGTGATCGTCGGGGCGGCGCTCGCCAGGCTCGGGCTCCTGCTGCTCACCGCCGGCCTCGGTCCGGTCATCGTCGACGAGAGACACTACCACGAGCTGGCCAGCAGCCTCGTCGCGGGGCGAGGGTTCGCCTGGGCGGACGGCACGCCGACCTCCATCCGGCCCCCGCTCTACCCGGCCTTCGTCGCCGCGGTGTGGGTCGCGGTCGGCCAGCCCAGCCTGCTCGCCGTCCGGGCGGCGCAGGCCCTGCTGTCGCTGGCGGTCGTGGCGCTCACCTGGCTGCTGGCCAGGCGGGTCGCCGGTGATCGGGCCGCCCTGGCCTCCGCGGCCATCGTCGCCTTCTACCCGCCGTTCCTCTTTTCGACGGCCACGCTCCTCTCGGAGCCGCTGTTCATGGCGCTCGCGCTCGGGGCGCTGCTCGCCAGCCTGGATGCCCTCGACGGGCGGTGGCCTGCCGCGGTGGCGGCCGGCGCGCTCTGCGGGCTGGCGAGCCTGACGCGCAGCATCCTCTGGCCCTTCCCGTTGGCCGTCGCCGGCCTGTTGGTGGTGGGCGGGCAGGGCCGCCTGCCGCGTCGCCTGGCGTTGGCGGTGCTGCTCGTCGCCGCCCACGCCGCCGTGCTCGCCCCGTGGGCCGCCCGCAACACGGCCCTGCAGGGCACCCCCACCATCGTGGACACGATGGGCGGGCTCAACCTCTGGATGGCGAACTCCGACGCCACGCCGGCCGACCGCATGTGGGACGCGGTCCACCAGGGTGGCCCGGAGGCGTTCGCCGCGGCGTTCCAGACGGCGCACGGGGGCGCGGGGGCGACAGAGGGCCAGAAGGACAAGTGGGGGCAGCGCGAGGCGTTCGCCTACATGGCGGCGCACCCGGGACTGACCCTGGCGCGCGCCGTACGCAAGGTGGCCGACCTGTGGGGGCTGGACCGCGAGGTCGTCGCGGGCATCCAGCGCGGCTACTACCGCGTGCCGGCCGCGGCCGCGGCGGCGCTCGCCGTCGCCAGCGTCGCGGCCTACCCGGCGCTCGCCCTGCTGGCCGTCGTCGGCATGGCGCGGGTCCGGGGGGACCGGTGGCAGGCCCACGCGCTGCTGCTCGGCCTGGTGGCCTTCACGTGCCTCATGCACGCCCTCGTGTTCGGGCACCCGCGCTATCGCCTGCCGCTCGTACCCATCCTCGCCGTCTACGCCGGCAGTTGCCTGGCCGCCCGCGGGTGGCGCGAGCTGGGCCCCCGGCGCGGGGCGCTGGCCGCGGCGGCGAGCCTCGGCCTCTGCGCCATCTGGGCCCGCGAGGTCCTCGTGCGCGACGCGGACCGCCTGGCGGAGTTCGTCCGCCGCCTGGTGGGGGCGTAGC
>JADHED010002317.1_pt1 | contig 13482 bp, 9 predicted proteins | sample 8952041 | NCBI WGS metagenome assembly JADHED01 (sample SAMN16124423, study PRJNA663239) | bioreactor sludge metagenome | isolation source: sludge (control) | place: India:Bengaluru | collected 2018-09-08
CTAAATATCGCATGATCTATCTAAATTTGGGACATGGAGATGAAGAATTTATTGACGGGACACAGAATTTATTGTTAGTCAATGCTTTCAGATGGGTTGTAAGCACAGACAAACAAGGCGATCCCTTCTTGAAATAAAATATCACTGCTGTCCCGTTTAGAAATCCTCTGGTTCAAAAAGACTGGGATAGTATAGTTCTGGAGGATTAATGACGGTAACTGTTTTATTAAATAATCGTTCCTTTTATAAATCTGCAGGTTTTTGTATCTTTGAATGTAGAAACTTGCAGATTTATATGATAAAACAACTCCATCCTGCGCATCTCTGTTGTCATCTTTGGCTGATTTACTGAGCCAACAACACCCTTTGCACAAACTCTCGCACAAGATTAACTGGTCAGTTTTTGAAGAAGCATTCATTCCTCTTTATTGTCCGAATGATGGTCGTCCTGTTAAACCGATCCGTTTATGGAACTTCCAACCTTGCATTAGCTTTTTCAAATAAGTCAAGTTCTATGGCTGTTCCAATACATCCACAATCACCGACGATGGTGCAATTCTGAAAAGTTGTACTTTACATCTTTCAAATAATGAATGTCGTGAATACTTGCCTTTGTCAGTTCAGAAGAGTGTATAACACCACTTATTCCACAGAGAGAATGCAATTTATATCCGTAATAATGTTCACCTTGTGAAGCACAATAGCCATAATTAGGAGCTTTATCATAATAATTCTTCCCCATCTTACAACGTTTTGACCTTATGGGACGACAGACTTCAATTGGCATAGAATCAATACAGAAAATATCCTCTCCACCGTCAACATTAGATGATATTCCTCCAATCGTTTACAATAACCAAAGTGCTAATATTGCCATAATCCGAATGAAGAATCAGTCCGTCAAAGTTGTCGACCTTGTCAAAGGCTTTAAGCATATCATACACTTGTCCAAGATTCGGACTTGTAGATATGTTGTGGGAGATAATTTCACCATTGAACATAGCAAGGATAGGCGACAGATACAGCTTTACGGAACCTATGTTGATTTGAGTAACATTGGTAACCCATTTACGGTTCGGTTCAGTAGCAACAAAGTCGCGTGCAATGACATTTGAGGCAATCTTGCCAAGTTGTCCCTTAACGAGCGATAACGAGCTTTGCGGATCTTACATTTAAGACCCATTTCTGTCATGAGGCGCTGCACAGTCTTGTGATTTATCGGGTATCTACGATTCCACATCTCCAGTGTTATACGACTATATCCATAACCTCCTTTATTCATATCGAAAAGATCTTTAATCTCCTTTTTTTCAACAGCATACTTATCTTGCATCTTTAGCCGTTTCTAATGATAGTAGACCACGGAACGAGCCATGTTTCTTAACCTTATAAGTAGGTCAAGAAGATATTCTGACCTTAATTCCCCGATGTCTTGTACCCATTGAGCTTTGCTCGGACATCCTGCTCCTCAACTAAGGGCTTCACTTTTTTAGCAGCACGTTCTCTGACCTCAGACGGACATTCTCAGCCTGAAGCTTCTCAAGTTCTGTCTGTGACTCCTTTTTCTTTGGTCTACTCATATCTTTCGGTGGGCTACCAAGCCGCTTGATTTGATGCAGCCGTGCATAACCGTAATTGCTCACCATGCGTACCCACCTTTCCAATGCTGCGCGGCTTATCCGATAGTTGACTAATACATGGGACAAAGGTAGGCCTTTTAAATTGTAAGACGCATTACATTCTCACTAAATTCCGGCGTTGGTTTGAGCTTTAGACATTTTTTAGACCATCTTCACCGTAACGATGATCGTAAAGTCGTATCCAGTCAAGGATTTTGTTCTCATATAAATTATTCTCCTTCGAGAGAACTCTAGTTCAGTTTGCCGTTTTTTGCATCGCTCACTATTTGGAGCTTCTTTTCAAACGTGCACGTTATCATACTAAATGACACACGCGCTTTCTTTTTAAGTGGTATACTTTTTGGAAAATGATATATTTGACCTTCTTTGATAGTTTTTAAACCTTAAATGTTATTTTTTACCCACCACTGGAAAGATTCCCTAATACATTTGTAAGCGAAAAATATTTATTTTTAACGTTAACGATCTTATTTAATGCTAATGGTAAAGTTATGCAGATTACATCTCCTTTGGTTGGCTTTGTTGCTACCGGGAGTGTCCTTCGCACAAAATCTTTCTAAAGTGCAAGGTTGTGTTACTGACGAGCAGAACGAGCCGCTTATCGGGGCTACCGTGCAGACTAAAGACAAGTCGAAAGGCACGATAACAGATGGCAGTGGCAACTATGTTTTGTCGGGAGTTCCCAAGGGTTCAACCTTGGTGTTTTCGTATGTCGGCTACAAGCCGAAAGAAGTAAAGGCAACATCAACTTCTCTTGATGTTATTATGGAATCGGATATTGAGATGCTCGATGAATTGGTTGTCATCGGCTATGGCCAGCAGCGTAAGGTGACGCTGACGGGTTCTGTCTCCAACGTGGGTGGTAAGGAGCTTCTCAAATCGCCAGCCGCATCGCTTGGTAACACCCTTTCGGGTAAGCTCCCAGGTCTCCAGTCGGTGCAGTACACCGGTGTTCCTGGTGCCGACGACCCTGTCATCCGCATCCGTGGTATCGGTTCGTTCAACAGCGCCGAACCTCTCGTGCTTGTCGATGGTGTCGAGCGTGATTTTAGCCAAATAGACCCGAACGAGGTGCAGGATATTTCTATTCTTAAGGATGCCTCCGCTACAGCTGTCTTCGGTGTACGTGGTGCCAACGGCGTTATTCTCGTTACAACTCGTCGCGGTGAGATAGGCAAGCCTACCATCACACTGACAACTTCAGTAGGTCTTCAGCAGATTTCCAAATTCCTTGAACCGGCAAACTCCTACGAGTATGCAACGGCTTATAACCATGCTCAGGAAGTGGAAGGAGTAGCCGAGGACGGATGGAAGTTCTCGAAGGAAGCTATACAGCACTGGAAGGACATGGATATGCCCACTGTTTATCCAAGCACCAACTGGTTCAAGTACTTGATGAACGACCACGCATGGCAGGAACAATATAATATTAATGTGTCGGGTGGTACTGAACGTGCCCGCTATTTCGTTTCTGTCGGTACGCTCAATCAGAACGGTCTTTTCAAAACCTTCGACCAAGGTGATGACGCAAACTTCAAATACCGCCGTTACAACTTCCGTGCCAACCTTGATGTAGATTTCTCTAAGCTGAGTACGCTTTCTATCGGTATCGGCGGACGCATTGGCAGACGCAACTCTATCGGTAATGGTGAGTATAACGGTCAGTCAGGTGTCTTTGGTGTTGAGGGTCTTCTCAACAATGGTACACCAATGTCAGGCTATGGCCTTGATAGTCAGGGACGTCGTATTGTTTCCGACCCTGATCTCGTTGGCGCAGTTGGCTCCGATGGTCTCGGTCTTATCTACCAGCACGGTTATACTATTCAGCGTCAGAGTGTTGTAAACCTCGACCTTCAATACAAGCTCAAGCTCGACATTATCATCAAGGGTCTTGATTTCCGTATCAAGGGTTCCTACAACTCTGACTATACACAACAGAAAGCACGTACTACTAGCGGTGGCATCAGCTACAAGGCCACCATCGCTAAGGGTGAATACAAGGAAGACGACTCTCCAAAGATTGTTTATGTCCGTCAGGGTGACTCATGGCCTCTTGGCTATGGTGAGTCTAAATGGGGGGGGAGAAATTGGTATGCAGAGGCAAGTCTCAACTATGCCCGCAAGTTCGGTGGCCACAATTTCGGTGCGCTTGTTCTTTATAATGAATCTAAAAACTACTATCCTGGCGGTGTCTACAATTCTATCCCCCGTGGTTATGTAGGTATGGTAGGCCGTATCACCTACGACTACCAAACTAAGTATATGGTAGACCTCAACATGGGCTATAACGGCTCAGAGAATTTCGCCAAAGGTAAGCGCTTTGGCTTTTTTCCTTCTGCTTCTCTCGGCTGGATAGTCTCTTCTGAAAAATTCTGGGAACCTATCCGTAGCGTTGTTCCCTATTTCAAACTTCGCGGTTCTATCGGTGAGGTAGGTAATGACCAGGGTGTTGGCCGCTTTCTCTATTTGCCTGGCACATGGCAGTTCTACACCAACAACGGTGGTGCATGGTGGACCAACGACCGTACAGGTAACTTCGGTATCAACAACGGTACGTTCATGCCTGGCGCACGCGAATCCAGCAACGGTAACCCCGATGTTACTTGGGAAACAGCCACCAAGCAGAACTATGGTGCCGATGTACACTTCTTTGGAGATCGCTTGAGTCTTGGTGTCGACCTCTTCTGGGAAGACCGTAAGAACATTCTCATTTCCAACGAAACAACTATTGCAGGTATTTCCGCTCTCAAACCCAACTCCATCAACTTCGGCCGTGTCAAGAACCATGGTTATGAAATTACCCTACGCTGGGCCGACCACATAGGTAAAGTGAACTACTCGATAGCTCCTACATTAGCTTTCGCACGCAACAAGGTTGTGGAAATGGCAGAAGTGAAGAAGGAATTCCCACACATGTACCATACAGGTCATCCTGTAGGTCAGCCTTTCGGCTACGACTTCTTTGAGTTCTATGTTCCTGATAAAACCGAACAGCACTACAAGGAAGTTTACGGTGTTAACATGCCGGACCAGCAGATTACATTGCGTCCTGGTGACTGCGTATTCGTTGACCTCACAGGTGATGGTAAGGTAGATGCCAACGATGTACATGCTATCGGCTACAGCGATATTCCTGAGTATACTAGTAGCGTAAACGCAACGCTCAACTGGAAGGGTTTTGACTTCTCCATGACTTGGGTAGGTGCCACCCACGTCAACCGTCAGCTCAGTTCTTTCTATACTCCAGCCTTCGGTACTGGTAACCAGTCAATGCTCAATAAATGGGTCTATGACAATTCTTGGACCGAGGATAACCCGGGTGCCTGCCTGCCACGTATCTCTCTTGAGAAATCGGCACGCGAACATAACGGCTCACTTTCATCCCCATGGATGGTCGATGCATCGTATATCCGTCTGAAGAACCTTGAAATTGGTTACTCGTTCCGCATACCTGGTGTGCCCATCAACAGTATCCGTGTTTATGCTAATGGCTATAACCTCCTTACTTTCACAAGTTTCAAGGCCAATGACCCAGAGGCACAAGCCGGCTATGGTAGCACGCGATATCCTATGACCCGTGTTTACAACTTCGGCATCAACTTCAACTTCTAACATTCAAGACAATGAATCTTATAGAGAAATTCAAAATAAAAGCTGCTACTATTATATGTGTAGCTGGTACCATGATGGGGATATGTTCGCTGAGCTCCTGTGTCGATGATATCAACGTCGGAAGTGGCTTCCTCGACAAGCAACCAGGTGTCGACGTGACCATAGACACCATCTTTGTCAAGGGAGAGAATGCAAAGCGTTTCCTCTGGCACATGTACGGTGCCATGCACAACCCTTTCACCTATACAGGTGCAGTATGGTATTCTCACCCCGATGCTCTTACCGATATTTGCCAGTCGTACTGCGGATGGCACAATCTCGGAAAGTACTACGGTGGTGACCTCACCGAGACCGACCAAGATAACGGCGGTTTAGTCAAGTTCCCCTTCATCGCCAACGGTGACGGCAATGCCCGTGCAGGCATCTGGCGCACCATCCGTGAGGGTTGGATTTTCGTTGAGAACATCGATCGCGTTCCTGACTTGAGCGAATCAGAGAAGAGCCAGCTCCGTGGTGAGGTGTATGTCATCATGGCATCGCGCTATCTCGATGCTTTCCGCAACTTCGGAGGTCTTCCAAAAGTTAATCGCTCATTCTTGGCTGCTGATGTTGTAGATGGCAAGCGTATGAGCGTAATCGAGACGGCAGAGTTCATCGACGAGCTTATCCAGGCCGCTATCGATGAGCCGGGGCTTCCTTTCTTTGTGCAGGATCAGGCCACCAACTCCGGACGTCTGACTAAAGGCTCAGCCTATGGTCTGCGTGTAAAGCTGTGGAACTTCGTGGCTTCGCCTCTGTTTAACAGTGACAAACCTTATCTTGAATTCACTCGCAACGAGGAGAATCAGGATATCAACCAGGTGTGGGCTGGCGGTTACAAGTCCGAACTTTGGCAGAAAGCACTGAAGGCTTGTGAGGATTTCTTCCAAGCCAATAGCGCCAACGGCAATTATTTCGCTCTTGTACAGCCCGCTGGTAACAGTGAGCAAGACTATTGCAACGCTTTCCGTGCCGCCTACTGGTTCCGTGGCAACAGCGAGAAGGTGATTGAAGTTCATGCCGGTCCGGGTACAAACGCTTGGAATGGCGACTGGAACATAGAAGGTATGGATGAGTTCGGTATGGCTCTTTTCACCCTCGAATATATGGAAATGTTTGGTATGGCAGACGGTCGTAACTTCCCTTACGACAACGTGTTCAATACCGATAACCCCAACAACATAGATATCTTTGTCAACCGCGACCCACGTCTCTACGAGACAATGGTGGTGAATCGCAACAATCTTGTCGAGCAATATCAGGGGCTTTCAAGCACCGAGATGTGGCAAGGTGGCAATGTTGACCAGACCTTCAGTCCTCAAGTTACCGACAATCCATGGTCAACTCGTATGAAACTGTTCAAGTATCTCCGCGATAACGGCTATGCAGCATACTATCCGACCAACTATGCTTATCTGCGTATGGCTGACATTCACCTTTGCTACGCTGAGGCACTCGCACAGACAGGCAATCTGCAGAAAGCCTGCGACGAAATGAATAAGGTACGCGCACGCGTAGGTCTTGGTAAGGTAGAGGTCCTGAACCCAGGGCTTAATCTAACTACCAACAAGGACAACTTCATCGAGCAACTCCTTAAGGAACGTGCCTGTGAGTTCGGCTATGAAGACTCCCGCTGGTATGACCTCATCCGCTACAAGAGATCCGACATATTCAAGAGACAGGTACACCAGCTGCGTGTATGGCGCAAGGATGCCAACGGCAACAAGATGAATCCCGCCGATTACAATGGCAACACGAGTCTCGAACCCGGTGAACCTTGGCCGAGCTGTATCTATGAGAAGATTCCTTGTACCAACAATATCCGCGTATGGTGGAATACTGACAACCAGACGAGCAAGTGGACCGACAAATGGTATCTTGCGCCTATTTCACGTGACGAGATCAACAAGGGCTATGGTCTGAACCAGAACCCAGGTTGGTAATCCAGATTTTAAATATCAATAAGACTTGTAAAATATGAATATAAATAGAATGTTGATACTTGCGACTGCTGCTGTCTCTCTCACGGCAAATGCGCAGGTGAAACTCAACGATAAGAATGCAAATGCCTATGATTTGGGTTACGGCGTGGAAATAAGCAATTTCCTCAGCACCGCTTCCGCAACCACAATCACAGGCGAAGAATTGCAGCAGACTTCGGCAACTAACCTTGCCCAGGTTCTCTATGGACGTCTGCCAGGCCTCACGGCTCTATCGCAAGGCGGCTTCTCGGGCGACGAAAATAAGAATGCCTCGTTTAATATTCGTGGCTATCACACGCTTAACGATAAAAGCATTCTCATCCTCGTCGATGGCTACGAGCGTCCTATCGACCGCCTCAGTGTAGAGGAAGTGGAGAGCGTTACCATCCTCAAGGATGCTGCTGCTACGGCACTTCTTGGCCATGAGGGTATTAATGGTGCTATACTTGTGAAGACAAAGCGTGGCGTTGAAAGCAAGACACATGTCAAGGTGGACTACAGCCATAAGTTCCAGTTCGACCCTGAATTCGCAGACATGGTAGACGGTTACGGATATGCCAATGCTTTCAACCATGCCCGTCACAACGACGGACTCTCTGCCGCATACACCGAGCAGGAGCTTAACCTCTTCAAAGACGGTTCCGACCCGTACTTCTATCCTAACGTAAACTGGCGCGACCTTACTTTCAAAAACACTGCCGAGGAAGGCCATGCATACGTTTCGGTGTACGGAGGTACGAACAAGGTGAAATACTACACCTATATCGATTATACCGATGTGCGCGGCGCTTTCAAGGACACTAAGCAGGCAGACTACAATGCGCAGCTGCGCCAGTCGAAGGCCAATATCCGTACCAACCTCGACTTCAACATCAGCAACACAACTCTCATGTCGGTGAACCTCTTCAGTATGTTTCAGGAGACCAAGCGACCCTCCGACATCGGTGCTGACGATGCTACAGCTGCTATCTACAAGCTGCCGGCAAGTGCTTTCCCCTACAAGACCTCAACAGGTATCTGGGGTGGTAACGAGGCATACGGTGATGCCAATCCCATTGCCAAGATTCAGGCGTCTGGCTTCTACAAGACCCATCAGCGCCAGCTGTGGGTAGATGCCAAGCTGTCGCAAAAACTCGACTTCCTGCTCAATGGGCTGAGCGTATTTGCCAGTGCTGGCTATACCAATTCGTCGATTTACGCGGAAAATTCACACAAGGCACACCAGTATGGCTACGAGCATTACACCGGTACCATTGGCGACAAGAACAACGTATCTCTGAACACATTCGGTAACAAGGAGACCAACCTCACCTTCAGCAATTGGAATGCCGACCAGTGGTGGAAAGCAAAGTCCAGCATAGGTGTCAACTACAAACGTTCGTTCTTCGACAATGACCACTTCAATGCTACCGTAGTTTACGACAACAGTGGTGTAAGCGCTGATGGACGTGGAAACACCTTCTATCGTCAGAACATCATGGGAGTCTTCCACTACGATTTTCAGAACTGCTACGTTGCCGACCTTGTGCTTGCAGGTAACGGCTCCAGCCGTACCTATCCTTCTAAGTGGGCATTCTCACCCACACTATCGCTCGGTTGGATTTACGCTGACAACAACGATGGCCTACTTAACTACGGTAAGCTGCGTGCATCGGCTGGCATCCAGCATACCGACTATATGCCTACCTATGGCATGTGGCTTCCCACATGGGATGTTTCGCACGGTTATGTGATTATTGGTAACAACTACGGTGCTACATGGGGCGCATCGCTTGGTTCCTTCCCAACTACCGATTTCTCGCAAGAGACATCTACGAGCTTCAACCTTGGTACTGACCTTCGTCTGGCAAATGCTCTTGACATCTCAGTTGATGCTTTCTACCAGCTCCGCAGCCACATCATGCTCTCTGCAAGCTATGAGAATTCATCGGTGGTTGGTATACAGTCGTCATACAACGATGTTGGAGAAGTTAAGAGTTACGGTTTTGAGGTAAGTGCCAAGTATGTGAAGAAAATCAATCCCGACCTCAATCTCAACTTGGGTGCCAACTTGTCGTGGGCACGCAATGAGGTTAGCAAGTATATCGGCACACCGACCTATCCGCTGAGCAACCCTGTAGGCCACCGTGTAAATGAGGCATGGGGACTCAAGTCGGCAGGCTTTTTCAAGGATCAGGCCGACATCAACGCCAACTACCGTCAGGAATACTCTACTGTAGGCCCTGGTGACATCAAATACCAAGACCTCAACGGTGACCAGGTAATCAACGAGTTCGATGTTACCAGTCTCGATGGTGCTACTGACATCCCTGAGCTCAACTACGCCTTCAATGTCGGTGTAGAGTATAAAGGCTTCGGTCTAAACGCATGGTTCCAGGGCACTGGCAACTACATGAAGTATCTTCCGTCAGCAATATGGGGTGGCATGGCCGACAACGGCAACCTTTCAGTGGACTACTACAACAACTGCTGGGATGTGGCTGGCAACAACGCTCTCTACCCACGTCTGACAACTCAGAACAACAGCAACAACAGCCAGGCAAGTAACGTATGGTACAAGCCTGTTCACTTCTTCAAGATGCGCAACATCGAGGTTTACTATAAAGTTCCTGCAACAGTGCTCTCGAAGCTCTCTCTTACCGCAGCCAAGGTGTTTGTTCAGGGCGAGAACCTTTTTTCCTTCGACAACGTCGACGCTATGGATGCTGAGGTACTTTCGACGGCATATCCCATGTTCAAGGGTGTCAACATAGGTGTCACATTAACTTTCTAATCAAAGATACATTTATGAACAAGATAAAATATGTTCTTTTAGGTATGGCGGCAGTAGTCTTTATAGGCTGCGCCGACCTAGACTACAACGAAGCTTCGAATCGTGACGAGGACTGGACCTACAACAGCCCCCTCAATGGTGTCAAGGCTCTTGTCTACGATGTCTACGCACAAATGCCGAGCGAATTCAAGGACAATTCCTACGGTAATGGCGCCATGATAGCCAGTGCCACAGACGAATCTGAGTTTGCACTTTCCTTCTCACCCATTCACAAGTATTTCAACGGTGGTTGGACCCCTTCGAATCCTTTCTCTACCACATGGGACAGGTCATACCGTGCCATCACTCAGGTACACATGTACCTTGAGCGCATCCACAAGATAGACCTGTCAGATTATGAATATGATCCCGACTACCAGACCATGGTGCAGCAGTTTGAGATATTCCCTTACGAGTTGCGTTTTCTCCGTGCCTACTTCTACTTCGAGTTGGTACGTGCCTACGGCGATGTGCCTTTGGTGACCACAACCCTCACCAATGAACAGGCCAACAGCGTAAAACGCACTCCAGCCAAGGATGTGTTCAAGTTCATCATCAACGAATTGGATGCCGTGGCTGAATATCTGCCCGTGTCGTATAATGACATTCCTGGTCAGGAAATTGGTCGTGCCACCCGTGGTGCTGCTCTTGCACTGAAGGCACGCGTACTTCTTTATCAAGCTTCACCCTTGTTTAATACAGACAACAACAAAGAGCTTTGGAAAGAGGCCGCTACTGCCAGCAAGGTCATCATCGATAATGCACAGCGCTGGGGCTACAAGCTCAGCAAGTATGCCAACCTATGGGGGCACGATGCATTCACCAATCCTGAGTTTATCTTCGTTCTTGGCACCCAGGCAAGCAACACCTTCGAGCAGTACAATTATCCTGTGGGTGTGGAGAACGGCAACTCCGGCAACTGCCCCACACAGACACTGGTGGACGCATACGAATATCAGGCCGACGGCAAGACATTCAAGGAGAAACATCCTGGAGATGTTGATGTGACTACTGAGAATCCATACGATGGCCTTGACCCACGTTTCGAACTCACTGTAGTGAAGAACGGCGATCTTTGGCCATCTAACGTAACTCAGCAGATTGCCATTGAGACGTATCAGAACGGATTCAACGGTGCTCCTAAGTACGGCGCAACTCCCACGGGCTACTACTTGAAGAAGTTTGTGGACGGCGCCTGTGTCACCACAGCCAACAACCAGACTACAACACGCCACAACTGGATTGTGATGCGTCTGGCCGAGGTTTACCTCAACTATGCAGAGGCCATGTACAACTACTACGGCAATGCTGACGAACAGGGCGATTTTGGCATGTCAGCCAACGAGGCTATCAATGTGCTTCGTAACCGTCCTGACATCATGATGCCTGAATTCCAAGGAAACAATGGTTTCGAAAAGCGCTACATGCGTGAACGTATGGTAGAGCTTGCTTTCGAAGGTCAGCGCTTCTGGGATGTACGTCGCTGGAAGAAGGGTGCCGAGTTCTTCAAGAATGTTGATGTGGCAGACTTCAAACTGAATGGAAACGGCAACTTGATTCTCAATCGAGTTACTAAGACTCGCCAGTGGGACGAAAAGTACAACCTGTACCCGATTCCGCAGTCTGAAATACAGAAGAATGACAATCTAAAGCAGAATCCCAATTGGTAAAACAGATTCAACGAAATTTCAAACGAATAAGATTTATGAAAAAACATATTATATATCTTCTGGCCTCAGGATTCGCATTGCTGTCGAACATGGCACTGACCTCGTGCAGCGGTGATAATGTGGTGGATGCCAACGATGTGCTTGTGGTGAAGTCTGTCCTGCCTACAAAAGTTATGGAAGGACAGGTTGTCACCATCACTGGTACGGGTCTTGAAAAGGCAACTTCCGTTGTGTTCCCTGGCAATGTCTCTGTGAACAACATTACCAAAGTAGGCAACGACTATATCTCTGTAATAACTCCCGCCGGCGTTTCTGCAGAGGGGGGAACAGTAATAATAGAAGCCAACGGCGAATCGACAGAGTCGGTCATGAAGCTGACTGTCGGCAAGCCTGAGCCTTTGCGCGTGGCTCCTCTTGACAAGGAAATAAAAATCAACGAATGTGTGGAGGTGTACGGCAATGATCTCGAATTTATCACCAAGGCTTATTTCCCCAGTAAAGACGGCAAGGACATTGTTGTAGATGCGAGCGACTTTAAGCGCAAAGCTACCGGTTCTCTCTACATCTATTCGCCAATGGGTATAAAAGCTGGACCTGCCCAAGTTGTCCTCGAAGACTGCAGCGGCAAGAAGTATACTTTGCCAGAGGTAACGCTGTCTGACGAGGTTGCAGGTGGCAGTGAAGAAACCGGAGATGAAGGATATGCTCCAATCTGGAAAGGCGATGTCTATATCTATGATTGGGCTAACTGGCAGTATCTGACATCAGGCCAGCTGAGTCTTGAAGATATTCAGATTCACGAAGGTCTTATGATCCGTCTTACCTTCGATAATCCCGATGGTGCCAGCGTATGCGTATGTGATGCTAATTGGGGGGCGCCCGATATTGACGGCAAAGGCAATAACACCGTGTGGGTTGCTGCAGGTACTACCGAACTCGAATTCCCCATATCGCAGGGTATGGCAGAAACTCTGAAAGCTGGTGGTGGTATCATTGTCGGTGGTGGTAACTATACACTAAAGAAGATTCAGATTAAGACAGATTAAACTCTATACAAAGAAGTCACAGCCTGATATCTGTAAACATTTCAAGTCAGCTGGAGAGCTAAAGTTCTCCGGCAGACTTTTTGGAAACTTACGCTTGCCGCATTTTCTCTTTTTATGTGGCTCAGTGGTGGAAAATAAGCGACTGGTTAAGTACATATTATATATTTTTTGTTTCAGTTGTATTTTTGTGTTCAAGAAAGATTATGGCAAAATACATGATCCGTGGAGAATTTACCCGTATTCTTCTCCAAAAGCACAGCAATTTAACAGTAACAGATTTCTGCCGGAACGAGGGATATAACCGTTCCCTGTTCTACGACAAGAGACTCGGTTCCGCTCTCCAGCAAGCCAGATAAACAGGCTATCAAAGGAAGCGATAGCTCGGAGATATGTCTTGAACTTCTGAACGGGATAAAGGGACAGGCGACTGCAAAGCGGCCCTGAGCCTATCACCAAACTCTGTAGTTCATGTTTTGCCTGAACGAATCCATACGGTACTTCCTGTGCCCAGGCAGTACCGATATGCGTAAGGGTATGTTCAGCCTGAGCGGACTCATCCAGGATAAGATGGGCGGTGACGTGCGCAATGGAGATGTTTATATCTTCTGCAATAAACGGAAAACCAAGATCAAAATGAAATAGATCAATCAAAAGGAGCATTGACACAGGACGAAGCTTGGA
>JADHED010002318.1_pt1 | contig 13481 bp, 9 predicted proteins | sample 8952041 | NCBI WGS metagenome assembly JADHED01 (sample SAMN16124423, study PRJNA663239) | bioreactor sludge metagenome | isolation source: sludge (control) | place: India:Bengaluru | collected 2018-09-08
CGAGCCGCTCGGCGAGCTGCTGCTTCATCAGGAACCCGGCGTGGTCGGACCCCACGGCGATGCGCATCAGGTGTCGCTCCGTCCGGGGTCGAGCGCGTCCCACGCCGCGCGGGCGTAGCGGTCGGTCATCCCGGCGATGTGGTCGGCGAGCAGCCGCGCGAACGCCTGTCGCCCGTGGTACGCCTCGGCGATCTCCGCCTCCTGCCGCGCCCGCGGCAGGTCGCGCAGATAGGATCGCCCGGATAGCTCCTTGTAGCGCAGCAGGACCGCGTCGTCGAGCAGCCGGGGGTCCCGGTAGCAGGAGGCGAACAGGCCCTCCACGACCCGCTCCGCCCGCGTGTCCGCCCGGCGCACGGCGGGCCGGCCGACGACGCGGCCGGCGACCAGTTCGCGCAGGGCGGCCGCGAGTTCGGCGCCGCGCGCGCCGGGCGCGACGACCGGCCTGCCGGGGGGGATCCGCCCCGCCTCCTCGGCGCGGGCGAGCCGGCGGCGGGAGGCGAGGAGGAGGTCGCTCGCGAGCGCGTGGACGAGCGCGCGGTGCAGCGCGGCGTGCTGGCGGAAGCGGCCGCGCGGCCACGCGCGCGCCTGCTCCAGCCGGGCCACGAGCGCCTCGACGCCGCCCACGCGCCGCACGTCGGCCAGCTCGAGCAGCCCCTCGCCGAGCGCGTCCTCGAGGTCGTGGACCGGCGTGACCGCCGCGATCGCCGCGCGCACCGCCTGCGCCTCGAGCGGCGCGGGCGCGCCCGGGCGCAGGCCCGCGGCGTCGATGCCCGGCGGCGGCGGCGCGTCGTCGCGCTCGATCTTGTAGAGGCTCTCGCGCGCGTCGTCGGTCAGGTTGAGGCCCGCGTGGTCGTAGCGGACCTCGATCAGGTCCACGACGCGCAGCGCCTGCGCGCGCGCGTCGAAACCCGCCGGGTCGAGCGCCGAGGCGGCGCCGGCGCCGGCGCCGCGCGGCAGGCGGCGCCCGAGCGGCTCGGTCAGCATCCGGTTCAGCGCGCGGCCGCCGGCCGGACCGAACGGCGGCTGCCCGAGGTCGTGGCCGAGCGCCACGACCTCCGCGAGGTCCTCGTCGAGCCCGAGGTGCCGCGCGAGCCCGCGGGCCAGCGCCGCGACCTCCAGCGTGTGGGTCAGGCGCGTGCGGACCTGCAGGACGTCCGACGCGGGCAGCAGCTGGCTCTTGTCGCCCAGCCGGCGGAACGCGCGCGCGTGGACGATCCGGTCGCGGTCGCGCTCGAACGCGCCGCGCCAGGCGAGCGAGCGGCCGCGGTCCTCGGCGGGGAAGCGGCGGGTCGCGGCGGCGGGATCGCGGGCGAGCGGCGAGCGGCGGCGCTCCCCCGGCGACGCGTCGGACGGCCGTCCGGGGGCGTTTCTGTCGTCGGGCATCCGGCGGATTGTAGGGCCGGACCGCGGTCGTGCTTGACCGGCGCCGACCGGCTCCCCGAAACTCGTCCGCGGAACCGGAGGGCCGGCGAGAGTCCGGTTCCCGCAGGGGGGTGCGTGAGAAGCGTCGGGGCACCACCCGGAACCGTTCGGATCGCGGCCGCGGTCGGGGCGGTCGTCGCGCTCGCCGGCACGCTCCCGTGCCGCGCCGACGACGGGAGCGCGGGGAGCGCGCCCCCCTCCGCGGCGGCGGCGCGGACGCGGCGCGTGCTCGTGGTCCAGTCGTTCGGGCGCGGCGTCGAGCCGTACGAGAGCCTCGCCACGGACTTCCGCGAGGCGCTGCCCGGCGCGGCGCGCGCCCCGATCGAGTTCCACGACGTCACGCTCGCGACCGCCCTGTCCGCCGGGGAGGACGCGGAGGAGACGTTCATCGGCTTCCTGCGCTCGCTCGGGACGCCGAAGCCGCTCGACCTGATCGTGACGATCGGCGGCCCCGCCACGCGGTTCGTGCTGGGCCACCGCGACCGCGTGCTGCCGTCGACCCCGCTGCTGATCGCCGGCGCCGAGAAGCGCCACGTCCCGGCGGGGTCCCTCAGGGCCAACGACGCGTACATCGAACTGCGCCTCGACATCCCGCGCGTGCTGGACAACGTCTTCCGGCTGCGGCCCGCCACGAGCGAGGTCGTCCTGGTCTTCGGCTCGTCCGCGCTCGAGCGCTACTGGTCGGACGTGTTCCGGCGCGAGCTCGAACCGTACGCGGGGCGCGCGCGGACCACGATCCTGACCGACGTCCCGTTCCGGGAGATCCTGGCGCGCGTCGCGCGGCTCCCGGGATCGAGCGCCGTCCTCTACGGGTTCTACACCGTGGACGCGGACGGCGCCCCGTACTCCGGCGACGCCGCGCTGGCCGCGATCCGCGCCGCGTCCACGGCGCCGGTCTTCGGCGTGTTCGAGAGCCACCTCGGCAAGGGCATCGTCGGCGGCCCGCTGCTCCCCGTGCGCGGCCTCGCGAGCATCAGCGCGGGCGCCGCGGCGCGGATCCTCGGCGGTTCGCCGCCGGCCCGCGAGCGCTCGGTCCCGCTCGAGCTGGGCGCCCCGACGTACGACGCGCGCGAACTCCGGCGTTTCGGGATCGACCCCGCGGGCCTGCCCGCGGGGAGCGCCGTCCGGTTCCGCACCGCCTCCCTCTGGGAGACCCACCGCGCCGAGGTCCTCGCGGCGGTCGCCGTCGGCGTGGGGCAGGCCGCGCTGATCGCGGCGCTCGCGATCAGCCTCCGCGGGCGCCGCCGCGCGGAGCGGAGGCTGCGCCGCAGCCGGGAGCAGTACGCCCTCGCGCTCGACGGGGCGAACGACGGCATGTGGGACTGGGACGTCGCGAGCGGCGCGATCGAGACCTCGGCGCGCTGCCGGGAGATCCTCGGGCTACCCGCCGGCGCGGCGCGCACCACGTTCGACGCGCTGATGGAGCGGATCCACCCGGACGACCGCGAGCGGGTGCGGACCGCCCTGCAGGACCACCTCGACGGGAAGCAGCCGACGTTCCGCGTCGGGCACCGGAGCCGGCACGCCGACGGGACGCTGCACCACTGCTTCGCGCGCGGCAAGGCGCTCCGCGACGCGCAGGGCCGGCCGCACCGCGTGGTGGGCTCGGTCAGCGACGTCACCGAGCTCAGGATGGCCGAGGAGCGGGTCCGGGACGTGAGCCGCCGGCTGCTGGTCGCCCAGGAAGACGAGCGCGCGCGGCTCGCGCGGGACCTGCACGACGACATCACGCAGCGCCTCGCGCGGCTCGCCATCGACGCCGGCCGGCTGGAGATCGAGCAGGCCGGCACGGGCGTCGAGCCGGCGATGCGGGGGCTGCGCGAGGGGCTCGTGGGCCTCTCCGAGGACGTGCACGCGGTGTCGTACCGGCTGCACCCGTCGCTGCTCGAGGACCTGGGGCTCGCCGAGGCGCTGCAGGCCGAGTGCGAGCGGTTCGGCCGCATGACGTCGCTCGCGGCCTCGCTGGAGGTGCGCGGGCTGCCCGCGCGCCTGCCGCGGGACGTCGAGATCTGCCTCTACCGCGTGGCCCAGGAGGCGCTGCGCAACGTCGACCGGCACGCGCGGGCGCGCTCGGCCCGGGTCCGGCTCGAGCGCGTGGACGGCGGGGTGCAGCTGTCCGTGCACGACGACGGCGTCGGCTTCGACCCCCGCCGGCCCCCGGCGCGGCCGAGCGTGGGCCACGCCAGCATGCGCGAGCGGGTGCACCTCGTCGGCGGCGAGATCGACATCGAGAGCGAGCCCGGCCGGGGCACCACCGTCCTGGCGTACGTGCCGCTCGCGGGGGAACGGACGTGAAGCGACCGCGGGTGCTGCTGGCGGACGACCACCGGATCGTGACCGAGGGGTTGAAGACCCTGCTCGGCGCCGAGTTCGACCTCGTCGGCGTCGTGGCCGACGGGGCGGCCCTGGTCGAGGCGGCGCGGACGCTGCGGCCCGACGTCATCGTCGCGGACATCTCGATGCCGCGCCTGAACGGGCTCGACGCCCTCGCCCGGCTGAAGGAGGACGACCCCGGGGTCCGCGTCGTCTTCCTGACCATGCACACCGAGCTGGCCTACGCGCGCCGGGCGCTCGCCGCGGGCGCCGCGGGGTTCGTCGTCAAGCACTCCGCGCCGGCCGAGCTGGTCAGGGCCGTGCGCGCCGCGCTCGAGGGAAGGACCTTCGTCACGCCGGCGCTGGCCGCGGACGCCCTCCGGCCGTCCGCCCACGCCGCCCCCGGCGAGACCGGGTCCGGGCTGACGCTGCGCCAGCGCGAGATCCTCGAGCTCGTCGCCGCGGGCCGCTCGGCCAAGGAGATCGCGGCGATCCTCGACATCTCGCCGCGCACGGTCGAGTTCCACAAGTACCGGATGATGGAGATCCTCGGCCTCCACAGCAGCGCCGAGCTGATCCACTACGCGATCACGCACGGGATCGTGCCGTCCTGATCGCGGCCCCGCCCACGGAGTCGCAGGAGCCCGTATTTCCCCTAGGTCGCACGGCCCGGCGGGTCGACTAACCTCCCGGCGTGCTCCGCAGTCGCGCCGCGGGCCCTCCGCTCGCCCGGCACGGGCTCGCGGGGCCCTCCCGGCCGGCGACAGGTGAAAGCCATGGCGGCCTGCGTGCTCCTCGCGGATCGGCATCACGGCCTCGTGGAAGGCGTGCGCCTCCTGCTGCAGTCGATGTTCGAGGTCGTCGTGATGGTGGCCGACGCCCGGTCCCTGCTCGACAGCGCGGCGCGCGTCGCGCCGGCGCTGACCGTCGTGGACCTCTCGCTGGAGCGCGGCGGCGACCTCGCCTGGCTGACGCAGTTGCACGCCGACTGCCCGGACCTGAAGGTCATCGCGGTCAGCGTCCACGACGAGCCGAGCGTCGCGCGCGCGGCGCAGGCCGCCGGGGCCGACGCCGTCGTCCTGAAGCGCCGGATCGCCACCGACCTGCTCCCCGCGGCCGAGGCCGTCCTCGCCGGACGGCCGTATCCCTGACCGCGGGGACCTCTATCGTCGAAAACGACCAAGGAGGAACCGATGACCAACGGCAACGCCCGGAAGTCCGTGGTCACGTCGCTCGCGGCCGCGCTCGCGCTGCTCGCCGGCGTGGCGGCCACCCGCGCGCAGGACGGTGCGGCGGCGACGCCCGCCCTCGAGATCTACGGCTTCGCGATGCTCGACATGGGTTACCAGTCGGGCCAGAACGACCCCGACTGGTTCGACGTGGTGCGGCCGACGAAGCTCCCCTCGTTCGAGAACGAGTTCGGCGAGGACGGGCACTTCTTCGCCGGCGTGCGCCAGACCCGCTTCGGCGCGAAGGGCTTCATCCCGACCTCGCTCGGCGAGATCCGGACGATCTTCGAGTTCGAGCTGTTCGGGACCGGCGTCGACGCCGGCCAGACGACGTTCCGGCTGCGCCACGCCTGGGGCGAGCTCGGCGCGTTCGGCGCCGGCCAGTCCTTCAGCCCGTTCATGGACATCGACGTCTTCCCCAACTCGATCGAGTACTGGGGGCCGAACGGGATGGTGTTCTTCCGCAACGTGCAGGTCCGCTGGATGCCGCTGCGCGGCGAGAACGAGCTCTTCGTCGCGCTCGAGCGGCCCGGCGCCTCCGGCGACGCGGGCCGTTACGAGGACCGCGTCGAGCTCGAGGGGATCAAGGCGCGCTTCCCGCTGCCGGACCTGTCGGCGCACTACCGGATGAACCGCGGCTGGGGGCACGTGCAGGTCTCGGGCATCGTGCGCCAGATCAAGTGGGACGACACCAACGACGACGGGCTGGACCTGTCCGGCGACGTCCTCGGCTGGGGCGCGCACGTCAGCACCAACGTCAAGTTCGGCAAGGACGTCCTGCGCGGCTCGGTGGTCTACGGCGCCGGCATCCAGAACTACATGAACGACGCCCCCGCCGACGTCGGGATCGGCGACGACCCGGACGAGATCGGCGAGGCGCTCCCGCTGCTCGGCCTGGTCGCGTTCTACGACCACGCCTGGAACGACCGCTTCTCGACCTCGATCGGCTACTCGCGGCTGGACATCGACAACAGCGCGGGCCAGGCCGACGACGCGTTCAAGGTCGGACAGTACGCCCTCGTGAACCTGCTCTACACGCCGGTGCCCGGGGTGATGGTCGGCGGCGAGCTGCAGTGGGGCAAGCGCGAGAACAACGCCGACGGGTTCTCGTCCGACGACCTGCGGTTCCAGTTCTCCGCGAAGTACAACTTCGGCATCCGCCTGGGGGGCAAGTGATGACGACCCGGACCCGCGCTCTCACCGTCCTCGTCCCGGCCCTCTGCGTCCTCGCGGGCCTGACCGCCGCGACGGCGCAGGCGCCGGCCGACGTCGACGCGGCCCTGAAGGCCGCGCACGAGAAGTACAAGGGCCTCGCGGAGGGCGCCAACGCCGACTACATCCCGGCGCTGGCGAAGGTCGACTCGCGGATCTACGGCATCGCCCTCGTCACGGTGGACGGCAAGGTGTACACCGCCGGGGACGTCGCGTCGGAGGTCTCGATCCAGTCGATCTCGAAGGTCTTCACCATGGCCCTCGTCATGGAGGAGCAGGGGCCGGACGCGATCCGCGACAACATGGGCGTGGACGCGACGGGCCAGGTGTTCAACTCGATCCACGCCGTCGAGCAGAACAAGGGATCCGAGATGAACGCCATGGTCAACCCGGGGGCCATCACGGCGACGAGCATGGTGTCCGGCGCGTCCCGAGCCGAGATCTGGGGCAAGATCCTCGCCTGGTACGGGCAGTTCGCCGGCCGGACGCTGAAGGTCGACGAGGAGGTCTTCAAGTCCGAGGCGGCCACCAACCAGCGCAACCAGGCGATCGCGATGCTGATGCACGCCTACGGGCACATCAAGGCGAACCCGCTGCAGGCGACGGACATCTACACCGAGCAGTGCTCGGTCGCCGTGAACGCGAAGGACCTGGCCACGATGGCGGCGACGCTCGCGAACGGCGGCCGGAACCCGGTCACCGGCAAGCAGGTGATGAAGGCCGACAACGTGCCCGAGGTCCTCGCCGTGATGGCCACCGCCGGGCTCTACGACGACTCCGGCAAGTGGCTCTACGCGACCGGCCTCCCTGCCAAGAGCGGCGTCGGCGGCGGCCTCCTCGCGGTCTCGCCCGGGAAGTTCGGGATCGCGGTGGTCTCCCCGCCGCTCGACGCCGCGGGCAACAGCGTGCGCGCGCAGAAGGCGATCGCCGACGTCTCGAACGCGCTCGGCGGGAACCCGTACGCGGTGAAGCCCCGCTAGCGGGATTCTCCGCCCCGCCGGCGGGCGGCGGGCGGACCATCGCCCTTCGGGCGAGGCCCGCCGCTGCGTGGCGAGGCCCGCCCCTGCGCACCGAGAAATCCGGCCGGCAGGGGGGCGGCCATCCCGCTCCGCGGGAGGCCGCGGCCCTACGACGGGTCCGGCGGGGCGGGGCTGGCCGGCCCGCCGCCGCCGAGCGCCTTGTAGAGCCGGACGAAGGACACGAGGTGGCTGCCGGTCGTCCGGGCCTCCTCGAGCTCGGAGTCGAACAGCGAGCGCTGCGCGTCGAGGACCTCGAGGTAGCTGGACACGCCGCCGCGGTAGCGCAGCTCGGCCAGCTCCAGCACGCGGCGCTGCGCGACGACCCGGCCGGCCTGCGACTTCTGCTGCTCCGCCGTCTTGCGGTAGTCGACCAGCGCGTCCTCGGTCTCGCGGAACGCCTGCAGCACGGCCTTCTCGTACTGGTAGAGCGTCTGCCGCTGCTGGGACTCGTTGACCTCGACGCGGCGCCGGTTGGCCCCGGCGTTGAAGATCGGCTGCAGCAGGTTGCGGAAGACGTTCCAGGACATGCTCGGGCTCTCGAACAGGTCGTCGAGCTCGCTGCTGGCGTAGCCGAAGGAGCCGGTCAGGGCGATGCGCGGGAACAGCAGGGCCTTCGCCGCGCCGATGTTCGCGGTGCGCGAGGCCAGGACCTGCTCGGCCTCCCGCAGGTCGGGGCGGCGGTCGAGGAGCTCCGAGGGCAGGCCCGTCGGCACCGCCGCCGGCAGGGTCAGCTGCTCGAGCTTCTGGCCCCGGACGATCGGCCCCGGGTTGCGGCCGATCAGGACCGAGATCTCGTTCTCCTTGAGCGCGACGAGCCGCTCGAACTCGGAGACGCTCGTCTCGACCCGGTGCAGCTCCGCCTCCGCCTGCCGGAAGTCCAGCTCGGCGGTGACGCCCCCCTCGAACCGGTCCTTCGCGAACTGCAGGTACTCGCGCCGCGACTGCAGGGTGCCCCGCGCGATCTCGAGCCGGCGGTCGACGTCGCGCAGCTCGAAGTAGGCGCGGGCGACGTCGGCGACGAGCGTGAGCACGGTGGCGCGCCGGGCCTCCTCCGTCGCCAGGAAGAGGGCCAGCTGGGCCTCGTTGGTCCGGCGCACGCGTCCGAAGAAGTCGATCTCCCAGGACAGGTCCACGCCGAGCGAGTAGACGTTCGTCTCCGTGCCGCCGGCGCCGGGCGCCTGCAGCTCGTTGACGCGCTCGCGGCCGACGGCCGCCGACGCGTTCAGCGCGGGCCAGCGGTCCGCCCGCGTGAAGCCGTAGCGGGCCCGCGCCTCCTCGATGCGCTCGACGGCGATCTTGACGTCCTTGTTCTCCGCGAGCGCGACGCGGATCAGCTCCGTCAGCGCGGGGTCCCCGAAGATCTCCCACCACGGGGTGTTCGCGAGGCTGTCCGCCTCGTCCGCGGGCAGGTCGCGGAAGCTCGGCGGCGGCTGCAGCTCGGGCCGGCGGTAGTCCGGTCCGAGCGCGCAGCCGGCGCCGCCGACCGCGACGGCGGCCAGCACGAGAGTCGCGAGAATCGGGCTTCGGCGGCTCATCGGTCAGTGCCCTCCCGCGTGCGAGGAGACCGGCTCCGCCTGCGCGGCGGCGGCCGGCGCGCTCGGAACCGCCCCCTTCTTGCGGCGCCCGAGGCCCTCGACGAAGGTGAAGTTGCCCGGGATCAGGAACACGCCGATCGCGGTGGCGACGAGCATGCCCCAGAACACGGCCGTTCCCATCACGTTCTGCGCCCCCGCGCCCGCGCCGCTGGCCTTCATCAGCGGGATCACGCCGAGGATGAACGCGAACGCGGTCATCAGGATCGGCCGGAAGCGCAGCCGCGCCGACTCGAGTGCGGCCTCCTCGAGCGGCATGCCCTCCTCGTGCTTCGCCTTCGCGAACTCGACGATCAGGATCGCGTTCTTGGCGGCGAGGCCGATCAGCATGATGTTGCCGATCTGCACGTAGACGTTGTTGTCGTAGCCGGCGAGCCAGACGCCGAAGAACGCGCCCAGCGCGACGAGCGGCGAGCCGAGGAGCACCGCCCAGGGGAGGCGCCAGCTCTCGTAGAGCGCGGCCAGGAGCAGGAAGACGAACACGATCGCCGCGACGAACGTCGGCCCCGCGGGCGGCGCCGTCTTCTCCTGGTAGGACATCGAGGAGTACGAGAAGCCGGCCTCCGGCGGCATCGACTCCTTGAAGGCCGCCTCGAGCGCGGCGAGCGTCTGGCCCGACGCGTAGCCCGGGGCGGGCACGCCGGTGAACTCGATCGAGCGCTGCAGGTTGAAGCGGTTGGTCAGCTCCGTCCCGCCCTGCGGCGTGATCGTCACGAGCGTGCTCAAGGGGATCATCTCGTTCGTCGACTTGCTGCGGACCCAGATCTTCCCGATATCCTCGGGGTTCCGGCGGAACTCCGGCTCGGCCTGGACGTAGACCCGGAACAGCCGGCCGAAGCGGTTGAAGTCGTTGACGTAGCTGCCCCCGAGGCTGGCCGACAGCGCCTGGAACGCGTCGTTGATCGGCACGCCGAGCTTGCGCGCCTTCTCGCGGTCGAGCTCGACCTTCACCTGCGGGTAGCGCGGGTCGAAGGAGGTGAAGATGTTGCCGACCTCCGGCCGCTTGCGCGCCGCGGCGGCGAACTGCTGGCCGAGCTGGCCCAGCTCGTCCACGGTCAGGCTGCCGCTGCGGTCCTGGAGCAGGAAGTTGAAGCCGGACGACGCGCCGAAGCCGGAGATCGTCGGGACGTTGAACGGGAAGATGATCGCCTCCGGGATCGTCGAGACGGCGGCCTGGATCTTCGCCATCACGCCCCGGGCGTGGTGCTCCTTCCCCTCGCGCTCGTCCCACGGCTTGAGGCGCATGAAGATCGAGCCGAAGTTGGGCTGGAACGTGTTGGTCACGATGCCCAGCCCGCCGACGGTCTGGTACGAGTCGATCTCCTCCATCGAGCCGAGGATCGTCTCCACCTGGGCGAGGACGGCGCTCGTGCGCTCGAGCGAGGCGCCCGGCGGCAGCGTGACGTTGACGCCGAGGATGCCCTGGTCCTCCTCGGGGATGAACCCGGCCGGCAGCTTGCCGCCGAAGAACCCGGCCCCGACGGCCACGAGGGCGACGATCCCGATCGTCAGGATCGAGCGCCGCACGAGGATCCGGCAGCCCTTGACGTAGCCCGCCGTGGTCTTGTCGAACATCCAGTTGAAGCCGTCGAAGAACTTGCCGATCGGCCCCTTCCGCTTCTTCGCGGGCTTGAGCAGCAGCGCGGAGAGCGCCGGGGAGAGCGACAGCGCGCTGAAGGCCGAGAGCAGCACCGAGATCGCGATCGTGAGCGCGAACTGCTGGTACATCCGGCCGGTCAGCCCCGGGATGAAGGCGACCGGGATGAACACGGCGCACAGGATCAGCGCGATGCCGATGACGGGCGCCGAGACCTCCTTCATCGCCTGGATCGTGGCGTCCCGCGGCGCCATCCCGTGCTCGATGTGGTGCATCACGGCCTCGACGACGACGATGGCGTCGTCGACGACGATGCCGATCGCGAGCACGAGTCCGAACATCGAGAGCGTGTTGACCGAGAAGCCGAGCAGCGGGAAGAAGATGAACGTGCCGATCAGCGACACCGGCACCGTCAGCAGCGGGATGATCGTCGCCCGCAGGTTCTGCAGGAAGATGACGACGACGAGCGTGACCAGGATGACGGCCTCGATGAAGATGTGGACGATCGACTCGATCGAGGCCTCGACCGCCGGCGTCGTGTCGTACACGATCTTGTAGTCCATGTCGGCCGGGAAGAACTTCTTGGCCGTGTCCATCGCCTCGTAGATGCCCTGCGAGGCCTGCATCTGGTCGGCGCCGGGCAGCAGGTACACGGCCATGGCGCCGGCCGGCTTGCCGTTCAGGCGCCCGAAAGCGTTGTAGTCCTGCGAGCCCAGCTCGACGCGGCCAATGTCCTTGATCCGGACCTGCCCGCCGGTCTCGCTCTCGCGGACGATGATGTTCGCGAACTCCTCCTCGGTGACGAGCCGGGAGGGCGCGCTGACCGTGTACGTGAACTCCTGGTCCGGCGGCGACGGGCGCATGCCGATGCGCCCCGCCGGGGCCTGCAGGTTCTGCTCCTTGATCGCCGACATCACGTCGGACGGCGTCAGGCCGAGCGCGGCCATCCGGTCCGGGCGGATCCAGACGCGCATGCCGTAGTCGGTGCCGCCGAACAGGTCCACCTGCGCGATGCCGGGGATGCGCAGCAGCTGGTCGCGCAGGTTGATGCCGCAGTAGTTGATCAGGAACGGCGCGTCGTAGGTGCCGCCGGGGGACGCGAGCGAGATCACCATCAGGATGCTGGGGCTCTGCTTCTTGACGGTGACGCCCTGCTGGATGACCTCCTGCGGGAGGCGCGCCTGGGCCGAGGACACGCGGTTCTGCGTGAGCACGTTCGCCATGTCCTGGTCGGTGCCCACCTGGAAGTTGACGTCGAGCATCATGCGGCCGTCGCTGGTGTTCGACGACTTCATGTAGATCATGCCCTCGACGCCGTTCACCTCCTGCTCGATCGGCGTCGCGACGGACTGCTCGACCGCGACCGCGGACGCGCCCGGGTAGTTCGCGGTGACCTTGATCGTCGGCGGCGCGAGGAACGGGTACTGCTCGAACGCGAGGCCGCGCAGGCTGTTCAGGCCGAGCAGGACGATGATGATCGAGATGACGATCGCGACGATCGGGCGGCGGATGAAGAAGTTCGCCATGGCCGGTCAGCCCCTGCGGCCCGGCGACCCGTCGGCCGGGGTCGTCGGGGAGGAGTGCCCGGCGAGGCCGCTCTCGTCGATCGCGACCGTCTCGGGCTTCACCTTCACGCCCGCGCGGACCTTCTGCAGGCCCTCGACGACCACCCGGTCGCCCGCCTTCAGGCCGTCCTCGATCAGCCACAGGTTGCCGATCCGCTGGCCGGGCTTGACGGGCACGATCGCCACCGCGTCGTCCGCCCCGACGACGGCGACGTTGTACACGCCCTGCAGTTCGGAGACCGCGCGCTGCGGGACCAGGATCGCGCCGGTCCTGACGTCGACCGCCGCGCGGACCCGCGCGTACTGGCCCGGCTTCACGATCAGCCCCGGGTTCGGGAACGCGGCCTCGAGCAGGATCGTGCCGGTCGTCGGGTCGACGTTCCGGTCCACGAACACGATCCGGCCCCGCTCCGGGTGCACCGAGCCGTCCGCGAGGATCAGCTCGAGCCGTCCCTGCGGGGCCGCGTCCTCGGGGATCCCGCGCTCGGCGCGGCGGCGCGCGAAGAACAGGTAGTCCTTCTCGGCCAGCGTGAACCGGACGTGGATGGCCTCGACCTGGGAGATGTAGGCGAGGAGCGTGCTCTGCCCCCGGCCGACCAGGGTTCCCGGGTAGACCTCGGTCTTGCCGATCAGGCCGCTCTCCGGCGCCGTGACCCGCGTGAAGGACAGGTCGAGCTGCGCGCCCTCCACCTGCGCCTTCGCGGCGTCGACGGCCGCCTCGGCCGCGGCCTGCACGACGACCGCGGTGTCGTACTCCTGCCGCGAGATCGCGTTCTTGGCCACGAGCGGCTCGAACCGGACGACGTCCTGCTTCGCGCGCGCGAGGTCGGCCTGCGCCTGCGCCAGCCGGCCCTTGGCGGTCGCGAGCGCGGCCTCGAACGGCCGCGGGTCGATGGTGTAGAGCAGCTGCCCCTTGCGGACCGGGTAGCCCTCCTTGAAGTCGATCGACTGCAGGAATCCCTCGACCCGCGCCCGGACCTCGATCTCGGTCGACCCGCGGGTCTGGCCGATGGCCTCGAGGAAGATCGGCACGTCCTTCTGTAGGACCGTCGCGACCTTGACGTCGGGGGGCGGGGGGGGCGGCGGGGCCTTCTTCTCACCACAGCCGACAAGGGGAGCGAACGCGAGGCCGCAGAGGACCACGAGCAGGGCGCGCTGCATGGGGACGTCTCCTCCAGAGATGACGGTGTCGATCGGGATTATACCCGGGCGCCACGGACCGAAGCGGGTTTTTCGAGCCGTTTCAGCGGGCCGGTACTTTTCCCGGCGGGCGGAAGCCGCGGAATCCCCGAGTTCTCGCCGCTCCTCGCACCCCGTTCGGGACTCCCCAGGGTGGGGAGTCGCGCCGGACGGGCGTCCGGAGGCGACGGACGGCGCCCCCCGGCGGCGGCGCCGCCGGGGGCGCCGCGTAGAATCGCCCGGGCGCCCCGCGCCGGGCGCCCACCCCCCAGGGAGACCCCGGATGCCCTCGATCCTGCGACCGACGACCCGACTGCTCCTGCTCGCGAGCCTCCTGCTCACGGTGACCGCCA
>JADHED010002320.1_pt1 | contig 13468 bp, 11 predicted proteins | sample 8952041 | NCBI WGS metagenome assembly JADHED01 (sample SAMN16124423, study PRJNA663239) | bioreactor sludge metagenome | isolation source: sludge (control) | place: India:Bengaluru | collected 2018-09-08
AAAGGAAACAAAACTATTTTTCCTCAAAGTGTCTTTTTTCATTGAGGCAACGCGGGCTGGAGGCTTTGCGGGGAGGGGGAGTGGGAGGAAAGAGGGGCTTGGCCGGAGAAGGGAGGCGGGCTTTTGCCTTGGCGGCGGGAGGCGGGGCGGTTAGGCTTTTGTCCATGCAAGTCACCCGTCTCTGGCTCATGTTTCCGGCCCGTCTGATCACCCGTCCGATTTTGTGGGAGCTCGCGAAGAATTTCGAGGTGGTCACGAATATCCGGCAGGCGAGTGTCACGGAGGAAATCGGCCTGGTCTCCCTGGAACTGGACGGGGAACGGGTGGAGATCAAAAAGGCGATTGCGTGGCTGGAGGAGCAGGGGATCAAGGTGGAGCCGGTGGAGATCAATACCATCGAGGGCTGAAACTCCCAAAGACCGCCCTTGCAAGAGCGGCGGGGACCATTATTGTGGGGCTTTCCTATGCACCTGAATATTGGGGATTTCCCACGTCCTGTCCGGCGGATGCGTTTTTTCGCAAACGCTCTGGTGGTCTGTTTCTTTGCCATGGGAGGGCTTTCCGTGGCATCGGCCCAGGAGGTGGTGGATGTGCCGGTGAAGACCAATCTGTGGCAGATTGCGGTTTCGGGGGGGGCGGTGATGATTCCCCTGGCGGCGCTCTCGGTGCTCACGGTGATGTTGATTTTTGTTTATCTGGTGACCTTGCGGCGGGGGGCCGTGGCGACCGGACGGTATATGCAGACGGCGGAGGCGTTGATCCGGAAAAAAGATTATCTCGGGCTCCTGGCGATTTCGAACCGTCACAATGAGGCCGTGGCCAGGATTGTGCAGCGGACGCTGGATTTCATGACCAAGAATCCGCGGGCATCCATCGCGGAGGCCCGGGAAATTGCCCAGGCGGAGGGGACGCGCCTTGCCGGGGCGTTGAATCAACAGATCACCTATCTTGCGGACATCGGAACGATCGCGCCAATGCTGGGACTTTTTGGCACGGTGTTGGGGATGATCAAGTCGTTCACGGTTGTGGCCAGCGACATTGCCGCCTCGCGTCCCATGCTGCTTGCGCAGGGGGTGTCGGAAGCGTTGGTGACCACTGCCACGGGCCTGTTGGTGGGGATTCCCGCCATGGCGGCCTATTCGTTTTTCCGGGGGCGTGTGCAGGCGCGCATCTCGGATCTTGAGGCGGCTACGACCCAGTTGATGGCTCTGCTGGGTTCGGGGTCGTCCGGCCGTCCGGAATGAGAGCCCGGCTCGTTGTTTTTTCCTGTTTTGCCGGATTGTCGGCGGTTTCCGCTCAACCGGTCACGGGGGAACCGGAGATCCGGCGGGCGTTGCCGGTGAACACTCCCGCCCCGACGGAAAATCCGGAGTGGATGAACCGGGTCCAGCCGTTTGTTCCGACGGAGCGGGCCATTCCGGTGGCCACACCGATTCCGATGGGGACTCCATCTCCGGCTCCCACCGTGCTTGAACAGCCTTACCGTCCGACAGGGCGTGTCGAGGTGGCCCCGTCTCCTCCGCCGCCCGATGAGGAGGGGACGATTCGTATTGCCCCGTCCTCTGCTCAGACCGGCGACCACGCGCGCGAAGTTTTGGAACGGGCGAACAATTTTTATTCGCGGAAGATGTTCGATCTTGCGGTGCCGGAATACGAGATGTTCCTGATTTCCTCTCCCTCGGGCGAAGGGCGGGACGCGGCATTGTTCCGGCTGGCCGAGTGTCATCGGATGCTGGGCAACATTCCGGCGGCGCGTGCGGGGTATGAGAAGCTGGTGATGGAATTCCAGAAGGGGGAGTTTGCGGGGGCCGGTGCCTATCGCCTGGGGGAATTTCTTTTCGGGGAAAAAATCTACGAGGCCGCGAACACGCAATTTCAAACGGCGGCCCGGGAGTCCAAGGACGATGAGGTGCGCCTGACGGCCCTGTATTTTTCCGCCCGCAGTCTGGATTACCTCAAGCGGGAAAACGAGGCGCGCGAGGCTTATGGCAGGGTGCTCGCGGTGGAGGGGAAAAATCCCTACCGAGAATATGCGCTCATGGCGGCTGCCGACATCGACGCGAGGACCGGCCAGAAGGAAAGAGCCCTGGAGGGGTACCAGGAATTGGAAAAATCCGCCAAGTCTCCGATGGACGTGGAGGCTGCGGTGAAAGCCGCCGCAGTCGCGACGGATCTGGGAAAGAAGGATCTGGCGATTGCTCTGTTTGACAAGGTGACGGCCAATCCCGGGGCCGGGGATTGGAAATCTGCCGCCATCATCGGGGCCATGAGGCTTCGGTATCAGGGGTCTGCCTACAAGGATGTGGTGGCGATGGCCGCCACTGTGGATCAGCTCCCGCCGGAAACCCGTCCGGAGGCACTCCAGATCCTGGCCGCTTCGCAGCGACAGTTGGGCAACAATCTGGAAGCCCGGAAACTCTACGACCGGCTTCTCAAGGAATTCCCCGAGTCCGCTCCATCCGGAGACGCGCGTTTTCAGCGGCTGGTGAGTCTTTACGCATTGAAGGACAAGAATCTTCCTGCGGAAGTGGACGCCTTTTTGGAAAAAACAACAAACCCGAAGGAACGCACGCAGGCTCTGCTGCTGAAAGCGGAGACCTTGTTCAAGCTGGGGGATTATGCGGGAGCGGGGAAGGTCTACGACGGTCTGCTGGCCCGTGACCTGGCCGAGGATCTCCGGGCGGATGCCCTCTACAAGCTGGCCTGGTGCCTGGCGGCCACCGGAGATCATCCTGCGGCTGTCTCGGTCTACTCCGAGTTTCTTTCCAAGTTTCCCGATCACAAACTGGCCTCCACGGCTCTTGCCCAAAGGGCGCTGTCCCGGCAGGAAAGCAAGGCTTTCGATGGTGCCATCGAGGATTTCGACACCATTGCCATGAAGTATCCGGGGACCAAGGAACATGAGCTGGCCCTGCAACAGAAGGCATTGATTTTTGGGCAGCAGCAGAAATACCCGGAGATGTCGCAGGCTTTTGAAAAGCTGCTCGCGGAATTTCCGAAAAGCGCCGCCGCCGCCCAGGCGAATTTTTGGCTCGGATGGGCGGCTTTCGAGCAAAAGGACTACAAGGGAGCGATCCCGAAATTGGAGACGGCCAGAACGCTGGATGCCGCGCAATATGGCGAACGGGCATCGCTCCGGATCATTCTTGCCTACTACTACATGGAGGACCGGGAATCGGTCGCCCGCGAGGCTGCGGCCTACAAAGGGGGGAATCTTCCCGCAGAGATCACGCTTTGGCTTGCTTCGCATTATGTGGATGACGGCAACTATGCCAAAGCCGAAGCGCTGCTTCTTCCGCTGACAGGCAATCCTGCGGCATTGACCCCGGATGCCTGGATCAACCTTGCCGAGTCGCAGATCCGTCTCGGGAAGTTCCAGGCCGCACGCGGTCCGACGGACAAATTTCTGGAAACCGCGAGGGATTCCGCCACCCGCGCCCGGGGACTCATGGCCAGTGCCCGGATCAACCTCGGGTTGAAAAAATATCCCGAAGCGTCCGCGAATGTGGAAGAAGCCCTGTTGCTCCAGCCGGAAGGCCGTATGAATGCGGAAGCGCGTCTGTTGCAGGGGGACATCCAACTTTCCGAGGGAAATCCCGAAGCGGCCGCCCGGTCGTACATGACTGTGGCGGTGTTGTTGGATGATCCGTCGATCACTCCCCGGGCCTTGCAAAAAGCCGCCGATGCCTACCAGCGGGCCGGCAACCGGTTTGAGGCCGAAAAAGCCCTTGCAGAATTGCGGCAAAGATACCCAGATTTCCAGAAGTCTTCCAAAGCACAGAAATCCAAATCATGAGAAAGGCGTTAATTGTCCTCGCCACCGTCACGGCGGTCTTCGCCGGTGAAACCCCGCTTCGCGAGCAGCCGCTCCCGGAAGTGAAAGCCTCGATTCAGCTCCCCGAAGGGTGGTCTTCCGCCTCTGAAAGCGAAGAAGGGGTTTTTGTCTATCATTTTGGAAAAGGGGGATCCTCCGCCGAGCCCGACCCTTCGGCCATCACTCTCAGTGTCACCACCAAGGTCCCCGAGCGCACCACCCAATCCGCGGCGGAATATGCCGCGGCGCTCATTGACATGTCGCAGGATGAGGGGCCGAACACGCCTGTCCAGAAAGGCGAGAGCAACGGTCTGCCCTCCCTGCGTTCGGAGTACGATTTTGAGAGCGATGCGGGGAAAATGCGGGCGGTCAACATCGCGATTCCGAATGACAAGACCGGCACGCTCTACTTTTTCGCCTGGCAGGCTCCCATGGATGAACCGGCGGAGACCGAGGCGCTTCGCGAAAAGATTCTCGCATCCGTGAAGTTTGATCCTTCGTTCTGACGAACCGGCGGCATGAGAAATTTGCTTCGCTTTTTGGTTTTTGTTGTCGTTGTTGCCTGTGCCGTGGGGGTGCTTTACCTGTGGAAGACCGCCGCCCCTGTCGCGCCGCTCCCGGGGGCATCTTCGCAGTCGGCCTCCCCGTCCCGATTGGCGGAGATGGACCGGGAATTCACGGAACTCGTCGGAAAAATCCTGCCCTCCGTGGTGAGCATCGACGCCATTCCGGCGGAGGCCGTGGATCCGCGGGCGAATCTTCTCCGCAGGCTTTTTGGAGCCCCTCCCGGCGCCAACATCCCTCCCCAGCTCGGTTCCGGGGCCATCGTCTCGGACGACGGCTATATCGTCACCAACTGGCACGTGCTCGAAAATGCGGGGGCTGCCGAGGTGCATCTCAATGACGGACGTTCCCTGCCCGCCAAGTTTGTGGGAGCCGACCGGGTGGCGGATGTGGCGGTGCTCAAGATCGAGGGAACAGGTTTCCAGGCCCTGCCCTTTGGAGATTCCGACGCGGTGAGGATCGGCCAGATGGTGATCGCTGTCGGCAATCCCTTCGGTCTTCAGGAGAGCGTCACCAAGGGCATTGTGAGCGGGAAAGGCCGCCGGATGATGAGTGAAGACTCCAAGGAATTTTTTCAGACCGACGCGCCCATCAACCCCGGCAATTCCGGCGGACCGCTGGTGGATCTGAACGGCCGGTTAATCGCTCTCAACAACTTCATTCTGACCAACACCGACGGCCTGGGGTTTGCCATTCCCTCCAACACTGTGCGCAGGGTTTTTGAAAACATCCGGGATTATGGGCATGTTGTCCGGCCCTGGTTCGGAGTGGTCATGCAGCCGCTCAGTCCATCCACCGCCGCCCAACTGGGCCTGCCGGATTCCAAGGGAGCCCTGGTCGAGGCGACGATGGAAAATTCCCCCGCCGCCCGTGGTGGCATCCGGCCGGGAGATGTCATAGTTTCCTTCAACAACCGTCCGATTGCGGATTGGAAGGATCTGCGCAACCGGGTCGCGGAGGCGGAGCCGGGACGCGAAATTCCCATCGAAATCTTCCGCGACGGACAGAAGATTATGCTCCGGGTCACGGTTGAGAAACAACCCGGTGAATAGGGCTTTGTTTTTTGAAAAAAACCGGTAGATTGGCGCGTTTGTGACCCCGTCAACACAGACTTCACCGCCTATCCCCCGCCAGCCGATCGGAGCGACTTTTGCCGTTGCCGTCGGCGTTCTGGGATTTTTTCTGATTCTTCAGTTTCTTGCGGTTGCCTGGTATTTTCTTCCGCTCCTGCGTGAGAAGGTGGTGGAGAGTGCGACCGTTGCGAGTGTGCAGCCGGCTGCGGAGGTTCCTCCTGCGGCATCCGCTCCCGCCGGCAACACGGCGGTTCCCGAGCGTTCGCAGCCGGATCCGGCCTTTGTGCAGAAGATCAATCGTCTGGTGGCGGACTCCGACCGGGCCTACCGGGTGGGCGATTTTGAGACGGCTCTCAAGGGGATCAACGAAGCCGCAGACATGCTTCCCGACGATCCCGGAATTCTTCTCCGGCGCGCCCGGCTTTTGGAGAGCATGCAGCAACCTGCGGAAGCCGCCGCAGATTATGCCCGTGTTGCCGCGCTTCCCGGTCTGCCCGCCGAATTGCGCACCCAGGCCGAACGGAAGCTCACCCAGCTGGGTGGCAGCGCATCGGGAAATCCGCGTGCGACTCCTGCGGCCCAGGTTCCCGGTGGCGAGGCGGCAACGGGTGAGGGAAATGATGTGAGAGATGAAATCGGGCTCCAACCGGGTTCCAGTCTGGGAATCGTGGATACCCGGCTGCGGGATGGAAGCCCCGGAATGAAAGTCCTCCGTGTGGCGATCAAGTCCCGCCCCGGAGTCTCTGTGGACACCCGGCAGATGAAGCTGCATGTCTTTTTCTATGAGAAAGACGAGACCGGGGAGATTCAGCTCACCGAATCCAAAGTGGTCTCCCAGTGGATCAGCCCGCCGGTCAACTGGGCGGACAACGAGCCGGAACTTCTCGATGTGAATTACATTCTTCCCGACAGCAGCCTGCCCGGAAGTGCGGCTTCGAACGGTTCCCCGGGCCGGACATTCGAGGGTTACATTGTTGGCATTTATTATAACAGCGAACTCCAGGACACCCGGGCGGATCCTGGAAATCTGGCCAGAAAATTTCCTCTTCCCCTTTACCTCAAGCAAGAACCCCAATGAAAATATTGGTCGTAGATGGTGCGCCCGGTGTGGCTGACGCCCTGTCACAATCTCTCAACTCCCTCGGCTGGCCCGGTGTGGGCGCGGCAACCAATACCGATGATGCCGTGGAATGGATCAACCGGCACGGGGGATGTGATGTTCTCATCACGGAAATTTTCCTGCAACCTGCCGACGGTTTCACCCTCCGGGAGACGATCCAGCCGCACTTGCCCGGGATGAAGACCATTTTCACCTCCTCCCATGATGTCTCGGCCCATGCCGAACGGATGGTGGGGTGTGAATTTTTGCCGTCACCAGTCGCGCCGGAGGCGCTTGCCGGAATTCTGCGCAAGTTGGCCGTCCCTGTGCCGGAGCCCGTCGTGCCGGTTCCGGAACCCGCCCCCTCTCCGGCTCCCGTGGCTGCCAATCCCCAACCAACGCCAGTGGCCCGGGCAACTCCCCGTGCGGTGGCTGCCACCGCACAGCCGCGTCCGGTTGTCGCAGCACAATCGGTCGCCGCAGTGTCGCCCAAGCAGTCGGCCAAAAATGATGCCCAGCCGCTTGCCGTGAAGGCTGTTGCTGTCAAGGGGACTGCGGCTCCTGCGGTGAAGGCCGTGGCTGCCAAGCCCCGTCCGGTGGCCAAGAGCGCGCCGGACACCCGTCATTTCGGATTGGAGATCGAGCTTCCTCCCGATGCACTGGTGGGAAGAACCATTGCGAATTATTTGATTGAGGCCCGTATCGGCAAAGGGCCCATGGGACCGATCTACCGCGCCCGCCAGACCAATATCGAGCGGCTGGTCCGGTTTTATGTTCTCGACCCCTCCCTGACATCGGACAAGGAAGCCGTGCAGCGCTTTCTTTCCAACGCCAGCGCCAAGGCCAAAGCCACCAATCCCGTGATTATCGCGGTCTATGATGCGGGGGATTTCGAAGGGGTCTACTATTACTCCTGCGAATACATTCCCTGCCAATCGATCGGGCAGCTCCGGGAATCCGGGGAAAAGCTTGATGAAGCGACAGCTCTGGCAACCCTCAAGGCGGCGGGAGAGGCTCTGGACTTTTTTGCACGTGAAAAGGTCACCCACGATCTGCTGACGGAAAATGCCCTGTTGATCGGTCCGGCAAACCGGGTGCGAATGGCCAATATCGCCTCGACCCGTGCCTCCCAGGAGTTTGATCTCCATGCCGAGATGCAGCGTGTCGGGGAGATTGTTCTGGGGGTTCTTCCGGAATCCGGGGCGGACAAGGCGCGCAATCTGGCCACCCAGTTGCTCAGTCCCGACACGGCGGCTCCGTCCTGGGCGGCCTTTCTCCAAAGCGTCGGAGCCGTTCAACCCAAGGCCGTGATTGCCGATGCCTACAAGCTGGATGCGCAGGAACGGGCGGCCATCCGGGTGGTTGAGGAATCCAAGAAACGCCAGAAACGGGGGATGCTCATCTGGTCGGCGGTTTCGTTGACGCTTTCTGCGGCGGCCCTGTTCGCCATCTACTTCGCCTTTTTCCGGCCGAAGAGCAGCACCGTCCGGGATCTCGATGACATGGTCAAAGTGCCGGCCGGAGAGTTTGTTTATCAGAACGGAAAGAAGGAGACCCTGCCGGAGTTTTATATCAGCAAATATGAGGTCACCATCGGCCAGTATGCGCAATTCCTGGATTTCATCCGGAAAAACCCGGACAAAATCGCGCAGTTCGAACATCCGGACCAACCCAAAGGCAAGTCGCATGTGCCGGTCGGCTGGGCGGACATGAAGGAACTCAATCCTCCCATGCCCGGCTACTATCAGAGAGCCCAGCGATGGGGGCGGTATCAGGAAGCGGCGTTGGATGTGAACTCTCCGGTTTTCGGTGTGGATTGGTTTGACGCCTTTGCCTATGCCAAGTGGAAGGGACAGCGCCTGCCCACCGAGTTGGAGTGGGAAAAAGCCGCCCGCGGGGCCAATGGCAACAAGTTCTCCTGGGGAAACGAGGAAGAGTTCACCCGTGCAAACACCGGGCTGGATCTGGATACCAATCCCAAGAAAGGCGGCGACAAGGATGGCTTCAAACGTTGGAACACGGTTGACGCGAAAAAGGACGACAAAAGTCCTTATGGCATGATCGGTGCCTCGGGGAATGTTTCGGAATGGACCCAGACCATCGTCGAGAGTCCCGAAGCGGGTGGAAAAGTGCCCGTGATCCGTGGGGGAAATTGGAAGAATGCGGATCCCGCCGTCACCCGGCGTGTCATCAAGTTGATGGACCTGCAGCAGGACGATGCCCTTGGGTTCCGCACAGCCTCGGATTCACCCTCTCCTTCGCCTGCCTCCAAATGAGACGTCTTGTCCTCTTTGCGATTTTCCTGGCGGCCGCCCTGCCCGCGATGGCGCAGGTGCAGGTGGATATCTCGCTGAAGCGGAATCTCTACATTGTCTATGAGCCGGTGTTGGTCACGGTCACGGTCACGAATCTCTCGGGAAATGCTCTGATGCTTGCGGACAGCGGGCACAACAAATGGTTCGGGTTCCAATTGGAAACGCTGGACGGTCGCCCGATCCCTCCGCTGGACGGGGAATATTCCAACGAGCCGGTCGAGCTCGGTCCCCAGCAGAAAATATCGCGCACCGTCAACCTGACCCCGATTTTTCCAATCAACGAATTTGGAGGGTACCGCGTCAAGGCGAGCATCTACGTGCAGCAGACGAACAAGTTTTTCACGTCGCCGTCGTTGAATTTTGAAGTTACCGACGGACGGGTGATGTGGGAGAAGACCGTGGGTGTACCGGACGGTTCCCCCGGAGCCGGCAGCACCCGTACGATCTCGCTGCTCTCCCACCGGCTTCCGCAGAGCACCCAGCTTTATATTCGTATCGAAGACAAGCAGGCCGGCGTTATTTATTGCACCCATCAATTGGGAAGGTTTCTCACTTTTGGAAACCCGAATGTGCTTTTGGACACGAGAAACAATGTCCACATCCTCCAAAATGCCGCTCCCAAGGCCTTCATTTACTCGAAGATCGGTCTCAATGGAGAGGTTTTGGATCGCAAATCCTACAATGAGTTTTCCTCAAGACCGTCGCTTCGTCGCGGGAGTGACGGCAGTGTTGTCGTGGTGGGGGGACAGGCCTACGATCCGAGTGCCCCGCCGCCGGAGCAATCCCTGCCTGCCATGCATGACCGGCCCGTGGATTTGCCGAGTGCCGCCGCCAAGCCGACACCGGAAGAAAAGCGTCCCGAGAATCTGCTCTCGAGGTAAACCGCCATGCTTGGAAAAGAATCCGTGCGCCAAGTTCCTTCGATCGGTCGCTGCGGTGAACAGTCTGCCCGTTTTTTGGGAAAAGGGTTGCTTCTTTTGGGGTTTGTTCTCACGGCCTGCTCCACCCCGCAACTTCCCGAGGAGAGCGAACCGGTGGTTGCCATGATGGCTGAGCGCCTCTCGTTCGCGCGGGAAATCGCGTGGGCGAAATGGGCGGATGGTCTGCCGGTCCGGGATCCCGCCCGGGAGGCTGTGGTCGTCGAGCGGTTGGTGCGGCAGGGAGAAGCCGCGGGATTTGACGAGCCTGTGGTGGCCCGGTTTGTGCGAGCCCAGATCGAGGCCTCCTGTCTGGAGCAGGAAGCCTGGATGCGGAAATGGCGTCAGGGCACGCCGCTGCCTGCGGGGGAACCTCCTCCGCTCGGAATGCTCCGCCAAAAGGTGGATCGGAATTCCTCGCTGCTGCTGGCGGAGTGGGCGGCCGCTCCCCTGACTCCCCCCGCCGCAGCCCGACAGCGTCTCCTGTCATCCGTGGTCAATCCCCGCTCGGCGGAGGTCGCCGCATCCGGATTTCTCAAAGACCAAAATTCTGCTTTCCGAAGCATCGGGCTCCGGTAGAGTGCACGCCCGATATGGAAACGACACTCATTCTTCTCAAACCCGATTGCATTGCCGGCCGCAAAGCCGGAGAAGTCCTCAAGCGCTTCGAAGACGCCGGATTCCAAATTCGCGGTTGCAAAATGTTCCGCGCCGATGCCGCGCTTCTGCGTGAGCATTATGCCCACATTGCCTCGAAGCCGTTTTTTCCGGAAGTCGAGGCCTTCATGCAGTCGACGCCGGTCATCGCATTGGCCCTGGCGGGAGAGAATGCGGTGGAGAAAGTTCGCGACATCATCGGGCCCACGGATTCCAAGAAAGCTGCGAAGGGCACCGTGCGCGGAGATTTCGGCGTCGATGTGATGGTCAACATCGTCCATGCTTCCGACAGCCCGGAGAATGCGCAAATCGAATTGAATCGCTTCTTCAAGGGTGGCGAGTTGTTTGATTACGCGATGGAATACACAACCAAGGCCTGAGGAAAAGCGGAGTTTTCCGCATCCGTCCGGCTTTTACCGATAGAGAGCCCGGAGAAGGGATTGGGCTCTTTCTTTGGGGAGGACGCCGGTTTCCATCTGGTTCATGACATAGCCGAAGCCGATCCCATTGTCGGGATCGGCAAAGCCCAGACTGCCTCCGGCACCGGGATGGCCGAAGGCGCGGAGTGACGGTCCCATCAGTTCCCGGATTTTTTCTCCGGCCGGGTCAAGCGGGTCCATCATGAAGCCCGCGGAGAAAGAAGTTTCGAGCTGGAGCACTTTGTCAAAGCCCTGGGAGAGGCGGGAAGTCATCCAGGAAACCGCCCTTTCGCTGAAAAATCGTTGTCCGCGCCAGATTCCGCCGATGGCGAGCATGGCGTAGAATTTCGCGAGGGCGGAGGCCGAGCCGATGCCGCCCATGGAGGGAAGGGAAGCGGAGCGGGCAGCGGGAGAGTTCATGGCGGAAACGGCCAGGAGACCGCCCGGTGAGGAGAAGGCTTTCTTCGTGAGGGAGTCCGAGCGGGTGAGGGCTTCAAGGAAAGCGTCCTTGTCGTCGGAAGCGCTGATTCTTGCGGGGAGGATGGATGCGGTGCGGTGATGGTGTTCGGGAGGAAGCCCGATCCAGAGATCCAGCCCGAGAGGCTCGGCAAATTCGGTGCGCCAGTAGGTTCCCAGCGGGATGCCGCCATTGAGACGGCGGACAATTTCATCCACGACAAATCCAAAGGTGCGGGGGCCGTAGCCGGGACCGCCGAGTGCCTCCTGGAAGGGCACCTGGTCCTCGATCGCGCGGGCAACGGCCTCGTGGTCCAGAACGGAGAGATCCGTGCGATCCAGGGCACCCAGCCCGGCGCTGTGGGAGAGCACCTGGCCGAGGGTGAGAGATTCTTTTCCTCCCCGGGCGAATTCCGGCCAGATGTCTGCCACGTGCGTATCCAGCCCGGCATCGGCGGCATCCATTGCCCGGAGGGCGCAGGCGGCGGCCATGCCCTTGGTGGCGGACCAGATGAGGACGGGGGTGTCTTTCTGCCAGGGGATCTTTCCGGCGGCATCGCGGAATCCGCCGCAGAGGTTGAGAACTTCTTCGCCATCCTGCCAGATCGACAGTGCGGCACCAACCTCCCGCCCGAGGGCAAAATTGGCCTCGAAGGCTTCCTGGACACGGGACACAAACGGAGCAGACACGGAGAAAAAATCAGAGCAACTCGCTCACGGATTTGAGGTCCGGATCGTATTTGGCTATCTCGCGAAATTTCTTGTCCATCTCGAAGCTTGTCCGCAGCGAGGCTACGGCTTCTTCAAGATTTCCCAGCACGGCATTGTAGCAGCCGAGGTTGTAGAAATAGGTGGCTTCCCGGGCAAGGTCCGGAGGTCCGCTCAACAGGAGATGCTTCGCCTCCGCCGTGCGCCCGAGTTCGTGCAGGCAAAAGGCTCCGTGAATATAGCCGGTCGATCCCTCGGGGAAAACCTGCCGCATTCGTTCACACACGCCCAGAGCGTGTTCCCAGAGCCGACCGCGCATGAGCACGAAGAGCCGGAGCTGGAGCACTTCCTCGCGATCCTGGTCTTCATCTCCCAGGGAATCCAATTCGGCAAGCGCCTCGGCCGGCATCTCCAACTCAATATAGCCCTGTGTGGCCAGCAGGGTGCGTTCGATTGACATCGGCCCGAACTTAACGGGCACCCCGCGATTTTCAATCCGCTTCTTTTCCGTGCGGGTTGCGTTCTTGCATTTTCAAAAACCGGGGGTGATGATCTAAAGCATGCTTCCGGTTGTGCAGACGGACCTCATGGTCCTGGCCCCCCCTGTCGATCCTTTCGAGAAAGCACTCAAGGTATTGGTGGTGGAGGATGACCGACCGACCCGTCTCCTTCTGGAGCGGATGATCCGGGCCCGCGGGCATGATGTGCATGGATGTGACTCCGCAGAGGAAGCGGGGAATCTTCTCGGGCAGACGTTTTTCCCTCTCATTGTCCTGGACATCCAGCTTCCCGGAATGAGCGGGCTGGACTTCAGTCGTCTGCTGCGCAAGCAACCCCAGGGGAAATATTATTACATTCTCGTGGGCACGGGGAACAATCGTCCGGACGATCTCAAGGAGATCCTGGATGCCGGTGCGGATGATTATATCGGAAAGCCGTATCATCCCGGGTTGTTGGATGTGCGGCTGGCTGTCGCCGAGGCGGCGGTGAAGGACATTGCCGAACGCCGCCGCCTGGAGAACGATCTGGAGTTCCTGGCCGAGCACGATCCTCTGACCAAGCTCTACAATCGCCGCCGCCTTCCGACAGCGGTGGGAGGGGCCGTGGCCATCGCCCGTGCCGGACAGCCCGGAGCGGTGCTTTACATCGATCTGGACAATTTCAAGGTCGTCAACGACACCCTGGGCCATGAGGCGGGAGACCGGTTGCTGCTCACGGTTGCCGACATCCTCCGTTCGGCGGTGCGCAAGGAGGACATCCTGGTCCGTTTCGGCGGGGATGAGTTTGTGATTGTTCTGCCGGATTGCAAAGTATCCGACGCTTTGAAGATCGGCGAAGGGCTCCGCGAGGCGATTGAGAATCTGGTGTTTTCCGAAAATGGCCGGACGTTCCGTGTGGGAGCCTCGATCGGAGTGGCTCCGATTGACGGGAACAAGGAGGCACCGG
>JADHED010002321.1_pt1 | contig 13456 bp, 9 predicted proteins | sample 8952041 | NCBI WGS metagenome assembly JADHED01 (sample SAMN16124423, study PRJNA663239) | bioreactor sludge metagenome | isolation source: sludge (control) | place: India:Bengaluru | collected 2018-09-08
ATAATTTCCCAGAGGCCCAGGAAAACGAGGATCCAGACCAGGCCCTTAATCAGGAAAAACAGAAATCCTGCCACACCGATCCGCTTCAACCATATTTTAGCCTTGCCTTTCATGCTTCAGTCTGTGAATATGAATACAAACTGCAAAGACTAATGTTCATTAGGGTATTCATGTTTCATAAACATTGCTGGTGCATTAATTTGTAAAGAATATTTTTTAAATAGCATATAATCAGATGTATGCGTACTATTTCCGGTTCATGGATTTGTTTTTGGACCCCGACAGGGGTTCTATCGAAATACTCATCGAATGTTTCCATACGCTTTTTACGCATCAGTGGTATTCAATAAAAGCGGTGCTTTATTAATTAAAAGTAACCTAATTTAGAGTGGTTTTTATCGGAATTTAACCTGGAAAAAGTAGGATAATCCCATGCATCCCCTGAACCAATTCTTAAAGCAGTACCTACCGGTTATGTTGCTGCTGTTCATTGCCTTCAATGGCGCTTCCACAGAGTTTCCCATACATGTCAGTTCTAACGGTCGTTATTTTGTGGACCAGCAAAACCGTCCCATTTTTCTTCAGTCCGACACTCCCTGGTCGCTCTTTGTGGCGTTGGATACCGCTGAAGTCAGGCAGTACCTCAGCAACCGAAAGCAGATGGGATTCAATACCCTCACGGTAAACCTCATCGAGCACTGGTTTAATGGCGAAACGCTTGCCTTTCCCGAAGCCTGCCGAAACAGGGCAGGGGATGTTCCCTTTACCGGCAGTCTTGAAGGAGGTCTGGCTGACCTTACCACCCCCAATGAGGCCTATTTCAGCCATGTGGATCAGGTCTTGAAACTAGCCTTGCAATACGATTTTCTTGTGATGATGACCCCGGCTTATATGGGCTATGCTGCGGAGGGCTTGCAGGAAGGATGGTATCGCGAAGTGGTTGCCAATGGCACAGCGCGTTGTTATGAATATGGAAAGTTTCTGGGGAAACGCTATGCCGGGGTCCCCAATATTGTATGGATCATGGATGGAGACCGGAATCCCGACAGCCTCTCACGGCCATTGATTGCTGAAATTGTGAGGGGTATCCGTGAATCCGACCGGAATCACCTTTTTACCGCACACTGCCATCCCACAAATTCGTCCCGCGACCAGTGGGAAGGCACCCCATGGCTGAATTTCAATTGTGTGTATACCTACGACTTCCAACCCGGCGCTACAACTGTGCATGAGCAATGCCTGCGGAGTTATACTGCCAGTCCGGTCATGCCCACGTTTCTTTTTGAAACCAATTACGAAAACGAACACAATGCCAATGCCCTGAAAATAAGGGCGCAGATGTACTGGGGATGGCTGTGTTCCGTGGCGGGTCAGCAGTTCGGAAACCTTCCGATCTGGCGGTTTGGTGAAGGCTGGCAGGAGGCCATGCAATGGCAGGGATCGTATGATGCTTCCCTCATGAAACGGCTGGTGGATTCCCGGAAATGGTATACCCTGGTTCCGGATTACCTGCACAAAGCGGTTTTCGAGGGATACGGAAGCAAAGAAGCCTATGTGGCGGCTGCTCTTTCAGAGAATGGGGAGACCCTGATTGCCTACCTTCCGGTTGGCACCACGATCGGTGTGGACCTGAGTGTGGTCAGCGGCAACCGCATCGTCGCATCGTGGTTCAATCCCCGGAACGGCCTGGCACAAAAGGCGGGCGAATACACGCAAAAAGGGCGCATGCAATTTACAGCCCCCGATGCAAAAGACTGGGTGCTTGTGGTGGATGATGCAGCGCAGGATTTTGGGTTTCCGGGGGGAAACCGGTAAAATTTACCCTCATTTCATTTGAATACATGGAAAACTAGTTGTTTTGTTCTTTATCACAGAAACGGAAAATTCTTACATTTATAACACCGAACCGTGACTTAACTGCAATTCATTTCAGAAATTCAAAACCACTCCAAATGAAATTCCTTACTGCACTTGGCTGTTTGATGCTGACCCTATCGTGCAATCTGTTTTCGCAGACTGCACTGCTCCACCATTTTATCACAGAAAACAATCCGTCGTATCAAAATAATACTTCCCTGGATGGGACCTACCTTTACGGAACCAAATATGATGGTGGGCTGTCTGGTAATGGATATATCTACCGGGTAGGGACCGATGGTACAGGGTACGAAATATTAAGAGAATTCGGTGATGATGTAAATGGATCCCATCCGGCTGGGTCGCTTTTAATCATCGATGATTTCCTTTATGGCATTACCAAATGGGGTGGATTATATGATAAGGGAATCATCTACAAAATGCATAAAGATGGATCCGGATTTTCGAAAATCTTTGATTTTGCAAGTGGAAATATTTCAAGTTCACTCACTGTATTCAACAATACGTTTTATGGAGCCCTTCAATCAGGGGGGGCATACGGTAAAGGCATGATTTTTAAGGTGGGAATGGACGGGAATGGATTTTCGGATTTACACAGTTTCAATGAAACCGACGGAGGCAGCCCTACATGTCCTGTAATTATAAATGGATCAACACTATTTGGCACTACTTCAAACGGGGGAGCGAATGGGGAGGGTGTAGTATTCAGTATGGGCATTGATGGTTCGGACTATAAAATCCTCCATGAGTTTAACTATGCAGACGGAAGCCATCCTGAAGGGGACATCGTAATAATTAATAAGTCTATCTATGGCACTACCCTGCAGGGGGGGAGCACCTATGTCGGCATTTTGTATAAAATAGGTATTGACGGCACTGGTTTTAGCATCATCACCGACTTTGCCACCAGGGAGGGTATCAATCCGTGCGGATTGTCTCGTAATGGCAATGGTTTGCTCGGAATGACAACAAACGGCGGAAATGGATATGGAATCATCTATAGTTCAGATACCACCGGGATAAGCTTTACCACGCTGGTGCGATTTGACCAGGAACGTGGCGCTTGTCCCATAAACATTGTGACAGTTGATGGAAACACTGTTTATGGATATACAAATGGAGGCTTGCATAATTATGGCGTTCTTTTTGGTTTAAATAGTGACGGCAGTGGTTTTCACACCATTTGGGAATTCAGTGCGACAAATGATGGGTATGCTCCTCAGGGAGCACTTGTGTTTAACGGGATGCAAACCTATGGATTTACCAATGGGGGTGGTACTTACAATAAAGGTGTCATCTTTTCAATGAATAAGAATGGATCGGACTATGGCCGTTTGCATGATTTCTATGGTGAAGATGGAGCCATGCCGGTAGGTTCCCCGGTTATGCATGATCAGGTTATTTACGGGATGACCTTGTTGGGAGGGATTCATGGGCAGGGTGCCGCTTTTAAGTATTTTACGGAAAATGAAGTCTTTGAGAAAATCTATGATTTCTCCTATGAAATGGGGAATTTTCCCACTGGAGCTTGTATTGAGGATTCCAGAATCTATGGCATGACAGCCGGAGGAGGTATTGCCAATGGAGGCATTGTTTTCTCCATGGATCTTGATGGAGGGGATTTTACTACGATTATAAATCTTGCCGGTACAGGGGTCACCAGACCTTTGGAGGCACCGATCGTTTTCGGTGGCGCATTGTACGGTATGGCAAAGGATGACACGGATGGAATGGATGTAATATTTAGTATCAATCTTGACGGTTCCAATTTCAAGGTTCTACATAAGTCGGATGGGGTTAATGCGGGAGAATGGGGTGTTTCTCTGATAACGGATGGAACTTATCTTTATGAATTGACTGGCCATGGCGGCGAACACAATGTCGGAGTCTTGCTCCGTATGAAACCGGATGGGTCTGAATTTGAGAAACTGCTCGATTTTAATGAAGAAATCGGAATGGTACCACAGGGGCCTTTAAACATTGCCGATGGATACCTATATGGCTCAACAACAATGGGAGGGCCAAATTCCAGTGGGGCGGTATTTAGAATTAAGGCTGATGGTACCGGTTTTGAAAACATGGTTGACTTTAAAAACTGTTTTGACCTGCCTTCAGCAAAAACCGGGAACATGGTAGCCGAGGCCCGCAGGATAGCAATACCGGTCCCCACTGCATCGGAAGCTTTACCTACAAAAGCCTTTGTAACCGTGGCCGGTTCTTCCGTTTATATTGTGGCTGAGCAAAGCGGAGTATCCGGCAGTCAGGCCAGTGTTTTTAAATATACCATGACACCGGCCTTTGATTTGCCATCCTTATCCGATCTTGATTTTGGTGATATTGATGTGAATGAGTTTTCAGAGGTTCAATCCTATTCAGTTTCAGGAAAGAATTTTACAGGCGATGTTACCATTACAGCACCTGCTGGTTTTCTTATCAGTACCAGTGAAAATGGAAATTACGGAGTAGCGCTGACCCTGACTCCGGTTTCAGGGAATTTGAGCGCCACTGTTTACGTGAAGTTTGCTCCAACCCTGCAACAATCATATTCTGGCAATATTTCGCATGTTTCAGCAGGAGCAGATGCCGTTTATGTAAGTGTAGCCGGCACTGGTATAAAGCAGAATGAATGTTCCCCGGTTGCAAAACCACTGGGATTTTCTGTTAGTCAGGGGGAACTCTGTGACCATGTTCATATTACATGGAATCCGGTAGAAGGCGCTGAAGTATACGATTTGTACAGGGGATCGGTTTTGCTGGAAACCACCAGTGAACATGTCTATGATGATTATACCGCGACTCAGACTCCCGTTCAATATAAAATTTTTGCACGGAGTAATTGTGCCATTTCAATGCCTGACAGTGCCCTTGGGAGTGTAGCCATAAAGCCTGAAATTAACCTGGGCGAGGATATTTCCGTGTATTCGGATACTGTAATTGTTTTGGATGCCGGTGATGGTTTTACCACATACGCATGGTCTACCGGTGCTGTAAGCCAGACCCTGACGATAGATAGTCCGCAATCAGGTAATTATTCCTACGCGGTAGTAGTAACGGACCAGCATGGATGTACTGCGACAGATACAATATATATTGAGGTAAGTAATCCAACCGGGATCGATCGGGGTGTGAAAGTACCGCCCATCATCCTGTTCCCAAATCCCTCTTCAGGATATGTGTCCCTCGAAATGGAAAATGCAGGTGCGGTCCCGGAGTTTTCAGTGTCCATTTATTCCATGTCAGGTGAATTGCTTCAAAAAATCATCCTGCAAACAGAAAACGGACCTGTATACCGGCTGTATGTCAATTTAATTCCCGGGACATATCAAACAGTGATTCAAACAGGCAACCAGGTTCTTCATGATATGCTGATTAGTGCGGTCGATTAACAGGTTATAGTTCAGGTATAGAATCTATTACGTTGGTCCGACCCGGTTATGACCCCGTTATGATCTTTTTTACCTGCAGGATGTTACTACTGAACAGGTATCGTTAGGTTATCGGATTCCTGTCAACTGCGATAAGGGAAAATCTTGAAAACTTCATGGCATGAACAAGCGGATCTCCCAGGATGACATCATCTACTTTGTGGTCACCGACCGTTTTTTCGGCAGCCATAAAACCACGGTTAGCCCATCCGATAAAAAAATTCATGGCGGAACCCTGGATGGCATTCTTGACAAACTGGACTACCTGATCGAACTGGGGATCACTGCCATCTGGGTGACCCCGGTGTATAAAAACATTGACCACGCCGGTGATTCCGAACCCTATCACTATTACTGGCCTGAGAATTTTGAAAAGGTCGATGACCGGCTTCTTGATCAAACCCGGCTTCACGGTCCGGGAACCATGGCCACATTTGCACATTTTGTGGACCAATGCGAGGCAAAAGGGATCAAGGTAATCCTCGATATTGTCGTCAACCATGCCGGTTATGGAGCTGAGGCCCATTTTGAACCCGGGTGGTTCAATGTGGGGGGAAGTGGAGACATCAAGGGACAACTGGCCGGTCTTCCTGATTTCAACCATGACAACCCCGAAGTGCTGGATTATTTCATCAACAATATCGAAGACTGGATAAGGAAAGGAAAGGTCACCAACTTCAGGATGGACACCGTCAAGCATGTGGAACCCCGATTCTGGCATTTTTTCAAATCGCAGATCCGGGGCCAGTATCCGGCGACCTACCTAATCGGGGAGGTACTTTTTGAAGGCAGAGAGGACATTAAAGAGCTGGTGAAATACCAAAACTACCACGATTTTGATTCCACCTTTGATTTCCCATTGTGTACCGCCTTGCGATCAACCCTTATTTACGATGAGAGCCTGAAAAACTGGCTGGCCCGTCCCCGCATCAGCAGCAACGAGCAACCCGGAATTCTTGATAGTGACAATCCTTTTACAAACGGATATAGAAATCCTGACAGGCTGGTTACCCTCCTTGACAACCATGACCTGCAGCAACGGATCATGAGCCACGCCCGGTCAAAGCATCCCGGAGACGCGGAGGGTCTGAACTGGGCCATCCGGGTTACAAAGCTCTGCCTGGGGGCATTGTTCACCATTCGGGGCATACCCCAAATTTATTACGGTACCGAAGTGGCCCTGGAAGGCTGGAAGACCGATCAGGGGGACCAGGATATGCGGCGTGATTTTCCCTGGGAATGGATTGGTAATGACAACCACCCGAAGCCGGAATTTCAGGCAGCCGCGGAAATCTTCAACTGGACGAAGGACCTGATCCGCCTCCGCAAAGGGAATGCGGCCCTGAAATACGGTACCACCATCACCCTGTGGTCAGATGACCTGTTGTATGCTTTTTTGCGCATTTCCACGGATGATGTCGCCTTTGTGATTATTAACAATGGATACCGCCAGACAGACCGCCCAACGCAGATATTTCTGAATCCGGCCATCCTTCCGGAAAGGGTTATTGCGTCAATTGCCATGGCCGGACTCAACCATTGGCAGACCGATGTAAGATTACCAGTACATGAAGGAATGATTCAAACCATGGTGGAGGCCAAAACCATCGACATCTACTGCCGGTAGTAAATCCGGAGTATTATAACCCCAGCAGGATCAATCCCCCGCTAAGTGCCAGGGTGGCACCGGCAATGACATGGGTGTATTTTTCAAGCTTGCCGACTTTGATAAAGCTGACTCCATAGATTACTGCCAGCACAATTGCCACCATAGTAATGATGGTAGTAAGTGCAAAAACTGAAGTTACTGCCACCAATCCAAGGGTTGACGCCTGGGCGGCCGGATACATCAATATAGGGATCAACGGTTCGCACGGTCCCAGCACAAATACAAGGAACAGGATCCAAGGAGTCAGGTTTGCCGGTTTTTCTTCATGTTCATGGGTATGGCTATGCGGGGTTGCTATGGTAAGACCTGCAGCATGAATGTGCCCGTGCGCGTGGGTATGCACCTGATGCCCGTGGGCATGCACATGGGTGTGCGGCTTCCCTGATCTGAGTTTCCAGAACGCCCAAATAAGGTATCCCAGACCGAAAATCAGAAATGCCCAGGCCGCCCAGTCTCCACGGACGGATTCCACGGCTTCCAACTTGTGAAGGCCAATCCCCAGCAGCAATCCAATTGCTCCGATGGCTACAGAGCTTCCGACATGGCCGATACCACATAACACCGTAATGGTGACCGTTTTAAATGTGGTCCAATTCCTGGCTTTCGACATCACAATAAACGGCAGGTAATGGTCAGGGCCCAGGAGGGTGTGAATAAAGCCGATGGAGGCGGCTGTGACAATCAGGATTACAATTTCATTGCTCATTTGGTCTTATTTAATGCTGCTGCCGGAAATCCGAAAATACAAAACAATATTTTGATTCCGCTTGCAACAAGGATGCATTTCTTTTTTATATTTACGTAACACGAATATATGAAAAGTAACACTATAATCCACCATGAAGACAAAAACCCTTATCCGATTTTTTTATTTCCCCGGTATATTCCTTGCCTTTTCACCCTTGCTGGATGCTCAGGAAGCAACGGAACCCGCCAAAGCCATCAACCTCGATGAAGTGGTTGTCACCGCAACAAAAACCCGGGTAAACCGCAACAATGTGCCCCTGACTGTGTCAGTTGTAACCCGGGAAGCAATTGAAAGCAGTTCCGAATCAGCATTGTTGCCTGTGCTGTCTGAAATGGTGCCGGGATTATTCGTCACGGAAAGGGGAATTACCGGATTTGGTGTTTCCGCCGGCGCAGCCGGTCAGATCAGCCTGCGCGGCATCGGAGGAAATCCGAATACACAGCTTCTTGTATTGGTAAACGGCAATCCGCAGTTCATGGGTATCATGGGCCACCCCCTGGCCGATGCCTACATTGCATCGGACGCCGAACGGGTGGAAGTGATCCGCGGACCGGCATCCACCCTGTATGGAACAAATGCCATGGGCGGGGTGATCAACATCATAACAAAAGAACAGAAGGAGGAAGGATTCAAGGCCAACGCCCGGCTGATATACGGTTCCTACAACACCCAGAAATACAGTGTCAACGGTGGATACCGAAAGGGAAAGTTCGATGTGTTCGCCTCCTTTAACCATGACCACACCGACGGACACCGGGATTCTTCGGATTTTACCATCAACAACGGGTACCTGAAAGCCGGATACGAATTAACCCAACATCTCAAACTGAATGCCGATTTCAGCCTGGCTAATTTTGACGCTACCGATCCGGGGCCTGAAACCGGTTTGGCAGGGTATACCATTGATATCACAAGGGGCATGGGATCTGTGTCACTCGATAACCAGTTTGACCATTCCAATGGCGCTGCACGGTTCTTCTATAATTTCGGAGAACATAACATCACTGACGGATTCCACTCGAAGGATAATAACTATGGAATAGCTGTGTACCAGGCGTTTCAATTGTTCAAGGGCAACACGGTTACCCTTGGGACAGATTATAAGAATTATGGCGGGATTGCCGAGAATATCAAGGCAATGGGCGGCATGGGAATGGTATTCAAAGACACTACCGTGTGGGAGGCAGCCGGATATGTCTATATGCAACAAAACCTGTTTTCAGTACTGACCCTCAATGCCGGTTTCCGGCTCGAACACCACAGTGTTTACGGCAATGAACCGGTGCCCACAGGGGGGCTTGCCTTCAGGGCAACGCCTACAACCACGCTGAAAGCATCCGTTGCCAAAGGATTCAGAAGTCCCACCCTTCGGGAACTCTACCTCTGGGGTACCGCAAATCCAGATCTCCATCCTGAGAGAATGGTTAATTATGAGGCCGGGATTATCCAAAAACTCATGAAAGATAAGCTGACCCTTGAAGTTACAGCATTTTACGCAAAGGGGGATAACCTGATTGTGGCCCTGGCAGGCACCAATGGTATGAAATACCAGAACTCGGGAACCTTCTCAAATAAAGGCATCGAGTTTTCAGGGACCTTTAAACCGGTGGAAAAGTTCAGCCTCATGGCCAACTACAGTTACATTTCAATGGAAAAACCGATCCTCGCCACCCCTGAGCAACAACTCTTCATCAACGGCACCTATAAATGGAACAAGCTGGGTGTCAACCTGTCATTGCAGCATATTCATAACCTATATACCCGCGTAAGTCCCAACCCTGAAATCAAGGACAGCTATACCCTGCTCAATACCCGGATTTCATATGCTATCAGCAAGTATATTGATGTATTTGTCAAAGGAGAAAACCTGACGAATCAGAAATATTCCATCAATTACAACTATCCGATGCCGGGCTTCGTTGGCTTTGTCGGGCTGAACCTGCATATTTGAACCATGGGAAGGAAGAAATTGCGATAAGCTATTTTTCGGCAGCAATTTCTTCCCCCATTTTCACATAGGTTTCCAATCCGTCACGGGTATTTTTGAAGAGGTCGGGACTGATTGCAAACAACCCGGCATCAAATAGCAACACGATGGTGGAGCCCCCAAAGGCGAAATAGCCCATTTCGTCTCCCTTTTCCACTGGAGAGTCGGGCTGGTACGTTGCGTTGATGCTCCCTACCATGGTCGCCCCCACCGGAATGATCAGCAATTCCTTGTCATCAGCGATTTGCAACCGGCAAATCTCCCGCTTGTTTTCGCAAAAGACCCGGGCAAAATTCCTGACAAGCGCATAAGGTGAAACCGAATAGTAGGCTCCCCTGATTTTTGAGGAAGCAGCGGCAATTCCTTTATAGGGGAAATGATAGCGGTGATAGTCCCGGGGTGCCAGCCGCAGGATGATCATGGAAGCGTTCCGGTATTGTTCCGCCAGGGATGGGTTGGCAAGAAACCGGTCCAGTGTGAATGAGCCGCCTTTAATATAGAATTGGCTGACCTCCTGCATATTTTCAAATGCCAGAATCTTTCCATCCCCCGGGGAAATCAGGCCATTCCCCAGTTTACGGGCACCAGGCTTCAATTCCCTGTAAAAGAATTCATTGAAGGAGGGATATTCATCAGCGCTTTTTCTGTAGTCCTTCATGTCGATCTGCAATTCCTCAATGAAGGGCTTTATTTTTTTGGAGGAAGCGGGACGGTCCATCTTTCTCCCGTACCAATCCGAAATGAATTTTTTTGTCACCAGGGTGAGCAGGGTACTTCGGCCCAGCGGATTCTCATACAGGAACTTCAACAGCCCCTCGGAAGGCGGATTTTCAATTTCAGTGTTGCCGATTTCCCGGTTGATATAGGTTATCTTCATAATCTTTACAATCCCAATTTATCCATTTTCTCCTTTTCATAGTCCCCGTCTTCCCCAGGATAGCGCAACACAGCTTCGTATTGCCCGGTTTGTTTTGCCATCAGCCAGATCAGGCTCTGCTCGGAAGGCATCGCTGCAGGCAGTTCATTGAAGACCGGATCTTTTATGGCATCCGTATAATTGTCGATTACCCAACCTTCTTTTTTGAACCGGTCAATCAGCTCACCGAGAAAAAGGGCGGAAGTTAAATTAAAATGCAGCAGTACCACATGGTTGATTTGCCGGTGATTGAGTTCTTTAGATAGCGTGTTATAATAATGAGCCCTTTCCAGTATGTGGTTCAAATAGAAATCCCTGAATCCGGAAATGTCCGCCTGCGGATCTGTTTTCAGCCGTTGGATCAGTCTTGAATTCACGTACCAGTCGGATGCATCGATGGTAACCCAGCCCTGTTGATAGCCATTGTCCTTCAAAAAGGCCCGCATACTGTCTCTTTTAGCAATGGTGTTGCCAGTTTTCAGGTAGGGGAACCGGAAGATTTTTTTGTAATTTGAATATCCGCTGATGAGGGAATCACAGCGAAGGAGGTCGGAAGCAAAGGCTTCACAGCCTGAGCCTGCACGGTTGAAGTTCAGGTGACTGTAGGTGTGGTTTGCAAGCACGTTGCCGGCATCGTTCCACTGGCGCAGCAGGGTCTTTCCCTTGATATTATCCACGCCTTTTCCCGCTACAAACCATGCGGCATTGATGTGGTTTCTTTTCAAATGTTCCACAATCATCTGATTCCAGTCCGACCCCTTGTAGGTCAGGATGTCCTGCGGATTGCCGTCATCAAATGAAAAGGCAATATGGGGAGCCGTTTCAGGAGGTTTGGCATCCCAGGTGATGGTGAGATTCGCGAAATCACCATCGGCGCCGTTGCCAACCCAAAAACCGATTTGTCCCGCCAGGTTATAAACCAGGGGTTGTATGGACAGGCAGGCCGTCGGATCCGCATTTACAAAAGCCTGGATCCGGTTTTGTTCCAACACGATTTTCACATGAAACCAGGCATTCGGGTCGACCATGGGAACAATGGCATGTTCGTATTTGTCGGGAAAGGTTTCACGCAGCTTAAACCAGTCATATCCGGGAAGTGCAATGTATTGTACAGCATGCTTATGCCTTACCGGATCCGTGGCCTGAAAATTGAATGGGCGGAAATAGACGCTTTCATAAGTGGTGTCATTCACACCATGGAAGGCAATACCGACAAAACTTTCCTGCAGCACATCCTTGCCTTTTACATCGAATTCCAGCGTGCCGGTTGAAAATTTCGTTCCTTTGATCCAGACTACGCCTGGACCTTCTTTTGCATCCACATGTACAATCGGCGTATTATTTGGTCCTGTCGCCAGGGAGAAGTTGCGATTTACCGGTTGGAGAATATTTATTTCTGAAAGATCAGGAATCAGGGTTTGGGACGCGGCCCAAAAGGTCATTCCGGAAAAGAGGAGTAAAACGAGGACAGTCTTTGTTTTCATGAGGAAGCTTTTCGTTTACAATCATCTTTAGTGCAAACTTAAAACGATGCCTGGGAATTACCTGAAGAATCCCCGGGAAAACGAAGGGGTTATCGCCTTTTTTTGGGGTCAAAACCCGTATGCACAGGTTGTACGAACGGTATTTTTTTCCGTTCAGGTGGTAAATTTGCTATTCAAATGTAAGTGTAATTAGCATGAAAATGTCGACTATAACGGCATAACAAGGAAAGCCGGCCCATTCGTCTGGCAGGTAATTTTCAGATATACAATGGAGTATATTTTGGAGGCCTTATACCTAACCCAAAACGCCTCATCCTCTCCTGAATTGGCTAATTTTATTAAAATGCTTTGCTGACGGGTCGTTCAGAAAAACTGAGCCCTTCAGTGAAACCACCTGTCATCTAAACATAAACCATTAAGTTATAAAACCATGAAAAGAGGATTCGCTTTTATCCTGCTCCTGTCAGGATGTTTATTTGCCAGCGCCCAGTTCCCGATGGGAATGCAGGAAAAAAATCCCGAACGATTCAAGGCTCCTGATTACAAGCCCTTTGAGGATTCGCTCCTGCAAATGAACCATTTCATGACGGAAATCTGGGAACCTGAAGTAACCAAAGTCAAGCCCGGAACGCCCTTTTCCAACGCCCCTGCCGACGCCATTGTGCTGTTTGACGGGAAAGATGTGGACAAGGAGTGGGTGGAAAAAACAATGAGCCGGACGGCAGGTATGGGAGAACAGAAAATGACCTGCGAAATCAGGGATGGCGCCATGTACCCTCCCAAGGGATGGGGCATGCCTGCCACCAAACGGAATTTCGAGGACTTTCAGCTCCACATCGAATGGATGATCCTTCCCGGTGTTACGGGATCAAGCCAGGCCCGTGGCAATGGCGGCGTATACCTTCAGGGATTGTACGAAATCCAGATTCTCGACAGCTGGGGAACCAGGACTTACAAGAACGGCCAATCCGGCGCCCTTTACAAACAGTATGCCCCGCTTGTCAATGTGAACCTTCCCCCGGGAGAATGGCAGGCCTATGACATTATCTACACTGCCCCCCGGTTTTCAAAAGACAGTACGTCTTACTTCACCCCGCCCCGCGTAACCATCCTGCAAAACGGAGTGGTGATTCAAAACAATGTCGAATTGCGGGGGCCCACCACGTATGTAGGGATCCCTGAGACGATGATTAAAAAGCACGGACCCGGTCCCATCATGCTCCAGAACCGCAATTCTTTGGCCTTCAGAAATATTTGGATCCGCGAATTGTAAATAAAACACAACCTTATCAGGTCATGAAAACAAACAGAAGGAAATTTTTAGGGCATATTGCCCTGGGAACCACCGG
>JADHED010002322.1_pt1 | contig 13455 bp, 13 predicted proteins | sample 8952041 | NCBI WGS metagenome assembly JADHED01 (sample SAMN16124423, study PRJNA663239) | bioreactor sludge metagenome | isolation source: sludge (control) | place: India:Bengaluru | collected 2018-09-08
GGGCCGCATCACGGGCGACTCAGGGGCATAGTTTAATTTACGGATATATCCTAAGCGCGCGCGACTTGAGGCCGACAGCGTCCGCGCCCCCGTGTAGCGGCACGTCTAAAAATCTCGGGCCGCGAGGTGATGGCCGAGTTCCGCCGTGCCACCGGACTGCCGACGGCAACGAACATGGTGGCCACCGACTGGCGCGAAATGGCGCATAGTCTGGCCCTGCAGTCGGTGGACATTCCGCTGGCCGACCCGCACTTCTGGACCATGGCCGGATCGGTGCGCGTGGCGCAGATGCGCCAGGCATTTGGCCTGACCTGGGGCTCGCATTCCAACAACCATTTCGATGTCTCGCTCGCCATGTTCACCCACGTGGGCGCTGCCGCGCCCGGGCGCGTCACGGCCATCGACATGCACTGGATCTGGCAGGACGGCGAGCGGCTGACCCAGCAGCCGTTCCAGATCAAGAATGGTTTCATTGACCTGCCCGAGAAGCCCGGCCTGGGTGTGGAGCTGGACATGGACGAAGTGGAGCGCGCCCACCGGCTGTACCTGCAGCCCGGCCTGGGCGCACGCGACGATGCGATTGCGATGCAGTACCTGATCCCCGGCTGGAAGTTCAACAACAAATCACCTTGCATGGTGCGCTGAGGCGGGTGAAAAACACAAAGCCCTCCAATGGAGGGCTTTGTTGTTGATGCAGGGCAGGGGGTCACGCCATCCGGTCTTCCGCCCGTCGCCGGGGCAACTGGCGTTTGACGGACGGGCGCTGCAGGCGCTGCTTGGGGTCCACCCCCTCGGGCAGGCTGGTGGCGCGCTGCAGTTGCAGGTGGGCCACCAGGCCGCCGGTGGTGGAGTTGGCCAGTGCAAAGATGCCGCCCATGCGCTGCACCGTCTTGTCCACAATCGACAGCCCCAGGCCTGCGCCCGCTGCCGCCGTGCGTGCCGAGTCACCCCGGAAGAACGGCTTCGTCAGGTTGAACAGTTGCTCGGGCGGCACGCCCGGGCCATGGTCACGCAGCTTGATCAGCACCCAGTTTTCGCGGCTCTTGGCGGCGATGTCCACGTTGGTGATGCCCGTGTCCTCGTTCTTGCCGTAGCGCCGGGCGTTTTCCAGCAGGTTGGAGATCACCCGGGCCAGTTCCACTTCGTCGGCCAGCACGTTCAGGTCTTCCGGCACCGCCATGGTGATCTGCAGCTCGCGGTGGTCTTGTACCGCGTACACACACGATGACACCACCGCATGCAGGTTCACCGGCGTGAGCGTCACGTGGTCGGGCCGTGCGTAGTCCAGAAACTTGTCGATGGTGGCGTCGAGCTGCACGATGTCGGCGACCATGTGCTGGCGGGCCACTTCGTCGGTCACGCTCATTTCCGTCTCCAGCCGCAGGCGCGCCAGGGGTGTGCGCAGATCGTGCGAAATGCCTGCCAGCATCACCGCACGGTCCTGTTCCAGCTTGGCCAACTTTTGGGCCATGCGGTTGAAGCCGATGTTCACCTCGCGGATTTCGCTGGTCACCACTTCTTCGTCGAGGTGGCTGGCAGCAAAGTCACCGTCTTTGACGCGATTGGCCGCATACGACAGTTGCTTGAGCGGGCGGTTGATGAGCCGCGCAATCGCAGCGGCACCGGCCAGCGACAGCGCGGCGGCCGTGATCAGCCAGATCAGCCAGGTGCGCCCGCCTGCCGGGCTGAAGCGCGAGCGGTCCATCAGCAGCCAGTTGGGGTCGCCGTTGATGTTGAAACCGACCCACAGGCCGTTTTCGCCGTTCACGCTTTGCGCAACGATGGTGTCGGGGCCCAGGCGCATGGTCAGCTCGTCGGTCAGGCGGTTGCCCAGGGCGGTGGGGTCTAGCAGCGCGTACTTGTCCTTGGGCTCGCGCGGCAGGATGCGGACACCCTCCTGGTCGGCCATGGTCTTAATGAGCGACACGCGCGCAATGGCGTCGGAGTGCACCAGCGCCGCGCGGCTCAGGTTGACCAGCGATGCAATCTGCTGCGCCGTCTGCAGTGTGCGCGGTTCAAACTCCAGCGCGCGCAGGGTCTGCAACCACGCCAGGATGCTGCCCACCAGCAACAGGGCCAGCAGAAAAAACGTGCGCCAGAAAAGGTTCAGACCGACGCGCCCCCGCTGCTCCCGCGCCCGCCGAATGGACTCCAGCGGGGCAGGGCTGGTGGCGTCGGAGGGGGCGGTGACATGCTTGCGGGACGAAGAGCTCGGCTTGCCCTCAGTGTTGGCCATGAACTATCAGCTCGTTCCGTCGGGTACGAACACGTAGCCCACGCCCCAGACGGTCTGGATGTAGCGGGGCGCTGCAGCGTCTACTTCCACCAGCTTGCGCAGACGCGATACCTGCACGTCCAGGCTGCGGTCAAAGGGCTCGAACTCACGGCCACGGGCCAGCAGGGCGAGCTTTTCGCGCGACAGGGGCTGGCGCGGGTGCCGCACCAGGGCCTTGAGCATGGCGAATTCGCCGGTGGTCAGGGGTAGCTCTTCGCCGTTGCGCTGCAGGGCGCGCGTGCCCAGGTCGAAGGTGAAGGGGCCAAAGGTGACGACTTCGTTATCGCCCGAGGGGGCGCCCGGGGCTTCCTGGGCGGGGCGGCGGCGCAGCACAGCGTGGATGCGGGCGAGCAGCTCGCGCGGGTTGAAGGGCTTGCCCAGATAATCGTCGGCGCCCACCTCCAGGCCCACGATGCGGTCCACGTCCTCGCCCTTGGCGGTGAGCATGATGATGGGGGTGCGGTCATTGGCGGCGCGCAGGCGGCGGCAGATCGACAGACCGTCTTCGCCGGGCATCATCAGGTCCAGCACGATGATGTCCACCGTCTCGCGCAGCAGCAGGCGGTTGAGGGCCTTGCCGTCTTCGGCAACCATGACTTCAAAACCCTCTTGGGTGAGGTAGCGGCGCAGCAGGTCGCGGATGCGAGCGTCGTCGTCCACTACCAGAACTTTGTCGGTGCGATTGGGTGTTGTGGCCATGTTGATCTCAAGTCCGATTTGTAACAGAGCCAATTCTGACCAGTTGGAACGCCGAAGTTCGGGTTTGGAGGACGGGTTTGACCAACTGTTACAAGTTTTGCCCAGCTTCGCACCTCGTGCGGCAGGGCTTTGTCAAGGGCGTCGCGCACAGCGGTTAAGGTGGTGCCCCGCACTCCTGGCAACCAGGACGTGCACCGATGACAAGGACCGCGTAATGATGAAAAACACTACCAAATTGATAGCTGCCAGTGCATTGATTGCATGCGCTAGCGCCGCTTTTGCCCAAAATGCACCGGCCCCTGAGCTGCGCAATGTGGTGCAGTTGTCGGCTACAGGCACTGTGGAGGTGCAGCAGGATCTGCTGGTGCTCAACCTCGCTACCAGCAAGGAGGCCGCCGACGCTGCCACCGTTCAGACCCAGCTCAAGCAGGCGCTGGACGCGGCTCTGACGGAGGCCAAGCGCAATGCGCAACCCGGCCAGCTGGACGTGCGCACCGGTCCGTTCGGGCTGTTCCCGCGCTATGGCAAGGACGGCAAGATCAACGGCTGGCAGGGCCGGGCAGAGTTGGTGCTGGAGGGGCGTGACTTTGCGCGCATCACGGCCACCGCCGGCAAGATCCAGACCCTGTCGATCAGCCAGGTGGCGTTTGGGCTGTCGCGCGAAGCCCGCGCCAAGGTGGAATCCGAGGCACAGACCCAGGCCATCGAGCAGTTCAAGGCCCGGGCCGCCGAACTGGCCAAGGGCTTTGGATTTGCCAACTACAGCCTGCGCGAAGTGGCCGTGAACAGCAATGAAATGTCGCCCGGCCCCCGACCCCGCATGATGGCGGCCGAGGCCAAGGTGGCGTCGTTCTCGGACTCTGCTGTGCCGGTGGAAGCGGGCAAGGCTCAGGTCACGGTGAACGTGTCGGGCTCAGTGCAGATGCGCTGAGGACTCCCGGGCCGCTGATTTGCGCTGTTTGAGGTGAAAATGGCTGCAAGCGCTAGTGTAATAAGCGCTGGCAGCTATCAAAAGCAGAGCGATTGCTCAGCGCCGGCTTACTGAGCAGCCCACCCGCCGTCCATGTTCCACGCCACACCGCGCACGTTGTTGGCGGCGGGGGAGCAGAAGAAGACGGCCAGTTCGCCCAGCTCTTCGGGCGTGGTGAACTGCATGGAAGGCTCCTTTTCGCCCAGCAGCAGCTTCTTGGCTTCTTCGTTGGAGATGCCATGTTCAGCGGCCTTGGCATCCACCTGTTTTTGCACCAGCGGCGTCAGCACCCAGCCGGGGCAGATGGCATTGCAGGTCACGCCGGTGGTGGCGTTTTCCAGCGCAGTGACCTTGGTCAGGCCCACGATGCCGTGCTTGGCCGCCACATAGGCGGACTTCTGGGCTGATCCCACCAGGCCGTGCACCGACGCCACATTGATGATGCGGCCCCAGTTGGCGCTCTTCATCGCGGGCAGGGCCAGGCGCGAGGTGTGGAAGGCGCTGGTCAGGTTGATGGCGATGATGGAATCCCAGCGCTCAACGGGGAAGTTCTCCACATTGGCCACATGCTGGATGCCTGCGTTGTTGACCAGGATGTCCACGCGGCCGAACTGGCTGGCGCTGTACTTCATCATGTCTTCGATGTCGGCCACACGGCTCATGTCCGCGCCGTGGTACGCCACCTGGGCCCCTGCGGCCTCACCGGCGGCCAGCACTTCGGCACGCGGGCCATCCACATCGCCAAAGCCGTTGAGCACGATGTTGGCGCCCTGGCGCGCCAGGGCCTTGGCGATGCCAAGACCAATGCCGCTGGTGGAGCCGGTGACGAGGGCAGTTTTGCCTTTCAGCATGGGAGTCTCTCCGAATGAATTACGATGCAACGCAAGAAAAAGTCGGTACCCAAGGGCAAGCAATGGGTGCCAACGACCACGGCATTATCGAGCGCTGCCCCCGGATTTCGCACCCATGATTGAACCTACGCTGAACTACGTACTGTGCCCAGGCCCCGCGGCCGCGCCGGAGACTCCAGACCGCGCACCCGCTCCCGCACAGCAGCACCGCATGGCGTACTGGGAGTGGAATGCCACCGGCAACCCGGTGCACCCGCATGTCATCGTCTGCGTGCATGGCCTGTCGCGCCAGGGGCGGGATTTTGATGCGCTGGCCCGTGTGCTGAGCCAGCATGCACGGGTGGTCTGCCCCGACGTGGTGGGCCGAGGCCGCAGCGACTGGCTGGCTGACCCTATGGGCTATCAGATTCCCCAATACGCGGCGGACATGCTGGCATTGCTGGCGCAGTTGCACCAGCAAGCCCCCATTACCACTCTGGACTGGGTGGGCACGAGCATGGGTGGGCTTATCGGCATGGGCATCACCGGCCAGCCGGGCCTGCCTTTGCCGGTGCCTGTGCGCCGGTTGGTTTTGAACGATGTGGGGCCCGTCATCCAGTGGCAGGCGCTGCAGCGCATCGGGCAGTATCTGGGGCAGCCCGCACGGTTTGCATCGCTGCAGCAGGCGGCCGATGCGATGTGGGCCATCTCCACCAGCTTTGGCCCCCACACGCCCGCCCAGTGGCTGGAGCTGTCGCGCGCCATGGTGCGTGAGCTGCCGCACTCCGCCGGAGGCGGCTTGGCGCTGCACTATGACCCGGCGATTGCCGTGCCTTTCAAAACGCTGACGCAGGAGGCAGCAGTGGCGGGCGAGGCGGCGCTGTGGCAGCTGTATGACCACATCACGGCGCAGACGTTGCTGTTGCGCGGTGCACAGTCCGACCTGCTCTCGCGCGAGACGGCGCAGGCCATGGCGCAGCGCGGGCCCCGCGCCCAGGTGGTGGAGTTTGACGGTGTGGGCCACGCGCCCACGCTGGTGGCTAAAGACCAGGTCGCCGCAGTTGTGGATTTCTTGCTGGCGGCAGAAGGCGCTGTGGCCGGATGAAAACCAACCCTCCTGCGCCAGCGTCTCTCACCCCCCAGACCGACGCTATCCCTCAGCTCATCGCCGCCACGGCGCACACCCTGCCAGAGCAGGTGAACGCACTGGCGCGTGCGCGCGCGTTTGCCGAACCGTTGATGGCGGGCGAAACGCTCGACTCCGGCGAGAACACGCTGGCCCACGCCGATGCGGTGGCCGCGATCCTCAAGGGCATTGGCGGCTCCGAAGCAATGCAGGCGGCCAGCTATCTGGTGCATGCCTGCATCCACCTGAACAAACCCGAAGAAGTCATCGCCAAGGCGTTTGGCGCCAACTTTGCCGCGTTGGCGGTGGAGACCACCAAGCTGATGCGCGTGCAGCAACAGGCCCGCGCGGCCGCGCCGCTGGACGACCCGGCCGTGCAGACAGAGAACGTGCGCAAGATGCTGCTGGCGTTCTCGCGCGACCTGCGTGTGGTGATGCTGCGGCTGGCCTCGCGCTTGCAAACGCTGCGCTTTCACGCGGCCAGCAAGCGCCCTGTGTCGCCCAGTCTGGCGCGCGAGTCGCTGCAGGTGTTTGCGCCGCTGGCCAACCGGCTGGGCATCTGGCAGGTGAAGTGGGAGTTGGAGGACCTGTCCTTCCGCTTTCTGGAGCCCGACACCTACAAGGAGGTGGCCCGCCTGCTCGACGAAAAGCGCGGCGAGCGTGAGGTCTACATGGAGCAGCTGCGCGCGCGGCTCGAATCCGATTTGCGCGCCCGCAGCATCAGCGCCACGGTCGCGGGCCGGCCCAAGCACATCTACAGCATCGTCAAGAAGATGCGTGGCAAGTCGCTCAACTTCGACCAGGTGTTCGACATCCGCGCGCTGCGCGTGGTGGTGCCCACAGTGAAGGACTGCTACGCCGCTCTGAGCTGGGTGCACGAGCAGTTCAAGCCCATCGTGGAGGAGTTTGACGACTACATCGCCAAGCCCAAGCCCAACGGCTACCAGTCACTGCACACCATCGTGCGGGACGACAACGGCAAGCCGATCGAGATCCAGATCCGCACCCAGGCCATGCACGAACACGCCGAGCATGGCGTGGCAGCGCACTGGGCCTACAAGGAGGCCGGTGCCAAAGGCTATGCGGGGGTGTCCGCGACGGGTGAGTACGACGCCAAGATCGCCGTGCTGCGCCAGCTGCTGGCGTGGGAGCGGGACTTGGCGGGCGCGTTGCCCAACCGGGGCCTGTTCGAGGACCGCATCTACGTGCTGACCCCCGATGCGGCCGTGGTGGAGCTGCCTCAGGGCGCCACCCCGGTGGACTTTGCCTACTCGGTGCACACCAGCCTGGGCCACCGTTGCCGGGGGGCCAAGGTCGATGGCGTGATGGTGCCGCTCAACACGCCGCTGCAGAACGGGCAGACGGTGGAAATCTCCACCGTCAAGGAAGGGCGCCCCTCGCGCGACTGGCTCAATGCTGAGCTGGGCTATCTCACCAGCAACCGCGCCAAGGCCAAGGTGCGCGCCTGGTTCAACGCCCAGGCCACGCACGAGACCATTGCCCGGGGGCGTGAGGCGGTCGAGAAGCTGCTGCAGCGCGAGGGCAAAACTGCCGTCAAGCTCGATGACCTGGCGGTGCAGCTGGGCTTCAAGTCGGCCGATGCACTGTTTGAAGTGGTGGGCAAGGACGAGTTTTCGCTGCGCAACATCGAAACGGTGCTGCGCCCGCCCGAGCCCGTGCTGCAGCCCGACGACTACCTGCTGCTCAAGAAAACCCGCACCAACGATTCGGCCCCCAAGGGCGGTGTGCTGGTGGTGGGCATCGACTCGTTGATGACGCAACTGGCCAAGTGCTGCAAGCCCGCGCCGCCAGACACCATTCGTGGCTTTGTCACGCGCGGCAAGGGGGTGAGCGTGCACCGTGCCGACTGCAGCAACTTCCGCGAGATGGCGGCACGCAATGCCGAACGCGTGATCGATGTGGAGTGGGGAGCGCCCAAGCCGTCCGCATCCACCGCGGTGTACCCGGTGGACGTGGCGGTGGAAGCCGCCGACCGCCAGGGCCTGCTGCGCGATATCTCGGAAGTGTTTGCGCGTGAAAAAACCAACGTGATCGGCGTGCAGACCCAGTCCGTCAAAGGCACGGCTTGGATGACCTTCACGGTGGAAGTGTCGGACTCGGGCCGCCTGAACAAGGTGCTGGGTATTGTGGCCGGGGTGCAGGGCGTCCGTTCTGCCCGCCGCCGCTGAGAAGCGAACTGGCCATACCTGTGAGACCCGCTCCCCAGGTGCGTTGCGTAATTTGCAGGGTCCGCAGTCCGAAGACCTGATTTTTATGGCTATAATAGTGGTCTTGATAACGACAGGCGCGTAGCTCAGCTGGTTAGAGCACCACCTTGACATGGTGGGGGTCGTTGGTTCGAGTCCAATCGCGCCTACCAAATTTGGTAATGAAATCAACGGCTTAGGAGAAATCCTAGGCCGTTTTTCTTTCTCCCGTTCGTTGAAAGAACGCGTAGATTAGCCTCAAAACGCCTCACGTCGTCATAGCGTTTGGCATAGTCTTCATGAAGAAGACCTTCTGCACGCGCTTGGCGCCCGAGCCGTGCGCAGGGAAGCCCACGATGGCCTGCCGGTCGCGCTGCTGGCAGATGCCGCAGTTCAGGCAGTCGGTGTTGCCGGTGACGGCAGGGCACGCCGTCACGAGGCGGCCAGCAGGCGTGCGCACGGGCGTGAGCTGGTCCGCAGGCAGCACGCACACCACCGGGCCAGCGTCGAGCTCGGCGTAGCGGTCGGCTTGCTCCAGAGTCTCGGCCGACCAGTTCACATTGAACCCGTTGTCGTTGGCCTCGACCACGAGGCGGCGATTGACCACTGTTGGCTTGTGGTGGGTGGTGCTGGGCTCTGGCGTGGCTGTGCGCGGCGAGCGCGTGAAATAGGGCGACGGGGCAGGGCAGGGGTCTGCGATGTTGTGCATCGCCGACCGCCATGTCTTGGCCGGGTTCAATGGTTGCGGGATCGTCCGCATAAAACGAGTGGCTAGCCTGCGCGGAAGGATATAGACTGGCGGCCAGGAGGTGGACGAGATGAAACCTGATGAGAAGAGTAGCGAGACCGGCGTCGGCAAAGCCGCAACCGTGGTTGCCGGTGCCGGGCTCGGCGCCTGGGCCGGTGCAGGCATCGGTATCGCCGGCGCATTCGGGGCGATCAGCGGCATGCTGCCGCTCGCTGCGTTGGGCGCATATGGTGCGCACAAGCTGACCGGCACCAAGTTCGCGAAGGATCTCGCCGCAGGCGCCAGAGAGGGGCATGCGGAGAAGGCTGAAGCACTGAGAGCAGCCCGGGCAAAACTTGCCGCCCAGCGCGGCAACAGGGCGATCCCGATCCGGGTGCAGCCGCGGCGAAAGCCGAAGGCGTAGGGCCGGTGACTGAGCAATGCCGGACGAGCGCCCTGCCCACAGGGCCGGCGGGGTTCACTTTCCTCGAACATTATCCGTACGCACACAAGGTCAGCGAACACGTTACCTCGTATTCCAGTTGGTTCGGCGTCGTAGTCGCCCACGTACCCAGCGGATGCGGGTACGACATATTCGTACCTACGGAAGCTGCCAGGGACTTAATGCTCTGGCTCCGGGAGGCCGCAGATGACGCTGAGGCCGACTATCAGAACGACCTGGCCGCAGCAGCGTTCGACGAGCGTTACCCACCGACCGGGGTGGAGTCATGGGGTGGCGAACAGGAAGAACTTGACTCAGAATTGAGTGCTGATCGGGAGAGCTGGGCGCGTTCCGAGGAAGAGGGCTGGTACTATTTAGACGACTGAGGAGCGGACGTGGAGAAATTCAATAACCCGGTGAAGTAGATCTTAGCGCGCGCCGCTCGGATGTGGGCGGATTCATTGATCGGCGAGCGGGCTTTTTTTGTGGCGTCTGTCGCGGTCACCGGCTTGGCTGTGAGTACATAGTGCTCCCCAAGCAGGCAGGGTCGTTCACCACCATTTGGTTGCTAGCCTAACTATTAACACTTACAGCGCTCCTGAGCCGCTTTCGCCGGAAGTGATCTGCGAGTCTGGTAATTAGCTTTGTGCGTCGTCCATTCTGGTCTCCGGCGTTCCGGGTGCTCAGTTTACGCCCACCAGTGCCGGGCCAGTCAGCGCCACTGGGCTGCCGTTGGAATTTTCGGGCTCCGGTTGCCGCCACCTCCGTGGGGCAGGGTTACCTGTACGAGAGGTGGTGGACTCCAGTTGCCTCCCGTCCGTCGGTTGTAGAACTCTGCGGCAACCAACCGCCCTGTCTCGTTGAGTACGCGGGCATGGATCAGGGCTTGAGTGCTGACGAAGCGCGTTCACTGCGGCTCGCCCAGATGGAATACACCGCGACGCTACGCTAGAAGTTTCGTTCGTTCCCGTTCGTGGGTCCGAGGAAGTCTTCCTTCTGCACCAGGACGATTCGCATGCCTTCGTCGTTCCCCAAGCAATCGCCGATGCCGCCCAGCGAAAGCTGAGTGAGTACCCGGTGGACCGTGCGGCGGATGTGCTGGCTATGAGCTACAGCTACGAGCTGCAGGCGAAGGTGTTCGATCATATGGAGGCCTTGGAGCGTGAACTCGCTAAAGCCCAACGCCAACTCGGCCGCACTCCGCTGAAAAAGTCATGGGCTGTGCGAGCATGACCAGTATCGAGATAGCACAGTTGATCGGACTCTCGCACGAGGTCGTTCGCAACTATGTCGTCCAACTTCGCTGGGATGGGGTCATCACAGGTGCAGGTGTTTACACAGCAAGCCACCGCAAGGTGGCTTTTTCGTTTCTGCTTCCAGCTCCTTGCGCCCTGGGCTTTTGTTGGGGCACGGTGCGCAAAAGGCTGCACGTCATACGGTGCCTCGCGCATCAGTCGCCCACGCGACACATTGGTGCCCGACATCATCAGGGTATTCCTTTGCCACTGTCGCGCAGCAGTCTCCCTAGAATGTGCTGCACTGCAATAGATGGGTTTTGAGCCCGAGGAGTTCGTTGTGTCCGAACCGAAAAGCGCTGCGTCCAAATCGACCCAGCGTGTCATCAAGAAGTACCCCAATCGCCGTCTGTACGACACAGACACATCCACGTACATCACGCTGGCCGAGGTCCGCCAACTGGTGATGGACCACCAGAACGTGGTGGTGCGCGACGCCAAAACGGGCGAAGACCTCACGCGCAGCATCCTGCTGCAGATCATTCTGGAAGAGGAGGCGGGCGGCGCCCCGATGTTCACCGAGGCGGTTCTGGCCACCATCATCCGCTTTTACGGCCATGCCATGCAGGGGTTTATGGGCGCGTATCTGGAGAAGAACGTCCAGGCCTTCACCGATGTGCAGGCCAAGCTGGCTGAGCAGTCACAAAGCGTGACGCCCGAGATGTGGTCGCAATTCATGAGCCTGCAGTCGCCCATGCTCAAGGGCATGATGGGCAACTACGTCGAGCAATCGCAGACCATGCTGGCCCAGATGCAGGAGCAAATGCAAAAGCAGACGGAGCAGGTGCTGGGAGCATTTGGCATCAAGCGCTAACCCCCTGAGCCGCCAACCCGCAGGGGCAATCTTTCCGGGGTCGCTGCCGCCATTTGACGGGTGCCCGGCCCACGCTCCTACGGTGGTCAGCAGGGAACTGAATGGGCCACCTTACCGGCCCTGCGCGGGAACTGGGACAATACGGGGCTATGAGCGAAGCAATTGCCCCCACCAAAACACCCAAAGTCGGATTCGTCAGCCTGGGCTGCCCCAAGGCTTTGACTGATTCCGAACTGATCCTCACGCAATTGAGCGCCGAGGGTTACGAAACTTCCAAGACCTTCCAGGGCGCGGACCTGGTTATCGTCAACACCTGCGGCTTCATTGACGATGCCGTGAAAGAAAGCCTGGACACCATTGGCGAAGCCTTGGCCGAGAACGGCAAGGTCATCGTGACGGGCTGCCTGGGCGCTCGCGCTGGCGAGGATGGCGGCAACATGGTGCGGCAGATGCACCCCAGTGTGCTGGCCGTGACCGGCCCACATGCGACGCAAGAAGTGATGGACGCCGTCCACCTGAACCTGCCCAAGCCGCACGATCCGTTCGTGGATCTGGTACCAGGCGGTTTTGGGGTGGCGGGCATCAAGCTCACACCCAAGCACTACGCCTACCTCAAGATCAGCGAGGGCTGCAACCACCGCTGCACCTTCTGCATCATTCCCTCCATGCGTGGCGATTTGGTGTCGCGCCCGGTTGGCGACGTGCTTAGCGAGGCCAAGGCCCTGTTCGAGGGCGGTGTGAAGGAGCTGCTGGTCATCAGCCAAGACACCTCGGCCTATGGCGTGGACGTGAAGTACCGCACCGGCTTCTGGGACGGCAAGCCCGTCAAGACCCGCATGCTGGAGCTGGTGCAGACTCTGGGCGAGATTGCCGAGCCTTACGGCGCCTGGGTGCGCCTGCACTATGTGTACCCGTACCCTAGCGTGGACGAAGTGATCCCGCTCATGGCCACGGGCAAGGTGCTGCCGTACCTGGACGTGCCCTTTCAGCACAGCCACCCCGACGTGCTCAAGCGCATGAAGCGCCCCGCCAGCGGCGAGCGCAACTTGGAGCGCATCTTGCGTTGGCGCGAGGCCTGTCCCGAGCTGGTCATCCGCAGCACCTTCATTGCGGGCTTTCCGGGCGAGACGGAAGAAGAGTTCCAGCACCTGCTCGACTTTGTGCGCGAGGCGCAAATCGACCGCGCGGGCTGTTTTGCTTACAGCGATGTGAACGGCGCCGCTGCCAACGAGCTGCCCGGCATGCTGCCGATGGAAGTGCGCGAAGAGCGCCGCGCCCGCTTCATGGCGGTGGCTGAAGAAGTCTCGATTGCCAAGCTGCAGCGCCGCGTGGGCGCGACCATGCAGGTGCTGGTGGACCATGCGCCTGCCATGGGCAAGAAGGGTGGCCGGGGTCGCAGCTACGCCGATGCGCCCGAGATCGATGGCGTGGTGCACCTGCTGCCGCCCGAAAAGATCAGCAAGCAGCTCAAGGTGGGCGAGTTCACCAAGGCGCGCGTCGTGGGCACGCAAGGGCACGACTTGGTCGCCGTGCCGGTGTGACGGTGCTGTAGGGGCTAAATGCTACTTTTTTGATAGCTTGAGGCTCTTGTACGTCAGGCGCCAGACCCCAAAAATGACCCATAAAAAAGGCTTCCCGAGGGAAGCCTTTTTTATGGCTGGGGCAGAAGGTGCCTCAGACGCGCTTGCGGTATTCGCCGGTACGCGTGTCGATTTCGATCTTGTCGCCCTGATTCACGAACAGGGGCACGGCCACTTCGAAGCCGGTAGCGATCTTGGCGGGCTTGAGCACCTTGCCAGACGTGTCGCCCTTGACGGCAGGTTCCGTCCAGGTGATTTCACGTTCGATGCTGGTAGGCAGTTCCACGGAGATGGCCTTGCCGTCGTAGAACACCACTTCCAGCGCCATGCCGTCTTCCAGGTAGTTCAGCGAATCGCCCATGTTTTCGGCTTCCACTTCGTACTGGTTGTACTCGGTGTCCATGCACACGTACATGGGGTCGGCGAAGTAGGAGTAGGTGCACTCCTTCTTGTCCAGGATCACGTTGTCGATCTTGTCGTCGGCCTTGAA
>JADHED010002324.1_pt1 | contig 13438 bp, 10 predicted proteins | sample 8952041 | NCBI WGS metagenome assembly JADHED01 (sample SAMN16124423, study PRJNA663239) | bioreactor sludge metagenome | isolation source: sludge (control) | place: India:Bengaluru | collected 2018-09-08
ATTCTGTAATAAAATTTGTTTTTATTACTTTGCTCATCATATTAATCCTAAATATTATTATAGAATGGAATAGAAAGAGGCTATTACTCATTTATTCAGATTTAAAGAAATAAATGAATGGTGGGTCAATTTTAAACAGATAGAAGAAAAACTCGGTAGTACGTTAGTGCAAAAAGTACCCAAAGTTTACAATAAGCGTAGCCGCTAATTGCAAAATTGGAATTTTTGATTTCTTCCTATCGTCAGAAATGTCTTGAAAAACCTTTTTTAAAAGCGAACTGAAATTCAATTAAAAACTAAATGCACACCAATATGGAAAAAGACTTTTTAGAAGAATTTGTCAAAAAAGCCTTAGAAAAAATGAAAAGAAAAAGGATGGTGAAAAGAGAAAAAAATACTTTCGGGAAATCGGCAGAAAAGGAGGTTTGAAAAAGAAGAACAAGCCTCAACATATCATCTGTAACTTCAGTGGAAAGTTAGAACCATAAGCTTCATTTGCTTTGAAAATGTAAGGGTGGAATTTTTATTCCACCCTATTTTTTTAATTTTTATCTTGGATTCTGAGGCATCCCTGTTAAAGCAATAATATCTTCAGGAATAGCAATGGCATATCTTGGATCATTGGGAGGTAAGGTATAAGTTTGTCCGCTTATTGTTCTGGTAAGGGTAATGGCATCACCATCACGATTGTAACGTTTGATGTCTGCCCATCTAATTCCTCTGAATAAAAGTTCTTTTCGTCTTTCCTCTTTGATGATTTGTAAAGCTTCTTCTTTTGTACTTGCTGAAAAAGGAACGAAAGTACCCGTTTTCCATCTTGTGATAAGTAAACTGTTGAGCATATCCATTGCATGAGCAATATCATTTGTTCTGGCATACGATTCTGCTGCAATTAAGTACAGTTCATCCATAGTTATCCCCGTCATTTTTCCCGAGGAGCTTCCAGTGTAATTTCCTTTGAAGGTAATATCTCCATTAGTGCTGACTCTAAAAAAGGCTGCTTTTCTCAAATCATTGGCTTGGTAAGACTGATACAAACTCAAAGGTACTTTTGCAACCGCAAAACGAACAGGACCTGAAATACGCATGGTGGCTCTGAGCAATACTTCCACATTCATATTACTGATAGGATAAGAAGCTGATACATTAAGGGTATTAAAATTGATGAGACTATTTTGCAAACTCAAAGCCTCTAAGGCGTAGGTTAAAGCTTTTTCATTATCTCCCATATATTGGTAGGTTCTTGCCAAATATCCCAAAGCAACAACTTTTGAAGGTCTTGAGGTGGCAATTTGCTTAACAGGAAGAAGATTTACTGCTTCGTGCAGGTCTTTCAAAATTTGCTCAAAAGTTTGTTGTACCGAAGACCTTACAGAAGGAATATTCATATCAGGGTCTAAGCGAATGGGCATTCCTAAGTCTTTCTCAGCAGTAGCTTTATTGTACACAGGACACCAAACTTGCGCAGCATCCAGATAACGAATAGCCCTTATTACCAAAGCTTGTCCTCTTACATTTTCAGCTCCCGAAATAGCATAAGTATCCAGATTATTCAATACCGCATTAGAAATATAAATAGCTCTGTAAGCATAAGACCAATCATTTCCTACTCCCTGATTGGTAGATAGATAATCATTTTGCCATGTATATAGTCGCCTATCTTCCTGAAATTGCATAGCGTTATAGTCTGCATCTGATAAATAAAAATCGTCACTTGAAGCCATGCCACTCGATGCAAAGTTGGTAAGTACATCTGTAAATCGGTCTAATAATGCCTGGTTATCTTCAAGGGTCATAGGAACAGCAAGCGTAGTGTCTGATTTTTCATCTAAAAAACGGTTACAGCCTGTTAGTAGAAATAAGGCTAATAAGAGCCCTGATATTATATTTAATGATGTTTTCATAATTTTCATGTTTTAATATTGAATTTATACGATTAGAAGTTGGCACGAAGCCCAATGGTATATACTGCAGGTGGTTTTAACCCTGTAGTTTCGTAATTAAAATCGGGATCTATCCCGCTTTTGTTGGCTTTCCACAGAATTCCTAGATTGCTAAGATTGATAAATACATTCAGGTTTTCAAATACTTTTGATTTCCAAGTACTTTGGTCAAAATGATAGTTGAAATTGATATATTGCAAGCGGATATGGTCTGCTTTCTCCACCAGAACACTAGAACCACGATAAAAAGAATCTCTGTTATAATCACTCAGTAACGTATTGGAAGGAACGTTTGTAAAAGCCTCGTCTCCTTCTTTCTGCCATCTGTAAGCAAAATCGCTGTGCCCAAGCCAACTGTTGTATAGATTGGTATAGTTAATAGAGCTTCTTCTGAAGTAGTAGCCCATTTTATAGACAATACCAATATCCATACTAAAGTTTTTGTAGCTCACAGAGTTGATAAAAGAGCCATACACCGTTGGGATGGCAGAACCAAAATATTGTAAATCACTTATTTTAGTTCCTGCTCCTACTAACGCTGAATAATCTTTACTCACTGCTCCATTGAGATAGCCCATAGGGTCGCCTGTTTTAGGGTCTAATCCTGCCCATTGATAGGCAAATATGGAGTACACAGGTTTTCCCTCTATTCCTGCGATGGGTACGGAATCACCATTTCCGATAAACTGACTGGCTACAGGATCTGCTAAGTAATATTTCGTCACCTGGTCATGATAAGTACTGAAATTGAAAATGGTATTCCATTTCACTGCTTTATCAATATTAAGGGTATTGAGCGTGATATCAAATCCTTGTCCTTTTATTTCTGCTACATTAGAAAGCATATAACCTACACCTGTGGTATAATCTAACTGAGCAGGACCAAAGAGATTGTTTCCTTTTTTGGTGAAATACTCTACAGAGCCACTGATTCTGTTATTTCGGGTAGAAAAATCCAATGCTGCATTAATCATTCTTGAAGTTTCCCAACGAAGCTGAGGATTGTAATAATTTTCGAATCTTGCCATAGGAGTTCCTGTATAACTAGAGTTAACGACGTCATAAGTAATAGTACTCACAGCAACCATTGCAGGGTCTATATTTCCATTAAAACCATAAGAACCTCTCAGCTTTAAGGTCGGAAGCCAATCTATTTTATAAAAAGATTCTTTAGAAATATCCCATAAACCGCCCACAGACCAAAAAGGATTCCACTGGTCATTGGTGGTAAGCCCGAAAAGATTACTGGCGTCTCTTCTAAAGCTTCCCGAAAGAGTATATTTGCCATTATAGGTATATGCTGCATTGGCGAATAAAGAAACAAATCTTGTAATACGTTTTCCCTGAGACTCCTGTCTTTGTATAAAATCCGAACTGCCACTAGGAAGCATTGGATATTGGTGGGTGTAATCTATGTTTACAGAAGACATTTTATTTTCATTATATCCATAAGAACGATGGCTGTTATATGTTCTTTGGGCATCACGGCTTTCGGCTCCTGCAATAGTGGAGAGTTGATGCTTGTCCCATTTACCAGAGTAGCTGAGCTGTCCTCTGATATTGTTGGTAATGGTTAAACCATTTGAAACATCAATGATGCCTCCTTTAGGAACAATGAAAATAACATTACCGTTGCTATCTATCTGCGAAAATCTGTTGACATAATTGCGGGCATAATAACTTTCGTCAGTATGAAGATTGTTGGAGTTGTCATTCTGACGTTGATACTGGTATTTAATATCTGCTTCTAGTCCCTTCACAATTTTATAATTAACACCTGCATTAATCATCACTTCTGATATTTTTGTTTTTACCTGATTGTATTGCCAATCCGTTAAAGGATAATAATTCCAGTCTAAAAGTTTACCACTCCCGAAGCTGTCTTTGTAATTCTGGTCGTACAAAGAGTTTACCACCAAAGGATTGCCTTGTTCGTCTGCCAGTTGCATATAAGGAACAAAGGAATTTCTGCCCATGATAGCTCCTCCGTAAGCGGTGCGTCCGCTCTTGGTATTGGTTTCGGTATAGTAAATTCCACTTGTTATTTGGAGCTTTTTTAGAGGTTTCCAGATATTTTGGAATCTAAGATTGGTTCTGTTGTATTTTTCGCCAAGGTTTCCGGTATTGTCATCAAATCCTAGTGAAGAACTCCAGGAAAAGTCTTGAGCCCCACCTGTGACACCTAAATAATACTGTTTTTTTTCTGAGGGCAAATACATATACCTTCGGAACTGTTCTTTTGCGTCAATATTCTTAAGCTGCTCAATCTGGCGGTTGGCTTCATCAGAAGAAATCAATCCGTTTTTTGCTTTGTTTAGCAGGTCGACTACAGGAGATAAAGCAGGATGTGAGGAAGAATTGATGTCGCTGTCATAAAAACCTTGGTTGAAAAGACTTCTTTCAACTTCTATAAAATCGGATGATGAAATGGTTTTAAGATAGCCGAAGTCTGGCTTGGGGCTATAGCTGGTATTCATCGTGAATTCAACATGTACAGGTTGGTTGAATTTTCCTGTTTTGGTGGTGATGACTATCACGCCATTGGCGGCTCTTGCTCCCCAAATACTGGATGCGGAAGCATCTTTCAGTACGGTGATGCTTTCTACCATATTAGGGTTGATATTGCTGATGTTTCCTTCATACGGAAAATCATCTACCACAATTAAAGGAGAAGTAGGCCCTTTGATGGTACTAAGACCTCTTATCATCAACTTTGGGGTATCAGAACTACCTCTCTCTAATATCACTCCTCCTGCAATATTAGAGAGTCTGTCTAGAATATTGGTGCTGACTTGTTGATTCAGTAATTTTTCATTGCTAAAGCTAAAAGAACCGGTTGCTCTTTCTTTGGGAATTTTCTGGTATCCCGTTGAAATGTTTACGGCTTCAATTTCTTTTACCTTGTAAGGCAATATTATTTTTAAAGGACTTTTCAGTGGTAATGTTACTTCAATGGTCTTAGCCTCATAACCTTTATGAGAAACGCTTAGGGTTAGTTTTTTTTCTTTCGTTTGAAAGTTAAAGAAGCCCTTTTCATCGGTCAAAACAACTGTTTTTGAAGGTTGAATGGTGACTATAGCTCCTTTTAAGGGGATGGAATTTTCTTCCGTTATCACATGTCCCGAAAGGCTTTGTTGCGCCATCAGTGGAACTGCACTGCAAAGCAATACAGGTAAATAGAGTTTTTTCATAGCAAATATTTAGATTTTAATTTTTAATTTTTTCATTTTAAGGTAGCTGAGCACAGACTCAATGATTTCGTTGACTGAGCACAGACGCGGTGATTGAGCACAGACCGAAGGTCTGCGAACGGAGTTCACGAAGCCTGTCAGGCTGAGCACAGACATAAAGTCTGCGAACGAAGTTCACGAAGCCCACTTTCTACTTCTCACTTATCACCAGCATATCCAATTCTCGTTCTGCTTCTACCAATTCTAAGTCATACCTCAACAGTTCTTTTCTAATCGAATTCAAATCAGATATAGCACCCATTGTCAAATCAATATTATTGGGATATCCTGTTTCATCTACAATAGGCAATGATATAGTAGGAACAGCATTAAGGCTGTTCACCAATGCATACAAAGAAGTATTTTGTAAATTTGTTTTGGATAAGGAAAAGAGGAAGGTCATTTCAGAACCTTTGGTTTTGAGTTTATCTACAGTTGATGTTCTTTTCAGCACCAGACATTTAACTTTTCTTTTTTCTATGGTAGTCTTGTAATCGGCAAACCTGCTCAGGTTTTCAAGCATTAAAGGATACAGAGAGTCTGCCTTAGATTGAGGTACAATATATTCGTAATTATAAAGACTTTTATCCTCAACTCGTCTTTCAGGGTTTTTAAATTCTATTATTCGGCGTTTTTCATTGAAAGATTGATTTTGTTTTTGGAATATTTCATTAGCTATTGCTGAAGCAATTTCCCAAAAAGAAAAATTGGTAAATTGTCTGCCATATACGATTTGTCCCGACCTATGAAAGCCAGAGCCAAAGCCCATTCCTCGGATTCGTCCTTTGGCAAAAAGAGAATAGCTAATCATAGACAAATCTTTCTCATTATCAAAATTTTCCGAAAGCATCAAAGGTCTATCTCTGCTCATTTGTACTACCGTCTGAAGGGAAGAATTTTCTCCTCCCAATACTTCCTTTATAGTCTTTTCTGTAACCTGTGCGCCATCTGTGGTATTGAGCAGTTTTCCTTCTTTTATCCAGATGATATAAGGAACTCCTTTGTGTGGAAAGAGCTGATGAAACATTTTATCACCTGCTACGGAAACTACATTTTTATAACGCTGTCCGTTTTTAGAGGCAAAAAATTTTTCTAAAACCAAACGGTCTTGGTTGCTCACAGCAAGGATTTTTATTTTATCGCCAAATTGTTTTTGGAGTTCTTCCATTTTAGGAAAGTTCAGTAAACAACTGCTGCACCATGTCGCCCAAAAGTCTAATAAAATCAATTTGTCTTTGTCATGATTGAGGGTTATAGTTTTCTGTGGATGGTTGACCAATTGCAATGGCGTTGACCAAACATTTTCGGGGAGATTTTCTCCTATTTTTAGGGGTTTGGTCTGGGCAAAGCTAGTAGTTGCTGCCACAACGGTAAAAGCTAGGGACATAAATCCCCTGCAAAAAATATTTTTCATATTTTTGGATACGTTTTTAATTAAAGTTAATTACAGTCTTTGCTCTTTCTGTGCGGTCGCCAAACTTTTGCAGAAAGGGCTTTTTCTTTTTTTAACTTCTCACCTTAGGTTGGGAGACATTATATTACATCTCCCTTTCCTAAAGTTCAATAATAAAATTTGATATGAATGTTGAATGTATTTTTCCCGTGTAAGCTCGAAAGCCGCAATGGTGCGCTGCCATTGTATCCGTCTATTTGATACTATATTTTGAAAAGCAGCTTAGAAAAATGTAGATGATGCGGGCAGCATAAAAAGAAAACGGCATGGGACTCTACAATATCCGAACTAGAGGTACTGGTATACCGTGCAACAGATAAGAGAGCCCACGCCTAGGTCGTGAGCTTCAAGCTTATCATCTTGTTGCTTTAAAATTACCAGTTTTCTAGTACAAGATTCTAAGCAATAGCTTCTTTTATTTCTTTGAAGTATCGCAAAGTTACATCTATTGTAACATATTTTACAAATATACAAAATATATTTGAATGTAGGTTTATTCAACTACAAATTTTTATTAAAAACTCCCCAAATTGCTTAATCATTACTAATTTTAATGGATAAAATTGAATTTCGATTAGCATTTGGTAAGAATGTTGAAAAATATAGAAAAATACTTGGGCTAAGTTATAGAGAATTAGCCCAAAAATGTGATGTTGACCATAGCAATATCAGCAAAATTGAGAAAGGGGAAGTTGATTTAAGAATATCAACCATACAAGAATTAGCAAAGGGTCTAAGAGTTCATCCAAAAGAATTGTTTGATATTTTATTTGATTTCGAAGATTATTATACTAATCTTGATAAGTAACTAATTATAGTAAAACCTTTTGTAGGAAACTAGATAACTACTGAAAAGTTGTTACGCTAAGGTTTTCATCTCATGTCCTGCGGACAAGACGAAAAAACTTAGATATTATGTGTAGTTTTTATTTAGTAAACAATTGTTTTAAATTAAAATAATATTTAGCTTTAGCTATATTCAATAATTCTTTTTTTGTTTCATCTGGTATATTAACTTTACTTTTTTTCCATGTATAATATGCAGCTCTACTTTCACCCATCAGTGTTCCAACATAGTATGAAACTTGATTCAGATTATAAGCAATAGATTCAAGAAGTGCAGGCGGTATCTTCTCCAATTCAATATTTATTATAATATCTAATAACAATTTTAAATTTTCATTATACGCATAAAACGCACCTTTAGGTTCTGCTCTTTCCCAAGTTTTGTCAATTGAACGTGAAAAAAGTTCAAGGAAACCTGATATTAATTTCACATCATTTTTTGAAATAGCTCTAATGACTGAAAGTCTGAAAATATCATCATCTATAAATTTTTTAATATTGTCATCTTCAGGATTTTTAAATATCTCATTTAATTCTAACAACTTTTTATTGTTTTCGGAATCAATTTCCTTGTCTATTAAAATAACTTCTGAAATTTCTGTGAGTACTTCTTGTAAGTCATTAAATTCAATAATTAATATATCATTCCTATCTCTATATGGTAATTTTTTTGGATTTTCAGTATAAAGAAGTTGAATAATGTCATGAGGATAGTTAATTCTTTGATTAGAATATACGTTTTTTGTCCAATCTACTGCTGTTAAAACATTAACATCACCTAAACCATACCCAATAATTAAAGTTGTAGATTCTTTTATTGATAAGGATAATTTTTGTTGTCTATATTGATTTGGACGAAATAATGAAATATAATCTTCTTGAGAAATAATAATTGAGTTGGGCGAAGTTCTAATTCCATGCAAATGATAAACAGGAATTAAGTTTTGAGGTGAAATAAGTTGGTCATTTGGTCCCAAGGATAAACATTTACCTGTTAATAGACATTCAATTATTAAATCATAATTTGTTGTTATTATCCAATTGGGCGCTATATTTTCAAGAATTTTACCATAAATTTCTCTTTGCTCTTTTTCAGGATACCAACATGTCAAATTTGCAATTTTATCTTTTAATTTTTTTATCGCCAAATTATATTCAACATCTTCATTTTTTGAAATTAATTTTGCTATTTCTGATGCAATTTCAGGATAAGAATATCCTTCTGTATTTATATCTTTATTGAGATTTATTTTAAATTCTTCGGCGCATTTATAAATCAATTCTTTCCAAGATAATGCAATTCTATTCCATTCATCATTTAAAATTGCCATTGACATTCCTGCTCCAATAAATAAACCTAAATTGCCATATATTGAAGATTGTGAAATTTTTTTTAATGCTTGTTCTCTTGTTATATTTTCTTTTGTTGTACTCATTTATAAAATTCTGACTAACGACAGATTGTGAAAAAACATCACAATCTGGTAAACAAATATAGTGTTTTATTTGTGCTATAGCGATAAAAATCGTATTTTTATGTATGCGATATATTCAAGGAATTTTCCGCCATTAGCTACAGTTGAGTAGTTTAGAAGAAAAGATAACGGATCATAATCCTGTTCGGTTTATGATGTCTCAAAGCTGAACCCTTAGCAAAGTAGTAGAGCAATCTCGTGTACTTGGTACAAGACGAAAACTTAGTTATTGTAGAAAGTGCTTTTAATCATTTTTCAACAAATATTTTTGGAAAATTAATTATAACTTTATTTGATTTTTTTTCAACAATTTCTATCTCATTACTTATTTCAAGTTGAAAATCTATTTCATCTTCATTTATATTCAATTGTTCTGCAAATATTTTCTTCATATTAACTAATTGTTCAGTAATCTTTTTCAGCCACCTCATTATTTCCATTGCTGTTGTTGAAACATCCATACTATGTCCACTTGTTACTCTTCCAATTCCTGGACTATGGTAAATTGTATCCTTAATTTTATAAAATCCTAATGAAATACCTTTACTCCAAAGTGTTTGACGTTCTAATGAATTTAGTTTAGGATAGACATCAATTATTCCACCACTATCTTTGAATTCTTCAATTACAAATGGAAATTTTTCGTGCAAAATTTCAACCCATTTTAAATCACCGAAAATTCCCTCTTTATGAGTTTCGGTCCCTAAAAATACAATATAATTTTTGTCAATATAAGCAAATAAAAGACTATTACATTGTTTTACAAAATTGGATTTCTTATCTTTTTCTAGAGAAAGATGGAAATGATAGATGTTCCACTCATTTTGCAAATGGTCGTGAAAATTTGATTGTAGCGCTCTTTTACTTAAAAAAAAATTTAAATTCCCCTTTTGTCGAGCAATTTCAATAATTTTCTTGATTTCATTTCTCTTATCTCCAAAAAGTATTTCTTTTGCTAGTTCAGAATTAATGATAATTTTTTGATTTTCAATTTCAATTAACTTTTTTCTAACAGTTAAATAGTTTAAAAGAAACTTATGCAAATCTTGATTTCTATTAATTTTAAATCCAATGTGTTGAGTAATTTTAAAAATTTCGTCTTTAATATTTTTCTCAAAATCCATTCTACGTATCGGTTCTTTAGCATTTCCTACAACGGCAGACTGTGAAAAAACATCACAATCTGGTAAACAAATATAGCGTTTTATTTGAGCTATAGCGATAAAAGTGTATTTCTTTGTATGCGATATATTCAAGGAATTTCCCACCATCAACTACAATTTAGTAGTTTAACGGCTAGTCTATTGATACCCCAAAAGCTGAACCCCGCTGGCAAAGTCTCCTGACTTTGAACCAAACTTAATTATCATAATTACTATATTTCCAAAATTCATTGGTTAAAAAATACGATTTACTTTTAGAGCAATATCCGGAGTTATTCCAAAGGGTTTCTAAAACAATGATTGCTCATTATTTAGGCGTATCCAGAGAAACACTTAGCCGATTGGGACAATAATGTGTAAGCTAATTAATGTATTGTTCCACCGCTTTATCCAATTCCTCACTAATTACTTTGGCGTAAATCTGTGTAATACCAATATCAGAATGGTCTAATAGTTTTGAAACATATTCAATACGCATACCGTTGTTTAAAGCATTGGTAGCGAATGTATGACGGCTTAAATGGAACGATAAACCAAAAGGCAGTTCCATATCCTTACCTAATCTGCGTAATTTCTGACCGCACAAAATGTTTTTAGCATTAATGATGTGAGCCTGGTATTCTTCGTTACTATCAAATAATTCTACATCTTCAATTATTGGAAAAACAAAATCTGTAGGTTGTGAAATGGCTGTTTTGTATTGGTGCAAAATATCTAATGCTACCTGTCCGATTTTGAAATTATGGCTTCTGCCTGTTTTACGAATGGTTTTGGTAATGCGTTGCTCTTTCTCATTAAAATGTTCCCATTTCAAACTTACCACATCACTAAAACGTAAGCCACCTGCATACACCGCAAAAATGAACATATCTCTAAATACTTCGTCCTTTCCGGTATATTCAATTTTTAAGGTTCTTAGTTTTTCAATCTGCTCTTTGTTCAGAAATAAGCGTTTGCCTTTATCTCTTTTTACTTTCACTTTTGAGAATGGATAAATGGCTTCTGAAATAATATCTTCCCTTTGAGCATCCCGAAACATTACGGATAAAATCAACAAGGAATAATGTACCGTTGTAGCACCATTTTTTAGAACATTAGACATATAGTTGATGTAATCTTTCAGCATCGTAACCGTAATATCATCAAAGTAAACATCTCGATGCCCAATAAATTTTTCAAACTTAGCAACATACTGTTTGTAGTTTTTATAAGTGGCAACCGAGACCGTTCCTTTTATACGCTCGCAACGACTGTAAGCATATTCAAAGAAGTTTGCCATATCCTTGCCCTTAATCGCTTCTTTTAGTTTTCGAGCTGATACCGATTTTCTCTTTCTTTCGTGGTCGGCAACAGTTCCTTCAGCATCGGCAATTTTTTGAGCAAGAAAAGCATTCATCCTTGCACTATTCGGGTGGTTCTTTTTGATTTTTTGCTTTTCATCATCCCATTCATTTTGTTTCAACTTTACACCTGTGGTTACAAACTTGGCTTTTCTGTCTTTGATAACACGAATATACAAAGGACTGTGTCCTGTTTTATCTTCTTGATTTGTTCTTAAAACTAATTTTATTGATGCCATAGGAAAAAGTATTATATTTGTTGTACTAAAAAAATGAAAAGAGTGCAATTTGATAAAACCCTTTATTTACAAGTCATTTCAAAGTAGTGCAACCTGATACAAAGATACAACATTTGGTATAACAATACTATCTTTTCATTGCTTTTTTATGCTTTATTTTGTCCTTTCTATTTTTATAACTTATTGAAAAATAAGTATTTTAGTGTAAATAGCGACATTGGATTTAATATTTTTAATAACATTGTATTGGCAAAATGCGGGAGAAAGTGCTGAATTGAAAAATCCTGCAACTTTTGCCGCCGCTGCTTTTCAATTCAGCTATTTTTTGTAAGTTAGCAGTATTGAAAAAGCATCGGCTCCGTTTGGTTGAACTTGAACTAAAGTTCTTCGTTTCTCCCGCACTTCGCCAATACTTTTTCCGTTAGCGGTCAGGCTTTAGGACAAAGCGCTTCGACAATTCACGGGCTGACAAAATGAAGCCTGCTATGTCTTTATAATGCTCTTCGTTTAATATGGCAACCTTTTCAATAAGCTCTGCCATTTCAGGAGCTAATTCAATCAATCGAGCATTTGCATCAATTTCAGTTTGATTTACAAACGGCAGGCCTATTACAGAACATAAGGCAACCATTTCTCCGTGCCTATTATTATGGCAAACTACATATCCTGAACGGTTGCCAAATTCAGAAACATGCTTCTCACCCCAACTGCTATTTTTTACAGCTTTCCATTTGCGACCGGAATAAGCCCGAACCGCTAACAATGGTTTTGCGTCAGGCAGGGTGAATAGCTCCGGCTGAACATTTGTTGTTAAATTATCTGTTGTCATTCTATTGAAGTTTTGTGGTTAAAATCCTACCCGAACGCAAAGCCATCGGGCGTTAGGCGACATTTTAAAAACAACCAATGAAATCAAATACAATCATTTTATCATTTCTTTTTATAGTATTAATTGGATGTAAACAACGAGAAATTAGCAATCAAAATGTATCAAATCTTCAAGACCCCAACCATCTTCAAAATTGGGCAAAAACAATAAATAGCAAGAATATAGATTCTATTAAAAATTTATATAACACAAATTCTATCAAAATTATTTCACCAGAAAATATAATTGAGAATTCAGACCAAGTCGCTAATTATTATGATTTACAAAAAGGTAAAATCAAATCAATAAAATCATTATTTAATGTTGAAGCAAATAGTAAAAGAAAGATAAATTATGAATTAATTAGTTATAAAACGAATAATAAAAAAGAGTTTATCGGAATTATAATTTGGAAAAAAGAAAATGAAAAAATAATTAGAGAATTTGAATTCACAAAAGAAGCTATTCAAGAATCGAAGAAAGCTGATACAGCTGAAATAAATTTAAGACGAAAACTATGGATTAAACTTTGTAATGAAAATAACTCGAAAAATTTAGTCGAAGAACTTTATGGTAAAAAATCTATTTATTACAATCACAAACCACTTATAAAAGGAACAGAAGATTTAATAAAAGAATATAGTTATATGAATGACAAAAACTATCATTTACAGCTTCATCCTTTAGTTGTAAAGGCAGTAAATGCAAATTTTGTTTTTGAAATTGGACAATGCACAGGAAGCTATGGTGGAAAATACATTCTTATTTGGGAAAAAGATCCTGACGGAAAATGGAAAATAACCGTTGATTCAAATATATAAAAACGTCGCCTAATAACTAAGTTTTCGTCTTGTCCGAAGGACACGAGATGAAAACCCTGT
>JADHED010002304.1_pt1 | contig 13429 bp, 12 predicted proteins | sample 8952041 | NCBI WGS metagenome assembly JADHED01 (sample SAMN16124423, study PRJNA663239) | bioreactor sludge metagenome | isolation source: sludge (control) | place: India:Bengaluru | collected 2018-09-08
CCCCTGCCGTCAGGCAAAATTTCAAGGGCTGGTGTAATGGTTATTTCTTTAATTCTTCTTTTCTCTGGAAGCAGCATATTAATCCTGAAAACCAATATCGGAACATTGCTTACAGGATTGATTACTTTTTACTGGTACAATGCGGTTTATACACCCCTCAAGAAAAAAACAGCACTTGCAATAATACCCGGCTCTCTTGTTGGAGCACTGCCGCCTCTTGCTGGATGGCTTGCAGGCGGGGGTGACTTGTTCGATTTACAGATGGGGGTCGTTGCATTATACTTCTTTGTGTGGCAAATTCCGCATTTCTGGCTGCTACTTTTACTTTACGGCAGTGATTTTAAAAAAGGCGGATTTCCGGTACTTACCGATGTTTACAGCGAATTATTTATAAAGAAAATCACCTTTGTTCTGCTTGTAGCTACAGTCCTACTCGGAGTTTTAATTACATTTACAGGTTCGGGTATTTACCTTGCCTCAAATATATTAATATACATCTCATCTTTGCTTATGATAATAGAGGCTTTTTCTTTTTATGTGAAAAACCGATATGACAGAAAAGATGTAGTAAAAACCTTTGTTTCCATTAATCTTTATACACTTGCAATAATAACAATACTTTCAGCTGATAAATTATTTTTCTTACTATGAATGTTTTAGAACAATTTGTTATACCGCCCAATCAGGAACACGTAGGACTGCTTACGGTTATGCAGATACTATCACTGCTGACCTTCTTGCCGTTTGTTGGAATAATGCTTGGTTCCACAATATTTTCTGTTTACTTTAATAAAAAAGGAAAGAAGACGGGTAGCGCAGTTTACGGTAGAATTGCTAAAGATATTATTGATAAACTTACAGTCGGAAAGGCTGCGGGGTTTGCTCTCGGAATACTCCCGCTGTTTACCATTGTTCTTGTTTATGCACAGATGCTGTACGGTGCCAAAGTGATTTCAACAAGCCTCTTGTTCTTATCTTTGATTATATATATTATAGCTTTTATTTTCATATACAATTACAAGAGCGCGTTTCAGATTGAAACAGTAATCAACTCTCTTAAAACCGGTAACGATGTTCCCGAAGAAACAAAACAGTATGAGAAGAAAATTAATTATCTCGGCACAAGGTACGGTAATTGGGGGATTGCAGCCCTTTTAACCGCATCGTTTCTTTTTATCGGAAGTACTACGATTGCCGCTAAACCTGATATATGGTCATCAGTTGATAATATTTTAAAACTTCTAATTTCAGCACCAATCTGGATTAATTTTCTCTTCTTTCTTGCGGCATCGTTTGCAATAACCGGCGGCGCAATGCTTTATCTTTTCTTTGTTTGGCAGGGTGGGGTGAAAAACGTCTCAGACGAGTATAAAGAAATAATTAAAAAGACAGCCGTTTCATCGGCATTAATAGGTTCTTTAATCCAGCCCGTGTTCATTTTTGCTGGAACTTTGTTCGTACCGGCTGCAAGCTCGTCATCGGGTTTTTATGCCTTTGCGGGTTTCACGCTTCTTGCAATTCTGATAGTCTGTAACCTGCTTTATTATGTATATAAAAACTCCGACCTTCATTTAAGCGGTGCAATTTTCTTTTTAATGTTTTTTGTTTTTACGTTTGCCATAGTGAAAGACCAGCTTGCCTTCAGGAATGCCGTAAAAGACCATCTTCTTGTCGTGAATGCAAAAGCTGATGAACTCGCACAGGAAAAGAAAGGAAGCATAGTTCAGGTTAATTCCGCTGATGGAGAAAAGATTTATAATGAAAAGTGTATTGCCTGCCATAAGTTTGACGTTAAACTTGTTGGTCCTCCGTACAAAGAAACTATTCCAAAGTATAACGGTGACCTTAAAAAGCTTGCGGGTTATATTTACAACCCTGTAAAGATTGACCCTTCTTATCCTGCTATGCCGAATCAGGGATTAAAAATGAAAGAGGCAGAAGCAGTAGCAAAATATCTTATGGATAACGCAGGCAAAAAATAGTACTCCCGCAAATTTCTCAAATTATCACAAATAAGAGAAAACGATAATTAAAATATATTATAAAGAATAATCAGAATCAAAACTGGTGACCGAAGAATATATTTACAAGGAGGAGTGCTACAACATTATTGGTTGTGCAATGGAGGTTCACAAGCAATTGGGAAATGGATTTCTCGAGGCGGTTTACCAGGAGGCACTTCATTATGAATTCTTGAAAAACAATATTCCTTTTCAGGAACTTAAACTCCTAGACGTTCACTATAAAGATACCGTTCTGAAGAAACAATATATCGCTGATTTTATTTGCTATGACCGAATTATAATAGAACTAAAAGTAGCAAAGAACTTATGTGACGAACATTATTCCCAGGTACTGAATTATCTATACGTTACCAAATTAAATTTAGGACTTCTAATAAACTTTGGCGGTACTTCTCTTCAGTATAAAAGAATAATTCTTTAGGCATATTATTTTGTGCAAATATATTAATGCATAAAACAATCTAGTTTATTTAATTTATTTTGTGTTAATTTGTGCTAATTTGTGGGAGTAAGCATTTTTAAAAACCCTCAAATCTTTATTCTTTTTATACTTTATGAATTTTTTAAGCATTTTTAAAAACCCTCAAATCTTTATTCTTTTTATACTTTATGAATTTTTTATATTTTTGACATTCTTTTTTGTGTTAATTTGAGCAATTTGTGGGAGAATATTATATGGAAACGGACAAAAAATCATATTCAAAACATAAAGGCATCCTTATCACACTGATAATCGCCACAATTTTATCTTTACTCGCAATTATACCCGGTATCTATGCAGCAATGATGTCTGTAATGCTGTTCGATGCACCCGGCTCTGCAGAAAACGTCTCTGTGGTGGCATTTTTCTATTGCATTATTTCTTTTCCCGTAATGTGTGGATTATCTAATATTAGCTGGATATTTTATGCTCTAAAGTTGTATAAAACCACGATTGTAATTTCTCTTTCCCCTGTCCTCAGTCTTTTGGTTATAATAATAATGTTCTTTGCTTTACTCTGATTTTCCAAATACAGAGTTAATACTCTATAGCTGTATCAATGCCATTCCCCCCTCAGAGGTCTCCTTGTAAATATTTGGTATATCATGCCCCGTTTGATTCATGGTCTTCACTATTTTATCAAAACTGACCAGATGTCTTCCGTCGCTTAACAGAGCGTAAGTTGCAGCATTTAAAGCTTTCTCTGCCGCGAATGCGTTCCTCTCAATACACGGCGCTTGCACAAGTCCGCCTATCGGGTCGCAGGTCAGCCCAAGATGATGTTCAATCCCCATCTCTGCTGCGTATTCTATTTGCTGAGGAGTTCCGCCAAGCAATTGCGTAGCCGCCGCTGCTGCCATTGCACACGCAGTTCCAACTTCTCCCTGGCATCCGACTTCCGCACCAGATATTGAAGCGTTTTCTTTCACAACATTTCCAAACAATCCCGCTGTTAAAAGCGCACGCATTATTTTCTTCTCTGAAAAATCAAGACTTTCTCTCATTCTGTAAAGCACCGCAGGCACAACACCCGCAGAACCGCATGTAGGAGCCGTAACAACCTTTCCCCCGGAAGCATTTTCTTCAGATACCGCAAGAGCATAAGAAAATGTCAGTGTTTTCTTCTTCAGCGAACCGCTGAAACTTTTAGATTTAATGTAATAGCTTGCTGCTTTTCTCGTCAGGTTCAAACCTCCGGGTAAAACGCCCTCTGCTTCCAACCCTCTGTTGATAGTCTTCTGCATCACCTCCCAGACCTTCTTCAGGTGGTCAAATATTTCCGGTCCTTCAATCATTTCTGCGTATTCCCAGTATGAACGTCCTGTTTTTTGAGTCCATTTTAGTATGTCAGAAATAAAAGTCATGTCGTAAATATTCTTTGTTTCGTTATCTTTTTTGCCGTCGGTTATCTTTCCTCCTCCCACGCTATAAACAGTCCATTCTTCATAAGGCTTACCGCTTAAGTCTAATGCTTCAAACCTCATCGCATTTGGATGATATGCCAGAAACTTTGTTGGCTCCCAGAGTATCTCTGTTATTGTTGGCTTCAAGGCTTCATTTATTGCTTTATCTGTCAGATGCCCCCTGCCCGTTGCAGCAAGACTTCCGTACAGAGTTACCCTGTATGAAATAGCATTTAAAGTTCTATCCTTAAACTGCTCCGCTGCCTTGCGGGGACCCATTGTGTGGCTGCTCGAAGGTCCGTATCCTATTTTATATATTTCTTTTATGGATTCCATTTATGTTGTTTCTGCATTTTTTAATTCCAATTAATTTAATTATTTCAAACGAAAAATGGTAAAACAAAAAAGGGGATAAACACAGCGTGTATCCCCTTTCCGTTTTGCTGTAATCGTTAATACTTTGATATGTTTATCGCTTTGCTAATCAGCCCTAAAATACTTATTCCCATATTCTGGTCACTCTTCACAACCGTTCCTGCTATAAAGTTTTTTGTTGAACCTCCGCTGTCAAGCTTGTAGTTAACTATCCATAAATCCTGTGGAAATCCCGTTAATGTTGCTATATACGACGGCAAATTCAGCGTCCCTAATCCGGGTATTAAAAACATGTTCACAGTTTTGTTCGTACCTGATTGTGAGAAGAATGCGTTACCGTTAAACGTACTCGATGACGGTAAAAACGACGCATCAAATTTTATCACGGGGTTTGAAGAAAAACTTAAGTCGTATGCCGCATCGCTGTTTAATAGGCTGTCCTTTTTCGTGCTTATTTTAAAGTTTGAATTTGTTATAAGTCCAAGCGCACCCGATACTATGTTTTTTGCAGATGTATCCGCAATTAAAGAAAGTATTGTATTCGTATTAAATAAAGCTGTTAATTCTATACAGTCTCTTGTTCCTGGAATTGGATTTGGTGTGTATACCGCCAGGTCTGTCGTCCCGGGTTTTTTGAAGATGTACAGCCACGCCCCCACATTGTTCGGGTCCGTAATCCCCGTTGTCAGTGTAATGTCTGTCTTGCCTTTATCACTTCCTTCGAATAGAACATTCTTCCCGAATATCATAACCAGCTCTGTACTTGGAGAGTATTTTCTCTGTGCCTGTGCATAAGCAGAGTCAAGCCTCTCTTTTGCCGTAATCTTGTTGCTGACAAGGTCGTTAATGATGTTTGTTGTTGTGTCGCTGCATGAATAAATCGACGATATAATTATCGCAAATACAAATAACATTAAAACATGTTTTCTTTTCATTCTTTTAATTTTGTTATAAAAAGGTAATATCAATATAACATATAATATGCCTATTTTGTTTTGCCTCGGCAAAACAACTAAAAATTACAGCATCATATTTAAATTTCTCTTACTTGAACTTCAGGTTAAACTTGCCGTCAGCAACCTCGAGCTTCTTTTCGGTTCCGTCTTCAAGCGTGCCCGTTGTTGACGCGGTAAACGTTCCCTCTATATGAGTGTCGTCAAGCTTTGTAACAACAACCTTACCGGTTTCCGACCAGTACTGATCATAATCTTCCGAACCTTTTGCCCTGTCTTTGTTTGTTCTGTATTGCAGGTGCCCCCCGGTGCTTGCCTTGTCGAGTGAAAACTCTCCGGTTTTTGCAGGTACTTTAACTATTACGAAGATATCTTCATATTTTCCTTTTTCTTCCTGTATTGTTGCGTAGATGTTAAATGATTTTCCGTCTTTCATCGCATATGCTTCTCCGTCTTTCATGGTAAATTCTTTACCGTCAAGTTTGCAGAAGATACCCGAGGTAAACTCTGTTTTCTTCACATCTTTGTTTTCAGTTACAGGTTTGTCCTCTTTCTTTGAGCAGCCGGTAAATAAAGCAATGATAACCAGAATTGCCAGCAATTTGGAAATACTCCCTTTCATTATTCCTCGCTATTAAATTGTTAAAACTTAATTTAAATTCTTTTATATTGAAATTCCATATAATATTAAAGGTACGAAAAATAACAAAACCCGCCTCTGTGGAGACGGGTTTTGTTAAATGTATTTGTATTATCTTATTACTGCTATTCTTATGCCGAGTAAAAAGGGTAATCCGTGTATCCCTTTTCATCAGCAGTGTAAAAAGCATTCGTGTTCAGGTCAGTGTTTAAAGCCCATCCGTTCTTTAATCTTTCGACTAAATCAGGATTATTTATAAAAGGTCTTCCGAATGCGACTAAATCAGCAGTCCCTTTTTCAAGCTCATCCTCTGCGCTTTCAAGTCCATAACCGCCGCTGAGTATTAATGTGTTCTTGAATTCGTTTCTGATTATTTCCTTAACACCCCTCGGTACTTCTGGTGCACCCATCGCACTGTGATCAACTACGTGTATATAAACCAGCCCAAGTTTGTTCAATTCTGCTGCTAAATATTTATAAGTTTCTTCGGTCTCATTGTATAAAGACATGTCGCCGTTAACTCCGTATGGAGAAAGTCTTATCGCTGTTTTATCTTTGCCGATTGCCTTGACCGTTGCTTCTGCCGTTTCAAGTACAAACCTGCATCTGTTTTCTATGCTTCCCCCGTATTCATCCTCTCTTTTATTTGTGTGTGGGTTTAAAAACTGCTCGAGCAGGTATCCGTTTGCACCATGCAGTTCCACTCCGTCAAACCCCGCTTCTAAAGCATTCTTTGCAGCCGTAACGTATTCGTTCTTAGTTATTTCTAATTCTTCTTTCGTAAACGCATTAGGCTCCGTGTGGTCTTGAAGTCCCTGTGTATCAGTCCACATTTTACCCCCTGCCTTAACTGCTGATGGCGCAAAAACTTTAGCTCCTTCAGGCATGTTATCAAGATGACTTATCCTTCCCGTGTGCATCAGCTGTACATAGATTTTACCGCCCTTTTTGTGTACAGCGTCGGTAACTTTTTTCCAGCCGTTAACCTGCTCTTTGCTGAATATTCCCGGTATTCTTGCGTAGCCGAGTCCGTTAGGAGAAGGAGATGTACCTTCTGTTACAATAAGACCCGCTCCGGCTCTTTGTGAATAATATTCAGCCATTAAGTCGTTTGGTATGTTGCCTATCGCTCTCGACCTTGTCATCGGAGCCATTACTATGTGGTTGCTCAGCTCTGAACCGCCGAGTCTGTAACTCTGAAATATTTTCTTGTCTTTGCTCATTCTATGTTTATTTAAGTTTATGTTTAGTTTGTATATACATAAAACGTATGTATGTACATATAAGTTCCTTAATAATTGCATTATATAATATTTTTAGAATTGTTACATTTATTTTTATTCAGTAAACTTAATCAATCACTGTTATGTCATACAAAGCATTAAAGATGGAACTGCAGCATGAATCTGCAGGGACGCGAAAACTTCTCGAAAGAATCCCGGAAGGCAAACTCGGTTTTAAACCTCACGAAAAATCGATGGACCTTAATATGCTGGCATTGCATGTAGCCATGATGCCGGATTTTATCGAGCCAGTATTAACAAAAAATGAAATAGATTTTGCTGAAATGGACTTTACCTTTCCTGAAGTCAAATCAACAGCCGACATTCTTAAGATATTCGACGAATCTCTTAATAAGGCTCTCGACCTTCTTGACAAGGCGGACGATAAAACTTTGATGGATAAATGGACAGCTAAAATGAACGGTGAAGTCGTTTTTGAATTGCCTAAAGTTTCTTCGTTAAGAAACATGACGTTCAATCACCTTTACCATCACCGCGGACAGCTGACTGTGTACCTCAGGTTGCTCGATGTTCCTCTGCCGGGAATTTATGGTCCTTCTGCAGACGAACAGTTTTAGATGATAACTAAAGTTGTAGGTATTGACCTTGCCGGCAGCCCCAAAAGGGATACCGGCATTTGTCTTATGCATAACAAAAGAGTTGTGAAGTATGCAACGCTTCATGATAATTCTGAAATTGTTTCTTTTGTTAAAAATGCAGAACCTGAAATAATCGGTATCGATGCCCCGCTTTCTCTTCCTCCCGGCAGAAAATCTCTCGGCGATAATAATGGTGTGCATCTTAGAGAGTGTGATAAAGAACTTACAAAACTTAAAATAAAATTCTTCCCGATTACGCTCGGTCCCATGCGCATGCTCACTCTACGCGGTCTCGAATTAAAGAAAATATTTAAGCGTATGGGTTTCGATTCCTATGAAATGTTCCCGGGAGCTACGCAGGATGTGCTTGGCATTCCGCGCAAACAGCATTCAATGATTGGTTTGTTTAAAGGTCTCGAAAAGCTCTGCATTAAAGGTCTTAAGAAAGATATGAATAACGATGAACTTGATGCAGTTACCTGTGCCTATACTGCCTACCTTTATCAGAGAGGTAAAGCAGAGATTCTTGGCTCATTAAAAAAGGGCGCCATCATTATTCCGAAAGCACCCTCCCGATAAAATATTTTATTATTTTAATTACTCTCTACAAATAAATCAACAAATTCAAACTTCTGTCCGTCAAAGAGTCCCTTGTCCCCAAGCTTTAAAGCAGGTATTACAAGCAGCGCCATAAACGACAAAGTCATGTATGGCGAATGCAGATGACACCCTATTAATTTCGGCAGCTTGTTAAGTTTATCGTATTTCTGCGCAACAACCCACCCGTCTTCATTCGACATTATTCCCGCAACTGGCAGCGGCAATACCTCAACCTTTCCGTCAACCATAATCGCTACTCCGCCCTTGTGCTTTATTACTTCGTTAACAACAGCCGCAAGAGAGTTATCGTCAACCCCTACCGCTATTATGTTGTGCGAGTCATGCCCAACGCACGATGCAATGGCACCGCTTTTAAGACCGAAGTTTTTTATAAAGCTCACAGCCGGTTGCGACTCTCGGTATCTGTCAACAACCGTAATCTTCAGTATATCATTATCCGTGTCCGATACAACAAAACCGTTTTCAGTCTTTGCATCAAGATGTAGCTCGTTCGTTATCAGCTGTCCTTCTATCGCCTCAATTACTCTTATCCTTCCGCCTTTGTGCTTAATGGCAAAATCTTCAGGCTTTTTAAAATTAATGTTAAAATTGTTTACTGATTTTGCTTCGACGGATGGAATCAGAGTTTTACCGTTCTCTGAAACCTTTATTCCGTCAACATATGTAGCCATGTTCTTGAATTCTTTTAAATTATTAACAACTATAAAATCAGCGGGATCACCAATATATAACGTCCCGACATCGAGTCCGTAGTGCTCTTTGGGGTTTAAGCATGTTATCTTCAGCACATCAAAAAGGTCGTACCCCAGCGTCACTGCTTTCTTAACAACTTCATTTATATGTCCTTCAACAAAATCATCAGGATGCTTATCGTCGCTGCAAAGCATCACCATATCTTTATGTTCTTTAATCAATAGATGAAGTTCGTCAAAGTTTTTAGCCGCCGAACCTTCTCTTATTAAAACCTTCATGCCGTATGATATTTTTTCCCTTGCTTCATCTATGGAAAAACATTCATGGTCCGTTGAAATGCCCGCACTTATGTACTTCTTCGCCTGCTCTCCCCTCAAACCCGGTGCATGCCCGTCTATCGGCTTTCCGTATTTCTTTGCAATGCTGAGCTTTTCCATAACCTCAGGTGAATCAAAAAGAACACCCGGGTAGTTCATCATCTCGCTTAAATATTTTAAATCATATTCTTTAAATAAATATTCTATGTCCTCTGCCTCAAGCCTTGCACCCGCAGTCTCAAAATCAGTTGCAGGTACGCACGATGAAGCACCGAAGTAAAACTTAAACGGTACCATGTTCCCGTTTTCAATCATGTACTTTATTCCGTCAATACCTAAGACGTTAGCAATTTCATGAGGGTCTGATACTGTCGCAACAGTTCCATGAGTTACAGCAATTCGTGCAAACTCCGATGGAATAAGCATTGAGCTTTCTACATGTATATGCGAATCTATAAATCCGGGCATTATATAATCTTGATGCTCGGAAAAGTCCTTTTCTATACTCTTAATCTTTCCGTTTTCTACCTCTATCGTTCCGGGATAAATTAATCGCCTTTTTATATCAACCACATTACCGCTTATTTTAAAAGTATTCATATTATTATAATTAAATATATATATTGTAACAAAATTATTTTCAAATCCTCTCTTTTGTAGCGTGATTTTGTAATGTAATTAATCATATCTAATCCCGTAGGGACGGCATATTTGTTATGCGGCGGAAAATATCCATTCCTTACTTACAGCAATCCTTCGTCTTAAGCGAATCGTGGTTTAGCTGTGATGCAGGAATATTTTTCATCATTTTATCCTGTGAAGGACTTATATACGGAATCCCCAAACTTAATCCACGGAGTATAAAAATAACTGCAAGAAGTATAGCAAGTAAAGGTATAATCTTTGTTAATCTTTGTCTTACTCCAAGACTTATAAAATTTCCTGCTACCGACGTTACGAACATCACAGGTATTGTTCCAATTCCGAAAAGCGCCATGTACAGTACTCCCGATAAAACATCTCCCGCTGCTATCGCCCCCGCCACTCCCACATACACAAACCCGCATGGAAGCAGCCCGTTTACTATTCCTATAAACAGCATTGATGAAAGCGACCCGCTCTTGAACAGTTTTCCAAAAGCTTCTTTTATCTTCTGCGTAGCTTTGCCGAAGGGTAGTTTATTAATAAAGTCCGTCTTAGTCTTTCCCGGAAGCAGGACTATAATAATAATTAACACACCCGATATCACAGATACCCATCTCTGCAAACCTATCACAGCAAGGTTCTTCCCGATGATTCCGAATAATAACCCAAACACCGAGTACGTTATCACCCTTCCGAAATTATAAAGTATCCTACCCGTAAAAAACTTCACGCTCTTAAACTGACCGGTCGGAAGCGCAAGAGCTATTGGACCGCACATCCCTATGCAGTGCAGACTTCCCAGCAAACCTATCACAAACCCCGTAAATATTTCCATCTTTTAAATACTTTTGTAAAATTTTCTCTTTACAAATATACTTCCCCCGTCCATAAATTAATATTGAAAATCAAAACTCATAAATAGATTAAAACATTCTTATGTTCTCATCAGTGTAAATCATAACTCATCAGCCCTTTCTGCGTGCGTTCTCTAATCTTTATTAATCCGTGCCCATCCGTCCAATCCGCGTAAATCCGCGTTCTATTTATATAAAAATGTTCTCATCAGTGCAAATCATAATTCATCAGTTCTTTCTGCGTGCGCACTTATTCAAACTATAAAGCTATAAAAAACTCTTTCATCAGTGCAAATCATACTTCATCAGCTCTTACAGTGTGCTCACTTATTCAAACTATAAAGCTATAAAAAACTCTCTCATCAGTGCAAATCATATTTCATCAGCTCTTACAGTGTGCGCACTTATTCAAACAATAAAGCTATAAAAAACTCTTTCATCAGTGCAAATCATACTTCATCAGTTCTTTGTTGTGCGTTCTTATGCAAACTATAAAGCAATAAAAAACTCTTTCATCAGTGCAAATCATACTTCATCAGCTCTTTGTTGTGCGTTCTTATGCAAACTATAAAGCAATAAAAAACTCTTTCATCAGTGCAAATCATACTTCATCAGCTCTTTGTTGTGCGTTCTTATGCAAACTATAAAGCAATAAAAAACTCTTTCATCAGTGCAAATCATACTTCATCAGCTCTTTCAGTGTGCGTTCTTATGCAAACTATAAAGTTTTAAAAATTTTTCTTTCTGTGTGCGTTCTTTTATGAAGTATTAAGTCCGTCCCTCAATTTTACATTTCATTTTCAATTTTCTTTTCGGATTTTTGTTGAATATTACCTCAACTATAAAACAAATATTATGAGCGATATAAAACCCTTTGTTCCATTTGTTTCTTCAGATACGAACATGAAAGAATTTTCTTTCCGTGCTATTCTTCTCGGCGCATTCATGGCAATGCTTATGGGTGCTGCGAATGCTTACCTCGGGCTCAAAGCCGGTATGACAATCGCTGCAACATACACAACCGCCGTACTTTCTATGGCTGTCCTGCGTGCTCTGAAAGGAACCATCCTCGAGGAAAATGCCGCGCGTACTGTCGGCTCCATAGGAGGAAATATTGCTGCGGGCGCAATCTTTGTCCTTCCCGCTTTCTTTATCGCAAACATCTGGAATCCGTTTTATTCAATTTCAAATTATTTAATCTCTACCGTCATTCTCATATTTGCGGGAACACTCGGAATAATGTTTGTCACGCTTTTGCGCCGTGTCCTCGTTGAAGATAAAGACCTGCCGTTCCCAGAATCCATCGCTGCAGCGGAGATTCACAAGTCGGGACAAAAAGGCTCGGGCGGCTCAAAGTTTCTTATTTCCGGTATGGGCGTTGGTGCATTTCTTACCGCACTCGTCGATTTTAAATTCATCGCTGGTACCTGGCAAAGTATAGTGTCTCTTGGAAAAGGCGCACTTCTACTGCGTTCACCCGGCATGGCACCAGCATACTTCGGTGTCGGGTATATTATCGGACCTAGGCTCGGTGCTATAAACTTCAGCGGTGGTGTTCTCGCATGGGGACTGCTTGCACCCGCAATTGCTTATTTTGTAAATTATAATAATCCAGGTGCCGTACCTGATTGGGCTGTTGAAATCACCCGCGTCTGGAAAGCTTACGTTCGGTACATTGCTATCGGCGGTATGCTCGTCGGTGCTTTTTATACTCTTTATAAAATGCACAAAAGTCTTTTTGAAGGTATTTCCCGTTCATTCGCTAATCTTAAAAAAGCAGCTGAAGGCGGACATGATATTGCACGTATTGATAGAGACCTGAACATGAAAATTGCTCTTCCTATACTCGGCGCTGTTGCAGTAGTCATGTTCTTCATATTCAACTATTTCACGGGTTCAGTATTTCCGGCATTTGTTGCGACAGTCGTAATGATTTTTCTCGGCTTTGTTTTTGCTGCAGTATCGGGATACCTTGTCGGTATTATTGGGGTCAGCAATAATCCTACAAGCGGACTCACGGTTGCCGTTCTCATCGTTGTTGCATTTTTAATGGTCGCTCTCGGTATGTCTGGAAATGCAGGTATAGCGGCAGTTCTCGGCGTTGCAGCGTTTACGTGTGTTTCGGTTTCCGTTGCTGGTGAAATGATGCAGGATTTAAAAGCCGGACATATTCTCGGATGTACTCCATGGAAAATGCAAATTGGCGATATCTTCGGGGTTGTTTCTGCATCGCTCGTTATGTTTCTCGTCCTTTCTTTGCTGCATCTCGGCGACCTAAAACAGTCAACATCTGACGAAATTATTAAACTTCAGAATTCAGGAACAACCTCAATAACTTACAAAGGCAAAAATCCCGAACTATCAGGAAAGTCTTTTCAGCTCGAACAGCTAAAATCATTATCACCCGAAGAACAAAACGATATACTCGGAACCAATGCGGGATTCGGCGGCGAAAAACTTCCCGCTCCTCAGGCATCTCTTATGGCGATTATGTCCAAAAGTATCGTCGAAGGAAAAACCGAGCTCATTCTAATTATAATC
>JADHED010002328.1_pt1 | contig 13424 bp, 10 predicted proteins | sample 8952041 | NCBI WGS metagenome assembly JADHED01 (sample SAMN16124423, study PRJNA663239) | bioreactor sludge metagenome | isolation source: sludge (control) | place: India:Bengaluru | collected 2018-09-08
CCGGGCGTGGCCGGCCACGACGACCTCGCTCGCGCCGGGCCGCTCGTCGCGCGCCGTCGCGGCGAGGCGCGCCCGCCAGAAGAAGCCGGCGAACGGCTCGTGGTCGACGATCAGCTGCGCCGTCGGCGGGAGGACGTCGGCCAGGGCGTAGGTGAGGAGTCGCAGGCCGCGGATCACCTCGACGAGCTCGTCGGCCGAGAAGCCCGAGAAGAGCGGCGTCCCTTCGAGCCCTCTCTCGGACGGGTCCGCCTCCGCGTCGCAGCGGACCTTCTACGTCCTCGAGGAGGGGCAGACCTCGGCGCCCCCCCGATCTCGCGCGCGGCTTCACGACGATCGTGACCGAGATCGAGGAGTGCCGCAAGGCGATGCGGTCCGGGCGCGAGGGGCGCGAGATCGACGCCGTCACCCGCCGCGTTCTCGCGGAAAACGGCTACGAGGAGTTCCCGCACGGCCTCGGCCACCAGGTCGGCCGCTTCGCGCACGACGGTACGGCTCTATTCGGTCCGACGTGGGAGAAGTACGCCGGCAAGCCGTACCGCAAGCTCGAGGCGGGGATGGTCTTCACCCTCGAGCCCCGCCTCACCGTCCTCGGCCGCGGCGTCTGCACCGTCGAGGAGATGGTCGTCGTCACGCCCAACGGCTGCGAGTGGCTCTCGGTGCCGCAGAAGGATCTGGTGCTGGTGAGTTAGGGGGCGCCTCGCCCGTCGTGCGGGGACCCCGCGAGGGATCCGGCCGACCGCGGGTTCGGCCGGTCGAGGCCAGGCGAAGTTGGTGGGGAAGCCGCCCGGAGCGGATACCGGAGGCCCCGGACGTCATCTGTCCCCCCTGCCGGCTGAGGATTCCTCCCATGGGCAGGGCATCTGTCGACGTGCCGGCCTTCGGCGGAGCGACTGGACGGACACCGGCGTCCTCGTGGTCGCAGCTTCGGATCGCTGCGGCTCGGTCGGCTCTTCGGCTTGATGAGAGAGGGCGGCGATCGTCGCGGGACGTCATCGCCCGCCAGGTCAATCCGTTCCGACTCGTTCGCTCGCGAACGGCCCCGGTCGAGGATGGAGCGCTACGATTCGGGTCAATGAGGTCGAGGCGGTGGCCTCCGGAAGTGAACAGCCGGGCGGCGCTGGACGCGATGGGAAGCCTCTGCCTGCCGGGAAGGGCGTTCGGAATGCCGGCTCCGTCCCGGGAGTTGTCGAGTTCTCGCCTGTGCCACGGAAGCGGCCAGGCAACAACGGAAAGGAGACGGGAGGACGATGGGAATCACGCTTGGTATCCAGGAGCTCCGAGAGAAGACCGGCCGCGCAACGGCGTTTCGCCGGCTGGCGCGTCTCCAGCCCGCCGGGGGTGCAGGAGACAAGGTCTTCCCTCCGACCTACGAGGGGGCCGAGTACGCGCTCGAAGAGCGGGTGATCGATGGCCGCAGGGTCCCGTGCGCGCTTCTCGACAGCGTTCAGAGCCAGGCCAACCGGATGGAGCTGGCGCTTCTCGCTGCCGTCCGTGCGGGTCGGATCGGCATTCCCGTCATCGAGGTCGATTTCGGGGCGAAGGGCCTCCCCGAGGTCGGGACGATCACGAGCCTCGAGGCGCCGCACCGCATCGCGGACGCCATCATCCGTGACAGCGTCGACCCGGGGTCGGGGAAGCCGTTCCGGACCACCTCGGCGGGCCAGGTCCTCGACACAGCCTCGTTGGGCAACGCGACGGGCCTTTTCGAGGTCTGCCCGACGGCGCTCCTCTTCGGGCTCTGGGACTCGACCGGGCCGCGCGGCGGCCTGGGCGCCAAGTTCCAGAGGACGCTCGTCAGCGAGCTCGTCGGCGTCAACGCGGCCCTGGGAGTCCGTCCGTCGAGCCGGATCGATCCCCTCGGAATCCAGCTCAACGCCGGGCCGCTGTACGAGACGAGCGACGGCGGCTGGACCCTCGACGAGGGTTCCGCGAGGAGGGAGAAGGACAAGCCTGTCAAGGTGGGCAAGGACGGGAAGCCTTCCGAGGCCAACCACGGCAACATCACACCCTCGCTGAAGAGCGATGCGGGAAAGCCGAACCACGGCGGCGTGACCCTCGACCACGCGCTGCAGACGTCGGTCCTTTCTCTGCCGGCCCTTCGCCGCCTCTCCTTCCCGCTGAACGGAAAGCGCGACCCGGAAGCCGACCTCGCGGCCAGGACGGTCCTGGCCGCGCTCGGTCTCTGCGCCGCGACCCTCTGGTTCGAGCAGGGCTGCGACCTGCGCTCGCGTTGCCTCCTGGTCCCGGAACCCGGTGAGCCGCCGACGTGGGAAGTCGTGGAGGCATCCGGCGAGACCGTCTCGTTCGCCCTCGACGGGGACGGTGCGTGCACGCTCCTCGTGAACGCGATCGCCGACGCGAAGAAGACGGGCCTGAACTGGCACGACGAGCCCATACGCCTCGTGCCGAGTGACGGGCTCGCCGCGCTCGTCGGAAAGAGCCGCGCCCTGGCGATGCAGACGACCGCCGGGAGCTGAGCGATGCTCTGCATCGCCTGGCAGTACCTGACCGGGAGGGCCGTGGCCACGGACCCGGTGGACCGGAGGCGGGCGGAGTGGCCCCCGCATCCAGATCGGGTCTTCCAGGCCCTCGTAGCGGCGTGGGGTGAGCGCGGCGAGGCTGCCGACGAACGCGCCGCCCTCGAGTGGCTCTGCGGCCTGCCGGCCCCGGAGATCACGGCTCCGCCGGCCGGACCGGAAGCCGACGACAGCACTTCCGTCTTCCTCCCGAACGTCGTGAAGGTCTTCGTGCCGGTCAACGACATCGAGGGGCCGAAGCGAGGGGCCTACGGCGAAGCAGGGCTCGGCCTTCTCCCCGCGCACCGGCCCCGCAAGGAGAGGTTCTTTCCGGGGGTCGTCGTCGGCGACGCCGTCTGCGCCCTCCGATGGCCCGGCGGCGACCCTCCGGAGGGAGTGCGGCAAGTGCTTTCGTGCCTCGTGCAGGCCGTCTCGTATCTGGGCCACTCCTCCTCTCTCGTCCGCATGTGGCTCGCCGACGACCCGCCCCTCCCCACCTGGGTGCCGTCCGACGAGGGCAGTCGACGACGCGACATCACGCTGCGCGTCGCAGACGCCGACCGGCTCGACGTCCTCGTGCGCGCCTACGCCGGTGGTGGAGAAGGCTGGAAGAGGCCGCCGACCGCCCGGTGGCGCGCCTACGCGCGACACCGGCCCGGCCCGAGCGAAGTCCGCGGGCACTTCGACGACCGCCTCCTCGTCTTCCGTCAGGTCGGAGGAGACCGCCTCGGCCTCCCCCAGACCCTCGCCGTCACGGAAGCGTTGAGGGCCTCAGTCATCCCCCACGCCACCGGACCGGCCCTGGAGATCCTCTCCGGCCATCTCGCGACGGGCGCTCCCTCGAACGCGCCGCACGCCGCGTACCTCCCGCTCGCCGACCTGGGGCACGACCACGCCGACGGGCACCTCCTCGGCGTGGCCGTCGCCCTGCCCGGGAGCATCGATGCCGGGACGGAGAGCTCGTGCGTCACCGCCCTCGCCTCGCTGCTCGACCCGGAGCGGCGTGCCCTGAGACTGGTCATGGGGCGTGCGGGCGCCGTCGATCTGCGCCCCGACGAGAGCCCGGCCCCGCCCGCTTCTCTCCGTCCGTCCACCTGGTGTCGGCCGGCGCGTCGATGGGCCTCCGTGACGCCGATCGTCCTCGACCGTTTCCCGCCTCGTCGTCACGCGGACGAGGACTCGTCGGCCTCCGGCTTCATCGCCGACAGCTGCGAGCGCCAGGGCCTGCCACGACCCGAGGAGGTCGCGATCCTCCAGACCTCCGCGCACCTCGGCGCCCCTCCCGCCCGTGCTTTCCCGGCCCTCGCCCGGAGGGGAGACGGGGCCCGCCGCTGGCACGTCCACGCCGTGCTTCGCTTCGCCGAGGACGTCCGCGGGCCTCTGCTCCTCGGGGCTGGCCGATACCGCGGCTATGGGCTCTGCCGCCCTCTGCCCGGGGGTGTCTCGTGAACCTCTCGCTCTCCGACTTCTCCTCGTTCTTCCACGCGTGCCACGGCGTCGAGCCGTTCCCGTGGCAGGAGCACCTGCTCGACCGCGTTCTCGCGGGGGGCTGGCCCGACGCGATCGCCGTCCCCACCGGCAGCGGGAAGACCTCCGTTCTCGACGTTGCCGTCTTCGCGCTGGCCCTTCAGGCTCCGGACGCGGGGGGCCGGACCACCCCTCGCCGGATCGCGCTCGTCGTCGATCGCAGGGTCGTGGTCGACGCCGCCTTCGAGAGAGCGATTCGCATCCGCCAGAGGCTCTCCGAAGGCTCCGTGCCGGTCCTGCAACGCGTGGCCGAGGGATTGCGAGTCCTCGGGGGCGACGAACCGCTCGCTGTGGCCCAGCTGCGCGGGGGGATCTACCGCGAAGACCGGTGGGCCGGGAACCCCGGCCAGCCGGTCATCCTGTGCTCGACGGTCGATCAGGTGGGCAGTCGGCTCCTCCATCGCGGTTACGGCCTTTCCAGCTCGATGTGGCCGATCCATGCCGGCCTGCTCGGCAACGACTGCCTGATCGTCCTCGACGAGGCGCACTGCAGCGGCGCCTTCCTCGACACGCTGGAAGCCGTCCGTCGGCTGCGTCAGGTAGCCACGCGACGCCTCGGCCTGCCCTTTGCCGTCGTTGCCATGTCGGCGACACCCCTCCCCGGCAGCGGGAAGCCGCTGGCCCTGGGCGAAGACGACAGGCAGCACCCGGTCCTTTCCCGCCGCCTCCGGGCGAAGAAGCCCATCACCCTCACGGTGGCGAATCAGAAAGGAGACCACGGGCTCGTGTCGGCGATCGCCGATGCGGCCGCGAAGGCGGCCGCTCCGGGCCGGACGCTGCTCGTTGTCGTCAACCGTGTCGGCGTCGCCCGTGCGGTGATGGAGGACTTGAGGGGGGGAACAGGAGCAAGGAGGGACGGCCCGCGCCCGGATCTCGTCCTGCTGACGGGGCGGAGCCGACCCGTGGAGCGCGACGCCCTCCTGGCCTCCTGCAGGGATCGCCTGCTCGCCGGCCGGACTCGGAGTCGGGACGGCCAGGGTCCCGGGCTGATCGTCGTCGCGACACAGTGCATCGAGGTCGGGGCCGACATCGATGCCGACGCCATGGTTACGGAGTGCTGCCCTGTCGATGCGCTTCGTCAGCGCCTGGGGCGTCTCGATCGGCTGGGAGAGCTCGGCAGCGCCGAGGCGACGGTCGTGTGCCGTGCGGACCAGGCGTGGAACGGCGAGGGGGAGCCCGCGAGCGATCCGGTGTACGGTCAGGCGCTGGCGCGCACCTGGCGGTGGCTCGAGAGCGAAAGCAGGCTCTCGCCGCTGGACGGAGGCGTCGAGGCGTTCGCGGCGAGGCTCCCCGGCCAGCCGGCGCTCCAGGCGTTGTCGACGTCCGGCGCACGCGCCCCGGTGCTCTTCCCGGCCTACTGCGACCTGTGGGTCCAGACGGGCCCTGAGCCGGCCGAGAGTCCCGATCCGGCGCTCTTCCTGCACGGTCCGCGCACCGGCGAGCCCGAGGTCGGGCTCGTCTGGCGGGCCGATCTGGATCTCGACCGGGTCGACCTGTGGGCGGACACGGTCGCCCTCTGTCCGCCCGTGTCGGGTGAGGTGCTGCCCCTGCGGCTTTCGGTGGCACGCCACTGGCTCGAACAGGCGAAGGACCAGGTCGTCTCCGCAGACATCGAGGGTGAACCCCTGCCGGACGAAGCGGAGGCGGTATCGGAATTCCGCCCGGTCCTGCGCTGGCGGGGCCCGGAGGCGAGCACGGTCGCGACCTCCAGCACGAGCCTCCGGCCGGGCGACGTGCTCGTCGTGCCGTCGGGGTATGGCGGGTGCGACCGTCACGGCTGGGCGCCGGACTCGACGGAACTCGTCGACGACCTGGCGGACCGCGCGCGGCGCCTGGCCCGCAGAGCACCTGTCCTCAGGCTCCACCCCTCGCTGGTTGGAGGATGGCCGGAGGAGTTCGCGAGCTTGCGCGTCTTCTCCACGCAGGATGCGGCCGAATGGCCTGACGACTTCGAAGGGCGGGTGAGCCGGGCGCTCGATGCCGTCGAGGATCCTGGCGACGCCACACTCCGAGCCCTCCAGGCGGACGCGAGCCGCCGGGTCGAACCGCACCCGACCGGTCAGGGAGTCGTGGTGATCGGCAGGGCCGGCCGGGCCGATTCGGGAACCGATTTCACGGACGAGGACACGAGCTCGTCGCGAGGACCTCGGGCCGTATCCCTGCCCGCGCACCTTCAGGCGGTGAGCGCTCGCGCGAGGGCCCACGCCGCCACCGCCGGCCTCGACCGGGAGCTCCAGGACGACCTCGCCCTCGCCGGCCTCCTTCACGATCTCGGCAAGGCCGATCCGAGATTCCAGGCCTTGCTCGCGGGCGGAGACCGCCTTCGCGCCGCGCGGGCAGGGCTCCTGGCGAAGTCCCTGCGCGTTCCGTCGAGCCCGACCGCGCTCAGGGCGGCGCGCCTTCTGGCGGGCTACCCGGAGGGAGGGCGGCACGAGCTGCTTTCCGTCCGCCTGGCCGAAAGTGCCGCGTCGCTTCTCAAAAGGGCCCACGACCCCGAGCTGGTCATTCACCTCGTCGAGAGCCACCACGGCCACGGCCGCCCCTTCGCACCCGCCGTCATCGACGACCGCCCGGTCGACGTCGCCGTCACGTTGGCCGGGGCCGACCTTCACGCGAGCTCGGCCACCGCGCTGGAGCGGCTGGACTCGGGAGTCGCCGACCGTTTCTGGGCGCTCGTCGAGAGGTACGGATGGTGGGGGGTGTCGTTCCTCGAGGCGTGTCTTCGCCTCGCTGACCACCGGGTGAGCGCGGAAGGGCTGGAAGGGGGAGCGTCATGACCGACGCGCGCTGGGCAGGTCTCGACGGCGGCAATCCGCTTCACTTCCTTGCGAGCCTGGGAATCCTGAGGCTCCTCTCTCTCTCCGACAGCTCCGTCACCCTGCGCTGGACCTGGAGCGGGGGAGGCTGGCGCCCGACCTTCGCCACGGGCCCGGACCTGGCCGGCGGAACGGTGATCGCCGAGCTCCTCTCGTCCTGGCTGATCGCCCTCTCCCGGTCGTCCGCCCGGGGCTCGGGCACGCAGAGGAGGGTGAGAGACCTGAAGGCGGACCTCAAGAAGCTCTGGAAGGAGCGCAAGGACGCCGAGCAGGCGGTGCGGGCCGAGGCGAAGGGCGAGGGCCTGTCGAAGTCCGAGGCCGCAGAGCGGGTCCGGGCTGCGGTGCGCGACCTGGACAGGAGGATCGAAGAGGCGCAGGCAAGTCTGGACCGCGCCTCCGACGAGCTCACGGACCAGCTCGGCAGCGGCATCGCGCACCTGGGCGACATCATCGGCGTCCCCGTGGACCTCTTCCGGCGAAGGGCTGCGGATGCGTTGGAACGCTGGCTCGCGAGCCGCGGCGCCGCGCGCGCGCGGCCTCCGGAAACGGACGACCCGGACCTGGTCGTGGACGCCCTCGCTGCGCAGGCCTCGGACGGCGTCGTCGAAAAGGGCCTCGTCGTTCCGACCCCCTACAGCTTCTCGAACGGCGCGAGCGGTCAGTGCCTCCTCAAGGACTTCAGGGGATGCGCCGCGGTCTGCACGCCCCGGACGCTCGACGACCTGGCGAATGGCGAGCCTTCCGGACGCGACGGCATCAGCGGCCTGAACTGGGACCCCGCCGATCAGCGGTCCTACGCTCTCCAGTGGCGGAATCCCGAGAAAGGAAAGCTCGCCGAGGCGGCCCCGAACGCGCTCGCGTTCGTCGGGTTGACGTTGCTTCCACTCCTGCCGGGGAGCAGGCATCGAGCGGTGGCATGGCGCAGCGGCCCGGAGGGGCAGGCGTTCTCGTGGCCTCTCTGGGAAGCACGGCTTCGTCATCGCCCCGTGAGGGCCTTGCTCGCGACCTCGCTCTGGAGGGAAGAACGAAGCTTGACGGCTCTCCGGCCGTACGGAATCGTCGACGTCAGGGAATCGGCCCGCATCAACCCGACCGGGAAACGACCGTTCTTCGCGCCGTCGAGGAGCCTCTGAGATGGACCCGGGTGCGGCGACGGAAGCGGACGATGGCGAGCTGCTGACGGTCGACCAGCTGCATCAGTTCGCGTATTGCCCGCGGCGGATGCATCTCATGTACGTCGACGGCCTGTGGCAGGACAACGCGCATACCGAGCAGGGCCGCCGGACGCACCGCAGGGTCGATCACCTCGATCATGCCCTGCCGGACGCGCAGCCCGCGGAAGGCGACGCCCCGTCCGAGATCGAAGGGGACGACCCGCCCGTCATCAGCCGGTCCGTGCCTCTTTCCTCGCCCTCGCTCGGCTTGACCGGGAAGCTGGATGTCGTCGAGAGCGGCGGACGAGAGGCCGCGCCCGTCGAGACGAAACCGGGCCGCGTGCCGCGGAACGCGGAGCGTTCCTGGGAGCCCGAGCGTGTTCAGCTGATGGCCCAGGGCCTCCTCCTCCGCGACGCGGGCTACGAAGCCGCGCACGGCTTCCTGTACTTCGCGGGGTCCCGGAGCCGGGTCGAGATCGCCTTCAGCGCCGAGCTGGAGGCGCGGACCCGCGAGCTACTCGCGAGCGCCCGAGAGGCTTTGCGGGCGCGAGCGATGCCTGCACCGCTTCACGACAGCCCGAAGTGCGGTGGCTGCTCCCTTGCCGGGATTTGTCTCCCGGACGAGACGAACGCCCTCGCTGTCGTGCCCCGAGATCCCGAGGCTCCGGAGATCCGCCGCCTCTACCCGATGCGGGATGACGCGACACCGCTGTACGTGGTCAGCCAGGGGGCGGTCGTCGGGAAGGAGAGCCGGACCCTTCACGTCACCCTGCGAGGGGAACGAACGGCGACCGCGCGCCTTGCGGACGTCAGCCAGCTCGTCCTCTGCGGAAACGTCATGGCGACGGCCCAGGCGATTCACGTGTGCTGCGAGGCGGGCGTACCGATCGTCCACCTCACGATGGGCGGCTGGTTCCACGGAGTCACGTCGGGAATCACCCTCAGGAATGCATTCGACCGTGCGGCCCAGTTCGCGACTGCAGCGCAGGCCGACCGGTGCCTTGGTCTCGCCCGTGCCTTCGTGACGGCCAAGATTACGAACCAGAGGACGCTTCTCCGGCGGAACGCCTCCGGGTCGCCGGGGGCTGACCTCGAGGCGCTTGCCCGCTCCGCCCGAAGCGCGAGCTCCGTTTCGGACCTCCCCTCCCTCCTCGGGCAGGAAGGAAACGCGGCGCGGATCTACTTCGCGAACTTCGGCCGGCTCCTGCGAGCCGAGGGGGTCGACTTCGTCTTCGAGGGGCGCAACCGCAGGCCGCCGATCGATCCGGTGAACGCACTGCTCTCCTTCGGCTACGCGCTCCTCGCCAAGGAGTGCACCGTGGCGCTTCTCGGCGTGGGCCTCGATCCGTACTGGGGCGTCTACCACCAGCCCCGGCACGGACGCCCGGGTCTGGCGCTCGACTTGATGGAGGAGTTCCGTCCCTTGATCGTCGATTCGGCGGTGATCACGGCCCTGAACACGGGAATGGTCCGGGCCACGGACTTCCGCCGGACCCGCTCGGCCTGTCTCCTCACGGACAAGGGGAGGGCGGCGTTCATCCGGGCATACGAGGCCAGGCTGCAACAGCTGGCGACCCACCCCGAATTCGACTACAGGTGTTCCTGGAGACAGCTCGTTCATCTTCAGGCCAGGCTGCTCGGCCGCGCTTTTCGCGGCGACGTCCCCGACTATCGGGGTATGACGACGAGGTGACCGCGTGTCTCGGCGACGGCTGCTCGTGACGTACGACGTCTGCGACGACCGACGTCGGAACCAGGTGTTCCGGCTGCTGTCAGACCAGGGGGACCACGTTCAGTTCAGCGTCTTCCTCTGCGAGCTGTCGGACCGTGAACGGGTGCGGCTCCTCGATCAGCTCGAACGTCTGTTGAACGCCGCCGAGGATCAGGTCCTGTTCCTTGACATGGGCTCGGCGGAACACGACCCGACGCTGACGATGACGGGAATCGGTCGTCCGTTCGTGCCGCCAGTTCGGACGCTCGTCGTCTGACCGATGTCGAGGGGCAGGGTCGTGCGCGGATCGCGGGCGGTGCTCGTAGGCCCGTAGAATCAAGAGGATGCGGCCGTGGCAGCAGCCGGGAGCGGCGCGGCCGTGCGCTGGAGGAACAGGGCGCTCGCAAACGGGGCCACAACTGCTTGCGTTTGAGAGTGCTGCAGACACCGCGGTTTCCGCGGACGCGAGTCCGCGGCCACATTGAAGCGACGACACGGGGCTCGCGGGGGACGGGAGCGCGAAGGTTTCCGCGGACGCGAGTCCGCGGCCACATTGAAGCCGCTCCGTCGGCTGGGGGCAGCTCGGCCGGGGAGGTTTCCGCGGACGCGAGTCCGCGGCCACATTGAAGCTGGCGCTGTAGCTGCGGCCGGACGGTCCGGGCCGGTTTCCGCGGACGCGAGTCCGCGGCCACATTGAAGCTCGTCGGTCGTGGCCCGCGTGGGCGCAGCGATCGGCGGTTTCCGCGGACGCGAGTCCGCGGCCACATTGAAGCTACGTCTACCTCTTCCGGTTCGCCGACGGCACGATGTTTCCGCGGACGCGAGTCCGCGGCCACATTGAAGCGGCGACACGACGGCGCCGGAGACGTTCGAGGCGGGGGTTTCCGCGGACGCGAGTCCGCGGCCACATTGAAGCTACTGCGACGTCTGCGAGGCCGACCGCCGCGAGCCGGTTTCCGCGGACGCGAGTCCGCGGCCACATTGAAGCGTGTCTCTGGCTGGTCCGGAAGGTCAGGGTACTCCGGGTTTCCGCGGACGCGAGTCCGCGGCCACATTGAAGCCTCGGGTGCTGCCTCCTCCAGATCCCGAGCACCTCGTTTCCGCGGACGCGAGTCCGCGGCCACATTGAAGCTGATCCTCCGCGCCCCAGACCGTCTCGGTCACGGCCGTTTCCGCGGACGCGAGTCCGCGGCCACATTGAAGCCGGTCTGAGCGCGCAGCACCTGACGGAGCTGGCCCGGGTTTCCGCGGACGCGAGTCCGCGGCCACATTGAAGCACGACGACGGGGAGCGGGCCGTGCGAGCGATCGCCGGTTTCCGCGGACGCGAGTCCGCGGCCACATTGAAGCTTCAGCTCCTTCTGCTGGTCGGCCGCGGACTTCCAGGTTTCCGCGGACGCGAGTCCGCGGCCACATTGAAGCTCGCCCCGGCCCCGTCGTCCTGCGAGAGCGCCACGGGTTTCCGCGGACGCGAGTCCGCGGCCACATTGAAGCGACTTCACGGGCGGCGTGTCCGGCGGCACCCCGCCGTTTCCGCGGACGCGAGTCCGCGGCCACATTGAAGCTCGTTCTCCTTCCCGCGCAGCGCGCGCCTCGCCTGGTTTCCGCGGACGCGAGTCCGCGGCCACATTGAAGCCGCGACAAGGCCGGGCGCCTCCTCGCCGAGGGCGAGTTTCCGCGGACGCGAGTCCGCGGCCACATTGAAGCCGCTTCACGGTGGCTCCTTTCAGCTCTCGAACGGGTTAGTTTCCGCGGACGCGAGTCCGCGGCCACATTGAAGCATCTGGTCCGGGACCGCGCTGACCGTGGACGACACGGTTTCCGCGGACGCGAGTCCGCGGCCACATTGAAGCTCCTCGCTTCCTTACCGCGTGTAGAGGGCCTGGAACGTTTCCGCGGACGCGAGTCCGCGGCCACATTGAAGCGCGATGAGCCGGAGGTGGCGATCGTAGAGACCGCCGGTTTCCGCGGACGCGAGTCCGCGGCCGCATTGAGGCCGGTAATCGTCGTACGCGACCGCACCCGTGACGACGAGGTGGCCGGTGAGGTGGCCGGTGAGGGGCTGGAGGTCTGCGAGGAGGCGCTGGAGACGCTCGCGAAGGGCTCTCGACACGGCCTCGGTCCCGGTCTCGCCGGCCAGCCTCGCGGCCGCGACGGCGAGGCTCTCGGTCTCGGAATTCCGGATGCTCAGCGCCATCGCGGGACCTCCCCTGGCCTTTCGCGATGCTTCACGCGTAGTTCCATTGCCACACGGCAACCCTGGCTGCCTCGATGGTCAGACTCGCGCGCCGCAAGGCGCCGCCCGGGCGCTATCCCTGGCCGCGTTCCCTCGAGTCGAGCCACGCGTCGAGCGTCCGTGCGTGACCCGCCAGCCGCGAGAAGATCTCCTCCGCCAGGGCCTGGTTGTACGTGTGGATTGTCAGGTTCCTGTCGTCCGCCATCTGGAGGGCCGCGCAGGCGTCCTCCTCCGAGGGGATTCCGGTCTTGTACGAAGCCCGGACCGTCCCCTTCGCCGAGCCCGCCTCGAACCCCCCACCTCCGACAGGAACGCCTGCGCGGCCCTCCAGATCGCCACTAAGGAGTACTCGAACCGCTGGATCGCCGCGTCCCGCTGGACGTCCGTGACCCTTCCCTCGAGGGGGAGCGCGCAGAGCGTCCGGAGGGCCTGCCGGGCCACCGCGAGGCGCTGGCTCAGGCGGCCTACGGCATCCCTTCTCGCACTGCCGCCTCCCGGAGCGTCTCGCTGGCTTTCGAGAGGTCCACCACGTCCAGGGTCGCGAGGACGCTGCTCTCCTCCAGCGCGTCGCGGACTCTCGCGAGGACCCACGCCGGGAGCGGCTGCCGCGGCAGGACGCCCACGTCGATGTCCGAGGTCGGCCTCGCCGTGCCCGTCGCCTGCGACCCGAAGAGGACAACACCGCACTCGTAGCCTCTCAGCCCATCCAGCAAGATCCTCCGGACCGATTCGAGGTCCCCGGACGTCGTCATCTCCGGGTCTGTGTAGCCACGGGCCCGCGCCAGGGCCGTGGAGCGGAGGAAGGGCGGGAGCTTCATGCGGCCAGCGAGGAGTCCGCCACCGTGCTCCTCGAAGAGCGCCGGCGCGAACCGGGCGATGTGCGTCGACGCCCCCTTCCGGGTCGGGAAGCGGTCGAACGCCGCGTAGAGCGCGCGCGGTCGGCGGAGGAGAGTCATCGGAGTGTGGTGCGGAGGATAGGGACCGGCGAGCCCTTCGCGCAAGATTTCGACGAGCGGGGCGGTGCGGCCGGTCCGGGAGGGGTCCCTCGCGGAGCCGCGAGGGACCCGGTCCCGGAGACGGGCGGGCTAGAACGAGCCCGAGAGAGAGAGGATCGCGCCGCGCCCCGGCGCGAGGACGTTGTTCTCGTCGGCCGAGTCGGCGTAGCGCGCGTCGAGGACGTTCCGGCCCGAGACGGTGATCGCCAGGAGGTCGGAGAGGCGATAGCCGGCGGCGAGGTCGAGCCGGGCGTGGCCGGCCACGACGACCTCGCTCGCGCCGGGCCGCTCGTCGCGCGCCGTCGCGATGAGCCGCGCGCGCCAGAAGAAGCCGCCGAACGGTTCGTGGTCGACGATCAGCTGCGCCGTGGGCGGCAGGACGTCGGCGGCCCAGGTGTCGTCGTCGAGGATGCGCCCCTGGGAGAGCGAGCCGAGGAGCCGGACGACGAGGCGGGGCGTGATCCTCACGT
>JADHED010002286.1_pt1 | contig 13415 bp, 9 predicted proteins | sample 8952041 | NCBI WGS metagenome assembly JADHED01 (sample SAMN16124423, study PRJNA663239) | bioreactor sludge metagenome | isolation source: sludge (control) | place: India:Bengaluru | collected 2018-09-08
AGGCGCTCCCGCTCCCCGAACACGATCAGGCGGTCGCCCTTCTCGAAGCGCGTCCCGCCCTCGGGGATCAGCCGCACGATCCGGCCGTTGCCGTCGCGGCGGCGCACGACGAGCACCGACACGCCGTAGATCTCGCGGAACCGCGTCTCGGCGAACGTGCGGCCCACGAGGTCCTGCGGGACGTCGAGCGCGTCGATCTCGTGGTCCTCCGGCAGCTCGACGTACGTGGGCCCGGACGCGGCCCCGGGCGCGCGCTCGGGCTCGAAGCGCGCCAGCAGCGAGCGGCGGTGCAGCACCTCGAGCGAGTACACCCCGAGGATGTCGCGCTTGCTGACCGTCCCGACGACGCGCCCGCCGGGGCGGCTGTCCAGCACCGGCAGGCGCTCGCACTCCTCGGCCCAGAAGCGGTCGAGCGTGCGGTCGAGGTGCTCGCCGGGCGTCGTCGTCTGGAACGCCGGGTTGGCGACGTCGGCCGCGCTGAGCGTCCCCGGGTCGGCGGCCTCGCGCAGCGCGCGGTTCGCCTCGTACAGGCTGACCGCGCCCCGGAAGCGGCCCCCCTCGTCGACGACGTAGAGGTGGTTGCGCCGCTCGCGGATGAAGCGGTCGAGCAGGGAGGGGAGCGGGGTCGAGGCGGCGACCGTCGACTGCTCGGCGCGCATCACGTCGCTCACGGTCAGCGTGCTCATCACCGCGGCCTCGCCCGTCGGCGCGGCCGCGCCGCGCTTGCGGCGCAGCGACTCGGTGTAGACCGAGTCCTCGTCGAGGCCGCGCGCGCACAGGCTCGCCGTGACCGACGCGACGGCGAGCGGCAGCACGATCTGGTAGTCGAGTGTCATCTCGAACAGCAGCATCACCGAGGTGATCGGCGCGTGCGTCATGCCGGCGAGCAGCGCGCCCATGCCGATCAGCGCGTAGGAGACGTGGCCGCCGGTCTGCCCCGGCAGCGCCAGCTCGAGCACCGAGCCGAACGCGTCGCCGAGCAGCGCGCCGAGGAACAGCGTCGGCGTGAACACGCCGCCGACGGCGCCCGAGCCGACGGTCACCGACGTCAGCAGCAGCCGCAGGACGAAGATCGTCAGGGCGAGCCCCGCCGGCCAGGACGTCGCGAACAGGTGCACGATCGACTCGCGGCCGTTGCCGACCACCTCGGGGAACCACTGGATGGTGACGCCGAGCGCCAGCGCGGCCAGCGCCATCGCGAGCGGCCGCGGCAGGCGCGAGGCGCGGAACGCGCGCGCGGAGCGGCGCAGCAGCCAGAGGAACGCGACCGCGGTCGCGCCGCCGAGCGCCCCGAGCAGCGCGTAGGGGACGATCTCGAGCGCGCTGACCATCTGGAAGCCGGACAGCTCGAACACCGGCGTGTCGCTGAAGGCCGCGTGCGCGAGCAGGGTCGAGGTCACCGAGGCGAAGACGAGCGGCGCGAAGACGTCGAGCGCGAAGTTCCCGATGATGATCTCCATCGTGAACAGCGCCGCGCCGATCGGGGCGTTGTAGGCGCACGCGATGCCGGCCGCGACGCCGCAGCCGACGAGCAGCCGGCGCTGGCGCACGGGGAGGTCGAGCCCGCGAGCGCCGAGCGAGCAGGCCGCGGACGAGAGCAGCACCATCGGCCCCTCGCGCCCGACCGGCCCGGCCGTCGCCACCGTCACGAGCGAGGAGAGGCCGCGCACGAGCGCGTGCCGCAGGTGCAGGATGCCGTCGCGCAGGACGACGGCCTCGAGGATGTCCCAGCCGCGCGTGACGCCCAGCCAGCGGCCGCCGAACTGAAGGATCGCGCCCGCGAGCAGCGCGCCGCCGACGGGGATCGCGAGCCGCGCCCAGGCGGGGGCCGCGTCGACGGCGTGCACCAGGTCGGGGGGGCCGGGCCAGACGATCGTCGGCAGCTGGACCGCGAGCGCCCGGAAGACGACGGCGGCCGCGCCGCCCAGCAGCCCCGCGCCCGCCGCGAGCAGCAGCAGCCGGGTCTGCGCGGCGAGGGACGGGGAGGGGCGCGTCAGGCTCACGGGTCGGTATTGTACGGGCCGCCCACGGCTCGCCCCCGCGGTCCGCCGCCGGCGGTCGCGCAGCGGTCCGCGTCCCGCCGTCGCGAAGCGCGCCGCCGCCGGCGGTCGCGCAGCGGCGACACCGCGGGAGCCGGCGCGGCCGCCCGCGCCCGCGGTGCTATCCTCGCCGCGACTCTCTGGTGGCCACGGGCCGAGGAGACCGCATGCCCCTGTCCGTCGCGCGGCGACTCCGGCCGGCCGCGCCGGCCCTCGCCGGCGCCGTCCTGGCGCTGGCGTTGCCGCTGGTCCTCGCGCTCGCGCCGTCGCCCGCCGCGGCGGGCACCCGGGCCGGCACGCCGAACGCCGCCGACCCCGCCGAGAACCGGGCCTACGTCGCGGAGGCGGCGAAGCAGGCCGGCGCCGTGCAGACCGCCTCGGGCCTGGTGTTCGTCGAGCAGCGCGCGGGCAGCGGCGCGACGCCGCGGCCGAAGAGCCGCGTGCGCGTGCACTACCGCGGCACGCTCATCGACGGCCGCGAGTTCGACAGCTCGTATGCCCGCAAGACCCCGGCCGAGTTCGCGCTCGACGAGGTCATCCCGTGCTGGACCGAGGGCCTGCAGCGGATGCGCGAGGGGGGCAAGGCCCGCCTCGTCTGCCCCGCCGACACGGCCTACGGCAGCATGGGCAGCCCGGGCAGCCCCCCGATCCCGCCCCACGCCACGCTGGTCTTCGAGGTGGAACTCCTCAAGATCACCCAGCCCTGACGCCGTCGTCGCGCCCCTCGCGACGCGGCCGGCCGCCCTTCCAAAGGCCGCCCGCCCGCGGGCGGAAAGGACACCCGATGCGCCGTTCGAAGCTCTCGCCTCCCGCCGCGACCGCGTTCGCCGCCCTGGCCGCGTTGGCCGTGCTCGCCGCACTCGCCGCGCTGCCCCTGCTCACCGCGCGGCCCGCGCTGGCCCAAGAACTCCAGACCGACGAGCAGAAGACGCTCTACGCGCTGGGCAAGGCCGTCGGCCAGAACGTCGCCCGCGCGGGCGTGACCAAGGAAGACCTGGCCTTCGTGATCCAGGGCCTGACCGACCACGTCGGCGGCGTGCCATCGAAGGTGGACATGGCGGTGTACGGGCCGAAGATCCAGGAGCTGGCGCGCGCGCGGATGCAGGCCCGGGCCGAGGCCGAAAAGGTGCGGTCGAAGGCGTTCCTGGAGCAGGTGGCCAAGGAGAAGGGCGCGGTCGTCGAGGCCTCCGGGCTGGTCTTCATCCCGCAGAAGGAAGGGACGGGGACCGCGCCGAAGGCGACCGACCGGGTCAAGGTGCACTACCGCGGGACGCTGCAGGACGGCACCGAGTTCGACAGCTCGTACAAGCGCAACGAGCCGGCGGAGTTCCCGCTCTCGGGCGTGATCCCCTGCTGGACCGAGGGGCTGCAGAAGATGAAGCCAGGCGGCAAGGCGCGGCTGATCTGCCCCGCGGCGATCGGCTACGGCGACCGCGGCACCCCGGACGGCAGCATCCCCGGCGGCGCCGCGCTGGCGTTCGAGGTGGAGCTGCTCGAGATCCTGCCGGCGACGCCCCCCGCCGCCGCGCCGCCGGCCCCCGCTCCGGCTCCCGCCCCCTCGGCCGCTCCCGCCCCGGCACCGGCCCCGAAGGGCGAGGCGCCGCCCCCCCCGAAGAAGTAGGGGCGGGCCTCGCCGAAGGCGATGGTCCGCCCGGCCTCGCCGAAGGCGATGGTCCGCCCGCGCCTCGCCCGCGGCGCGGTTGAGCCCGCGCCGGCGGCCGCGTGAGTTCCTCCCTCCTCGTCATCGCGAATCCCGCCGCGGGCGGCCACGGACGCCCGCTGTTCGAGGAGACGCTCGCGCGCCTGCGCGCGCACGGCGCGGAGCTCGACGTCCGCCACACGACGGCCCGCGGCGACGCCGAGGCGCTCGCGTGCGCGGCGCAGCCGGGCCGCTGCGGGGCCGTCCTCGCCGCGGGCGGCGACGGGACGATCAACGAGGTCGTCAACGGGCTCGCGGGCCGCGGCATCCCGCTCGGGATCCTGCCGCTCGGGACCGTGAACGTGCTCGCCCGCGAGATCGGCCTCGGCGCGGCGCCGACGGCCGCCACGGTCGCCGACGTGGTCGCGCGCGGCCGCGTGCGGACCGTCCGCCCCGGGCGCGTGAACGGCCGGCTCTTCGCCGTGATGGCCGGGGTCGGCTTCGACGCGCGCGTCGTCGCGCGCGTCTCGCTGCCGCTCAAGCGGCGCCTCGGGCGGGGCGCGTACGTCGTCGCGCTCGTGCGGGAACTGGCGGCCTCCGCGCGCCGTCCGCTGCGCGTCGTCGTCGACGGCGAGGAGTCGGTCGCCGCGAACCTGGTCGTGACGAAGGGAACGCTGTACGCCGGCTCGTACGTCGTCGCGCCGCGCGCGTCGCTCGAGGCGGACACGTTCGAGGTGCTGCTGTTCGCGCGCGGCGGCGCGCTCGCGACGCTCTCCGCGATGGCGGCCGGGGCGACCGGGCGGCTGGACCGGCTCGCCGGACTGCGCGTGATCACGGCGCGATCGGTGGAGGTGCTCGCGCCGGAGGGGGATCCCGTCCAGGGGGACGGCGACCTTGTCGGCCGGCTCCCCGCGCGCATCGACGTCGACGAGCGTGCGCTCCCGCTGCTCTGTCCGGTCTGACGCATCTACCCGCGGCCTCGACGTCCCGGCTCGGCGCGAGTTCACGCTCTGGGTTTCGCGGCGGCGGTCTCGCGGTGGCGGTCTCGCGGTGGCGGTCTCGCGGTGGCGGTCTCGCGGTGGCGGTCTCGCGGTAGCGGTCTCGCGGTCGGGTCTCGCGTCTCGCGTCTCGCGCTCGCGTTTCGCGGTCCCCGTCGCGGCCATGCGTCACGAGCAGGCGCGCTGAGATCCTCGGGCGAGCGGCATCGGGCGGACGAGCGGCCCGCCCGGGCGGGAGAACCCCCGGATTCCCACACCGCGACGACGAGAACCCCCCAATTCCCACACTTGGCCGAATCCGGGGGGGGCGCCGCGCGTCCGCGTCCGCGTCAGGACGTCCCTCAGTGTCCGCGCGCGTCCGAATCGGCGGCGGACCGGCGGTCCTCGCGGGGTCGTGGGTGGCCGCGGGGCCCAAGGTGTGGGAAATCGGGGGTTCTCCCCCGCGAAGTGTGGGAATCCGGGGGGGCTGCCCAGGTCCCCCGGCGCTGTTTGTTCCGGTGTCCCGGTGTCCCGGTGTCCCGGTGTCACGGTGCCCCCGCGTGCCGCGGGGGCGGCTCAGATGGCGCGGGCGCGGAACCCCTGGGCGCGCAGCTCGGCGGCGACCTTCTCGACGTGGTCCCCCTGGACCTCGAGCGCGAAGCAGGCAGCGCCGTCCGGCGCGGCGGACGCGACGACGGTGCCGCCGCCGCCGCAGAGCTTCTTGAGCCGCGTGGACAGCGCGTCCGCCTCGGCGCGCGGGACGAACAGCGGGGCGGCGACCGTGACCGTCTTGCCGCGCCGGCCGCCGGTCTCCCGGCGGACCCGCACGTCGTGCCTGGCGCGCTCGCGCGGCTGCGGGTCTCCGGCGCCTCGCGCGGGGCCCGACGCGCCCGCGGCGCCCGCAGCTCCCGCAGCGCCCGCGGCGCCCGAACCGCCCGAGGGGCCCGAACCGCCCGGAGCGCCGGAAGCGCCCGCCGGGCCGGAACTGTAGACCAGCCGTCCGCCTTTGCTCATCCGTTGCCCATCGCGGGATCGTAGCCCAGCCTAGACTATCCGGCCGTACCCCCTCCCAGCCGAAGCTGCGCCGAGGTGCCCTGATGCCGATCCGTCTCCTGCTCGCCGCCGCGCTCGCCGCGGCGGTCCTGGTGTCGCCCATGTCCGAAGCCGCCCCCGTCCCGTCGCCGAGCGCCACGCCCGCCACAGCGGCGAGCGCGCCGCCCGTCTCCGCGCCGGCGCTGAACCACGAGGTCTTCACGCTCCCGAACGGGATGACGGTCATCCTGCACCGCGACCCGACGCTGCCGCAGGTCGTGATCAACACGTGGTTCGACGTGGGCTCGAAGGACGAGGCGAAGGGGCGCTCCGGGTTCGCGCACCTGTTCGAGCACCTGATGTTCATGGGCACGAAGCGCGTGCCCGGGAACCAGTTCGACGTGATGATGGAGAGCGGCGGCGGCAACAACAACGCCTCGACCGCGAACGACCGGACGAACTACTACAGCACCGGCCCGTCCTCGATCCTGCCGCTGCTGCTCTGGCTCGACGCGGACCGGCTCGACGCGCTGGCCGACGCGATGACGCAGGAGAAGCTCGACCTGCAGCGCGACGTCGTGCGCAACGAGATGCGCCAGGGGATCGAGAACACGCCCTACGGCATCGCCGAGCTGATCCTCCCGGCCGCGCTGTACCCGCAGGAGCACCCCTACCGCCACCCCGTGATCGGCAGCCACGAGGACCTGCAGGCCGCGACGCTGCAGGACGTCAAGGACTTCTTCGCGACCTACTACGTCCCCGGCAACGCGAGCCTCGTCGTCGCCGGCGACTTCGACGTCGAGAAGGTGAAGGCCCTCGTCGCGCGGACCTTCGGCGCCATCCCCGCGCGCCCCGTCCCGTCGCCGCGCGCGGCCGCGCCGCTCGTGCTCGACGGCGAGGTGCGGCGCGTCGCCGTCGACGAGGTCGAGTTCCCGCGCCTGTACCTCGTCTGGCCTGCGCCGAAGGCGTTCGCCCCGGGCTCCGCCGAACTGGAGCTGCTCGCCTCCGGCATCCTCGGCGGCAGCACATCGAGCCGCCTCGAGCGCCGCCTCGTGCTCGACACGCGGCTCGCGCAGGACGTGACGGTCTACCTCGACGACCGCCTGCTCGTCTCCGAGTTCCACGTCGAGATCACCGCCGCGCCGGGCGCGGACCTCGAGCGGATCAAGCGCGAGACCCTCGACGTGATCGCGACGCTCGCCGCGCAGGGGCCGACCGCGGACGAGGTCGCCCGCGCCCGCGCCCAGGTCGAGAGCGGCAAGCGGCGGCAGGTCGAGGACCTCGGCCGCCGCGCCGACATGCTGAACCAGTACCGCTACTTCTTCGGCGAGCCGGACGGCCTCGCGCGCGACCTCGCGCGCTTCGCCGCGGCGACCCCCGCGTCGGTCAAGGACGCGACCGCCCGCACCCTAGGTACGGGGCGCGTGGACCTGCGCATCCTGCCCAGGGGCGCGGAGGCGGCCGGCGCCTCGCTGGACGAGCGGCCGGCCAACTTCGACGACCGCGCGTTCACGCCGCCGGTGCCGCAGACGTTCAAGCTCGCGAACGGCATGCCCGTGGACGTCGTCGCGCGGCCCGGCACCGGCCTGTTCTCCGCGCGGCTCGTCGTGGACGGCGGCGAGCGCGCGGTCCCCGCGGACAAGGCGGGGCTGGCCGCGCTGACGGCGATGCTGCTGACCTCCGGCGCGGCGGGGAAGAGCGCGCCGCAGTTCGCCGAGGCCGTCGAGACGCTCGGCGCGCGGATCGGCGCGAACGCCGACGCGGACAACCTCGAGGTCGCGGTGGACGGCCTGTCGGCGCACCTCGGCCCGACGCTCGATCTGTTCGCGGACGCGGTGCTGAAGCCGAACCTCGCGGAGGAGGACTTCCGGCGCGAGGCGGCGCTCGCGCTCGCCAACATCGACTCGCGCGGCGACCGGCCGAACGAGGTCGCGCAGCTGGTCGCGCGCGCGCAGCTCTTCCCGGCGGGGGACTACCGCGCGCGGCCGGCGAACGGCACGCGCGCGTCGGTCGGCTCGATCGCGCTCGCGGACGTGCGGGCGGCGCTGCCGCGGCTGCTCGATCCGTCGCGCGCGCGGCTCGTCGTCGTCGGCGACGCGGACGAGGCCGCGCTGCGGCGCGCGCTCGACGCGCGGCTGGGCGCGTGGCGCGGCGCCGGCGCGGAGGTCCCGCCCGCGGGCGCGCCGGTGGAGAAGGCGGCCGCCCGCGTCGTGCTGGTGGACCGGCCGGGCGCGCCGCAGACGGTGATCCAGCTCTGGCGGCCGGTCCCGTACCCCGACGACGCGCAGCGCGCGGTGCGCGGCGCGGTGAACACGCTGTTCGGCGGCAGCTTCACCAGCCGCCTGAACCAGAACCTGCGCGAGAAGAACGGCTTCACCTACGGCGCGCGGAGCGTCGTCGCGACCGAGCGCCGGCAGGGCCTGCTGCGCGCGGGCGCGAGCGTGCAGACGGCGGTCACCGGCGCGGCGCTCGGCGAGTTCCGCGCGGAGTTCACGCGGCTCGCGAAGGGGGACGTCAGCGCGGACGAGCTGGGCAAGGCGCTGCGGACGGCGCGGCACGACATGATGGAGGCCGTCCAGACGACGGGGTCGCTGGCCGACGTGCTGGCCGACCTCGTGGCCTCCGGGCGCCCGGTGGACAGCCTGCGCCGGCACGCCGCGGCGCTGGACGGGGTGACGCTCGAGCGCGCCAACGGCGAGGCCCGGTCGGGCCCCTTCGGCTGGGACTCGCTGATGGTCGTGCTCGTCGGCGACAAGGACGAGGTCCTGCCGCAGCTGAAGAAGGCCGGCCTCCCCGAGCCGAAGATCGTCCCCGTCCCCTGAGGGTGCCTTCCGCGAAGGGCCGGGCCATGGGTCGTTGCTGCTGAAAGAGAAGCAGCGTATTGTTTCATCAGAAAGGAACCCCATGGCCCGTCCCGCCGCGCGCCCGGCCGCCGCCGACGCCTCCTCCGACGCCTCCTCCGACGCCGACGGCGTCGTCCTCGCGAAGGCGCTCTTCCGCGCCGCGGACGCCTGCGGACTGTCGCGGCGCACGCTGGCCGCGATGACCGGGCTCTCCGAGGCCACGCTCTCCCGCGCCGCCCGGGGCCGGCCGATCGACCCCGCGACCAAGGAGGGGGAACTGGCGCTCGGGTTCCTGCGCGCGTTCCGCAGCCTCGACGCGCTCGTCGGGGGCGAGGCGGCGCAGGCCCGGGCCTGGATGCACGCCGAGAACCGGCACCTCGGCGGCGTGCCGGCCGACCTCGTCACCACCGCCGCGGGGCTGTTCCATGTCGTCGAGTATCTGGACGCGCTGCGGGGCCGGGGCTAACGCCGGCCCGCTCGCGGCGCGCGCCCACCGCTGCGTCGAGGCGCAGCACGTGGTGGGCACGCGGAAGCTCGTCGACTCGGCGGCCGAGCACGAGCGGCTCGAGGCGCTGATCGAGCGCGCCAAGCCGCCGCTGCCGCGCGAGCCCGCCTTCGAGGGGCTGCACTACCTGCTCGCGACGTCGTTCCGCTACCCGCCGCTGCGGCACGGGTCGCGCTTCGGCGCGCGCAGCGAGCGCGCGCTCTGGTACGGCGCCGAGCGCCGCCGCACCGCGTTCGCCGAGGTGGCGTACTACCGGCTCGTGTTCCTCGACGGGACGGCCGCGGAGCTGGGCCCGGTCTCGGTCGAGGTCACGCTGTTCGAGGTGCCCGTCGGAACCGATCGCGGGGTGGACCTCACGGCGCCGCCGTTCGCCGCGTTCGAGGCGCAGATCTCGTCGCCGGTGTCGTACGCCGAGAGCCAGGCGCTCGGCGCGGCGATGCGCGCCGACGGCGTGCTCGCGTTCCGCTACCGCTCGGCGCGCGACCGCGAGCGCGGGACCAACCTCGCGCTGTTCGATCCCGCGGCGTTCGGCGCGAAGCGGCCGTCGCGGCTGACGGCGTGGCACTGCACCGCGACGCGCGCGGGCGTCGAGGTCTTCCGCAAGGACGTCTTCCGCCGCGACGTCTTCACGTTCCCGCGGGCCGAGTTCGAGGTCGACGGCCGGCTGCCGTTGCCCGCGCTCTGAGGGCGTCCGTCCCGCGGGGGGGACGGCCATCCCGGCCGCGGGAGGCCGGGCGACGTACGGCTGGCCTCCTGATCCGGGACGAATGTCGGTAAGAAGTCCGCGTCGCACGCGGTGACCGGTCCGCGCCGAGCCTCGACCGCGCGGATCGTCACTACAATCGAGCCATCGTGACGCTCGCGGCCGGCAGCCTGCTCGGGCCGTACGAGGTCCTCGCGCCGCTCGGGGCGGGCGGCATGGGCGAGGTCTACCGCGCGCGGGACCCGCGTCTCGGCCGCGAGGTCGCGATCAAGGTCCTGCCGCAGGAGTTCGTGGCCGACGAGGCCCGGCGCCATCGCTTCGAACGCGAGGCGCGGCTGCTCGGCGCGCTGAACCATCCGGGCATCGCCGCGATCTACGCGTTCGAGGAGGTGGAAGGGCCGCCGCCGCAGCTGATCCTCACGATGGAGCTGCTGGAGGGCGAGACGCTGCGCGCGCGCCTCGCGCGGGGCCCGCTGCCCGTGCGCCAGGCGATCGAGCTCGCGGCGCAGGCCGCGCACGCCCTCGCGGCCGCGCACGACAAGGGCATCCTGCACCGCGACCTCAAGCCCGAGAACGTGTTCCTGCTGCAGGACGGGCGCCTCAAAGTCCTCGACTTCGGCCTCGCGAAGCACGCGCCGCCGGGCGCGCGCGGGGAGGAGGCGAGCCGCGCGTCCACCGTTTCCACGGGCACGCTCCCCGGGACCGTCCTGGGGACGATCGGGTACATGTCGCCGGAGCAGGCGCGCGGCGAGGCGCTCGACGCGCGCTCGGACATCTTCTCGTTCGGCGCGGTCCTGCACGAGATGCTCGCCGGCCGCCGCGCGTTCCAGCGCGCCTCGCTGGCCGAGACGCTGGCGGCCGTGCTCCAGGAGGACCCGCCGGACCTCGCGGCGTCGAACCCGCACGTGCCGGCCGCGCTCGAGCGGATCGTGCGGCGGTGCCTCGCGAAGCACGTCCGCGAGCGCTACCAGTCCGCCCGCGACCTCGCGCTGGACCTCGAGTCCCTCGCCGCTCCCGTCCCCGCGCGGGAGACGCCGCGCCGCCGCGGGCCGCGTCCGCCGTGGCTGCTCCTCGCGTTCCTCGCGACGGCCGTCGCGGCCGCCGCGCTCTCCGGGCTGGTCGTGCGCCGGCTGGATCCGCCCCGGGCGCCCTCGTTCCGGCAGGTCACGTTCCGCCGCGGCTTCATCTGGAGCGCGCGCTTCGGCGACGACCCGACGTCCCTCTATTACGCGGCGGCGTGGGACGGCGGCCCGCTCGAGGTCTACGCCGGCCGCACCGACAGCCCGGACTGGCGCGGGCTCGTGCTCGCGAACGCGAACCTGCTCGCGGTCGCGCCGCGGGGCGGCGATCTCGCGGTCACGCTGGACGCGCGGCTGGCGAGCCCCGACATCTTCTGCCGCGTGGGCACGCTGGCGCGGGTCGCGGCCGCGGGCGGCACCCCGCGCGCCCTCGCCGAGGACGTCGAGGCCGCGGACTACGCCGCGCACGGCGGCGACCTCGCCTTCGTGCGCGTCGTGGGCGACCGCCGCCGCCTCGAGTATCCCGCGGGCAAGGTGCTGTACGAGACGACGGGCTGGATCGGCAACCCGCGCCTGTCGCCGCGCGGGGACACGATCGCGTTCGTCGATCACCCCGTCTTCGGCGACGACGGCGGGACGGTCGCGCTCGTGGACCTCGCGGGCCGGAAGACGACCCTCACCCCGAGCTTCGCGACCGCGCAGGGACTCGCGTGGTCGGCGGACGGCCGCGAGGTCTGGTTCACGGCCGTGACGGCGGGAGGGAACCGCGCGCTGCGCGCCGTGACTCCCGCGGGAGCGCAGCGGGTGCTCTTCGAAGGCCCCTGCATGCTGACCCTCCACGACGTCGGCCGCGACGGCCGCGCGCTGGTCGCGCGCGAGCAGGCGCGGGTCGGCTTCTCGGTCGGGCCGGCCGCGGGCGCCGGCGAGCGGGACCTCTCGTGGCTGGACTGGAGCGACTTCGCCGCGCTGTCCCCCGATGGTCGAGCGGTCGCGTTCACGGAATGCAGCAGCGGGGGGCAGGGCTACAAGGTGTACCTCCGCGGGACGGACGGCGCGCCGGCGGTGCTCCTCGGGCCCGGGCTCGCGCAGTCGCTGTCCCCCGACGGTTCGGAGGTCCTCGCGATCGTGGACCACCTGGGCGGCGCGCACCTCGTCGCGTATCCCACCGGGCCGGGCGCGCCCCGCCCGATCCGTTTCCCGGGGCTCACCGTGCGTCGGGCGCGCTGGCTGCCGGACGGCCGCGGCGTGCTGATCGCCGCCGCGCGGGACGCGGAGCGGCCCCGCATCTACCTGGCGGATCCGCGGGGCGGCGGCGCGCCCCGCCCGCTCACGCCCGAGGGTCACAACCTGCCCGTCGGCAACGCGTTCGTGGACGCCCGCCGGTTCCTGTCGAGCGGGCCGGACGGACGGCCGTTCCTCGGCTCGCTCGACGGGAACGCACCTCTGCCCGTCCCGGGCCTCGGCCCCGACGACGTCGTGCCGGGCGCGTTCCGCGGCGACGGAACGATCCTGGTGCGGCGCGGGCTCGACCTCCCGGCGCGCCTCGTGTGGCTCGACGTCGACACCGGGCGCGAGACGCCGCTCCGGGAGATCCTGCCGGCGGACCCGGCTGGCATCACCACGATCGGCAAGATCGCGGTGTCCGCCGACGGACGCACGCTGGTCTACGAGTACGAGCGCCGCTTCTCGGAGCTGTACGTCGTCGACGGGGTGCGCTGAGCCCCGCGCGGAACGCCGTGGCGGCCAGGGCGTTTGTCGTTAACATCCGGCGGTGATCCTCTACTCGGACGAACGGATCGTCGTCGTCGACAAGCCGCCGGGTCTCTCGCTGGCGACGCCGCCGCGCGCGCCGGGCGAGGCGGTCGCGCGCCTGCTCGCGGCGCTGCCGCCCGGCGAGCGCGACGAGCACGGGCTGCCCCCCGGCGAGGGCGCCGCGCACGGGCTGTCACCCGGGGAGGGCGCGGCGTGGACCGCCGGCGCGGCGCCGCTGCTGGTGCACCGCCTGGACGTCGGGACGTCGGGGGTCGTGCTGCTCGCGCGCGACGCGGACGCGCACCGCGAGCTCTGCGCGCTGTTCGAGCGGCGGGCGGTGGACAAGCGCTACCTCGCGCTCGCCTGGGGGCACCCGCGGCCGCGCGAGGGCGTGTACGACGCGCCGCTCGGGCCGGACCGCGCGGACCGGCGGCGGATGCGGGTCGACCCCGACGGGCGCGCCGCGCGCACGCGCTACGCCGTGCGGTCGGCGCCGGCCCACGTCGCCCTGCTCGAGCTGCACCCCGAGACCGGGCGCACGCACCAGATCCGCGTGCACCTCGCGCACGCGGGGCACCCCATCGTCGGGGACGACCTGTACGGCGGGCCGCGCCACCGCGGGCTGCGCGATCCCGCGCTGCGCGCCGCGCTGGACCCGCCGCACACGCTGCTGCACGCGGCGCGGCTCGCGCTGCCGGCGACGAGCTGGCGGCGCGGCGAGCTGATCTTCGAGGCGCCGCTGCCGCCGGCGTTCGCACGCGCCCTCGCGGCGCTGGGCCTTCCGGGGGCGAGCGGCGCGGAGGGTGATCCGTAGGTCGTTCCTCCACGTGATCTGCCTCGGCCGCGAGCCCTTGCTGCGCGGCGGACGTAGGGGCGGGCCTCGCGCGCCGCAGGCGCGCGATGGTC
>JADHED010002329.1_pt1 | contig 13415 bp, 25 predicted proteins | sample 8952041 | NCBI WGS metagenome assembly JADHED01 (sample SAMN16124423, study PRJNA663239) | bioreactor sludge metagenome | isolation source: sludge (control) | place: India:Bengaluru | collected 2018-09-08
CGACGTCGGTCGCTCCGGAGACGTCCCCGATCGAGGCCTTCACCGTCGTCTTCCCTTCCGCGACGGAGGCGACGACGCCGGACGCGTCGACGGTCGCCACCTTCGGGTCGGAGGAGGTCCACTCCGCCGCCATCGGGACGAGCGCGCCGGTGCTCGCCTTCGCCTCGAGGACGAGCGGGAAAGTCGTCCCGGCGGGGCCGGCGAGCGTCATCCTCTGGGGAGAGACGTTCACCGAAGCGACGTCGACGACCTCGAGCAGAACGTGCGCCTCGAGGGGCGGCTTGCCGAGCCGGGCGGTGAGGGTCGCTTTCCCGGCCGCGACCGTCTTCACGGACCCGGTCTGCGGGTCGACGGTGGCGACCTTCGGGTCCGAGCTCTCCCACGCGACCATGAAGCCGGGGACGATCTCCCCCTTCGCGTCGACGACGTCGCCGCCGACGGAGACGCTCCGGTCGAGCCCGTAGACCGTCAGCTTCTTCTCTTTCAGGCGGATCTCGGAGGCCTTCGGTCCGCAGGAGGCGAGGAGGAGGGGGGCGAGGAGGAGCGTCGCGCCGGAGAGGAAGCGGGTGAGGCGGCTCATTGCCCCGAAATCTTAGGCCATCCGCGAGCCGTCCGCATAGGCCGCAGAAAGCGGGTTTCGGCCCGGGCCTAACGCGCAGGAACCGCACCGAAAGAACGAACGGCGCCACCGGGCGCCACTTGCGAGAGGGCCTCGACGCGGACGCTTACCGTCGATTTCCTCTGTCCGGCATGACATGGGGTGAGAGGGAAGGACGACCCCTCCGGGCCGCGCTCTCGGCTCCCCTCCTCGACAGGCGCCAAGGAAGGAAGGGAAAACGCGTCCGCCGCGTCCGCCCGGCGCCCGCCGAGCGAAAAGCCGCACAACCATGCGCGTTTGGAGGCGGACGCCAACTCGAAATGTCCGCGTCCGCTGGCGTCCGCCTTGGCGTCCGCTGGCGTCCGCCGACCCCGAAGACGAAGGAACTGACCCGTGACCCGGCCCCGAGGCCGGGCGGAAAGCCGCGCAGATGAAGCGGCGAAGGAGGAACCGATGAAGACGACCCGAACGAAGAAGAGCCCGACGCCGACCCCCGCGAAGGTCACCGGCGCCGAGCTCCCGAAGGAAACCCCGAAGGGCTCCGGCTCGAGTCTACCGCCGACCGTGAGGACCCCTTCATGAGCTCCGCGCTCATCGTCCCCTCGTCCGCTCATCTCAACCCGCGGCCTGGCTTCGAGCTCCTCGGCAAGGTCGTCGCGAGCGTGGACGTCCTCGCGGCCCTCGCGGTGGCCGGCTGGACCGTCGGCGACGTCCTGGCGCGCCACCTGGCGAGCCGGCATGAGTCTGTATGGGAGACCGACCTCGAGGCGCCGGACGGCGCGCGCGTCCTCGCGCTGACGTTGTCCTCGGCTGGCACGGTCCCGACCACGTACCTCTCGATCGACGGGGAGAAGGTCCTTCCGGGGGGCCGGCGCGTTGCGGCGGCCGTCTCGTTCCAGTTCGTCGAGGGCGCGACCGCCGCGGAGATCGCCCGCGCGAAGGGGCGGATTCGGACCTGGGATCGCTTCGGCCAGACGATGAAGGAGGCGTGAGGTGAACGCCGACCTGGTCACCGTCTCCCCGGGCGAGGTCTACTCCGCGCACATGGGCGGGAGCGGCGACGCCGGCCCCGTCTCCGCGACGATCGCAGTTCACGCGCCGACCGGTCGGGTCGTCTATCAGGTCGTCCGACCCGGCCTCATGCGCCTCGGGCCGCCTGTCTCGGCCTTTCAGGAGCGCGGGTACACCGTGACGCCCTGGGCGAGCGAGGCCGGCCGATGAGCGCCCTCGTCCTCCGCCGCCTCCCGTCCGGCGCCTGGGCTCTCGTCGCCGTCCCGGACGCGCAACGCCCGGCGACGGCGCGCCGTGACGGTTCCCGCGAGGTCCTCCTCGAGGAGCGTGCCGAGCCTCGCCGCCTCCGGTTCCTCTCGCCGCTCCCGGCCGCCGGAGGCCGGGTCTGACCTCTACACTCGTCCTCGGCGGGATAGGGCCGCGTCATGAACGGCCTGACACGCGCACGCCTCGCGCTTCCCGCCGGGGCCTTTCCCGGGAGGCGTGGAGGCGACATGGCGACGACGAAGAAGAAGGCCCGGCCGACGAAGGCCGGCACGGACTACAGACAGGTCCGCGCGAGGCGCTTGACGGACGCCTTCGACGAGGTCCTCGGCGAGGGGTCGGCCGACGTGAATCTCTCGTTCATCCTCGAGGCCGAGCGCGACGTCTCGAGGTGGCTCACGACGAGAGGCCGGGAGGCGACGGAGCCGCTGCACTTCGAGGACCTCGCCGCCGTCGTCCGGGAAACAACCTGGGGGCCCCTCTCAACGCGCTTCTCGGCGGCACTGTGGGCTCTGAGGCGAGCTCTTCTGCCGGGGGAGCCGCGTGTTGCTCCGACCGGGGCACTCGTCCTCGACACGGATGCACCAATCGCGACGCGTCTCCCGAGCATCGTCAAGGTCCTCCGCGTGACGTCGCCGACGCGGAAGGAGCTGACGCAGATCCTCGCGGACGTGTCGAAGGCCCTGACCGAGAGTGCCGTCCGCATCTCCCCGGGGGTTCGGGCCGAGGCGTTCTTCGAGACGATCGCCGCGAGGCGGGCGCCGTGGAGAACGCGCCCGTGGAGCAAGCACGCGACGCTCGAAGAGGCCGCGGAGAGCCTTGGCGTCTCGAGAGACGGCCTCCGACAGGCCATGAAGCGGGAGCGACGGGCGGCCGTTCGCGCTGGCGTGATGACCCGCGGGAAGAGCGGGCGCCCGAAGGAATAGGGTCTCCAGCTCCCGACTCGAGGTGTACCGGGTCAGAAGCCCGCGCCTCGACTTGTCCCCTTCCTGGGGCTTCGCGTTTCGCTGACCCTGCCCTCAGCTCATCCGCACCAAGCGGACAGAGAAGGAAGGGAGCGAACGATGCCGACGAACGACAGAACCCGACCCCGCTTCCGCGAAACGCTGCTCGTGCGACTGGCCGATGCCGCCTCGGTCCTCGGTCTCTCGGAGGCGACCCTCCGGAACGAGATCCGGGCGGGCCGCCTCGGAGCGAGGAAGTCCGGCCGCGCCGTGCTCGTGCCGGCCGACGAGCTTCGCCGATGGGCCGCGGATCTTCCGCCGGCCGCGTAGCCGCGCCCCTGAACGACAAGAGGAGGAGCCGATGCGACATGCAAGAGACCCCATGAAATGCGAAGAGCGCCGGGGCAACGGCGCTCGTCACGAGGGATCGGGGCAGGGCAGACATGCAGAGGATAGCACCGGGAGAGCCGCTCGCAACCGTGCGGTCATGAGCACGCCCGAGGGGCGCAAGTCCGAAGCGCCCGGTCGACAGGTCGCCGGGCAGCTCCGGCGGGCCGCCGAGTGCGACCTCCTCGCGTCCCGGGCGGAGAGGGTCGGCCGCTGGCCGGATGCCCGCCGCCTCCGCTGCGAGGCGCACCGGCTCCGCCGGCTCGCGCGAGGCCCCCGTCATCCCGAGCTCGTCCTCGACTTCGAGCGCGGGCTCGCGACGGTCCGGCTTGAGCGATGGGCCGAGAGGAACGCATGAGCGCGCCCGCTCTCGCTCCCGTCGTGCCGCACCCTCGGATGACCGGCACGAAGTCCGACCGCGTCGCCGTCGCCGAGGCCGTCCTCGTCGCTGAGGCCCGGCGTCTCGCCGACGTCCTCGGCCTGGACGACGTCGCCGGCCTCCTCGGCGGCGCCTCGGGCCTTGCGGCGTCGGAGACCTGGGAGGCCCGGCGATGAGCGCGCCCTTCGATCGCATCGTCGCCGCTCTCGAGGCTCGCGACTGCCGCCCCCGGAAGAGCGGCGACGGCGTCACGGCCCGTTGCCCGGCGCACGAGGACAGGCGCGCGAGCCTTTCGGCTTCCGAGGGGAAGGACGGTCGCGTCCTCGTGAAGTGCTTCACCGGCTGCGAGGCCGCGGACATCGTGAAGGCTCTCGGCTTCGAGATGACGGACCTGTTCCCAGAGCGCGACGAGAAGCCGAAGCCGAAGCGGAACGGCTCGCGCGGCCCGGCGCCGTGGGAGCGGCCGATCCGAGCGACGTTCCCCTATCGCGACGCGGAAGGGAATCTCCTCTTCGAGCAAGTCCGGTTCGACGACGCGACAGACGACGCCGGGAAATGCGCGCCGCGGCACCGGGACGCTTCCGGCCGGTGGAGCTGGAAGAGCCTCACGAGGCACATGAACGGGACGCCGATCCCGCTGTACCGGCTCCCGGAGCTGCGAGAGGCCGTCTCTGCGGGCCGGCCGATCCTCCTCCCCGAGGGAGAGAAGGACGTCGAGACGATCCGCGCTCTCGGCCTGGACGCGACGACGAACTACGGCGGCGCCGACGGCTGGAAGAAGCACTACGCCGAGGAGCTGGCCGGTGCCGAGGTCCTCGTCCTCCCCGACAACGATCCGCCCGGCGAGAAGCACGCCGAGGCCGTCGTCCGCTCCCTCAGCGGAAAGGCGAAGGCGGTCCGCGTGCTCCGCCTTCCCGGGCTCCCGCCGAAGGGCGACGTCTCCGACTGGGTCGCGGCCGGCGGGACGCGAGAGGACCTCGAGGCGATGGCGGGCGAGCTCCTCTCCGCCGCCGCTGCGGAGCCGACGGAGATTCTCAGGGGCGGAGGGACCGATGGCGACTCGGGGCGCGACCCTTCCTGTGCGGCGGCGCTCATCGCGATCGGTCGACAGGCGCTCCTCTTTCACGACGAGCGGGGCGACGGTTACGCCGCGTTCACGGACTCGTCCGTCCGACGCGTGATGAAGGTCAGGGGAAGCGACTTCACGGGCGAGCTCTCGCGCCGCTTCGCTCAGAGCACGGGCTATCAGCGGGCCGCGAACGGCGAGGCGATCGCCGCGGCCCGAAACGTCCTCGAGGCGATCGCCCGACACGAGGGCGAAGAGCACCGGCTGAATACCCGGTTCGCCCGGCACGAGGGCGCCGTCTGGATCGACATGGCCGACTCCCGATGGAGGGCGATCCGGGTCACTGCCGAGGGATGGGACGTCGTCGAGACGCCGCCGCTCCTCTTCCGACGATTCCCGCACATGAGGCCCCTTCCCGAGCCGAAGCGCGGGGGAGACCTCTCGGCGCTCTTCGAGCCCTTCGCGATGGGAGAGGCCGAGCGCGCACTCGTGACCGGCTACGCCGTTACGGTCCCCCTCAGCGACATCCCGCGGACGGTCCTCATCGTTCACGGCCCGCAGGGGGCCGGCAAGTCAACGGCTCTGAAACGTCTCCTCGCGACGATCGACCCGTCCGGGATCGACGATCTCGACCTCGGGGGCGAACCGCGCGAGCTCGCGCAACTCCTCGACCAACACGGCCTCGCGTTCTTCGACAACGTCGTGAAGGTCGGCGACGCCTCCGCTCGGTTGCTCTGCAAGGCTGCGACCGGGGGCGGCTTCGAGAAGCGGCGCCTCTACACGGACGAGGAGAGCATCGTCCTGACGTTCAAGCGGGCCGTCATGCTGTCCGCGATCAACATCCCGTCGCACGCGCCCGACCTCCTCGACCGGACCCTACTCATCGGCCTCGACCGCATCCCTCCCGAACGTCGAAAGCGGGAGGCCGACCTGTGGCGGGACTTCGAGGAGGCCCGGCCGGCAATCCTCGGCGGACTCCTCGACGCGCTCTCGGCCGCGATGCGGATCTACCCGACCCTCGACGTTCCGGAGCTGCCGCGGATGGCCGACTTCGGCGCCTGGGGCGCGGCGGTCGCCGAGGCCCTCGGTCTGAAGGTCGGGCCGCTCCGCGGCGCCGAAGCCTTCCTCTCCGCCTACTCGGAGAACGTCGGACGTCAGACCGAGGAGGTCCTCGAGGCGGACCCCGTCGCGCGGGCCGTGCGGGACTTCGCTCGCGAGCGCGGCTCCTGGGAGGGGACGGCCTCCGAGCTCATGACGGCGCTGAAGGTCCGGCACGAGGAGGAGATGAGGGCGAAGGATGGCGGCTGGCCGCGGCGTGCCGACGGCCTCTCGCGCCGCCTCGAGGTGCTCCATTCGACGCTCGCGGATGCCGGCGTGCGCGTCCGGCGATCGCGGGAAGGCAAGAGCCGGACCCGCGTCGTGAGCATCTCCGTCGAGACGCGCGCGGACGCCGCGCCTGCTGCGACTGCCGCACCGGCCGAGCCTCAGCCGTCCCTCTTCCCGGCGAACCCGACGGCGGACGCGGCGGACGCAGCTTTCCGCGCCTCTACGGCTGTCGATTTCACCTGGGACGACGACGGCTTGCCGCGGGAGCTCTGGAGGCCCGGGACCTGCCCGGCCGTCGAGGACGAGGAGGCACCGGCCCCTGGCGCCGTCGTCCGGTGCGGGCGCCCGCTCGCGGCCGGGAGCGGGACGTGCCGGGAGCACGCCGGGCCATTCCGGAGACCCGAGGCGCCTTCCGTCGAGGTGACGCCTTGAATCCCCTCATCTTCGACTCCGGCGCCGCCTGGGAAGCCTCCGGACTCTCCCTCGGCGCCTTCGAGCAACTCGTCCGCGACCTCGAGGCGACCGGGCACGCGCACCGCGGCCGAAGCGTCGTCGTCTTCTCGTCGGTTAAGGTCGCCGCGCTCGTCCTCACGGGCCGGCCCCGTCGGAGGCGCCGGGTATGAACGTCGCCGCCGGCATCCGCCTTGACCTCTCCTCCCTCTCGGCCCGCGATCGTCAGGCGCTCCGGAAGCTCATGGCGCGGGTCTCCGAGGCGTCCTACCGCCGCGGCTTTCAGCAGGGCGCTTACATGGCGCTCCGAGGTCAGGCCGACGACGAGAGCGCCTCGCGTCTCCGTCACACGCTCTCCCTCGACGTCTCTCCTCGCGGCGAGAGCTACGCCCGCGACCGAGGCCGGCCCTCCGTCGAGAGGTTCGCCATGGAATACGGCGACCTCGCGGAGGTCGGCCTGACGGGCGACCCGCTCCGGGTCAAGCCGGAGTCGCTCGTCGCCGTCGAGAGGAAGGCCCGGCCGTGAGGCTCGCCCTCCGTCTTCTCCTCGCGGCGGCGCTGCTCGGGAGCGCCGTGTCCGCCGCTCATGACCGCTCGGTCGCTACCGGCGGACCCGGCGCCGAGGTGCGACCGTGAGCCGGGTCCTCCGCTTCCCCTACCCGAGTCTCGAGGAGCTCCGCGCGGCCGAGCTCGCGATCCTCGAGGACCTCGCGGAGACGCGACGCCGGATCGTCGACCTCCTCGAAGGCGAGCGGGGCAGCGAAAGGAAGCACCCGAGAGGCGTACTCGGAGGTCCCCGGGAAGCCCTCGGGCGGAAGCCCGCCCCTTCCTCCGTCTCGAAGTTCCGGAGGCCCTCGTGAGCCGTCCCCGGAACCCGCGAGGGGCCTTCGCCCGGCGCCTCCCCTCGGACCCTGCCGCCCTGGCCGCGACGCTCGCCCCAGGCTTCGAGGCGTGCCAGTACGGCGAGGTGGACGGCGTGCGCGTCGTCCTTCTCGACGCCCCGGCGCGGCCCGACGGCATCGAGCTCGCGCTCCGGACCTCCGGCCCTTCCGTTCAGACCGTGGCATTCCCGGTGAGTGCCGCCGGTCCGATCATCCGCGCCCTCCTGTGCGCCATCGCCGATCTCGGCGAGGTGGACCGACTCATTCGCGAAGAGATGGAACACCGCGTCGTCCTCGATGGCGCAAGACCTGTGAACTGAGAACCGAAAGGAGACCCCGAATGAACATGCCCCGAATCACGAAGGAGCACGCCGCGCTCCTGCGGCGCGAAACGAACGACTACCTGGCGGCCCGCGGCCGGACCGAGGCCGCGCCCCGTCCGCAACGGTCCGCGCCGCCGCAGGCCGACCCCGTCCGCGAAGAGGTCCGCGCCGCGATCGCGGGCGAGCGGGTGAAGGCGGCACTCGCCGATCTGCGCGCGGGCGAGGCCGTCTCCCGCACGATTCGGGAGATCGTCCGCGAGGAGGTCGCGGCCGCGAACCCGACGCCCGCCGAGCTGGCGAAGAGGGACGGCCTCTCCGCCGTCCGCGGGATCGGCGTCGGCATGCCGTCGCTCTCCCTGGACGGCCTTGCGCGCGAGGTTGCCGCGGCGGTCGGATGCACCTACAGCGCGGCCGTTCTCGCCCTGACGACGGAGGACGCCCGATGATCGCCACCCTCTTCAGGAGCAACGCCGCGACGCTCGCCGGCCGCCTCGCTGACCTCGAGGACGAAGCCCAGGCCCTCAGGAAGCGAGCCGAGGACGCCCGCACCTCCGCCTCCGAGGCCAAGGCCCGCCTCGTCGAGGATCTCGCCGAAGGGCTCGCCGTCGACAAGTGGCGGACCGCCCAGGCGACCGCCGAGAAGAAGGCGGCCGACGCCGAGCGCGACCTCGCCGCGGCAGAGGAGGCCGCTGAGCTCGTCCGCGGCAAGCTCGAGGAGGTCCGCCGGGCCGAGGCCCTCGAGGGTCTCCGGAAGCGCTACGCCGCCGCCGAGGCGCGCCTCCCCGGCGTCCGCGAGGACCTCATCTCCGCCGGCCGGGCGTTCTCCGCGGCCCTATCGAGGCACGAAGCGCTCCGCCGGGAGGAGAACGGCGTGCTCACGCAGCTCCGGACCGCCGGGGATCAAGACGCCCGGGCCTTCGGCGTCGGGCTCGCCGAGGTGATCCTCTCCGAAGCCCTCGGGCACGGGGAGGGCCGCGAGCGGTTCAACCTCGACGTCCCGATCTGGCCGACGACGGGAGGCGCGTAATGGACCCGCGCTACCCGGAGACGTGGGGCGACCCGGGTTACCCCCAGCGGCGAGCCCGCCCGCACATGAGCGGCGAGGAGCGCCGGCGCGCGGCGACGGTCTGCAAGCACATCGTCCCGCCGGCCTCTCCCGGCGCCATCTCCACGAACTGCCAGAACCCGCCCGTCAACGACCTCGGCTTCTGCGCCGAGCACGCGACTTGAAAGGAGCCCTCAATGAGCGTCTGCAAGGCCCTCGAACCGCCCTCCGCCCCGGGTGCGCTCCCGGAGCACTGCAAGGGCACGCCGAACGACTTCGGTTACTGCCCGGAGCACTACCGCTGCGCCTTCGAGGACGAAGGCGGCCAGCGCTGCGCCTCCGCCCGCGAGCTCCCGTCGCTCTTCTGCGCCGCGCACCGGCCCGCGTGACCCTCTCCCCGTCGCCCGCCCCCGGCTCCATCGGCGTCGGCCGCCACCTCCTCGGCCGACGTCGCGGAGGGCCGCAGGTAACGGACCCCCGGCCGGGGCGAGCGCCTTTCTGCTCCCAGCGTGACCGCCGGAACCTGACGCCGGACCAGCTGGCGTTGGTCCGTGGCCGCTGGTACGAACGTCGGAAGGTGCCGGGCGGTCCCTCCCATGCCGGGCAGAGCGCAGGACAAAAAGTCCTGCGCGTCGGAGCCGGGAGGGAAGGGACGGCCGAGCTTCTGGCGCGCGACTTCGGGGTGACTCCGCGTCAGATCAGACGGGACGCGAAGTTCGCCGCCGCCGTCGAGACGCTGAAGGCGATCGACCCGGAGATCGAGCAGAAGGTCGTCACCGGCAAGGGGCCGACGCGGGCCTCCTCGAGGTGACGTGACCATGCCGCGAATCTGCACCGTCTGCTCCTCGCCGAACCGAGCCGCGATCGACGAGGCCGTGACCCGCGGCGAATCCTTCCGCCGCATTGCGCCGCGGTGCGGCGTTTCCGATCGGGCGCTGAGGCGACACGCTGCGGAGCACGTCTCCGCCGCGATCGTGAAGGCTCACGAGGCCGCCGAAGTCACCCGCGCGGACGACCTGCTCGGCATCCTCCGTGAGGCCGTGAAGGACGCTCGGAGGCTCCGGGACAAGGCCGAGGAGGACCGCGACTTTCGGGGCGCCATCGCGGCCGTCCGGACGCTGGCCGACGTCGTCGAGAAGCTGGCCGACGTCGGGGAGAGGCTCGCGAAGAGCGGCGCTGAAGAGCCGCGGACCCTCGCCGAGTTCATGAGGAGGATCGCTCGGGGCGAGCAGGCCCGCGGCGCTGAGAGCCCGCTCCGGGTCGAATGGGTGAACGACTGGCGGGCGCCGGGCGGCCCTGGTCGCGGGACCGACTCGGACGCGTAGCCGTAGACTCGACGGCAATGAGCCTCGACATCGGACCCGAGGAGTTCGAGAAGCTCACGAGCGCGATCGGAGCCCGGCTCTCGGCGATGACCGGCCTTCCCCTCGAGGTGGCCGAGCTCGCGGCCGTCTCGGTCGTCTGCGCGATCCCCGTCGACGAGGAGGGGATGCTTCACTTCACGGACCCCGATGGTCACGCCGTGGCGACCCTCCCTTACGACGACTTCAGCGACCTCCTCGAGGGCGACGAGGACGAGGGCGAGGACGAGTAGGTCCGCCCTCCCGGCCGGCGCGTAGAATGCCCCCCGTGAGCACCGCCCCTCGTCCCGCCCCGCCCCGCCGGGATCGTGCCGGCCTCCGCGCCGAGGTCGACCGGCGGAAGGCCGCCCGCGACGCCCGGGACCTCGAGATCCTCGAGGCGCGGCGGAAGGAACAGGCCGGGCAGCCCGTCGAGACGATCGAGGCCCTCCGGAAGCGACTCGGCCTCGACTGACCCGGGCCGATGTACCGGGTCCACGTCCCGCGCGACGTCTCCCGCCAGATCGAGCGTCTTCCGAAGGCCGAGGCTGCGAACGTCTCGCGGCGCATTCTCGCTCTCGCCGAGGACCCCCGCCCTCCCTGGGCGAAGCGTCTCCGCGGCTTCCGGTCCCTCCGCTTCCGCGTCGGCGGCTTCCGGGTGATCTTCGAGGTGGACGACGAAACCCGGACCGTAACGGTCCGCGACGTCGCGCACCGGAGCGAGGTCTATCGGGACCTCTGACCCCCGTCCCGGGGAAAAGGAGGTGCCCGGCGGACGCGGCGGACGCCAAGGCGGACGCGTCGATTTCGCGAGGCGTCCGCCCGCGCGTCCGCCCTTGAACCCGCATGGTTGAGCCGCGGCGGACGCGGCGGACGCGGCGGACGCCAATTCCCGCCATTCCTTGGCGTCGGGGGTCAGCGCGAGGGGCGAGCCACCGTCCGGCCCCCCTTCCTGCCCCCTATGTCATGCCGGACAGAGGAAACCGGCGGTAAGCGTCCGCCGACTTGCGCCGACCCCGCGCGGTAGCAACCGGACGGTTATGAGCGGCGCTCTATCCGTTTCCCTTGACATCGTGCGCCTAGAGCGTCATATTTCACGCTATGAAAAGCAACGCTAAGTCGGCCGTCGGTTACGTCAGGGTCAGCACGGAGCGTCAGGCGTCCGAAGGCGTGAGCCTCGAAGCTCAGGAGGCCCGGCTCCGGGCCTGGGCCGCCGGACAGGGCCTCACGCTCGCGGCCGTCCACGTTGACGCCGGGCTCTCCGGCGGGCGCGCGGACAACCGGCCGGGCCTGCAAGCGGCCCTAGCCGAAGCGTGCCGGCTCCGGGCGCCTCTCGTGACCTACTCCCTCTCTCGCCTCGCTCGGTCGACGAAGGACGCCCTCTCGATCGCCGAGCGCCTCGACCGGGCCGGCGCCGATCTCGTCTCCCTCTCGGAGGCGATCGACACGACGAGCGCGGCGGGGAAGATGGTTTTCCGGATGCTCGCGGTCCTCGCCGAGTTCGAGAAGGACCTCGTCAGCGAGCGGACGACGTCGGCTCTCGCGTTCAAGCGCCGGCAGGGCGAACGGATCTCCGGGAAGATCCCCTACGGCTACCGCCTCGAGGCCGGGCAGCTCGTCGCCGTCGAGGAGGAGCAAGCGGCGATCCGGCTCATGGTGAAGCTCCGGGCCGACGGGATCTCGCTTCGCCGAATCGCTGAGGAGCTGGAACGGCGCGAAATCCGGCGTCAGAATGGCTCTCACGTATGGCCGTCAAACGTCGTCCTCATGATCCTCCGCCGCGCCGAGAAGCTCGCGGTGGCCGCCTGACGAGAGTGAGAGTCCCCTTGAGCCAGAAGCACGCCGAAGAGCTCGACCAGCTCGCCGCGCTTCTCCGAAAGGTCCCGCCGGAACGGATTGAGGACGCCTTCGGGAAGACGGCGCGCGTGAGCCTCTACCTCTCGCCGCTCGAAAAGGACGCCGTGAGCGCGACGGCCGGGGCGTTCGGCCTGACGCTGAATTCGTACATCGTCCGGGTCCTCATGCTCGTCGAGGACATCCTCCGCGAGGAGAGCCGGCGGAAGTGAGCGACCGCGTCTATCACTACACGATCGGCGCTTACCTCCTGCCGATCATCGAGGCCGGCGAGCTGCGCCCGGCAACGGCCGGCGTTCCGAGCGGAGAGCGGCCCGCTGTCTGGTTCTCGACGAATCCGGAATGGGAGGAGACGGCAAACAAGATGACTGCCCGTAAGGTCAAGGGCCGCGTCGTCGTCACGATGGGTACGAAGGAAAGCACGCTCAAGGCCGGAGGCGGCCTTGTGAGAATCGCGGTCCGTCCGGAGGCGGCGCCTCTCTCCTGGGAGGATTACCGGGCGCTCTCCGGCGTCGCGAAGGAACACGCGGATTCCCTTGAGAAGGCCGCTCGCGACGAAGGCGCGAACCCCGACGAATGGCGAGTCTCGTTCGATCCCGTCCCGCGCTACGAATGGATAGACGTCGAGGTCTGGTCAGAGGGCGGATGGATCTCCGCGATGAAGCCGGACCCGGAGGATGAAGCGAAGTGAAGGCGTCGCCCGGCCTTCGGCAGCTCCCGGATGGGAGGTGGCGGTTCCGTCTCTACACGGCCGGCCGGAAGGATGGGCCTCGCGTTCAAGTCACGCTCCCGAAGGGAACGACGCGGACCGAGGCCGAGGCGACCTACCGGGCCGCCGTGGCGAAGGCCGCAGCGAGGCGGGGACGGCCGATCCCGAGGCGCCTGACGTTCGCCGACGCGGCGGCGGAGTATCTCGGGATTCAGAGAGGCCGCCTCGCCCCGGGAACGCTCGTCAACGTCGAGAACATCGTCAACCGTCTCGTGTCGCTCTTCGGCGATCGGCGCGTAGAGGACCTCCGCCCTTCGGACGTCGTCGGGTATCAGGCCGCGAGGGTCGCCGCTGGCGTGATGCCGTCGACCGTGAACGGAGAGGTCGTCTACCTCCTCGCGATCGTCCGGAAGGTCCTCGCTCTCGGATGGATCGAGCGCGACCCGCTCCCGCGCGGATCGTTCGATCGGCTCCCGACGCCGTCTCCCGAGACCGTCTTCTTTCGAGCCGGGGAATGGGCCGCGTTCATGCGCAAGCTCGAGGAGCTGCGGCCCGACGCGGCCCCGGCCTTTCGGGCGCTCCTCCTCCTCGCGTGCCGTATCGGCGAGCTCTCCGGCCTCACCTGGGGATCGTTCGATCTCGACGGCGGGCGCGTGACGATCGCGCAGCCGAAGCGCCGGGGCCGAGTGAAGACGCTCCCTCTCGCCGCAGAGCTTCGCGAGGTCCTCGATTCGCTGGAGAGGGGCCTTCCGGCCGCTCCCGTCTTCCTCCGAGGGGACGGCTCGCCCTGGGACGGTCGCCAGCTACAGCGGCTCTTCTACCGGGTCCGGGACGCGGC
>JADHED010002330.1_pt1 | contig 13413 bp, 10 predicted proteins | sample 8952041 | NCBI WGS metagenome assembly JADHED01 (sample SAMN16124423, study PRJNA663239) | bioreactor sludge metagenome | isolation source: sludge (control) | place: India:Bengaluru | collected 2018-09-08
GCGTTGAAGTTGGCTTCGGCCACGTCGCTGGCTTGCTTCACGGCCTTTTGCACGGACTCGAAAGCGTTGTTGGCGGCAGAGACGGCGCTCTTGAACACGGCAACGCTGGTTTCAGAACCGGCAGGTGCGTTCTTGGCGGCGGTGTCCACCAGGTTGCTGAAGCTGCGTTGGGCTTCGGCGGTCTGGGCTTCGAAGGCCTTGCCAAATTCGGTGCTGGTGCCGGAGGCGATTTCGTACACGTGGCGGCTGTAAGCAGCAGCCTTTTCAGCCAGGGGCTGGAACAGGCCGGCTTGCAGGGCCAGCAGTTCTTGAGCGTCCTTGACGGACAGCACGGCCTGGGTGTGGGTGGCGGCTTCGTTCAGGGCGGCGCGCGAAGCAGCAACGTTCAGTTGCAGCAGCTTTTCCACGCCTTCGAAGGCCTTGTTCGTCAGGCCGAACAGCGTTTCGATATTGGCTTTTTGGGATGCGAGGATTTGTTCAGGGGTCAGCGTCATGTCAATGCTCCAATTGAAATGCCCTTGCGAGGCGGGTTAAATGGACTGCTCTGACTGACCGTGAAGTCATGTTGCAGTGCAGCATGGAGCGAATTTTAGGGATGTTGGCGAGATATGCAAGCCTTTTTTGTTGCGGTGCAGCATTTTTAGGGTTATTGCCCCAATGTTCTGTTTGTTACGGGTTAGTGGGTGGCCTGGGCATCGCTGGCACAATCGCCCTCCCATGACCGTGCACCACTCTCCTACCGCCCGCCTGCCACTCGATGCGCCCGTGCGTCCGGCGCCACAGCCCCGGCAGGCCTATCCCGTATTTCGATCGATCACGACACGCTGGATGGACAACGATGTCTATGGCCATGTAAACAACGTCGTCTATTACAGCTGGTTCGACACGGCCGTGAATGCCTACCTGGTTGAGCAGGGCGCGCTGGACTTTCACTTTGGCGAGACCATTGGCCTGGTGATAGAGACGCAGTGCAACTACTTTGCGCCGCTGGCCTTCCCGCAAACCATCGATGCCGGCATCCGGGTGGCTCGGCTGGGTGGCAGCAGCGTGCGCTACGAGGTGGGCCTGTTCGCGCAGGGGCAAGAGATGAGTGCCGCCTGTGGTCATTTCGTGCATGTCTATGTGGGTCGAGAGGATCGCCGTCCGCGCCCGCTGCCCGAGCGGCTGCGCCAGGTGCTTGAACCGTTGTGTGTGACCGCATAGGGCAGGGGGGCAGCAACGGCGGATGCCATTGGTGCCAGAATCGCAGCAGAGACCGACACACTGCGGAACCCGCCGCCAACAACCAGCTCCGTCCTGAAGGGCGCGGGGTGCGCATCCATGATCATCACCAGCCTGCTCGACACTGATCTGTACAAGTTCACCATGATGCAGGTGGTGCTGCACCAGTTTCCTGGGGCCCAGGTCGAATACCGCTTCAAGTGCCGCAACCCGGGCGTGCAGCTCGCGTCCCATGTGGCCGAGATCCGCGCTGAGATCCGGTCGTTGTGCACCTTGCGGTTTCAGGATGCGGAGCTGGCCTATCTGCGCTCGATGCGCTTCATCAAGAGTGATTTCGTTGATTTTCTGGGGTTGTTTCGCCTGAATGAAAAGTACATACAGGTAAACGCCCTGCCCACGGGTGAGATCGACATCACCATTGCCGGCCCCTGGCTGCACACCATCCTTTTCGAGATTCCGGTGCTTGCCATCGTCAATGAGGTGTACTTTCGCAACACGCAAAAGGCCCCTGACCTCGCGGAAGGGCGCCGGCGTCTGGATGCCAAGATGGCGCAGCTGCAGGCCGGTGGACTGGAGAGCCTGAAGATTGCCGACTACGGCACGCGGCGGCGTTTTGCGCGCGCCTGGCACGAGGAGGTGCTGCGCACGCTGTGCACACGCCTGGGCGCCGAAGACCGCAGCAACGGCGCGAGCGGCCAGCTTGCCGGCACCAGCAACGTGCTGTATGCGATGCAGTTGGGCCTGACACCGCTGGGCACCATGGCGCATGAATACCTGCAGGCCTGCCAGTCGCTGGGCCCGCGCCTGCGCGACACCCAGGTGTTCGGCTTTGAAATGTGGGCCAAGGAATACCGGGGCGATCTGGGCATTGCCCTGTCGGACGTGTATGGCATGAACGCCTTTCTGCGCGACTTTGACCTGTACTTCTGCAAGCTGTTTGACGGTGCGCGCCATGACAGCGGCGATCCCTTCTCCTGGGGCGAGCGTCTGCTGCAGCATTACCGCAACAACCGCGTCGATCCGCTGACCAAGACGCTGATCTTCAGCGATGCGCTCACCGTGCCGCGCATCATCGAACTGCACCAGCGTTTTCATGGCCGCTGCCAGCTGGCCTTTGGCATAGGTACGAACCTGACCAACGACCTGGGCTACGAGCCGCTGCAGATCGTCATCAAGATGACGCGCTGCAACGGCCAGCCCGTCGCCAAGCTGTCGGACGCGCCGGGCAAGAACATGTGCAATGACGAGAAGTACCTGGCTTACCTGCGCCAGGTGTTCGACATTCCGAGCCCCGATTGAGCGCCCAGGAACCAAGGAAGGACTGCCGCATGAACCCTATTCGCCCCTTGTTGCTGGGCGCCCTCGGCCTGATGCCGGCCCTGGCGGGCGCTGCAGACGTGGATGGCGCACGGCTGTCCGTGCTGTGGGGCGTGCCATTTGCCGGCATCCTGCTGTCGATAGCGCTGCTGCCCATGGTGGCGCCCTTGTTCTGGCACCACCATTTTGGCAAGCTGGTGGCGGGCTGGTCGCTGGCGTTCCTGCTGCCGTTTGCCATCGTGTTCGGGCCGCAGGCGGCGGGGGCGCAGTTCGTGCATGCCCTGGTGGCCGAATACATTCCTTTCGTGATCCTGCTGTCGGCGCTGTTCACCGTGGCCGGCGGCATCTACATACGCGGCAACCTGCGCGGCAGCCCGGCGCTCAATGCCGGCATCCTGGCCGTGGGGGCGGTGCTGGCCAGCTTCATGGGCACCACAGGGGCATCCATGCTGCTGATCCGCCCGCTGATACGCGCCAACGACAACCGCCGGCATGTGGCCCATGTGGTGGTGTTTTTCATCTTCATCGTCTCCAACGCGGGCGGCTCGCTCACACCGCTGGGCGATCCGCCGCTGTTCCTGGGCTTTCTGAAGGGCGTGGACTTTTTCTGGACGGCGCGCCACATCTTCCCCGAGACGCTGTTCCTGATAGGCGTGCTGCTGGTGCTGTTCTTTGCCCTGGATTCCTGGTACTTCCGCCAGGAGGGCGAGCTGCAGCGCGCCGACCCCACCCCCGATTCGCAGCCCGCGGCCCTGGGTTTTGACGGCAAGATCAACTTCGTGCTGCTGCTGGCCGTGGTGGGCCTGGTGCTGATGAGTGGCCTGTGGAAGTCGCCCGTGCAGTGGACCGTAGCCGGCACGCCCGTGGGCCTGCCCGGCCTGGTGCGCGATATTGGCCTGATCGCGGTCACGCTGGCCTCGCTGGCCCTGACGCCCTCCAAGGTGCATGCCGACAACCAGTTCGGCTGGGCGCCCATGCAGGAGGTGGCCAAGCTGTTTGCCGGCATCTTTTTGACCATCGTCCCGGTGATCGCCATGCTCAAGGCCGGGGTGAATGGGCCATTCGGCTCAGTAGTTGCCGCCGTCACGCGGCCCGATGGCCAGCCCGACCCGGCCATGTACTTCTGGGCCAGCGGGCTGCTGTCGTCCTTCCTCGACAACGCGCCCACCTACCTGGTGTTCTTCAACACCGCCGGCGGCGACCCGGCCGCGCTCATGACCACCTATGCCACCACCCTGGCGGCGATCTCGGCCGGCTCGGTGTTCATGGGCGCCAATACCTACATCGGCAACGCGCCCAATCTCATGGTCAAGGCGATTGCCGAGGACCGCGGCGTGAAGATGCCCAGCTTCTTCGGGTACATGCTGTGGTCCTACGGCATTCTGGTGCCGTTGTTCGTGCTCATGACCTTCATCTGGATGCGTTGAACCCAAGGAGATCGCCCATGCCCGCCAAGCCCCGCATTCTGGTCACGCGCCAGGTGTTTCCAGAGATCATCGAGCTGCTGTCGCGGCACTTCGAGGTCGAGGCCAATCCAGATGACGCGCTGTGGAGCCAGGCCGAGCTGGCCCGGCGCCTGGCCGACAAGGATGGTGCCTTCACCACCGGCAGCCACCGCATAGACGCCGCGCTGCTGGCCGCCTGCCCGCGCCTCAAGATCGTGGCCAACATGGCCGTGGGCTACAACAACTTCGACGTGGAGGCCATGACGGCGGCCGGCGTGCAGGGCACGAACACGCCGGACGTGCTCACCGAGACCACGGCCGACTTCGGCTTTGCCCTGCTCATGGCCACGGCGCGGCGCATGGCCGAGTCCGAGCGCTACCTGCGCGCCGGCCTGTGGAACAGCTGGCGCTACGACATGTTCGCCGGCGCCGAGGTACACGGCAGCACGCTGGGCATCCTGGGCATGGGCCGCATAGGCCAGGGCATTGCAAAGCGCGGCGCGCATGGCTTTGGCATGAAGGTGGTCTATCACAACCGCTCGCGCCTCTCGCCCGCGCTGGAGGCCGAGTGCAAGGCCCGCTACGTCAGCAAGGACGAGCTGCTGGCCCAGGCCGATCACCTGGTAGTGGTGCTGCCTTACACGCCCGAGTCGCACCACGCGATCGGCGCGGCCGAGCTGGCGCGCATGAAGCCCACGGCCACGCTGGTGAACATTGCGCGCGGCGGCATCGTCGATGACGCGGCCCTGGCCCAGGCCTTGAAGGACGGGCGCATCGCCGCCGCGGGGCTGGACGTGTTCGAGGGCGAGCCCGCCGTGCACCCGGCCCTGCTGGATGTGCCCAACGTGGTGCTCACGCCGCACATCGCCAGCGCCACCGTGCCCACGCGCCTGGCCATGGCGCGGCTGGCGGCGGACAACCTGATTGCCTTCTTCGACGGGCGCGGCGCGCTGACGCCCGTGAATACACCGGCAAAAATTTGAATGAAAAATGGCTGTTGCGCTTGTCCATCAAGCGCAACTAGCTATTGAATTGATAGTTTTTCATGACCCTTGAAATGATGGCCGCACTGGCCCTGCTGGTGCTGATCGCGGCGCTTTTGTGCCTGTTGCTGCTGCGCCGCCCGCGTGTTGAACTGCCGCCCGAGTGGCTGGCGCGCCTGCAGGCGCTGGAGTCCGCCGTGCAGGCCACGCAGCTGGCCGTGGCCAAGAACGATGGTGCGCTGGACGCCATGGGCCAGCAGCTGCGCGGCTTCACGCAGAGCACGCAGGCGCTGCTGGACGAGCGCCTGGCGCAGGCGGCGCAGGAGTCGCGCACCAGCCGTACCGAGCTGCAGTCGGCATTCGGCACCCTGCAGCAGCGGCTGGAGCAGCAACTGGCCCAGGCGCGCAGCGACGAGACCCAGGCGCGCCACGAGCAGCTGCAGGCCCTGGCGGCATTCCGCACCGAGCTCACGCAGACGGCGCAGGCGCTCATCGCCGACAGCCTGCGCTCGCGCGAGGCCATGGCCGAGAGCACGCAGGTCTTTGGCCAGCGCATCCAGGAGCGCTTCGAGGCCCTGAGCCAGACCACGCGCGGCACGCTGGATTCGCTCAAGGGCGACATCCAGGGGCAGCTGGGCGGCATGTCCGGCGCCCTCAAGGACCAGCTGGAGGGCAACACGCAGCAGCTGCGCCACCAGTTCTCGGGCCTGCAGGAGGCTGTCGTGCAGCAGCTCACGGGCCTGGCGGCCAGCAGCCAGCAGGGGGCCGAGGCGCTGCGCGCCGCGCTCAACGAACGCCTGGCCGCCATCCAGGGCGACAACGCCGCCAAGCTGGAGGAAATGCGCCGCACGGTCGATGAGAAGCTGCACGCCACGCTGGAGCAGCGCCTGGGCGAGTCCTTCAAGCTCGTCAGCGAGCGCCTGGAGCAGGTGCACAAGGGCCTGGGCGAGATGCAGACCCTGGCCGGCAGCGTGGGCGACCTGAAGCGCGTGATGACCAACGTGAAGACGCGCGGCACCTGGGGCGAGCTGCAGCTGGGCGCCATCATCGACAACGTGCTCACGCCCGCGCAGTACGAGAAGAACGTCAAGACCCAGCCGGGCAGCGACGAGCTGGTCGAATTTGCCATCCGCCTGCCGGGCAGGAGCGACGAGCAGCCGGTGTGGCTGCCGATCGACTCCAAGTACCCGGTGGAGCATTACCAGCGCCTGCTGGACGCGCAGGAGCTGGCGGACAAGGCGGCCATCAACGCGGCCGGCAATGCCTTCGAGGCCTCCATCAAGCTGGAGGCGAAAAAGATCTTCAGCAAATACGTGGCGCCGCCCTACACCACGGACTTTGCCGTGCTCTACCTGCCCACCGAGGGCCTGTTCGCCGAGGTCATGCGCCGCCCCGGCCTGGTGGAGGCGGTGCAGAACGACTGCCGCGTGATGATCACCGGCCCGGCCAATCTGGCAGCCATGCTCAGCAGCCTGCAGATGGGCTTCAAGACCCTGGCGATAGAGAAGCGCTCCTCCGAGGTCTGGGGCGTGCTGGGCCAGGTGAAGACCGAGTTCGCCAAGTTTGGCGACGTGGTCGAGGCCACGCGCCGCTCCATCGACGCGGCGGCCAAGAAGTTCGAGCAGGTGGACGTGCGCACGCGCGCCATACAGCGGCGCCTGCGCGGCGTGCAGGAGCTGCCCGCGCCCGACACGCCGTTGTCGGACGCAGCCGGCGCGCATCCCTCGGGGCTGCTGATCGAGGACGACGAATAACTTGAGCTGGGCACTCGCACGCCTGATTCTTGGCCAGATCTGCATCCACGCCTGCATGGCCGGCATGCGCATGGCCGCGCCGCTGCTGGCGCTGCGCGAGGGCCACAGCGCCATGGCCGTGGGCGTGCTGCTGGCGCTGTTTGCGCTGACTCAGGTGTTTCTGGCCCTGCCCGCGGGGCGCTATGCGGATCGCCATGGCCTCAAGCGCCCGGTGCACCGCGCCGTGGCGGCGGCGGTGCTGGGCGCGGGGGCGGCCGTGGCCTGGCCGGCGTTTCCGGTGCTGTGCGCGGCGGCGCTGCTGACGGGCGGCGCCACGGGCGTGGCCATGATTGCGCTGCAGCGCCATGTGGGCCGCGCGGCGCAGGGCAGCACGCAGCTGCGCCAGGTGTTCAGCTGGCTGGCCATAGGGCCGGCCGTGTCCAACTTTCTGGGGCCGTTTTGCGCCGGCCTGCTGATCGACCATGCGGGCTTTCGCAGCGCGTTTGCCCTGTTGGCCCTGCTGCCGCTTGCCACCTGGCTGTGGGTGCGCGGCACGCAGGAGCTGCCGCCCGTGGCGCCTGCGGCCGGCGCCGCGCGCACGCGTGCCTGGGACTTGCTGGCCGAGCCCGGCTTTCGCCGCCTGCTCATCGTCAACTGGCTGCTGTCGTCGTGCTGGGACGTGCACACCTTCGTCGTGCCGCTGCTGGGCTATGAGCGCGGGCTCTCGGCCTTGGTCATCGGCTCCATCCTGGGGGCGTTTGCCATTGCCGCGGCACTGATCCGCGTGCTCATGCCGCTGGTGGCCGAGCACCTGCGCGAGGCCGTCGTCGTCACCGCTGCCATGCTGGCGACGGCGCTGCTGTTTGCCGTCTATCCGCTGCTGCCCACGGCGCTGGCGCTGGGGGCGTGCTCGGTGCTGCTGGGCTTTGCGCTCGGGTCGGTGCAGCCCATGGTGATGAGCATGCTGCACCAGCTCACGCCCGCGCACCGCCATGGCGAGGCGCTGGGCCTGCGCCTGATGGCCATCAACGGCTCCAGCGTGGTGATGCCGCTGCTGTTCGGCTCGGCCAGTGCGTTGATTGGCGTGAGTGGCCTGTTCTGGGCGGTGGGCGCAGCGGTGGGGCTGGGCTCACGCGTGGCCTGGCGGCTGCGCGGCGATTCGGTTTACAGGTCGTAGAACGCGCGGATGATGCCCCAGGCCTCGGCCGGGTCGTCGCAGTAGTGAAACAGCTTCAGGTCGGTGGCCGACACCGTGCCTTGCTCCACCAGCGCCTCGAAGTTGATCAGGCGTTTCCAGAACTCGGAGCCGAAGAGCACGATGGGCACGGGCTTGGCCTTGCCGGTCTGCACCAGGGTCAGCACCTCGAACAGCTCGTCCAGCGTGCCATAGCCGCCCGGAAACACCACCAGGGCCTTGGCGCGCATCATGAAGTGCATCTTGCGCAGCGCGAAGTAGTGGAACTTGAACGACAGCGACGGCGTGATGTACTGGTTGCCGCTTTGCTCGTGCGGCAGCGTGATGTTCAGGCCGATGTTGGGCGCGCCCACGTCGTGCGCGCCGCGGTTGGCGGCCTCCATGATGCCCGGGCCGCCGCCGGTGCAGATGTAGATGCGCTCGGCGGGCGGATGCTGTTGGCCAAACTCGGCCACATGGCGTGCAAACTGGCGTGCCTGATCGTAGTAGTAGGCGTTCTTTACGGCACGCTGGGCGCGTGCGATGCGCTCGGCATCGGCGCTGGCCTGGGCTTCGGCCAGCTGTACAGCGGCGTCTTCGGGTGCCACAAAGCGCGCGCTGCCATACACCACCACGGTGTGCTCTATGCCTTGCTCGGCCTGGTCCAGCTCGGGCTTGAGCAGCTCCAGCTGAAAGCGAATGCCGCGCGTCTCGCGGCGCAACAGGAATTCGGGGTCGGCAAAAGCCAGGCGGTACGAATCAGCGTGCAGCGGATTGCCCTTCACGGCGTAGTTGTGCAGCTCGGCCCAGGCGTTGGCCAGGCGGCTGTCTTGAAGTTCGGTATTGGCTTGCATGGTTGCAGGTCTTGGATGGCGCCACCGGTGTGTGCTGCGGGGTCGCAGATGGGGGCGTTGTTGAGTTAAAAACGGCTTTAGCGCTTGATGGATAAGCGCTGCAAGCTACATAAATGATAGTCTAGGCAGGGTTCCCCAGGCGCAGCAGCAGCCCGGTTTGCAGCCCCGCCCAGGTCATGCACAGCGAGCCCGCCACGTGCAGTGCGCACAGCCCCAGGGCCAGAGCCAGGCGCTGCTGCTGCAGCAGGCCCAGCACCTCGGCCGAGAAGGTGGAGAAGGTGGTCAGCGCACCCAGAAAGCCAGTGACCAGCAGCAGCCGCCATGCCGGGTCGATCTGCGGCAGGGCCTGGAACAGCGCCAGGCACAGGCCTATCAGGTAACCGCCGATCAGGTTGGCCGCCAGCGTGCCCCAGGGCAGCAATGCACCCTGGGTGTTGAGCCACAGGCCAAGCCGCCAGCGCGCCAGGGCGCCGGCGCAGGCACCGAGGCAAATGGCGAGAGCGTGCAGCATCGCGGCATTGTAGGCAGGCTCATGGCGCAATCCGCTGCCAGGCCTGCACCGCCGCCAGCACCGTGTGCATCTGCACCAGGTGGGCAAAGCGGAAGGCGTCGCCGTGCACGGTCTCGTCGGGGAACTCGGTGACCAGCGTGACCGGTGCGTCGTGTGTGGTTTGCGTTTGCGTGCAGGCAATGCCGTCGATCACCTCAAAGGGCATGGGGCCGGCATGGTGCTCGTACAGCGCGCGCTGGCGGGCGTTAAATTCGGCCAGGCCCGGCACCTGGCGCAGGCTGGCGCACACGGCCTCCAGCAGCGCGCGCGCCGGCTGCTGCCAGCCGGCGTGGTGGCGCAGGATCAGGAAGAAGCCCTTGGGGCACATCCATTGCTCGAAGCCGCGCGGCACATAGCCCGACAGCGGGCGCGTCCACTCGTGCGCCGGGTAGCCGTGCAGGTTGACGTGCAGCTGCGCGCCGGACAGGGCCAGGGCCTGCTGGCGCGCCTCGCGCTCGTACAGCGGGGCGTGGTCGCGGTACTCCACGTCGTCGCCCAGGGCGGTGTAGCGCGCGGCGTGGTGCATGTGGCCGGGGTGCTGGCGGCACAGCTCGCGGTGCAGGGCGTAGCCGTCGGGGTTCTCCAGCGCGATCAGGGCGAAATGCGCGCTGCTGTCCTGCCGCAGCCGCTCGGCGGCGCGCAGCGCGCCCACCACGCCCGAGGTCTCGTTGGCATGCTGGCCGCCGCTGATGAACACCGGCCGCTGCGTGCCCGGCTGGTAGTAGCCCCACACGCTGCGGCCCTGGCGCGTGCGGGCGCCAAAAAACTGGCCAGGCCAGCACTGGAGGGTCTGGGCAATGTAGGCGGGGGCGGGGGCGCTGCCCAGCGTGGCCAGGTCTCTGACCGGTTGGTCTGCCGCAGCCAGCGCGTCCTGTGCAGACATGTCGAAGGGCAGCAGACGCACGCGCACGCGCGGCGCGCTGGCGCCCAGGCGCACGTCGGGCACGATCTGGCCGGGCTGCAGGCGCCGGTCGCCCAGCGGGCGGCCGCTGTGCTGCTGGAAGAATTCAAGCAGCGAGAAATACAGGTCTTCGTGCAGCGCCTCCGGTGTGCTGATGCTCTCGGCGGCCCAGGCAATGGGCTGCTCGTAGCCGGGCAGGTCCACGCGCAGCTCCAGGCGTTCGAAGTAGGGCTCGGCGTCCGGCCAGGGGTGGGCGCGCACGGCGTGCAGCGCCTGGGCAAAGGCCTGCTCGTAGTCGGTGCTCACAGCGTAGTCCAACAGGTTGGCCGCGCCCGCCAGCGTGCCCGCGCGCAGCCAGCCCGTGGGGGAGAGCACCTGGGCGCCGCTGGCGTCGGCATGGAGGCGGTTGGGTGCCTGCACGCGTTGCGTCAGGCGCTCGCCGCCCTGCAGCTGCAGATCCACGTCGTAATAGGGCAGGGCGTCGGCGCGCGGCTCCAGCGTCAGCGCGTCACCCAGCAGGGCGGCGAGCGGGTAGGCCTCCAGCCGGAAGCGCTGCGCCGGGCCGACCTGGGGCACGGGGTAGCGCACATGGGCCGACACCAGTTGTGCGCAGTCCACGTTGTCGATGAAATGCTGCACCAGCGGCTTGTAGGCGCTGTGAAAGCGCGCCTGCACGCCCAGGGCCGCCAGCCGCTGCTCAGCGGCGCGGCGCTCGGGCAGGCCCTCGAACAGCCAGCCCTCGACATGCCGGCCGCGCCATTCGGGCTGCGAGAAGCGCTGCAGCCACAGATCCAGGGTGCGCTCCAGGCGCAGGTCGAGCAGCGTGCTGCTGGTGGCGGTGTGGGTCATGGGGGGCTTGGTGGGTGGCGGGGGCTTGCGTGTCATTATCTGCATGCCATGACTTGGCCGGGCCGCGCGGCGCTGACCGCGGTGGTCGTCAAAATTTTGAGCCAAATGTGGCTCTAGCGCTTATGTATAAAGCGCAGAGTGCTCTACTTTTTGTATCTTTACTGTTCTGGAGATGATTGCTATGACCCTCGACTTCCAAGGCCGTGTGGCCATCGTGACCGGTGCCGGCGGCGGCCTGGGGCGCCAGCATGCGCTGGCGCTGGCGGCGCGCGGCGCCAAGGTGCTGGTCAACGACCTGGGCGGCGCGGTGGATGGCAGCGGCGCCAGCGTGAGCGCGGCGCAGGTGGTGGTGGACGAGATCCGCGCCGCGGGCGGCCAGGCGCTGGCCAATGGCGCATCGGTGACCGACTTTGCCGCCGTGCAGGCCATGGTGGCGCAGGCCGTGGACGCCTGGGGCCGCGTGGACATTCTGGTGAACAACGCCGGCATCCTGCGCGACAAGAGCTTTGCCAAGATGGACATGGCCGACTTCGCCCTGGTGGTGCAGGTGCACCTGATGGGCGCGGCCCATTGCTGCAAGGCCGTGTGGCCGCTGATGCAGGCGCAGAACTACGGGCGCATCGTCATGACCACCTCCTCCACCGGCCTGTACGGCAACTTCGGACAGGCCAACTACGGCGCGGCCAAGCTGGCCCAGGTGGGGCTGATGCAGACCCTGGCCATCGAGGGTGCCAAGCACGGCATCCATGTGAATGCCCTGGCGCCCACGGCCGCCACGCGCATGACCGAGGGGCTGCTGCCCGAGCAGGTGCTGGCCGCGCTCAAACCCGAGGCCGTGGTGCCCGCCATGCTGGTGCTGGCGCACGAGAGCGCGCCCACGCGCACCATCCTGTGCGCCGGCGCGGGTACCTTTGAGGCCGCCCATATCACCCTGACCCAGGGCGTGCACCTGGGGGTGGGCGACGACGTGCCCGAGGACTTGGCAGCCCGCCTGGCCGAGGTGTGCGAGCGCGCAGGCGAGCAGGTGCCCCGCGGCGGCGCGGCCCAGGGCGAGAACGAGATCCGGCTGGCCATGGCTGCGGCAGCGCAGGCGGCTTAGGACGGTTGAAGGCGGCTTACCCTTGCGCCGCTGCGGCGCTTGGCGTGACTGTCAGGCGGGCGCCGGCCTGGCGTGCTAAGTTCCGGCCCCGTTCAGATAAAAGCAACAGCACACCATGAGCAACTTGCAACAGCGAATCGCAGCCCTGCCGGCCCAGCGCCTGGCGGGCATGCGCCGCGGCATAGAAAAAGAGGGCCTGCGCGTGTTGCCGCAGGGCGGCCTGGCACTCACGCCGCACCCGGTGGCGCTCGGCTCGGCGCTGACGCACCCGAGCATCACCACCGACTACAGCGAATCACAAATCGAGCTCATCACCGGCGCGCATACCAGCGTCCAGGGCTGCCTGGACGAGCTGACCCAGATCCACCAGTTCGTGCTGCGCACCCTGCGGGATGCGGGCGGCGAGATGCTGTGGGCCAGCAGCATGCCCTGCGGCCTGCCCACGGACGAGACCATTCCCATTGGCCGCTACGGCAACTCGCACATCGGCCGCGCCAAGAGCATCTACCGCATGGGCCTGGCGCACCGCTACGGGCGGCGCATGCAGACCATCTCGGGCATCCACTACAACTGGTCGCTGCCCGGCGTGACGAGCGAGGAATACTTCGCGCTGATCCGCAACTTCCGCCGCCACGCCTTCGTGCTGCTGTACCTGTTTGGCGCATCGCCGGCGCTGTGCCCCTGCTTCGTCGAGGGCCGCGCGCACAGCCTGCAGCCCATGGGCGATGCTGGCCAGGCGCTGCACCTGCCGCATGCCACGTCGCTGCGCATGGGGCGCCTGGGCTACCAGAGTGATGCCCAGGCCAGCCTGAACGTGAGCTACAACGGCCTGTCGGGCTATGCCGATTCGCTGTACGAGGCCTTGACGCAACCCTATCCGGCCTATGAGGCGATCGGCATACGCAACATCGGCGGCGACTACAACCAGCTGGGCACCAGCCTGCTGCAGATCGAGAACGAGTTCTACGGCACCATCCGCCCCAAGCGCACCGTGCAGCGCGGCGAGCGTCCGCTGCACGCACTGCGCGAGCGCGGCGTGGAGTATGTCGAGGTGCGCCTGATGGACCTCGATCCATTCGAGAGCGTGGGCATCACCGCATCCACCATGCGCCTGCTGGACGTGTTTTTGCTGCACTGCCTGCTCTCCGACAGCCCGCCCGACACGCCGCAGGAGATTGCCGAGCTCAAGCACAACCAGCACCAGACGGCCGAGCGCGGGCGCGAGAGCGGCTTGCTGCTGCAGCGGCGCGGCCAGCCGGTGCGCCTGACCGACTGGGCGGCGCAGGT